>Ga0164243_10003442_pt1 | contig 25328 bp, 21 predicted proteins | sample OricompcompostOP_FD_108781 | JGI IMG/M metagenome (GOLD analysis project Ga0164243, IMG submission 108781) | Organic Plus compost microbial communities from Emeryville, California, USA - Original compost - Organic plus compost (OP) | ecosystem: Engineered > Solid waste > Mixed feedstock >...
AGCGGCGAGCACATGCGGCAATTCCGACGCCAACAGATAGCCCGCCAAAGTCGCTACCAACGAGAAGATCGTCAGCATGGTGCCGAGGCCGTTGTAATACGCGATGCGCCGCTCGCGCGGGATGTGCGGCGTCAGGCGCAGCGCCTCGACCCACGTGCTCGCGGCGGTGAAATGGGCCGGCAGCAGCATGTGCCAGAACGGGGTTCGCGGCGTGCGCAGCGACGGCAACAGACCCGCCACCATGGGCAGCAGACGAATGCCGGTCAGCGCTACCGCAATCGCTCCCTCAACCGCCGAAGTGCCGGAAGCGATTGCCGTTACCATGATGAGCTGCGCCGGACCGGCCCAAACGACAGCGGTCGAGATAAGCGACCAGGCCAGCGTGAAACCGAGGCCGTGGCACAGCGCGCCGTAGCCGAGAAAGGTCCCGAACATCACGTAGGCGAAAACCGATCTTACGCCGGCATGAAGCCCTGCGGTAAAGGCCGCGGGGCCGGTCATCGTCGCTTCGGACTCATCCGCCATGCGCCGTCTGTGTCACGGCGGGAGAGCCAAGACAATCGAAACCAACGTATTCATGCTGGCGGGTATTCCTCACACGCACGCCTCGGCCGACGTGCAAAACAACAAGGCCGCGCCTCACGGCACGGCCTTGTTTGTTATCGCTTTAAGCTCAATCACCTTGTGGTGCGATCGAGCTTATGCCTTGACCAGCGGTACCTTCGGCACGGACCCCTTGCTGCCGCCACCGGACGGACCATCCCCACCGCGCGGACCACTAGGCTTGCTGCGCTTGGCCGCAGGCCGGCGCTTTTTCTTTTCAGGAAGCTTCTCTTGCTTCGGCGCCACCGGCCCTGCCGGATAGTCAAAGCCGAGCTTGTCAACGCCCGCCTCGTCCTTGACGACGATGACACGCACATGGCCGCCGTTCTTGAGCTTGCCGAACAACACTTCGTCCGCGAGCCCCTTCTTGATGTGCTCCTGGATAATGCGCGCCATCGGCCGCGCACCCATCTGCTCGTCATAGCCGTGCTCGATCAGCCAGGCGGTCGCTTCGTCCGAGAGTTCGATCGTCACGTCGCGATCGGCGAGCTGGGCCTCAAGCTGCAGGACGAACTTCTCGACCACCTTGGCGATGACGTCGCGCTGCAGGTGCCCGAAGGTGATGATGGCATCGAGGCGGTTGCGGAATTCCGGCGCGAACAGCCGGTTGATCGCTTCCATGTCGTCACCCTCGCGCTTGGTGCGGGTGAAGCCGTAGGCCGCCTTGGCCAGATCGAACGCGCCCGCATTGGTCGTCATGATCATGATGACGTTGCGGAAGTCGACCTGCTTGCCATTGTGATCGGTCAGCTTGCCGTGATCCATCACCTGCAGAAGCACATTGAAGAGATCCGGGTGTGCCTTCTCGATTTCGTCGAGCAGCAGCACGCAGTGCGGATGCTGGTCGACGCCATCCGTCAGAAGGCCGCCCTGATCGAAGCCGACATAGCCCGGAGGCGCGCCGATCAGGCGCGACACCGTATGGCGCTCCATGTACTCCGACATATCGAAGCGGATGAGTTCCACACCAAGTGACTGTGCAAGTTGCTTCGCCACTTCCGTCTTGCCGACGCCGGTCGGACCGGAGAACAGATAGCAGCCGATCGGTTTCTCCGGTTCGCGCAGGCCGGCACGGGCCAGCTTGATAGATGCGGACAGCGCCTCGATCGCCTTGTCCTGGCCATATACCGTACGCTTGAGCGTATCCTCGAGATGCGCCAGCACTTCGGCGTCATCCTTCGACACCGTCTTTGGCGGAATGCGCGCCATGGTCGAGATGGTGGTCTCGACCTCTTTCAGACCGATCGTTTTCTTGCGCTTGTTTTCCGGCAGCAGCATCTGCGCCGCGCCGGACTCGTCGATCACGTCGATCGCCTTGTCCGGTAGCTTGCGGTCGTGAATATAGCGCGCGGAAAGTTCCACCGCGGCCTTGATCGCCTCGTTGGTGTACTTGAGCTTGTGATAGTCCTCGAAATACGGCTTGAGGCCTTTGAGGATCTCGATCGCGTCCGGAATGCTCGGTTCCTTGACGTCGATCTTCTGGAACCGGCGCACCAGCGCGCGATCCTTTTCAAAGTACTGCCGATATTCCTTGTAAGTCGTTGAGCCGATGCAGCGAACCGTGCCCGACGCCAGCGCCGGCTTGAGCAGATTTGAGGCGTCCATGGCGCCGCCCGACGTTGCGCCGGCGCCGATCACCGTGTGGATTTCGTCGATGAACAGGATGGCGCCCGGAAACGCTTCCAGTTCCTTGATGACCTGCTTGAGCCGCTCCTCGAAGTCGCCGCGATAGCGCGTGCCGGCCAGCAGCGTGCCCATATCGAGGGCGAACACCGTTGCGCTCTCCAACACTTCCGGCACTTCGCTGTTGACGATCCGTCGCGCCAGCCCTTCCGCGATCGCGGTCTTGCCGACGCCGGCGTCGCCGACCAGCAGCGGATTATTCTTCTGGCGGCGGCACAAGACCTGAATGGTGCGGCTGATTTCCGCGTCGCGACCGATCAGCGGGTCAATTTTGCCATCGCGCGCTTTCTTGTTGAGGTTGACGCAGTAAGCCTCAAGGGCATCGCCTTTTTTCTTGTTTTCATCGCCCGACTTGGAATCCGCGTCTTCGTCAACGCCGCGGACTGGACGGGATTCGGTGAGACCGGGCCGCTTGGCGATGCCGTGGCTGATGTAATTGACGGCGTCGTAGCGCGTCATCTCCTGCTCTTGCAGGAAGAAGGCCGCATGGCTCTCCCGCTCGGCGAAGATCGCGACCAGTACGTTGGCGCCGGTCACCTCTTCCCGCCCGGACGATTGCACGTGGATGACGGCACGCTGGATGACGCGCTGAAACCCGGCCGTCGGCTTGGAGTCGTCCGAGCCCTCGGTGACGAGATTTTCCAGTTCGGTATCGACGTAGGAAACGAGATTTCGGCGGAGCTTGTCGAGATCGACGTTGCAGGCCCGCATAACGGCTACCGCATCCGTATCGTCGATCAGAGCCAGCAGAAGATGTTCGAGGGTGGCGTATTCGTGGTGGCGCTCGTTGGCCAGCGCGAGAGCGCGATGGAGGGACCTTTCGAGGCTACCAGAGAATGTAGGCATTGTGTCTCACTTCGTTGTTGTGCAGCCCCCGCCGCCTGCGACACGTCTAGTCTGAACCCTAAACCTGACTCGCCGCAATACTTTTCGTCGCTATTTCTTCTCCATTACACATTGGAGCGGATGCTGGTGCTTGCGCGCAAAATCCATCACCTGAGTTACTTTGGTCTCGGCGACTTCGTAGGTAAAGACGCCGCATTCGCCGATCCCGTTGTTATGAACATGCAACATGATCTGGGTGGCGGCGTCTCGGTCCTTGTTGAAAAACCGCTCCAGAACGTGAACCACGAACTCCATCGGGGTGTAATCATCGTTGAGCAGCAATACCCGATAAAGGCTCGGCCGCTTGGTCTGCGGCCGGGTCTTGGTAATCACGGCTGCGCCGGTCGAATTGCCGCTATTGCCGTTCGCGCCGCGCCGTTTTTTGTCGTCGTCGCTCATACGGATAATTTGGGAAGCGTCCATGGCGTTCGGATGGCAGCGGCACAAAATCATGGCGCGGTCTGAGGCCTTTTGGTCCTTAAACGCAATTCCGGTTTGTGAGGGTTTGGCATCATTCCGCGTATTTGGATCGACTTGTCCCGAAATCATATGCATTATCCCGCCGAATTTCCACCCCATGCGCGGCATGGCGCCTCCGAGAAACCCGCGTGGAATCGTCACAAAGCGGAAACCGGGACGAGGCGCCGGCGTACCACCATCGCTTCCGCGGCGTGCAGTCCGTGGCGCTTCGGTGGCCGTTACGGTTAACCCATTGTCTTGTCCCGACCTCGATCTTTAGAACATCAACTCAGCAAACGGAAAAGGTTCGCTCCGAATAGTCGCAGGTAACACTTGCGGATCATTCTAAGGAGCAGGCCATGCAATTGATGCGCTTTCTGCGCGACCGGAGCGGAAGTATTGCGCCCCTGATCGCGGGCGCAGCTATTCCAATCGTGGGTCTGACGGGCGCGGCGGTCGACTACAGCCGTGCCAATTCGCTCAAGGCATCGCTTCAATCCGCCCTCGATTCGACCGCCCTTGCCCTGACCAAGGATGCTGCGACGGCAGCCCCGGACCAGTTCAGCGCCAGCGCGGCAGCCTATTTCAACGGCATCTTCAAGCGCTCGGACGCGCAGAACCTGAAGGTGGACGCCAAATATATCGGCAATCCCACCCCAACCGTTGTCGTGAATGCATCAGCGACCATCAAGACGATGTTCTTGAACCTTCCGGGCATCGGAATACCTCAAATAGAGGTTGGTGCTTCCGCCACAACCTCGTGGAGCAATGCCCGCCTGCGGGTCGCCCTCGCGCTCGATAACACCTTGTCGATGAGGGATAATGAGAAGATGGTCGCGCTGAAGACGGCAACCCATAGCCTCCTCAACCAGTTGCAGGCTGCAGCCTCTCAGCCCGGGGATGTCTATGTCTCGATTATTCCCTTCAACAAGGACGTAAACGTCGGCCCCGATAACAAGACCGCCGCCTGGATCGACTGGAGCGACTGGGAGACCAAGAACGGCTCTTGCAGCAAGAACTCCTACAAAAATCAAAACGATTGCACCAAGGCCGGCAAGACCTGGACCGCGGCCAGCCACGATAACTGGAACGGCTGCGTCACGGATCGCAACCAAAACGACGACGTGACCAACTCGGCTCCCCCCGCTGGCAGCAAGTTCATCGCAGAGCAATACACGGCGAATGGCGGCTGTCCCGTCGCGATGATCCCGATGTCCCAGGACTGGACTGCGCTTCACGCGCGTGTGGATGAAATGACTCCGGCCGGCACGACCAACCAAACCATCGGCCTGGCCTGGGCCTGGCATTCGCTCACCCGGACGGATCCGCTGAACACGCCCCCCAAAGACCCAAATTACAAATACAAAGACGTCATCATTCTTCTGACGGACGGCATGAACACCGAAAACCGATGGAATTCATTCCAAATGCCGACCAATTCGGCCGTCGACAAACGCACCCAAAAAGCTTGCGACAATCTCAAGGCCACCGAGATCACTGTCTATACCGTGCTTGTCATCGAAGGCAGCGCAACGCTGTTGGAGGATTGCGCGTGGGATCCGGACAATCCCTCCGCCTCCGCCAAGAAATTCTTCTCACTGACCAAGGCAGACCAAATCATCACCACGTTCAATGCGATCGGCGGCCAGCTCGCCAAGCTTCATTTGGCCAAATAGCACTCTGGCCACATCGCGCTTCGGACTCTTGAAAACATAAAGGCCCGGCGTGTCGCGCCGAGCCTTTTTTTGTCCGCCAGGAGTTTAGCAAGTTGCAGTTTTTAGCAATCGCAATTTAGCAAGTCGCAAGAACTCTGCGTCGGCGCAGACACGCTGCGCTCTCATGTAGCGGCGCGCGCCGGGAAAGCGTCGTTTCGTTATGCGCCGTTCTTGGACTTGGACATAAGGCCTTCGATTGGCTTGTAAGTCTCCTTAGCGAGGTCGGAATAAAGATCGCCGATCTTGCTCGCTTCAGAGACGAACCCTTCGTAAGCCGACTTGAAGTATTCAGACTGCACTTCAATCGCCTTTTCGATTGTTTTCGCACCCATGAGTTTTTCAAAAGCCGCGGTGCTGTCTTCAAACGACTTCTTGGAATAGTCCGTCATTTCGGCGGCGATCGCCTGCATGGTCTTCGACATGGCGCCGAAGGACTTCATTGCGGTGTCCACGCTGTCTTTCCCGAATTTCTGCATTTCGTCGAAACCGGTGATCATTTCAAATACCTCCTGGCCGATTTTCGGATGCGTGGCTGCAAAGACGTTTTGTTGCTTCGCGGAGCCCCGTCATAAAGCTAAATTATATTGCAATGCACAAAATGTCAATAACTTGCCAAAAAATTCGGCGCACATAAAAATTGCGAAATTAAATTATGCAATTCAATGGATTAGCGACCGAGATGTGCATTTTTTGCCCACTCCACGGTTGCCCATCAAAAGTGGATTTTGCATTGCAAAAGCAGTTCGGGCCTCGGCCCACACTTTGCCGCGATTAACCGTTTTAAAACTTGAGGCTCATACCGTGATTGACTGTGCCTGTAGGGTGACGGTGCGAGAAGCTGGCGATGGGGATTGCCGGCGCATTTTCGGCGAGGGACTTCCGTTTTGGGGGAATCACCGAAACTGACGTAAGTGCGACATAGCGCGATCAGGTCCGCCGTTGTGAGGCGAGCCCTGTTTTTTTGCTGTGTCCGTCTTGGGGCCGTCGTGCGCCTCGCGCCAATGGGACAAGGGTAAGGCGAATGATGTCAGTAAAACGTCGGAAGTCCGCGAAGCTGCGCGTTATGGCGCTTGGGCTGATCGCTGCCTTCGGGGCCATGGCAATCACAACAACAGATGCCGATGCGCGCCGCTACAAGAGCAAGGGCGTTCATGCCCGCGGCAAGGTTGTACATGCGAAGTCGAAAAGCGCGCGAACGCAGTACAATCCTCCCTATGCCGCTATTGTCGTCGATGCCAATTCAGGAGCCGTGCTGCACGAGAACAGCGCCGACAGCCCGCGTCATCCGGCGTCGCTGACCAAGATCATGACCCTCTACCTGCTGTTCGAGCGCCTGGAAGCCGGCAAGATCAAGCTCGATAGTGAAATGGAGGTGTCAGCACACGCCGCGTCGCAGTCACCCTCCAAGCTCGGCCTCAAGGTCGGCAGTGCGCTTCGGGTTGAGGATGCGATCCGCGCCCTGGTCACCAAATCGGCCAACGATGCCGCCGTCGTGGTAGCGGAAGCGCTTGGTGGCGATGAGCCGCAATTTGCGCGGATAATGACCCGCAAGGCGCGCGCGCTGGGGATGCGCGGAACCCTGTATCGCAATGCCTCCGGCTTGCCCAACCCCGAACAGATCACGACGGCACGCGACCAGGCTTTGCTAGGTCGCGCAATTCAGGAGCGGTTTCCGAAATTCTACCGTTACTTCTCCACCCCGTCGTTCACCTATCACGGTCACGCGATGCGAAATCACAACCGGCTCCTGGGTAACGTCGAGGGCGTGGACGGCATCAAGACCGGTTATGTCACCGCGTCGGGCTTCAACCTGGTGACTTCTGTCAGGCGCGGCAATCGGCATCTGGTCGCGGTGGTGCTCGGTGGCCGCACGAGCGGCCTTCGCGACGCCCGCATGCGCGAGTTGATCTCCGAATACATTACGGTTGCCTCGACCAAACATACTGCTCCGGCAATCGCCGAGGCGACGGAGGGAGCAATCCCCGCCTCGCCGACACGCACCCGCGTCGCCTCGGCCGATTCCGACGAGACAGGAACGCCGGCTCGCGTGGCATCGACCATTCCTGCAGCGGCCGCCCCTGCTGCAGCTATCGCATCGGGAGACCCTGATCCGCCCGCAACGGCCGCCCTTCCCGCCGATCCGAATGAAGATCTCAAACCGATCGCGGTGAAGACCGTAAAGGTAAAAGCCAGCACGCTGCAAACCGCGGCAATCGGCAGCGTCGCCGTGCCTGCGGCGTCCATCTCTCCGCCAGCCAGGAGCGGTCCCGTCAAAGTCAGGCCGGCTGCAAGCAGTCCCGCCAAGGCCGCCGAGGTGACCAAGGAAAGCTCAACGAGATTTGACCCCAAGTATGACGTGGTCCGGCCTGAGCCCGCCAAGAGCGAACCGGCGAAGCCTGCTGCCGAGCCGGTTAAATCCGCGGGCGCCGTGTCCGAACCTGTCGCCAAAGTCGCCGCCATCGAGGCTGCGCCGCCCCCGGTTCCTCCTCAACGCGCGAGTCGCTCCGGCTGGATAATCCAGGTCGGTGCGCTTGATTCCGTCGAAGCGGCCAATAACCGCATCGCCATGGCTCGCGCCAAGGCCATGAACATTCTGGCCCGCGCCGATGCGTTCACCGAGCCCGTGGTCAAAGGCGACAAGACATTGCATCGCGCGCGCTTCGCGGGTTTCGACAAGAACCATGCGGAAGCTGCCTGTAAAGCACTCAAGCGCGCGGATATCGCCTGCCTGGCGCTGAAGAACTGAAATGGTTTGGTAACGGCTTGCAGGCAAACTCAATACAAATACGCCTCAAATCCACGAGGCGCTGTCAGTTGCGTTGAGTAGCGAGTTAGCGATGGCGTCGAAGCAGAATCTCCTTGGCCTCATTGACGCGGGCCGCAAGGTACGTCGTTCCCCCTTGGTCGGGATGCAGTTTCTTCATGAGCATCCGGTGCGCCCGGCGAATGTCCTCCGCCGAAGCGCCTTGCGCAACGCCAAGGATCTGCTCGGCCTCCTGTTCGGTCATTTTGCCGCTACCCGGCGCATGGCCCTGCCCCGCTGCCGCACTACCGTCACCGTGTTCACGCCAGCGGGGATTCCGGCGGTCGAGATACGCTGCGATTAAAGCGCCGCTCTCTGTGTCGATCTCGGACATGAAGGCGACAAGCGCCGGCACGTCGAGTGAATCGAGCGCAACGCCCTGATATCGGCCGGCGATAACCCGGCCGCTCATGCGTCCGCTGTCGTGATCGAGTTCCATTTCGACAAAAGGCGCACTGACTTTCGATACCTTTCCCGATGAACCGGATGCGCCGCCAAAGGCGACGTCACGCAACGGCCCCCATCCAAGCATTCCGAGCCCGGCAGCTCCTATCGGGATCGCGAGACCGAATTGTCCGCGCACGACAAGCAACAAGGCCGCGACGAGGGCCACGATGCCGCCGCCGAGCCGGATGACATTGGCGAGCATCGCAGGATTGGCTTTGGCAAAGCCGTTGAGCGCCCAAAGAATTACCAGGAGCGCGATGATGCCGAGGAAAACCGCCCCCATCGCTACCTCAGCTGTTCGAGCAGCTTGCGGGTTCCGCTTGTCGGCTCCGCCGCTTCGAGCGCCGCAAGTCCACCTGCGGCGTAGGCCGCGACCGCACGCAGGAGGTCTGCAAGCTCTTTCGCCGAACCAGGGCTGAACCGGCAATACGCACCATTCGAGAGGGCGGCAATCTTTCGAAAGACGCCAGCTGCACTGGCGTCGTCTCCCTCCTGAAACACAAAGACCGGTACCCCGCACAGGCCAAGCTCACCAGCGTTGCCGCAGAGCTCATCCGGCGACTCTTCCACGGCATCGCCTACAAAAACCACCGCACTGACCTTGGACTTGCTGGTTTCCTGCCGCGCATGGGAAAGCGCCTTGCCGATCTGCGTCAGGCCTTCCCGGCAATCGATCCGGCGCATCAGCGCGGCGAGCGTGTCGCCGTCCGAGACCCAGTTCGAGGCCCGGCATTCGCCAAACCCACGATAATAAAGCAACTGAATATCAAGGCCCCCGATCGCGGCCGCCTCGCGAAACATATCGGCCTGAATGACGCTCGCCATTTCCCAGGTCGGCTGCCGGCTGATGGTCGCATCGAGAGCGAAAATCAGCCGCCCCTTCCCGCCGGCGCCACGTAACGCCGCAATGTCACGAGCGGTCTCTATGAAGGCGTCAATCTCGGCGCGGCTCGAGTACGGCGCAGGAGTTTTCGACTCAGTTTTCGACTTGGTTTGCGACTTGTCGTCAGCCATTCGAACCTTCCTTACCCGCGATATCAAGGATCGCCGGCTAAGGGTCTATATAGGAAGGCGTTAGACCGCCGCATATGGCTTAATTTCGGGCGCGCCACTCTGCCAGGAAGCGATCGTCGCCCAAAGGCAGTTCCGCCGGTGCGGTCCACGCGGGACGAGCCTGCTCCCGAGGGAGCGCATTCTGTTCGAGCGGCAGCCGCAAAGCGGCAAGCAGCGTCTCCACTTCCTGCCGCGCCGTGATATGCGACATGCTGGGACGGGTGCCGAGCGTCTCCTCGTCGATGTCGTCAAGCGCACTCAAGCCGCGCGGGAAGAACTCCCGGTAAATCACCCGCTCGGCAAAACCATCGATAAATCGGAACCCGAGTTGCCGCGCCAGTTCGTTAACGCTCTCGCCGACCAGCCGCTTGTTGCGCGATCCGAGCATGGAAAGACGGTTGCGCACCACCACCCAGTCAATAGTCTTGCCGTCGACAATACGTCGCTGCCGCCTCGCCTCGCGGACCATTTCGGCGTAATGGCTGGTTCCCGTCACCGCAAAAGTCTGCGGATCGACGCTTGCCAACACGTCAAAATCCACAAAGCTGTCATTCAGCGGCGTCACCAGCGTATCCGCCATCGAATGCGCCAGCCGCGTCAAATAAGATTCGGCGCCGGGCGTGTCGATCACGATAAAATCGTGGGTATGCTCGATCGCGTTGATGGCTTCGGCGAAGCCCGCAAATTCGGTCGCCTCATTTTCATCGATCCGCACGCTGTCGCCCCGACCGATCCGGTAGTGTTCGGGCAACTCAAGCTTCAGCCCGGTGCGCAGCGCCCAACCGCGCCGATTATAGACATAGTGGGTAAAACTGCCCTGCCGCGAGTCGAGATCAATCGTGGCGACCCGCTGCCCTGCCTTGAGCAGGGCGACCGCGATGTGCATCGCCGTCGTGGACTTGCCGGAGCCGCCCTTTTCGTTGCCGACGACGACGACGTGAGCAGAGTCCTCTTTTGCCGGCTCGGACGCGCCCATGTCGGTTTTGACAAACATACCTTCCTCCGGCGACCTCGTGCGCGGGAATACCGTTAAGAAAATGTTACCCATGTCGCAACAAATACGCCATGTGTAGTGTTCCCCGGGGATAACCATATGACAAAACTACCAAAGGTGGCGCGGACCGTCCGCGCTCTGCGCGCAGAGATCGCGCGCTACCGCGCAAAACACGAATCAGTGGCGCTGGTGCCGACCATGGGGGCGCTGCACGAGGGCCACCTTGCGCTGGTCGAGGCCGCACACCGCCACGCCAGGCGGGTCGTAGTCTCGATCTTCGTCAATCCAACCCAGTTTGCGCCGCACGAGGATCTCGCGACCTATCCGCGCACCTGGAAAGCAGATTTTGCCGCTCTGACAAAAGCGAAGGTCGATCTGATCTGGGCGCCGACCGCAACGGTGATGTACCCGGAAGGATTTGTGACAAAAATCATTCCGGCTGGCGCCGCCACCGCTGGACTGGAAGACACTTACCGCCCGCATTTCTTCGGCGGCGTGGCGACCGTTGTCGCCAAGCTGTTTCTGCAAACCATGCCGGACGTCGCGATGTTCGGCCAAAAGGATTTTCAGCAGCTCAAGGTCGTCACGCAGCTTGCCCGCGATCTTGATCTGCCGCTCAAAGTGATCGGTGTGCCGATCGTGCGCGAGAAGGACGGGCTCGCGATGTCATCGCGCAACGTCTACCTGAATGAAGACGAACGTTCGATGGCGCCCACACTTTATCGCGCGCTGAAGCAAGCAGCCAAAACGATTGCAGCGAATGGCGCGATCCCGACGGCGCTGGCCGAAGCGCGGATGGAAATCACCCAGGCGGGTTTCTCCATCGATTATGTCGAGGCGCGCAACGCTGACACGCTCGCACCCGTCACGTCAAAAAAAGATGGTTCTATCCGGCTGCTGGTCGCGGCGCGGATCGGCAAGACACGGCTGATCGACAACGTCGCGGTGCCTCGGCGTTAGAGCCTTGGGGAAACTCCAGCTAACGTTTCGTACTCCGGCGCCGCGGTGATGGCGTGGCGCTGCGAAAGACAAAGCCGCGGCTGGTCAGACTGATGCGCGGGAGATCGTCACCAAAGGCCCCCTGACCCGCCCGCGACGCGCCTCGTTCGTCCGGCATCTGAAATTCATGGAGCGCGCCCTAGACGCGCTCCAGAATTTCAAGCTTGGATTTTTCCTTGGCCTTTGAGCTGATCGGCGGCCGCGGCAGCTTGGCTTCGCCCGGTTCCACCGTGAACGTGTAGTCGAGTGTGTACCATGGCGCCTTCACGCCCGGCGCCGGCGGTGTGCCGCTCTCGTGCTTCACGTAATTGCCGATCAGTTTTTCGGTCACGCCGAATTGGACATCGGTCTCGAGATTTGGATCGTCGTTCGAATAGACCTGCGAAATGTGAGTTTTGAACCCCGGCTTGTAAATCAGGAAGTGCAGGTGCGCCGGGCGCATGTTGTGACGCCCCTGCGCGCGGATGAACTCCCCCACAGGACCGTCGACCGGGATCGGATAGCCTTTGGGCTTCACGCTGCGGAACCAGATGTGGCCGTCCTTGTCGGTCGTGAACTTGCCCCGCAAATTCATGTCCGCCTGCGCAGGATCCTGGTTTTCGTAGTAGCCCTCGGGCGAGGACTGCCAGACGTCAACTTCTGCATCGGCGATCGGCTGGCCCTTGGTGTCCTTCACCCACGCATCGACAAAAATCTCCGGCCCGGGAGTCGGCGAACGCACAATCGAGCCGCCATTTTCCGTGCGCGGAGAATCCATTCGCCAGAATGGGCCCAGGAGATTGGCCGTGGTTTCGGTCGCGCCGTTGTTGCCGTTGTTGAGAAGGCAGATCAGACTGGACAGTCCGAGCGAGCCGGCCATCAGGATCGCTTCGTTATGCGTCGGATTCGACTTCTGCCCAAGCGCGTTGATGTAAGCCGCGGCCTGGTGAAACTCTTCCTCCGTCAATTTCACCTCCCGTGCGAAGGCGTGCAAGTGGCGGATTGCTGCGCCCATGATCTCCTTCATCCGCGGATTCTTGGCGCGTTCAAGCTCCTTGAGGACGGCTGGCGTAATGTCTTGCTGGTTCTTGATGATCATTGTTATACCCGGGTTTGTCCCTTAGACCGGTTGCAAACTAGCACATGCATCGGCCGCCTTCCCATTCATACATGGGCAGGCTGCAATACGCATTTTCGGGTGGATGTCCCACAGCTGGCGTCGATGGCCTGGAGACGATGCCCCAGGAGAATCAAAGCAACCCCAATTCCCGGAGTTCCCGCCGCAACGGTTCGGGCATGTTCTTCGCGCCCGGCGCGGCCCGGTCGAGATCGCGCGGCGCATCCTTGGGATCGAGGTAGCGCCAGCCCTGAAACGCCCGATATGGCCGCGGCTCAACCAAAACGAGTTTCGGTTCTAGCACCAGGCGGCAGCGATTAATGCCGTCTTTGTCTCTGAACGGGCGAACGTCGCGCAGCTTCTCTCGTGCGGCAATTTGGCCCTTGATCACCCAGTACAGCGAACCGCCGTCGAGCAGCTCTTCGGCGCGTTTCGGAGCCATCCGCGTCGTATGGATGTGCTCGGGCTTTTCGCTGCGCGCCTTGCGCTGCTTCATGCGTTGTTCGATCCAGCCGGCGAGTTCCTCCGCGGAATCGCAGCCGACGCAGAGTTTGATCAGATGGAGTGGCACGGCAACCTTACGGCAAAATGGTTCGATTGAGATTGTAGATGATACAGCGCGTCGCGACGAGGTCCGACCCGTCGCGGCGTGCCCCGACGGTAAGACGCTGGGGACCGGTACGGAAATCCCAGCCGCATTCTGCGTCCTGTACGCTGGAAATGATGGTGACGGTGCGCTCGCCGCGGCGGCGCGCGATGTCGATACGGGGGTTGCGTTGCGGAACGCCCTTCACCGCGCCGTGGATACGAAAAGTCGTCACCTCGCGCCGTCCGCCTTCCGCCAGTTCGACGCGCAGCACCTCCCCGTCAAACACCACCGGCGTCGACGCGATCACGTTGTCGCGCGGCACGAGCACACACTTGCAGGCCATGGCCGGCGTCGTGGCCAGCACTGCGCCAAGCGAGAAAGCGAGCATGGCAAGAAAGTTCCTCATGCGACAGGCTCTATCGTCATGATGGCGGCACGCTCTGCAACCTGACTGCCTTCGGCCACGGCTATGTCGCTAACCGTACCCTCGAGCGGCGCAACCAGCGCATGTTCCATCTTCATCGCTTCAAGGATCGCGACCCGCTCGCCTTTGCGCACCGATTTTCCTTTCGCCGTCAGTATCGTCAACACCTTGCCATGCATGGGAGCGCGAACCGTACCGCTGCCGTCGCCGACGTCGCTTTCAGTGCCGAAATCCGCCTGCGCGACAGCCGTCTGCCGGCCCCTGTCGATCACATAAACGGTCTCGCCGTCATCGACCAGCGTGGCAGTCGGAGTTGGCGTCACGGCATCGTTTCCAAACCGGAGCGTCGGGCCGCCAACGCCGTATGTGAGCCCTACGGTCACCTTATTACCATCCACAAGGAATGGCATCTCGACCGAACGCTCTCCTGACAACTGAAACCCGTCGGTTGCGTCCCAGGGCGACGCATCGGCGTCCATCGGCTGAGATGACAAGTTCAGAAGATGAAATATCCCCTTGGCCGCTGCGGCAAGATCAGGCCCCCGCGTCCCTTCCAGAGCACTGAGGTGGCGTTCAACAAAACCGGTATCGAAATGGCCGGATACGAATTCGGGTGAGCGAAGCAGCCGCGCGAGAAATGCCGCATTGGTGCGCGGACCCGCCACAAGGGTGTGATCGAGCGCTGCCGCGAGCCGCTCGGTCGCCTGCGCCCGATCGGACGCATGCACGATGATTTTCGCGAGCATCGCGTCGTAGTACGGGCTGACCTCACCACCCGGACAAAATCCCGTATCAACACGAACACCGGATGGCATCTCGAACGCAACAAGCCTGCCGGAGGAGGGCAGGAAATTGTTCTCCGGGTCTTCCGCATAGAGTCTGGCCTCGATGGCATGTCCGCCGAGCGGGACTTCCTGCTGACGCAAGGGCAGCTTTTCGCCATCGGCGACACGAAACTGCCACTCCACGAGATCAAGCCCCGTCACGGCTTCTGTCACCGGATGCTCGACCTGCAGCCGGGTATTCATTTCCATGAACCAGAAATTATCTGGAGAAAGTCCGCGCGAACTGTCCGCGATGAATTCCACCGTACCGGCGCCCACATACCCCACGGCCCGCGCCGCTTCGACTGCCGCGCGTCCCATCGCGTTACGCATCTCCACCGTCATATCAGGCGCCGGCGCTTCTTCGACAATCTTCTGATGCCGCCGCTGCAGCGAGCAATCGCGTTCGTTCAGGTGAATGACGTTGCCATGCCGGTCGCCGAACACCTGCACCTCGATATGGCGCGGCGCGGCGACATACTTTTCGATCAGCACGCGCGGATCGCCGAACGCAGAGTGCGCCTCGCGCCGTGCGCTTTCGAGCGCGACCTCGAAATCCGCGTGGCGGTCCACGCGGCGCATGCCCTTGCCCCCGCCGCCAGCAACGGCCTTGATCAGCACCGGATAGCCGATCTCATAGGCCTTCTGCTTGAGAAACGCCGGCTCCTGGCGCTCGCCATGATAGCCAGGCACAACCGGCACGCCGGCTTTCGCCATCACCGCCTTGGCGCGGTCTTTCAGGCCCATGGCGCGAATGGCGTCCGGGGCCGGCCCGATGAAAGCGATTCCCGCGGACGCGCAAGCTTCCGCAAATGCCGCGTTCTCGGACAGGAAGCCATAGCCAGGATGGACGCATGCCGCGCGTGCCGCGTGCGCAACCTGCAAAATCCTGTCAATCGCCAGATAGCTGTCGCGCGCGGCCGGCGGACCGATCAGGTGAGCTTCATCGCAGACCCGTGTGTGCAACGCGCCTGCATCGGCCTTCGAATAAACTGCGATCGTCCGCAGGCCAAGTTGCTTGGCGGTGCGCGCAATGCGGACGGCGATTTCACCCCGATTGGCGATGAGGACCGATGCAAACATGCGCCGGGACTCTACACGGCCGTGTGCGTCGACGCGAGGCGAGGTCCGACCGGACTAGCGTGCCGCTGCCGGCGGATTAGCGGGCGCAGGTGCGGGTCCGCCGGTTCCGGCGGGAGCAAGCGGTACGGGTTGCGATTCCGGCGGATTACCGCGTGCTACTGGCGCACGGGCCGCAGGCGGCCGACGCGCAGCGGGCGGCGCGGAGCCGTGTTGCGCTGAGCCATGCTGTGCGGACGCGGCGCCGGCCGGAGGCGTCGAAGACGTGCCCGTAGGCTCCGAATTCATGATGCTGACAGGCGGGATCGAAGCTGCCGACGGCAATTCATAGCGTGACGAAATCGGCGCTGGCGGCGCCGCGCCCGGCCCCACGGCGACCGGCGAACGCATCACCTCGGCACTACCGACGACGTGTGCCGGGGTCGACCACTGCGGCGAATATTTCGCGACCAGCGCCTCGAACGGTTTGTCCTGGAGATTGGCACGCACCTTGTTAGCATCGTGCAGCAATGTGAGCATTTCGCATTGTTGCGGCAAACAGTTCGGCTGCTGTCCCATCACATGGGCGACGACGCCGAACCGATCCGTCTCAAGCCCGGCTCGCAGCGTATTCAATGCACTGTCGAAATCCTGATCGGAGCGCGCCGCCAGGCTCAACCCTTCGTTCAACAAGGCCAGCCGGGCCGTCACATACAAAACGGCCGCTGTCGCATTCTCCGGACTGCCGAACAGAATCTTCTCGCAACCCGCCGTCAGCAATTCGATTGCGGCGCCGTCCAGGCAGCTGAGCGGCGATCCCGGCACCGTGGCCCGACCGATCAACTCCGCCACACGACTGTCGAACGCCCGCCGCTCCTCAATGCGCTCGCTGACTTGCGCCCGCTCGAATAATTGCGAGCCCATCCAGCCGCCATATCCAACGACGGCGAGAGCAAGGAGCGCAAACACGGTCTTCAAAAAGCCGGTTCGCGCGACGGCAAGAACGGCAAGCACCACCAGCACTGCCGCCACAGCGGCCGACAGCCAGACCGGGACGCTCAGCAATCCAGTCGCCGGATCAATATGCAACATCACGTCTCCTCGCATGGCGAACAGCCACGGACGGCTTATGCGCTGAACTGGTCCCCGGCGTACAAGGCCACTTGCAGTATGCCGTACGCAACCCCGCAGCGCTACCGCGTGCGCTTGGCGAGGCGGGTTCCACTTCCCTCACCCGGACTTGAAATGACACATCCGAAAATCACGTTAAAGTTATGATTAATGGCGATATTCGGGCATAGTTAACGGCGCATCGGAGACCGTACACCAGGCCTCCGAACAGTGCCCATTGCGCTTGGCGTTGTGGTGAACTATCCCGCGGCAGGTGTTCAGATGCGGATGCGACAATGATAAACCGGGTCGGATTGCAAATCCTCGCAGTGCTTAGCCTATCGGTTGCGGCCGCTGCCTTCCCGCCCCCCGCTCGCGCAGAAGCGCTCCTGTCGCGTGGCATCGGCACGGCAAGCTGTGCCGGGCTCATCGCAGACGTCAAACCGGACGAAGGCCTGAACAATCCGATCAACTTGATGCTCTATGCCTGGGTTCAAGGGTATGTCAGCGCCGCCAATGTTGCGTTGCTCGAGTATGACCGCCGCCATGTTGACATGACCGAACTGACGGACACCAACGTCCTTCATATGATCCACGAATACTGCAAGGCGCACCCCGAGAAGAAGCCCGCCAACGCACTCGATGCCTACATCAAGACGACCAAGAAGATGCGAGCCCAGTGGCAGACCGGTACGGTTGAGTGGGACGAGTAGCCTCTCCGCCTTTTACGTTCTCGTTTTCAGCCCGCTTGCCAGTGCGATGATAAATCGCCAGAACGGCGTATGCTTGTCATCGACGACCTGTCCGTTCGGATTGCCGGCCGCCTGCTGATCGACGGCGCGTCGGTTCGCGTTCCTGATGGCACGCGAGTCGGCCTGGTCGGCCGCAACGGAACCGGCAAGACCACGCTCTTCAAAGTCATCACGGGCGAACTATCAGCCGAGCACGGCAGGATAAGCATCGGCGCACGGGAGCGCATCGGCCGCCTCGCGCAGGAAGCACCGGCCGGCCCCGAGCCGTTGCTCGACATTGTACTCGCCGCCAACCACGAGCGCACCGCATTGCTGGCGGAGGCGGAAACGGCCACGGATCCCCTTCGTATCGCCGAGATCCAGACACGGCTTGCCGATATCGGAGCGCATGCGGCGCCAGCGCGCGCGGCATCAATTTTGTTCGGCCTCGGCTTTTCGCATGACGCGCAAAAGCGTCCGGCATCCGAATTTTCCGGTGGCTGGCGCATGCGCGTCGCACTTGCGGCTATGCTTTTTTCTGAGCCGGATATTTTGCTGCTCGACGAACCAACGAACTATCTCGACCTGGAAGGGACACTCTGGCTGCAGGATCATCTGGCAAAATATCCGCGCACGATGATCGTCATCAGCCATGACCGTGATCTGCTCGACAATGCGGTCGATTCAATTCTGCATCTCGACCAGGGCAAGCTGACGTTCTACCGCGGGGGCTACAGCCAGTTCGAACGCCAGCGGCGCGAACGCCAGGCGCTCGACCTGAAGCTCGCGAAAAAGCAGGAAGCTCACCGCGAGCAGCTTATCGCCTTCGTCGAGCGGTTCCGCGCCAAGGCAACGAAGGCGCGGCAGGCGCAATCACGCCTGAAGCTGCTCGCCAAGCTTGAGCCAGTCGCGGCGCGTGTGGCAGACGACGTGCGCGAAATCGTCTTTCCTCCGCCGGAAAAAATGCTGTCGCCACCGATCATCGCGATCGACGGCGGTGCGGTGGGATATGTGGGGGGACACCCCATTCTGCGGCGGCTGAACTTGCGGATCGATCCGGATGACCGCATCGCGCTTCTGGGCGCCAACGGCAACGGCAAATCGACACTGACGAAGCTGTTGACGGGCCGTCTGCCGCTCATGTCCGGAAAAATGATTAGAGCCGACCGGCTGAAGTCCGCCTATTTCGCCCAGCATCAGCTCGACGAATTGAAGCCGGAACAGAGCCCCTACGATCATATGCGCGCGCTGATGCCCGGCGCCCCGGAGTCGCAGGTGAGAGCCCGCGTCGGCGTCATCGGATTTTCGGGAGCGGCGGCTGACGCTGCTGTCAAAACACTGTCTGGCGGCGAAAAGGCGCGGCTGTTGCTGGGGCTTGCAACGTATGACGGCCCTCACCTGCTCGTGCTGGACGAGCCGACCAACCATCTCGACATCGACAGTCGCGCGGCGTTGATCGAAGCGATCAACAATTTTCCCGGCGCGGTCGTACTCGTTTCGCACGATCGCTACCTGCTCGAAGCCTGTGCCGACCGGCTGTGGCTCGTCGCCGACGGGTACGTCACGCCATATGAAGGCGATATCGATGATTATCGACGCAGTATTCTTGCCGGTAACAACGATGACAAGGCCATATCAACGAACACTGCAGCGCCGCGCTCTGGCCGCGCAGAGCTACGGCGCGCCGCGGCCGAGAAGCGCGCTGAATTTGCGCCGCTTCAGCGCCGGATCAAGGCGGTGGAAGCCGATATCGCTCGCCACAGCAAGCGCATAGCCGAGATCGACGCGGCGCTTGCTGACCCGCAGCTTTACACGCGCGACGCAGCCCGCGCTGCTGCGCTCAACAAGGAGCGCGCGGACGTAGCGAACATGCTCGCGACTGCCGAGGAAACCTGGCTGACGCTGAGCGGCGAATATGAAACCGCAATGGCTACCTGAGGACTATCACGACGGTTGCCGCCTGGCCGGCGGCCGCTTGCGCACCGGTTCCGGAGGCGGCGGCTCGGCTCCGCGTTCGATAGTCGACAGCCGACCGGCTGTGAAAATGTAAATCGGATGCTCCGTTGTCGGATACGTCATGGTGGTCTGGCGTTCACCACGTCCGTCGGTGCCGATCTGCACGGAGACAGGCGGCCCAAGCGATCGCACGACTTCGCATTCGGTCATCTGAAGGGTGACATTGCGCGGAAGCGCCGGCGCAGCCTGTTCGCTTTGCACGGGCGCAGCACCGCCACAATTTCCATTGGCATCCACCAGATCAGCGGCGCTGACAGGGACAAGTGCCCGATCCCTGCGCGCAAACTGGGTCGGATTCGGCGCGATAAATTGCGTTGGATCCCAACGGGGCGTGTAAAACTGCGGAATTTCGAAACCGCCGCCGCAAGCGGAAAGGCCGAGCGCGCTCGCCGCCGCAAATAACACACGATAAGGAAACCCTCGCCGTCGCACAGACTGATCCACCCCGGTCGTAATCCCACCCCTGTAAATAGCACACTTTGCGTCACAACCATGGCGGCACGACGCCGCCGCTATTTTAGCTGTGACACTAGGCCTTGCGTTGCCAGCGCCCGTGTTCATCGGGTTGCCAGTAGGTCACATCGTGACCCTGCGCCTTGGCAGCCGTCCAGTGTGTGCGGGCACCGGCTACCGCATCCTCGTCTGCGCCATCGAAGATCAACACCACGCGCATATAAGATGAGACGTCCTGCGGCAGGGGCACCCCGTCGATCAGGAACCGGATATTCGCACCGTTTGGATTGCGGTCAGAGTTCGTCAACAAGATCGGTTGCGCGGATGCAGCGGCGTTGTCGCGGTCAGTCCCATGCGGGAGGAAACTATCGTCGCGATAAGTCCACAGATGCGCATCGAGAGAATCGACGCGGTCGTCGGACGCCGTCTGCACGGCGACTCGCCAGCCACGCGCAAGCGACTTCTCCAGCAAGGCCGGCAGCACCGTTTCGATCCGCTGATTGTCGAGATGATAAAACAATACTTCTGTCATGCCGTACCGGGAACGACAGCCCTACCCCTCATAGTAATCCTCGACCAATTGATCGAGCAGGCGAACGCCCCAACCCGAACTCCAGCTCTTGTTGATATCGGTCTGCGGCGACCCCATTCCCGTTCCTGCGATGTCCAGGTGCGCCCACGGCGTCTTGCCGACAAAGCGCTGCAACAGCTGCGCCGCTGTGATCGAGCCGCCAAAGCGGCCGCCCGTGTTTTTCATGTCGGCAAACTTGGAATCAATCATCTTGTCGTATTCCGGTCCCATCGGCATGCGCCAAACGCGCTCGCCCGTAACCTGACCGGTTTTTGTCAGACGCTCCGACAATTTGTCGTCGTTGGAGAAAAGGCCGGCATATTCCTGGCCGAGCGACACCAGGATCGCGCCAGTCAGCGTTGCAAGATCGACGATGAATTTCGGCTCGAACCGGGAGTTCACGTAATGCAACGCGTCCGCCAATACGAGGCGACCTTCCGCGTCCGTATTGATGATCTCGATGGTCTGTCCCGACATTGTCTTGACGATGTCACCGGGACGCTGTGCCTTGCCATCGGGCATATTCTCGACAAGTCCGATGACGCCGATGGCGTTGACCGTGGCCTTGCGGCTCGCGAGCGTGTACATCAGGCCGACAACACAGGCGGCGCCCGCCATATCGCCCTTCATATCTTCCATGCCGGCGGCTGGCTTGATCGAGATACCGCCCGTGTCGAAACAAACTCCCTTCCCGACAAAGGCGACCGGCTTGTCACCCCGGCGGCCGCCATTCCACCGCATGACAACCAGCCTGCTGTCGTGCGCCGAACCTTGCCCGACGCCGAGCAAAGCGCCCATCCCGAGTTTCTGCATTGCCTTGACATCGAGAATTTCAACCGCGACGCCCAATTTGCGTAATGTCGACGCCCGGCGCGCGAACTCTTCCGGATAGAGTACGTTCGGCGGCTCGTTCACGAGGTCGCGGGCAAGCATGATGCCTTCGGCCAGCCCGGACCGTCGCGCCCAGGCGCGCCGCGCATGCGCAGGATTGCCCGTGGCAATCGCGATTTTGAGATCGTCGGCCTGCGGCTCGTCATCCTTTTTCCTGGTCTTGTAGAGACTGAACTTGTAGGTCCGCAATTTGACCCCGAGCCCGACTTCGGCCACCTGCTCCGGCTTTAGCAGGCCATTTGGCAGTTCGGCGAAAATCGTAGCCAATCCGGCCGCTGACGGAATCTTTCCCGCTGCGATGCCGCCCAGCCGAACATAGTCTTTGGCCTTAAGGTCTCCGACCTTGCCGCACCCGACCACCACCAGCCGGGCTGCCCGCAGCCCGGCCGGCGCGACGATATCCAGCGAACTGCCAAGTTTACCCTTGAAGCGATCGGCCGTGGCGGCGCGTGCGACGACATCAACCGCATCGCCCAACGCTTTCCGGGTTGTGGCTCCGAGTTTGAGCGATTCGTCACAAAAAATGACGAAAACGCCCCGTGTAGGGGCCAAAAAGCCGGAAAAATCGATCTTTACGTCGGACATCGGGTTCCTCGGTCAGGAAGTGAATAGGAAAGAACGGTGGCGGTCCAGCGAGCCTTGGCGCCCCCCTTCGCCACCGCATGATTCATGCTGCTATAGCGCATCCGCATCGGCTGATGGAAACCCTGCAGCAGCCCCGGATGGCAAAGTTCCCGTGCGCAGGGCCGAAATCGTGAGTCGATCTCACCCGTGGTTATACCGCCTTAACCATTCCTGTATGTTTTTCAACAGCTTTGCCTCTCCTCCGCCATTTTGTATGAAGATGGTGAACCGTACCAAACGGGCGTGGATTCAGGGGGTGAATTCCGGCCGGGTGTCTGGTTTTGTAGCTTGGGTGTCCGGCACCGTTGCCGGAGTGGGGAAGCAGGGGACGATGGGGTCGATAGACCGCTACATAATCCGGCATACGCTGAGCGCCTTTCTGTTGATCCTCATCAGCCTGACGGCGCTTATCTGGGTCACCCAGGCGCTGCGCGATATCGATTTGATGACCAGCCAGGGCCAGTCCATCCTGGTCTTTATCGGCATTACCGGGCTGGTGATTCCCCAGCTGATACTGGTCATTGCGCCGGTCGCGCTCGTCATCGCGATCGCGCATGTCCTCAACAAGCTTGCTACCGATTCGGAAATCATTGTGATGAACGCCGCCGGCATGTCGCCCTGGCGGCTGTACCGGCCCTTCCTTTTCTCATCGGTTATCGTTGCGGTGCTGGTTGCGGTCATTGCGGCCTACGTTTCGCCAAAGTGCTTGCGCGACCTGCGGCGGTGGGCGACGGAAGTGCGCGCTGACCTTGTGACCAACATCGTGCAACCGGGCCGTTTCATCACGATCGAGCCCGGTCTGGTGTTTCATCTGCGGGAGCGGCAGGCTAACGGCCTTCTGCTGGGCATTTTCCTCGACGATCGGCGCGACCCGAAGGAAAAGACCACGTTTCTTGCCGAGCAAGGCGAAATCATCGAAAACGACCAGGGCACTTTCCTGGTTTTGGTTGACGGCAGTCTGCATCGTCACCTGGCCACGCAGCGCGACCCGAATATCGTGAAATTCGAACGCTACGCATTCGACCTGTCTCAGTTTTCCAATCCAGGCCAGGCCAAAACGTTGTCGGTGCGCGAACTCTACTTATGGGACCTTATCGCTCCCTCTGCCGACGATCCCGTCTACAAACAGAACCCCAATCGTTTTATCGCCGAACTGCACGACCGGCTGATTGCCCCATTTTATCCGATCGCATTTGCGACAATCGCATTTGCGTGGCTTGGGGCGCCGAGCACAACGCGTCAAAGCCGTTCGATGGCGATGGTATCGATGATACTTGCCGTATTCGGGCTGCGGCTAGCCGGCTTTGCCAGTGGAGTCGCCGCTCTTTCGACCCCGCTCGCGCTCGCTGGGCAGTATGTCATTCTCGCCGTCATGATGGCGATGAGCCTGCGCGCCATCTCGCGCGGCACGGCGATCGAACAGCCGGCATGGCTGAGCGATTTCATTACCAAACTGAGCGAGCGCGTGACGCGCCGCTTGGCGACATCGTGAGCGCAGTTCGGTCATGATTACAGGCACGCTCTCGCGATATTTCGGTCTTGCATTCCTGCGCGCCCTGATCGGCGTGTTTGTCGGCGTGTTCTTGCTTGTAACGCTGATCGACTACATCGAGATGATGCGCCGTGCTGGCGGCGAGCGCGAGGTTTCGGCCTGGATCATCGCGCAAATCTCGCTCTTCCGGGTGCCACAGCTCACCGAGCGAATTATGCCCTTTGCGGTCCTGATCGGCGCGATGTCGTGCTATCTCGGCCTGTCCCGCAAGAACGAACTCGTCATCGCGCGCTCTGCAGGAATCTCGGCATGGCAGTTCATCACACCGGCACTGCTCGTGGCGCTGGTCACCGGCGCGCTCGCAACTGCGATTTACAATCCGCTCGCAGCGGTGATGAACGAGCGATCGAAGCGCCTCGAAAGCCAGATATTCGGCAACAACAACGGCCAGCAATCCAGTCTGCAGGCGTCGGGAAGCGGATTTTGGCTGCGACAGAAGAGTCCCGAGGGCCAATCGATCATCCACGCGCTCACCAGCACCGATCAGGGCTTGCGGCTTGGTGGCGTGACGGCGTTCACCTTCTCGCCAGAAGGCACCTATCAGGACAGGATCGAAGCAAAGTCGGCAACGCTCGCGGCCGGGTACTGGCAATTGCGCGATGCGCGAGTCTATGGCGGAGACGATCCTCCGGTCGAACGGCCGACCTACCAGCTCAGAACCAATCTGACATCGGCGCAGGTGCGAGAGAATTTCGCCACGCCGGAATCAGTGCCGTTCTGGGAACTGCCGTCCTACATAGATAGCGCGGAGCGTGCCGGTCTCGGTGCGTCCGGCTACAAGTTGCAATATCACAAGTTGATCGCCCGCCCGTTCCTGCTCTGTGCCATGGTTCTGCTTGCGGCGGCCGTCAGTTTGCGGTTCTTTCGTTTCGGTGGCGTGCAGAAGATGGTGCTGAGTGGCATCGTGGCCGGGTTTCTGCTCTACGTCCTTTCGAAAGTCGTCGAGGATCTAAGCAAGGCCGAAATCATACCGCCGCTGGCAGCCGCCTGGCTGCCAGTACTCGTCGGAATGTTCACCGGTTTTGTTGCATTGCTGCATCAGGAGGACGGTTGATGGCGGGCTTTATTGGCTCGCGCCTGTTCGCCTTGCGGCGGCGTTGCGTGCGTATCAAAGGACTTGTTGGCGTGATGATGACGTGGGCGGCCCTGCTCACGGCGACCGGCGGCGTATTACTGGTCTCGCTCGAAGCTGCGCATGCCCAGGCTAACTTTCTGACATTCCGCGGCCAGCTCCGGCCCACGCCTCCCGGCGGCAATAGCGGCAGCTTGGCCAAACAGGCTTTAAACCCCGCCGCAGCAAGCGCAGCAAATCAGGGCAAGATGCTCCTGCAGGCGGACGAACTCAACTATGACTACAATAACTCGCGGGTATCGGCCGTCGGCAACGTTCAAATCTATCACAACGGCGCAACACTCGAAGCCGACAAAGTAATCTATGACCAGGCCGCAAAACGCCTCCACGCGGAGGGTAACGTGCGGCTCACGGAAGCCAACGGCAAGATCACTTACGGCGAAATCATCGAATTGTCGGACGATTTCCGGGATGGCTTCGTCGACTCGCTGCGGATTGATACAGAAGATCAAACTCGCATGGCCGCCGCGCGCGCCGATCGGACTGAGGGCAATTACACGGTCCTCCAGAACGGCGTCTACACAGCGTGCGAGCCCTGCCGGGAAGATCCCCGCAAGCCCCCGCTGTGGCAGGTCAAGGCTGCCCGCATCATCCATAACCAGACCGAGAAGATGC
>Ga0164243_10003444_pt1 | contig 25315 bp, 26 predicted proteins | sample OricompcompostOP_FD_108781 | JGI IMG/M metagenome (GOLD analysis project Ga0164243, IMG submission 108781) | Organic Plus compost microbial communities from Emeryville, California, USA - Original compost - Organic plus compost (OP) | ecosystem: Engineered > Solid waste > Mixed feedstock >...
AGCGGTCGACCCGCGCCCGGGCGACGTCGGGCGCGGCGCCGCCCCCCTTCGGCTCGTAGTGGTCGGCGATGCAGATCAGGACGTGGACGGGCTCGCCGGGGCGCGGCGGCCTCCGCGACCGCGAGCCGGCCAGGTACGACGGCAGCCAGCGGTCGTAGGCGCGCTTGCGGAAGCCCCAAGCGCCGACGGCGACGGCTAAGACGACCGGGACCAGTGCGGTAACCGCCCACAGCATGATTCAACCCCTGCGGGGACAATGGTGCGACGCGCCGACGGTCCCGTCCGACGGCGCACGAAGACCCGGGTCGGCGACCGACGTGGGGTGCCGGGCCATTTACAACAAGACCCCGTTGGGCTGATCGAATCAAGCCTCGCCGAGAAGGACTCGACCCCCGCGGGTCAAGGTTACGGCGCGGGCGAGAGCCAGCGACGCGGCGAACGTCACCGCCCAGACGACCAGGAAGGCCGTAATCGGGTTGCGGACGCGGGCCGAGACGGCCGTGTCAACGACCTTCAACAGCACGGGCCCGTGCAGCAGGTAGACCCCCATCGTCCGGCGACCGACCCGCGCGAGCGGCCCCCCTGCGCGGGCGAAGGTCAGGCAGAAAACGTAGGCGGCGGCGAGGTAGGTGCACTGGTAGACGAGCCGCGCGTGGGTCGGCGGGAACGCTTCCGACCACGCCAAGGCCGTGGCGGCGCTCAACGAGAGGGACGCGAACACGCCCCACGCGTGGTCCTTGATGAAAGGCTCGTATTTAAAGAGGAACACGCCGATCAGGTAATACTGGAAGCCCCCCAGCGCGTTCGTGACGGGGTCGCTCCCCAGCGTCGGCGCGAGCGTCTTGCGCAGTGCGACCGAGGCGGCGAAGGCGAGCGCCACGCCCCAGCCGGGCCCGAGGCTGATCGGCCGGACGGCGAACGCCAGCGCGCGGATCAGAAAGAGGGACGGCAGGAAGTACATCTGCATCGCGATCCGCGATTCGTACAGGTCCCGCGCGACGGCCGACGCCGGTCGGCCGACGACCATCCGGTCGTGGAGGACGCCGGCCGCCTCCGCGGCGGCCCGTAACGCGAGGTAAAGGAGGCTGAAGATCAGCCAGGGGACGAGCAGGCGCCGCGCGCTCTTCCCCAGATAGGCGGGGTAGTTGAACGGGTTGAGGCGGCCCTGGGCGCGGGCGAACAGGTAGCCGTCGCAGAGGAAAAAGGCAGGGACGGCCACGGTCGCGACGGCGGCCCAGACGCGGTCCGCCGGCGTGCTCAGCGGGCCGACGTACCCGCGGGCGTGGATGCCGACCACGAGGACGATGGCGAAGCCGCGTAGGGCGTCGAGGTGCGAGAGGCGGTGGTCCATTGGTAAGGTGGGCGAAGCGGTTAGAGGGGCCGTCACGGGGTCGAGAGCCGCCCCGGGGCGGCGTCGTAGGAGACCTTGGACCAGGAGCGCGAGGCGCGCCCCGTGACCCAAACCCAGAACGCGAGCCAGGCCGCCGTGTTCAGCACCAGGAACGACGCCGCGGCCGACGCCAGGCGGGACCGCGAGCCCGCGACCCGCCACGCGCCCGCCAGGCCGGTGACGTAGAAGGCGACCTGCAAGCAGAACGCGGCGCGGTAGAACGCCCCGCCCAGAAAGGCGCTCGTCGCCAGGGCCGCCAGCAGCGCCCAGGGGACGACGAGCCGGAGGACCCGGTGCGAGACGAGCTGCCAGCAGACCGGGTTCCGCCAGGGGAGCAGCGCCGAGGGCAGGCGCTCCAGCAGTTGGAAGATCCCGCAGAGCGTCCGGACCTTGCGCCGGGTCTCGTCCCGCGCCCGCTTGGGGAGCCGGTCGAAAGCGACGGCGCGCTCGTCGTGGACGAGCCGGTAGCCCTGCATGGCGACCCGCAAGGGCCAGTAGACGTCGTCGAGGATCGTCCCCGCCGGGATCGGCCGGTAGAGCTCGCGGCGGACGGCGGAGATCGAGCCGGTGACGCTGGCCATCGAGTGGACCCGGCTCTCGGCCTTGCGGAGCCACTTCTCGAACCGCCAGTACAGCCCGACGCCGGCCATGACGCCCGGCGAGGCTTCGAGCACGAGGTCGCCGCTGACCGCGCCGACGGTCGGGTCGGCGAAGTTCTCCAACAGCCGCTCGATCGCGTCGGGCGCCCAGCGCTGGCGGGCGTCGGCGAAGACGAGGAAGTCCGACCGGGCCGCCTCGTACCCCGCGTTGAGGGCCGCGGCCTTGCCGAGGTTGGTCGGCTGCTCGATCACGCGGACGGCCGCGTCGGCCCGCGGGCCCATGTCCTCGGCCGCGAGCCGGGCGGCCTCCGCCGTTCGGTCGGTCGAGCCGTCGGAGACGACGATCACCTCGCCGCCGGGGCCCGGGGCGGCGACCATCTCGGCGAGCTCCCGGACCCTCCGGCCGATCGTCCCTTCCTCGTTGCGGGCGGCCAGGATCACCGAGACCGGGCCGCGGGGCGGGGCGGCCTCCGGGGCCGGCCGGGGCCGCCTGAACCGCAGCAGGGCGGCGAGCGCCAGCGGGTAGAGGACGTAGGTGTAAACGACCACGGCCGACGACGCCCAGAAGACGATTTCCAGCGCTCTCATTGCGTCACCCCCCCGACCGGCTGTCTCCCGGCGCGGGAGGTCAGTTCCTCGAAAAGCTGTTGGTACCGAACGGCCTGCCCCTCGTAGGTGAACCGGCTGCGGATCCGCTCGCGGCCCCGATGACCCATCGCCCGCCCCTCTGGACCCATGTTGAGCACCTCAAGAATGCGGTCGGCCAAGGCGGCCGGGTTGCCGGGGGGGACGAGGTAGCCGTCCACCCCGTGCTCGACGACCTCGGGCAGGCCGCCGACCTCGGTCGCCACGACCGGCGTCCCCGCCGCGTACGATTCGAGCACGACGTTGGGGAGCCCCTCGGTGTACGACGAGAGGGCGGACAGGTCGAGGTGGGGCAGGAACTTGGCGACGTCGGTCCGGAACCCGGCGAGGACGAACCGGCCGTTCAAGCCCGCGGCGGCGACCTTCTGTTCGAGCGCGCCGCGGAGCGGGCCGTCTCCGAACAGGACGAACCCGACGTCCGGGGCCGACCGGGTCACGGCGGCGGCGGCGTCGATCAGGATGTCGAACCCTTTCTCCGGGCTGAGCCGCCCCGCGGCCCCGACGACCCGCCGGACGGGGGCCGGGAAGAGGGCGTGGAGCTGGTCCCGGTAGCCGGGGTCGACCTGCTCGAACTGGTCGACCTGGACGGCGTTGTGGATGACGACGACGCGGTCGTCCGGGACCCCGGCGCGGCGGACCTTGGCCGCCTGGCCCCCCGAGACGCAGACCACCCGGTCCATCTTCCGGAGGCACGCCCTGTCGACCGACTCGTAGAGCCGGACCTTCAGCGTGTTCGAGGTCCAGCCCCGCGAGACCGACACGACCGGCGTCCCGGCCTTCCGCGCCGCGGGGAGGCCGACGAGGTCGGCCTTGTAGCCGTGACAGCAGAGGACGCCCGCCCCGAGGCGGCGGAGCGTCCCGGCGGTCTCGCGGACCATGCCCGGGAAGTTGGGCGTGTTCCGTTCGAGCACGACCGCGTCGATGCCGTGGCCCCGGATGCGCTCGAGGAAGGGGCCGTGCTTGCCCCGCTCGGAGAACAGGAGGAAGACCGTCTTGAACGGGGCGGGGAGGGATCTCGCCAGCCCGAGCATCTGGCGCTCGGGGCCTCCGAAAAACGGGGAGGAGGTCAGGTGGACGACGACCATTTTCCGGGATTTCCTCAGACCACCTCGGGCCGCGCTCGCTCGGGCGCCGGCCCTTCGGAACCAAACCGGCCGGAACACGCCCGGCCCTCAGCGGTTGGCGGGGACGGCCACGCCCGCCTCGGACGACGCGTGCCGGGGGGGGGCGGCCGGCGATTCCAGGTAGATCGATTCGTATTCGGCGACCATCCGGCGGACGTCGAAGTGGCGCTCGACGCGCCGGCGACCGGTCTCGCCCATGCGGCGGCCCGCCTCGGGGTCGCGGCGCACGCGGAGGATCGCCGCCGCCAGCGCCCCCGGGTCGCCCGACGGGACGAGCAGGCCGGTCTCGCCCTCGACGACGACCTCGGGCGTCCCCCCGACCCTCGTGGCGACGACCGGGAGCCCCCGGGCCATCGCCTCCAGGAGCGTCAGCGAGATCCCCTCCGAGCGCGACGGCAGGACGAACAGGCCGGCGCCGGCCATCAGAGTCGGGACGTCGCGGACGACCCCCAGGAAGGTTACGCGGTCGGCCACGCCGAGCTCGTCCGCCAGCCGCCTCAGGTCGGGCATGCAGACGCCGTCGCCGGCGACCTCGACGCGGAAGTCGGGGTCGTCCGGGGCGGCGACGGCCGTGGCGCGGACGAGGTTGGCGACGTCCTTCTCCGGGCTCAGCCGTGCGACCGCCACGACGGGCCCCCCCTCACGCGGGCCCGTGTAGGCGAACCGCGAGGTGTCGATCCCGTTGAGGAGGACCCGCACCTTCGACCGCGCGACCCCTTGTTCGACGCTCAGCTCCGCGACGTCGTCGGAGACGCAAACGAAGCGGTCGACCAGGCGGGCCAGTTGCTTGACCGCTTTAAGCTCGCCGCGCGAGGCGCCGGTGCTGCGCCCGTGGCGGGTGTGGACGAGCCGGGGGACGCGGGCCAGCCGGGCCGCCGGCGCGGCGTAGAAGAGGGCGCGGTTGTCGTGGGTGTGGACGACGTCGGGCTTCCACCGGCGGAACAGGCGGGCGAGGCGGAGCACCAGGCCCGGCTTCAGGCCGGTCGGCTCGTTCATGGCCTCGACCGGCCAGCCGCACGCCTCGATGTCTTCGGCCAGCCGGCCGCGCGCGCCGAGCGAGACGAACTGGAGACCGAACCGGTCGCGGTCGGCGTGCTTCGCCGCCTCGACCAGCAACTTTTCCTGCCCCCCCATCTCCAACCCGAAAGAGACGTGGACGACCCGGCGCTTCGTTGCGGACGCCGGTTCGGGATCTGATCGCATCTCCACCTCGGTAGCTCAGGCGTCGGCCGCGGCGGGCCGCGGGCTGAGGGTTTTGACCACCCGCGCCGGGTTGCCGGCGACGACGACGTCCGGGGGGACGGACTTGGTCACGACGGCCCCCGCGCCGACGATCGAGCGGTCGCCGATGGTGACCCCCTTCAGGATCGCGGCGTCGGCGCCGACCCAGACGTCGTCGCCGATCGCGACCGGCCGGATCGCCTCCGGGGGGGTCGGCTCGTGGGCCCGCCGCCTCTCGGCGTCGACCGGGTGGCCGTCGAAGTCGGACACCTTGACGCCGCCGGCGAGCAGGCAATTCTTCCCGACGGTGATCGAGCGCGCCACGGAGAACCGGCAGTCGTGGCCGATGAACGTGCCGTCGCCGATCTCCAGCGCGGGCTCCGCCTCGGAGCGGGTCCCGAAGGTGAACGTCGACTTCCCCGACAGCTCGACCCGGTCGCCGACGACGATCCGCCCCCGGCCGTTCAAATAGGGGAGTTGTTCCATGCGGAACCCCGACCCGACCGAGGCGCACTGGCTGCGGAAGAGCGGCTCGTACCAGAGAAACTTGGCGGTGACGATCCACCCCTCGCGGGCGGCGACGTGGAGCCCGTAGAGGAGGCGGAAGACCGGCTTCGTCAGCGGCCCGACGGGGACGTGGGCCGTCAGGACCGCCCGCGCGGCCCGCTTGATCGTCCCCCAGAACGGCCCTTGGCCGCGGCGGATCTTGACCGAGATGCTCATGGGCGGCTCGCGACGACGGCCTCCGTCTGGTCCGCGCGGCCGGCCCCGCGGGGCGGCGCCACGCACCGGTCGAGCCGCTCCGCGAGGTCGCGCGCCAGGCTCTCCCTGGAGAACTTCTCCCCTTCGGGGCCCGAAGGCCGGTCGGTCGGCCCGGCCTTGATGACCGCGCCCAGTTCGGCCAGGGCGCGGTGGATCGCGGCGGGGTCGTCCGGCGGGGCGATCCGGTACGTGATTCCGCTCTCGCGGAGGACCCACGCGAGGTCGCCGTCCGGCTCCGCGAGCGCCAGCACGGGGCGCCCCGCGCCGACGTACTCGTACAGCTTGGCCGGGACGCCGATCTTGCGCCCGACGGTGTCGAGCAGCAGCAGGATGGCGGCCTGGCACATCTCGCGGAGGGCTTCGGCGTAGCTGACCTGGCCGATCAGCGAGACGGCCTGTTCGAGGCCGCGACCCTGGATCTCACGCTCAAGGTCGAGGTAAGCCCGTTCGGTCTGGCCGATGAGCCGGACGTGGAAGGCGGCGCCGGTCCCCGCGCGCCGGGCGTCTTCCGCGGCCCGGACCGCGTCGAGGAAGGGACGCGGGTCGCGCCCGCCGTAGATCTGGCCGGGGTGGACGATCGTGATCGGCCCGTCGGAGGGCGGGGCGGGGGGGACGGCCCGGAAGAGTTCGGGGTCGTACCCGTTGGTGACTGACACCATCTTGTCCGCGTACTCGGGGTAGGCGTCCTGGAGTGCGGCGCGGGCCCCGGGGGCGTTAAGGACGATCAGGTCGGCGTTTTTCATCACCGCCCGTTCGAGCGCGGACGTGACGCGCTTGCGGGTCGTCCGCCGCACCGAGGCGGCGTCGGCGGTCAGGACCCAGGGGTCGCGGAAGTCGGCGACCCAGGGGAGGCCGTAACGCCGCTTCATCAGCAGGCCGAAGACGTGGACGGTGTGCGGCGGCCCCGAGGTCATGAGGACGTCCGGCCGCCCGGCCCGGACGGCGCGGCGGACGGCCTCCCGGGCGCTGGGGAGCCACCACGAATAGGGGGCGGCCGTACGGAACGGGGCGGAGAGCGGCGGGCGCGTGTAGGGGGCGTGGAAAATAGCCGTCTCCGGGGGGACCTGGGCGGCGAGCTTCGGGTCGACCGGCTCCCAGGGGATCGACGGCGGGGCCACGACCGAGACGTTCCAGCCGAACTTCGGCAGGTGCCGGGCGAACCCGAGCATGCGGAACGACCCGCTCGCGGCGGAGGGCGGGAAGTGGTAAGTCACCAGCAACAGGGTACGAGGCGCGGTCATAAGAAGCGCTTCTCCGCCTTGGGCTCAAGCATGAACGTGCCCTGATGTGTGAACGCCCCTTTGCCCTCGGGGCGTTCCCGCCGCCCCGTGCCGCGGGCGGCGGTACGCTCCGGGCCGGGCACGGGGCCGGCCTCGATCGAACGGTTTGGGGCCCTCGACCTAGACGGCCCGCGGGGCGGGCCGGCCCGCCGCCAGGAGGTCGAGGATGCGCCCGGCCGCTCGGCCGTCCCACAGCTCGGGGGCCGGGCGCGACGCGGGGGTCGCGGAGAGGGCGTGGAGCCCGGCCGCGATGATGCGCTCGGGGTCGAGGCCGACCAGCGTGTTGGTCCCCTGGTCGATGGTCGCCGGGCGCTCGGTGTTGTTCCGCAGGGTGAGGCAGGGGACGCCCAGCACGGTCGTCTCCTCCTGGATGCCGCCGGAGTCGGTCAGGACGAGGCGGGCGTCGGCGACGAGCCGCATGAAGTCGAGGTAGCCGAGCGGCTCGGCCAGCCGCAGGCCGGGCATCGCGGCGAGGTCGTGCCCCTGGAGCGCCTTGCGGGTCCGCGGGTGGACCGGGAAGACGATCGGCAGCTCGCGCTGGAGGCGGTCGACGGCCCGCAGGATGCCGCCGAGGACGGCCGGGTCGTCGACGTTGGCGGGACGGTGCAGCGTCAACACGGCGTACGGCCGCCCTTCGAGGCCCATCTCGCGGAGGACGGTCGACCGGCGGCTCAACTCGCGGCAGGCGAGGAGGGTGTCGATCATGACATTGCCGACGAAGAAGACCCGCTCGTCCGCGACCCCCTCCCGGCGCAGGTTCGCCACGCCGCTCGGCTCGCTCACGAACAGCCAGTCGCTGATCGCGTCGGTGAGGACGCGGTTGATCTCCTCGGGCATGGTCCGGTCGAAGCTGCGCAGGCCGGCCTCGACGTGGGCGACGGGGACGCCCAGCTTGGCCGCCGTCAGCGCGCAGGCGATCGTCGAGTTGACGTCGCCGACGACCACGACGGCGTCGGGCTTCTGCTCCAGCAGGATCGGCTCGAACCGCTTCATCACCTCGGCCGTCTGCACGGCGTGCGAGCCCGAGCCGACGCCGAGGTCGACGTCGGGCTTGGGGATCTTCAGCTCCTCGAAGAAGAGCCGCGACATGCGCTCGTCGTAGTGCTGCCCGGTGTGGACGAGGTGCGCGTCGACCCCGCCGCGGCGGCCGACCTCCCACATGATGGGGGCGATCTTCATGAAGTTCGGCCGGGCGCCGACGACTGCGACAATCTTCATCGCTCGGGATTCCTCAGGGGCGCCGCGTGCGGCGGGGTTTCGGGTCCTGGGGGCGTCGGCCCGGGGCGGGGTCAGCGCCCCTTGGGCTCGACGGTCCACGCGGTCGGGGCGACGCAGACGCCCTGGTGGATCCCCCGGCCCTCGTTGAAGGCGTCGCCGTTTAGAACCGTGAACATGGTAACGCGCTCGACCTCGTCGATCCGTTCGGCCGGCGTCGCCAGCCCGAGCTTGACCCAGTACTCCCCGGGGGCGAGGGGGAAGTTGGCGACCCGGCACTCGACCTCGCAGGTCCCGTCGAGCGTCTCGATCACGGGGTTCCTCAGCGGGGTGCAGAGGCTGATCATCCGCTGGCCGAGGTTGTCGTCGATGCCGACGGTGACGGTCGGGTAGTGGACCGCCCGGGCCGCGTCGAGCGTCAGGCGGATCCGGAACTCGCCCCCGAGCGGGAGGTGGTTGGTCGGCTCGCCGTGCTCGTCGAGGATGGCCACGGACCGGAAGACCTTGAGCCGGCGCCCGGGGGCGTCGAGGTCGGCCAGGGCGACCTGCTGGCCGTCGAGGGCGCCCATCAGGCGGCGCCGGTACTCAGCCACCTGCTCCCGGACGTCCCCCTGCTGGACGACCGTCCCGGAGTCGAGGAGGATCGCCCGGGTGCAGAGGGACTCGACCGCCGGCATGTTGTGGCTGACGAACAGGACCGTGCTGCCGCCGCGGCCGACCTCGTGCATCCGGCCCATGCACTTGCGCTGGAAGGCCATGTCGCCGACGGCGAGGACCTCGTCGACGATGAGGATCTCCGGCTCCAGGTACGCCGCCACGGCGAAGGCGAGGCGGACGTACATGCCGCTGGAGTAGCGCTTGACCGGGGTGTCGAGGAACTTCTCGACCTCGGCGAACGAGACGATCTCGTCGAACTTCCGGGCGATCTCCCGGCGGCTCATGCCGAGGATCGCGCCGTTGAGGTAGATGTTCTCGCGGCCGGTCAGCTCGGGGTGGAACCCGGTCCCGACCTCCAGGAGGCTGCCGACGCGGCCGTTCAGCTCGACGCGTCCGGCGGTCGGCTTGGTGATCCGGCTCAGCACCTTCAGCAGCGTCGACTTGCCGGCCCCGTTCCGCCCGATGACGCCGATGACCTCGCCGGGCTGGATCTCGAAGTTGACGTCGCGGAGCGCCCAGAACTCCTCCGAGCGGCCGTCCGGGCCGCCGCGGAGGGCCCGCAGCGGGGCGGACGCGAGCCGGGTGAGGTCGTCGCGCAGCGTCTTGTACCCGCTCCGGCCGCGCGGGGCGGAGCGGTCGACGCGGTAACATTTGCTCAAACCACGGACGTTGCAAGCGTACGACATGTCGCGGTCATGGCCTCAAATGATGTCGGCGAACCCGTCCTCGACCCGGCGGAAGTAGAGGCAGCCCACGAGGAAGGCCGCCCCGGCGCACGCCGTCGACACGGCGAACGGGCCCCAGGGGATCGGCCCGCCCAGGGCGGCGGCCCGGAACGCGCTGATCAGGCCCGTCATCGGGTTCAGCGCCAGGACGGCGCGGAGCCACTTGCGGCCGGGCCCCTTCTTGGCCGGCGCGTCGGCCGCCCGCCCGTCGGACCCGCCCGCCGGGGCGGCCCCGGCCTGGGCCCCGTCCGCCGCCGGCGCGGCGGCCGCGGGGGGCGGGGCGTCGACCTGCATGTAGACCGAGGGGGTGGCGAACATCCAGATCTGCAGGAGGAACGGGATCACGTAGCGGAAGTCCCGGTAGGCGACGTTGAGGGCCGCCAGGAGCGTCCCGACCCCGAGCGCCGTCAGGAGGATCGACGTGAAGATGACCGGCAGCAGCAGCAGGCCGGGGCCGGGGGCGACCCGGTAGTACGCCATCATCACGAACAGGAGGCCGATCGAGACCACGAAGTCGACGACCGACGCGCCGACCGCCGCGAACGGGACGGCCAGCCGCGGGAAGTAGATCTTCGTGATCAGCCGCTCCGACCCGATGACGCTCATCCCCGCCCCGGAGACGGCCGTCGAGAAGAAGGTCCAGGGGAGCAGGCCCGCGATGGCGAAGAGCGGGTACGGGAGGCCGCCGGTGGGGACGTTCGCCAGCCGGCCGAAGAACGTCGCGAAGACGATCATCATCATGAGCGGCTGGAGGACGGCCCAGGCCGCGCCGAGGAAGGTCTGCTTGTAGCGGACCTTGACGTCGCGCCAGGCGAGGAAGTAGAGCAGCTCGCGGAACCGCCAGAGCTCCGGCAGGTCGAGCGGCTGGAAGCCCTTGGGCGGGACGATCAGGACGTGCGCCGCGTGGCCCGGACCGGCCGGGGCGCCGGCGCCGGCCCGGGGCGCGTTGCGGGGTTCGACGGGGGTGTCTACGCTCATGCTCATCGTTTCACGGGGTACTGGGGCGGGCCCACCGCGGGCCGGCGCCCCGCTATCGCATCATCACGCGGGTGTAGACGAACATCAAAGCCAAGTAGACGGCCGCCGCGACCACGGTCCGCCGGACGAAGGCGAAGCCGGTCGGACCGGCCGCCCCCGGGTGCTCGGCCTCCGCGACCTGGAGGAGGCCGGCGGCGATCCCGAGGATCGTGTAGGTCGGCACGATGTAGTTCAGCGAGAGGGTCATCATGTTGACCGCGTAGCCGGCGACGGCCGCCAGGACGCACGGCCGCATCCGGGTCAGCTCGGGGTCGATCTCCGGGGCGCGGTCCGGGTCGAGGCGGTAGACCGCGAGCAGGGCGTGGAGGTACGCCCCCAGGAACAGCGAGCCGCCGAAGAACCCCATCTCGGCGAACCCCTGGATGAACGCGTTGTGGGCGACCCGCCCGAACATCTCGACGAACTGGTTCGTCCCGATCCCGAAGAGCGGGTTCTTGAGGATCGCCTCGAAGGCGTCGTACCAGAGCTCCAGCCGCTGGTGGCCCGAGCCCCCGGAGACCGAGAAGTTGGTCTGCCGGCCCCCGAAGACGATGAGGAACGGGGGCAGGATGAGCCCGCCGAGGATGAGCATCCCGCGCCCCCGGTACCGCGCCCGCAGCAGGACCAGGATGGCGGCGATCGTCCCCATCAGGCCGCCGCGCGACTTGGTCAGCTGGAGGGCCAGTACGAACAGCAGGAGCGGCCCGAGCCAGAGCCGCCGCTTCGGGCCGGCCCGGCGGTCGCCCAGGCCGTAGACCGCGAGCGGGATGGCGACGTTGAGGATCGTGCAGAGCTGGTTCGGGTCGTGGAAGAGGCCGGTCCCCCGGAGCCGGAGGGCGACGACCGTTTGGCCGGTCTCGGGGTCGATCTCGTCGGAGTCGCTCGACTCGAGGACCGCGAACGATTCGAGGTGGATGTAGCCGTAGTACTGGAGCACGCCGATCACGTTCACGACGGTGACGCAGAGGGCCAGCCAGAGGAGGAAGCTGCGGAGCCGCTGCGGCGAGTTCAGGTTGCCGACCAGAAGGAGGTAGTAGATCACCACCTTGGTGAACTCGAACCCGATGTCGACGGCCCCCTCGACGTTCATGTTGGCCAGGTTCGACATGACCACCGCCGCGAACAGGCCGAGCACGCAGGCCGAGATCGGGTTCTTGGCCAGGCCGCCGGAGAGCTGGTCGACGATCTTGTCGAACGAGGCGGCCGTGCACGTGATGATGAGGATCTCGTAGAGCGGGACCGCCTCCAGGGCCGGGATGAAGTCCGTCGGCCGGATGAACAGGACCGCGGTCACCATCAGGAAGAGGCCGAATCCCACGAATCACCCTCTTCGCTGAAAGTCCGGGGCCGTCTCGGGTCGGGTTGATTGAAGGGTCGGGTTTTCGAAGGGCGACGTCCCGCCGCGGGCGGGGCCCGGCCTCAGTGGGCCGGGGCGTAGTCGGCCAGGAGCGACTTCCGGAGCTCCGGCAGCATCGCCTTGAGGAACGCCACGGCCGGGTCGTTCTCGGGCTTCATGCCGGCCGCGACGCCGTCGCGGATGACGTACATCTTGAAGAGGTAGGGGCTGGGGGCGAAGGTGAGCCGCGGGTTGTCGGGCGTCCGCCACGGGCCCCCGTTGGACCAGGACCAGAAGATCCGGAGGGGGGCGGGGTTCGCCGCGGCCGTCTTCCGGAAGTCGGTCACCGTGAACGCGTCGCGCCCCTCCCCGCCCCCCTCGCCCGGGATCGCGACCGACGCCGGGTCGGCGGACGGCTCGTAGCCGATCCCCGCGTAGCAGACGTCCGGCGTGTGGACCGAGATGGGGCCGGGGCGGCCGCAGACCAGGAGCACCGTCAGCGCCGAGCCGTCGCGGGCGTTCTCGTAGCGGCGGGCGAGGTGGCCGAGGATCTCGGCCTGCTTGAGCTGGTTGGCGTCGAACTCGAACGGCTTGCCCCGCCAGTCGCCCACGTCCATCGCGACCCGGTCGATCCGGGCGAGGGCGTCGGTCAGGTCCTTCGACTGCGACCAGCGGCCGACCCGGGCCCCCTGGACGTAGCCGGCCACTAAGACGATCGCGATCGACGCCAGGTAAGCGAGCGAACGGGCCACGGGGGCTCCTCCCGGGTGGGGTCAGGGCGGGGTGGTGGTGGGGTCAGGCCTTGGCGGCGTAGCGCGGCCGGTGGTACGGGCCGTCGGTGCCGGCGAGGACCGCGCCGAGCACCCGGACCCCCAGCGCCGAGAGCCGCTCGCAGGCGCCGTAGACCATCGGCAGGCGGCTCACCTCGTGGAGGATCGAGAAGACCACGGCGTCGGCGTGCTGGGCGACCAGGAGCGAGTCGGCCACGGGGAGGATCGGGGCCGTGTCGAGGACGATGAAGTCGAACTGGCCGCGGTAGCCCTCAAGGACCTGGTGCAGGTCGCCGCGGGCGAGGGCCTGGAGGGCCAGGGCGTCGGACCGGCCGGCGGTGACCGCGAAGAGGTCGTCGACGGGGGTCGGGCAGACCACCTCGGCGGCGCCCAGCTCGCCCCGCAGCAGCTCGCAGAGCCCCTCGTCCTGCGGCAGGTCGAAGATCCGGTGCAGGGCCGGGCGGCGGAGGTCGCAGTCGATCAGCAGGGTCCGCCGGCCGGCCCGGGCGAGGCTGGTGGCCAGGTGGCCCGAGAGCGACGTCTTCCCCTCCCCCTCGAGCGCGCTGGTGACCATGACGACGCTGAGCGAGTCGACCCGCGACATGTGCAGGATCATCGCCCGGATGGCGTCGATCGACTCCATCAGGAGCGCCTGCCGGTCCTCCAGCGACGGCTGCGACCGCCCGAGCAGCCGCGGGCGGGACTGGTCGACGAGCGCCGGGAGGCAGCCGACCAGGCGGAGGCCCAGGTCGTGCACGACCTGGTCGACCGAGTTGACCCGCCGCGCCCGGAACTCCCAGAAGGAGACGCCGAAGAGGGCGAACGCGAACGCGCCGGCCGCCGAGACCGACGCCACCTTGATCTGCCTCATCTCGTCGCGGGTGCGGGGGGCCGTCGCCTTGACGAGCACCTGGACCCGCTTGGGGGCCTGGAGCTCGACCTTGATCGTCTCCGCCTCGGCCCGCACCTTCTTGGCCGTCTCCGAGTCGATCGCGATCTCGTCCTTCTCGGACTGGAGGTCCAGCGTCTTCTTGTTCAGGGCGTTCACCTCCTCCTTGAACGCCTCGATCTCCTTGGCGACTTCCGCCTCCCACTGCTGCGTCGACGCGATCCGCTGGGCGATCTGCTCCAGCTCGTTGTTCTGCGGCGCCTGGGCCTGCGCCGCGGCGAGCGGCTTCAACTCGGCGATCCGCTCGTCGCGGAGCCGCTGGACCATGGCGATCTGCTTGCGCAGCGCGGTGATGGCGGGGTCGCTGGTGCTATTCCTGACCAGCCGCATGTGTCTGTCCAGCTTGCTACGGTAGTCGTCGAGCTGGCTCCGGTACTGCGCGACCATGGGGTCCCGCTCGATGAGCTCTTGGATCGCCGGCCCCTCGTCGGCCGGCGCGGGGTCCTTCGCGGCCGCCTTGAGGGTCTGCTCTTCGATCTTCAGCCGGGTCAGCTCGGACCGGAGGCGCCGCCGCTCCTGCTCGGCCATCGAGAGCTGCTGGTTGATGAGCTGGTTCTTGTACACCAGGGCGTCGCGGTCGTCCGAGCCGGCCGAGAGGGCCAGCTCGCGGAGCTGCTTCCGCTTCAGCTTGAGGCCGTCCTGGTACTCGCGGTGGAGCCTCAGGAGCTGGTCGGCCCGCTTCGAGCGCTCGCTGGAGTCGGCCTCGACGATCAGCTTCATGTAGGAGTCGGTGACGGCGTCGACGATCTTCTCGATGTCGTCGGGCCGGTCGCCGCTCATCATGATCTGCATGACTTCCTGGTTCAGCGGGAACTCGACCTTGATCTGCGTCTCGAGCCACTGGATCGGGTCGACCTTGGCGGCCACCCCTTTGACCGTCTTGAGCTCGCTGATCGCGGGGTCCGAGAGGGCGTGGGCCAGGACCATCCGGTTCTTGATCAGCGCCCCCTGCGTCTTCTGGAAGACCAGGTAGTCGATCGGCGACTCGTTGGCCGCCGCCATGACCTTCGGCTGGTGCATCGAGACGCGGAGGGTGGACAGGGCCGTGTACTTCGCGGGCGGGACGACGTAGTAGCTGACGGCGGCCACGACCGCGGCGGACAGCAGCCCGGCCGAGAGCGCCAGCGCCCAGCGGCGCTGCAGCGCCCGCAGCAGCGACACGACGTCCGGGGTCGCGCTGAGCGCCGTCGGCCGGGCCGGGACGGCCGGCGCCGCGCGGCCGTCGGTCGGCTTGGCCGGGGCCGACGCGGGGACGCGGCTGACGATCGACGTCGAGGGGAGTTCCTCGTGCATACCGGACATCCGGAAGGCCTCCGAACGGATCGCACCCGGGCAGGGTCAAATCAAGCTGTGGAATGGGGCCGAGCGAAAACGGGCCGGCCCGAGGGGGCCGGGGGGGCGTCGGGCGTCAGGGGCGGCCCGGACGCGCGGGCGACGGCCGCGGGGCCGTCTGCGCGACCCCGACCGGGATGAAGCTGACCGGCGGCGGCGGCTCGACCTCGACGAAGAGGCGCGAGACCAGGGCCAGCTCCAGGTAGATCGCGGCCAGCGCCATCGGCATCATCAGCCAGCCGGCCAGGTCGTGGTAGACGACGCTCGCCGCGTGGCCGCCGACCGTCTCGTTCAGGAACCCCGTCACGGTGATCCGCGCCACGTTCGCCGCCAGGGCCGTCGGCGCGGCGCCGACCAGGAGGGCCAGGCGCTCGTACCAGGGGCGCTGCAGGACGAGCGCCGCCCCGGCGGCGAACGCGACGAACATGTAGAGCATGCCGAGCCCGTTGCACGCCTCGACGACGCCGATCCGGGCCTCGTTCATGAGGATCGTGTAGCCCTCGGTGACCGCGGGGAGCCCGAGGGTTTGGAGGATGTACGCGCTGGAGACCGTCGCGACCTGCTGCAGGGGGGTCCCCAGGGCCCGCTCCAGCCGGTAGGGGAGCGGGATCATGAAAATGAGGAACGCGATCGACGGGGCCGCCCACGTCAGCGCCCGCCAGCCGCCGGCCAGGGTGCAGAGGCCCGCCAGCGACGGCAACAGGGAGACCGCGTCGACCCACTCGACGAAGTAGAACCCGCCCACGAACTTCACGGCCGCGCCGAGCACGACCAGGCCCAGGCCGGCCGCGATCGCCCCCTTCGACGCCGGCGGGGCGTCGGCGAGTTGCCCGCGGCGGGTCCAGAGCAGGTAGAGGGAGAAGGCCGGGACGAGGAACCCGTGCGAGTACCGCGGGTCGACCGACCAGCGGTGCACCATCGTCGTCAGGGCCGGCCAGAACGACCACAGGAGCGCCGCGCCGAGCGCCGCGCACGGCACCGCCTGGGGGGCCAACCGCTTGGCTCGTTCGACCGCCGGACTCGTCATGACCGCCTCATCGAGTTAAGCCGATCCAAAGGTGCGTGGCGACATCGGCCCGGACGCGAACGCCGTTCGGCGCGCACTCCGTGCCCGTGGGTTACATACGACCCACACCGAGCCCCGTGACCCACCCGCCTTGGGAGTCCGGGACCGCGTTCACGAGTTTCAGCGCCGTCGTGGTCGCCCGTTCCGTCGGAAGTCGTCGAGGCTTAACGTCCACTTCGAAGCACGACCGCGGGCGCCGCCACGGGGGAGACCGCACCGCCGGGCGGGCCGCCGGCTTTCGGAAAATGACCCCCCGGTATGCCCCGCAGGGGGATGCCGATGCGTTACAACGCGGGGAGGCCGCAGGGGCGGGATTTCGGCCTACATTTTCGCACAGGCACGATTATGGCTCGCCGATCACGGACGTGCAAGGTTCGATAATGAAAAACAGCGCTCACATCACCCCCTGACCCCCCACCCGGACCCCTGCGGCCGGCGCGCCGCGGGCGGCCGCGCCGGGTCGCGATCGAGTCTAATCTTACTCAACGCCCCCCCGGTTCGTCACGCCCTTCCGCCCGGATCCCGGAACCCGCCGGGGCCTCGGGGGGCGGGCCGGGAGGGCGCCGGCGACCGAAAACGGCCGAAGCGGGTGACGCCCCGAAGGCGTCCGCGTGCGCCCAAACCATTTTCCTGCTCGTCACGCAATTTGGGGAGGCCTGCGATAGCCGCCGAGTGACGCCGAGACCAGCAGGTTCTGGAGCCACTCGGGGTGATACCGCTTCCCGTTGAGCCGCTCCGCCGGGCTCCGCAGACCCGGCGACTCCCGGACGACCTCCGGGCACGACGGGGCGAAGTTGTGGATCAGCGCCCAGCCCCGGAGTCCCCGCTCGGCGGCCTCCACCGAGCCATGGAGGTGTTGGCCGCAATACAGGTGGTAATCGAGTCGCCGCAGCAGGCGGTCCACCAGGTTGCTCGTCCGGTGACAGCCGGGGTGATCATACGCCCGGACGAACGCCCCCCGCTTGCCACACAGCGCCAGCACCTTCTCCCGAACGACCTCCTTCTCCACATGGGCCTTCGCCCACTCCCGCAGGCGACGCAATCGTTGCGAGAACGATCGGGCATCGGGGGCGTGATAGGCATCCCAGACCCGCTCCCGCAGGCTGGTGAACCCCTCCTTCATGTGGACGGCCCGGTCCCGGATCTTGAGGAACGCATGGAGGAAGCAGAGGATCAGCGTCACACCCTTGAACAGCGTCTGCCAGGCGGCCTGCGTGGCGGCCCAGCCGTCGGTGTTGACGGTCTCCGGCCGGTACTCCGGGTCCAGGTCGCGGGCCTCATCCCGGAACACGCCGTAGGCCCTGGTCAACTCGTCGGCGTCGGCCGCCTCGGCCAGGGCCATCCCCAGGCAGCACCCGCCCCCGGCGGTGGCCGCCAGGTAGACCTTGCGGGACTTGCGATCGGCGAGGGTGGTGTGCTTCTCGTCGGCGACCAAGTGGCGGGGCAGACGGTCTCCCGACCCGACGGTCGTCCCGACCAAGCTGAACCGGCCGAGCGAGCACTCCAGGCGGTGCCAGTACATCGGGGAGCGGCCGAAGACCTCGGTCAGTGCCCAGAAGGGGACGGCGAACTTGCGGAGAAAAGGGGGGCCTGGACGTCCTCGGTGTAGCCGGCCAGGTAGGGCATCAGGAAGGAGGGCCGGACCAGGTAGCATTCGAGGTCGCGGAGTTCGATCCGTCGGAGGATGCAGCCGGTCTTTCGGGAGCGGTAGACGTCCTTCATGCGGTAACCCCGCCGGATCTCCGCCGGGAACAGTTCGGGAGCGGCTTCGATGTGCCGGTCCAGGAAGTTGCGGAACCGCTCGGGGTTGCCCACGACCTGCTCATACTCCCGCTGCGAGCAGGGGATGCAGATGGTCTTCTGCCCCCGGACCGATGGAGTCGGCGGCTCGGCTGATGGCATGACGGCCTCCCCGCTGAGGATCGGAATACCCCCAGGATAGCCGAGCCGGTCCCGAATTCACCTGGACATCTGGTGCCCTCCACGAAATCCGTGATGAGCAGCCATTTTCAACCGTTTTCAACCTAAACGATTTCAAGAAAGAACGGGCGACTCCCCGGGGAATTTCCCGAGAAACCGGCCGGCGCGGCCCCCCGGGCCCGTCAGACGGCCGGCGCAGCGCCCCCAGGACATCCCATGCCGTAGCGGCGGAAGACCGGGTCGCGGAGGGCGCCATCAACGCAGGGGCGACTGCGTCGTCGTTCGGACTCACGGCGACCACCCGCCCGGCCGCAAAACGTACGCGACCCGCTGAACTCGCGGCGCCGGCGCCGGATGTACCCGCGCCTCGTCGGGTTCGACTCGGCCCCGGCGTAGCGCTCCCAGATCATCGTCTCGACGTTGTGCGATTCACGTTAGCCGCCCGAGAGCCAACCGCCGTAAACGGTGTTTGTTCACGCCTCGACACGGGCCGGTCGCGGAGCCCCGCCGGAGTTCTATTGCCTCGCGAGATTCCGCATGCACCAGCCTCCAATCGGGGCGAGTGGCGACGCGGCGGTTCGCGCAAGCCAGTAAGTCTTTCTGGTCCAGGCGGGCCTGGATTGGAAACGCCCCAGAAGGGTGCGGGCCTCACGCCGACGCCCCCAATAGCCCAGCATGCAGGCGGTCTTCTCGGCGCGGATAGCGAGAATTCCGGCAAGCAACCCCCTCAGATCGGGCGGGCAAGCCGCCTTGATTTCGTCGGCCTCGATCAACATCGGCTCGACGGGCCTCGGGGAACGTTTCCCAATACTAAGCTCCGAGGCCTCGCGGTGATAGCGGGCTAGCGGTTGCATGTTAACCGCGATCGTCTCGTTGAGCAGGATCTTGAGAAAGAGGAACGAGTCCTCGCCGTAGAGGCAGCGACCCCGCTCATAGAACCCGCCCCAACGCCGAATTACCTCGGTTCGTGCCAGGATCGACCAGGGGGACAAGTAAGCGAGCAGGTGGACGGCGAAGCGGGGGGATGTTTTCGCACTGAGGCGGTACATCCCGTCGTTAAGTCCTCGTCGGCGCCAGAATTGCTCTGTCGAGTTGCCATTGGGGTATTCGTAGTATCCATTCCCCACGAGGGACGCGCCCGATTCGAGTACGGCGAGGGCGCGAAGCAGGAAATCGGGCAGCCACTCGTCGTCGGCGTCGAGGAAGGCGATGAATTCCCCAGAGGCTTCCGCCAATCCACGGTTACGTGCCGCACCCGGGCCGGTGTTCGGTTGGGAGAGTACGCGCACCCGCGGGTCGCGCGAGTTAGCCGCGACCGCCGCCCCGCCGTCGGTGGACCCGTCGTCAATGACGATCACCTCGTAATCGGTGAAGGTCTGCGCCGCCACGGACGCCAGGGCACGTTCGATATACGCGGCCTTGTTGAAGAGCGGGATGATCACGCTGATTTTCATATTACCCCGGACCGTAATAATCTCACTAATTCATGTCCGCGGCATACCAGGCGGATGGATGACGGACGTATTGCCTGACATGCCCGGGGAGGCGCGGCAACCGCCGCATGAACTCCTGGATATGCGAGCGTACCGTGAGCGACATCCTGGCCGGAATAATACCGCGCGGGAAACGGGTCGTGACGCCCGTCCGGTCTAATGAGGCGGGTTAACTTAACGGAAGGGGTGGACGAGCGACGACGAATAGGGGCCCGCTGCCGCCGCGTGGTGTGCGGGCGCGCCCCGCGCCCCGAACATCCCGCCCCCCATCCCGCCGTACCCCGGCATCCTCGGCATGCTGCGGGAGCGGCTGAGCGAGGGGACCGACTTGTTCGTATGAAGGCCCGCCTTCATGTCCCCGAAATAGTCGTGGCGGGTCGGCGCCGGGCGGGGGGTCATCTCGCTCCGGTCGAAGATGTCGTTCTCGACGACCGAGTACGGGGCCGCCTTCCGGTACGACGGCGCCGGCGCCGAGGACGGCCTCGCCCGTGACCCGGCCGGCCTCGGCGCCGTGAACGGCCTCGGCGACGTGGGCGGTTTCGCCTTGGACTGCGCCTGGCACCGGTCGGCACCGGCCGCGTACGCGGCCACGACGGCCGCCAAGCACAGGAGACGCTTCATCGTCGGCGCCATTGAAGACCCCCGAATCCTCGGGCCTCGTCCTTGGGCCGCACCCCGGGCCGCCGCGCGGCCCGGCTGATTCCACCGGTACCAATCTTACGAACCGCCCGCGGCCCGATCAACGGACATCACCCCGCGCGCCGCCCTCGGCCGACGCGCGAAGGGGAGCCCTGCCCACGCCGGGCACCGGGCCGCGGAGCCCTTCGCGAATGAAAATCCGTGCGGCATGTGTTCGAATTCGCCGCCGGTGCGGGGCCGCCTTACCACTCCTCGACGATCCGAAAGTCCCGCGACCGGAGGGCGAACGCCCGGTAGCGGTCGACGTCCGCCCCGTCGGGGGCGGCGAAGACCGTGTACGGCTCCTTCGGGTCGAACCCGAGCAGCAGAGCCCACCGCGACTCGACCCGCGACCGTCGCATGAGGGGGGCGATGGTGCGGGCTTCGAGGAACCTCCGGTGGAAGATTCTCGCGCACGAGAGGAAGTCGCCCATCATTTTCACGGCGACTTCGTCCCGGGTTGAAGGGGGGACGGCCAGAGCCCAGTTCATCGGCCCCCAGATGCAGGACCGACACATCCGGCAGAAAGGCTCCTCGTCCATCGGCTCGTAGCGCCCGTACTCGTCGAGCCCGTTCGGATCGTCCCCGTCGATGTTCCCGAGCGACCTGATGAACGACCTGCGCCAGCGCCCGGCGGCGACACCCCTCTCGCCGAAGTCGGCGCGCTCCAGGCCCCGCGGCGCGATCAGGGCCGGGCGCTCGCCCGAGGCGACGCCGAAGGCCCACGTCCCGGCCCCCGCCCGGTCGGCGCCGGACTCGTAACCGACCACCCCGTGGTTCACGGCTCCCCACCAGTCTGAATCCCGGGGGCCCGGGCCTGGGCCGCCGCGTCGATGAGGTCGTCGTTCGAGCGGTATGCCCCGAGGCCGAGGGCCGAGAACCGGTCTCCGACCGGGCAACGTTTTACGCCGATTAGACCCAGGGCTCGGCTGATCGGGCCCGAATCGTGCCACTCGGGGCCCATCACGACCTCGCGGCCCGAATAGACGACGGCCCCTTGGCCCCCGGTGCCGCCGAAATACTCCGTCTCAATGTACGCGAGGGGGCCGAACCGCGAGAGGTCGAGGAGGTCGTGAAGGCCGTCGGTCAGCAGCATGAAGGTCTCGGTGGACTGTCGGGGCCGCCCCCCGGCGACGGCGTCGATGAAGTCGGCGTCCACGGGGAGGATGACGAACCCCTGGGGGGCGTTCACGGCCGGCAGGCGGGGGTAGACCGCCCGCACGTTCTCGGCGACCTCGTCGGCCGCGACGATCGCCTGGATACAGTGTGCCATGGCCGCGATAACCCTGCCGACGTCGCCTCGTCAACCCCGTTCGGTGTGCCACCCGCGACGCGACACACAGTCCGCCCTCGGCATCGTACCCGATCCATAGAGAAGTGGAATGGGTGATTACCTTATGGGCGGCCTGGGCCCCCGGCGCCCCGGCGGGAAAAGGCCGACGCGGGCCGGCGGTTACGCTACGATGGTGGGGCGTCGGGGCGCGGGACGGGTCACTCGTTGAGGTATCGATATGCGATCGTTCGCCGCTGGTGTTTGCGTCGCCGTCTTCTGGGTCGGCTTTTCGGGGTCGGCGGGGGCCGGGGACCGCGGGCTCAGTCAGGCCGACGTCGACGCGGGGGTCAGGCGCGGGCTCGACTTCCTGGTGAAGGACGCGAAGGCGTGGAGGGAGGAGCACAACTGCGTCTCGTGCCACCACGCCGCCCTGGTCGTCTGGTCGATGCGCGAGGCGGACCGGCGGGGGATCGAGGTCGACCGGCCGGCGCTGGACGGGCTGACGGCCTGGCTCGCCGAGTCGGGCGACGGCAGGACGGGCGCGCCGCGCCCGAAAGGGGTCCCCAAGGCGCTGAACACGAAGGCCGTTTACTTCGCCCTCGGGCTCGGGGCCGACCCCGATCCGAGTCCCGCCGTCAAGGCGGGCCTGGGGCGGCTCCTGAAGACGGTGGAGGAGGACCAGACCGAGGACGGCTCGTGGGCCGCCTGGCCCGAGACGAGGCCGCCGATGTTCGGCCCCTCCGACGAGTCGATGACCGCCCTCGCCGCCTTGGCGCTTTCCCCCGCCGCCGAGGCCGGCGACCCCGCCGCGCGGGCCGTCCTCGACAAGGCGGTCCGCCGGCTCGACGCGACGAAGACGGACGGCGACCCGCAGTCGCTCGCCCTCCGGCTCGTCCTCTGGCGGCGCCTGAAGCGGCCGAACGCGGAGTGGTTCCCGCTGGTCGACCGGATCGAGGCCCGCCAGAACGCCGACGGCGGCTGGAGCCAGGCCGAGGGGATGCCCAGCGACGCCTGGGCGACCGGCCAGGCGCTCTACGCCCTCGCCTGGGCCGGCGTCCCCCCCGTCGAGCCGCCCGTCGCCCGCGCCCAGTCCTTCCTCCTCAAGACCCAGCGCCCCGACGGCTCGTGGCCGATGACCTCCCGCCCGATCAAGCCCGGCGGCCCCGGCGCCAAGAACCTCGTCCCGATCACCGGCGCCGCCGCCGCCTGGGCCGTCATGGGGCTCGCTCGGAGCCGCTGAAGGGCCCGGGGTCCTTGCGTCGCGCGGGGCCGCACGCCAATCATGGCGGCGTCGCGACGACCGCCCCGCCTCACCCGGCCCGTCCGATGAACAAGGGCCGGCGGATTCGGGGACGACGACCGACACCCGACCGGGAGGACGCCATGCCTCGTGTGCGAATCCGACTGTCGACGCTCGCCCTGTTCATCGTCATCGCCGGCCTGTCCGCTGCCCTGTTCGTCGAGCGCCGGCGCGAGGGGGCCTTGAGCGCGCGGGTGCAACTCCTAGAGAGAGAACTCGCCTCGTTCCGCCAACTTTTCAAGCCCTTCCCCGCACCGATCGCGCCGCGAGAGGGGCCCGGGAATCCAGGCCCTTGAGGGAGAAGCCGCCTCGGCCCGTCAAACGCCGCGAACGGCCCGGAACGACGCCCGTGAATGCCCCGTGCCGACACCCAGGTCGGCCTGGCCGACGGGCCGCGATTCCACACCGAGCCGAGAGGAGGTGATAGGAGATGATTTCTCAATGAAGCTTCGGCTGTCGACGCTCGCCCTGTTCATCGTCATCGCCGCCTTGTCCGCGGCCCTGTTCATCGAACACCGACGAGGGACGGCCCTGAGGTTACGGGTCGAGGCCCTTGAGACGGGGATCGCGCACACCCAGATGGTGGCCCTGCGGTGGAGGAACCTCTACCACTCCGTGCAGCCGTCGGCGCGGCCGGTGATGCCCGAACGCGGGCCTTCGGGCTTCGAGCCGGGGGGCCGCCCGGGCGTCCCGTGGCGGCCGGCCCTCGACGAGCTTCAAGCCCTGACCGCCCCGGGGAACCCTTGACCGTCGGCGGGCCGAACGCCGATGATCCGCGGGCGGGGAAAGCCCCGACCGGGCCGGCGCGAAACGGCGGATTTGTAGAGGTCTTCGAGGCCCGACCCGTGAACCACTCCGACGGCCTTGACCGCGCCGCGGGCGTCGACTTCCGCGTGAGCCCGCCGGTCGACGACCCGGCGCTCAACGGGCTCTTCGCGGCCTCCTGGCCGGGGCACGCCCCGCGCCGCTTCGGGCCGGTCCTGGCGAGGAGCCTGGCGTACGTCTGCGCGTACGACGCGGGCCGGCTCGTCGGCTTCGTGAACGTCGCCTGGGACGGCGACCTGCACGCCTTCCTGCTCGACACGACCGTCCACCCCGACCGGCGCCGCCGGGGCATCGGCCGCGGGCTCGCGGGGCGCGCCGCGGACGCCGCGCGCGGGGCGGGCGTGGCCTGGCTGCACGTCGACTTCGAGCCGCACCTCCGCGACTTCTACCGCGCCTGCGGCTTCCGCCCCACCGACGCGGGGCTCATCGGTTTCGAACCGGGGCTCGGATAGGTCCGGGGAAGGGGAGGGGCTCATGGGCTCGTTCAAGCGGTTCGTCATATCGGCCGGCCTCGTCGCGTCCGCGCCGCTGCTGCTGACGACCCTCGGCTCGTTCCTGATCCTTTTCAACGTGATCAACCCGATGCAGTTGACGTTCCTGACGTCTTTCCGCGTCGAGAACCGGACCGGCCGGCCGCTCTGGGTGACGCCCGTCGGGACGTTCGACTCCGGCGGCAAGGGCGTCCCCCCGCAGTTCGCCACGGGCGTCCTGGCGGTCCCGGCGTTCCGGTCGAAGGAGTTCCGCGTCGAGCCCGGCGGCTCGGCCTGGATCCACTACGACTGCGACGACATCAACCTCACCGAGATCGCCGCCCGAGACGCCGCGGGTGAGTACCGCGAGCTGGTCGTCGACCCCGACCCTCCGAAGCGCGGCTATTACCGCAATCGACGCGACCTCTACACCCTCGACTCCTGGGGCGCCCTCTCCCCCGCCCCCGCCGACGTGCTTGCCGCCGTCCGCAGGCCGGACCCCCAGCGGCGCCTCTGGGCCCTCTTCGCAACCGGGTTCGTCGTCCTGGCCCTCTACCGGGCCCTCCTGCGCGCCCACCGCCGGACGGCCTGACGGCCCGCGCCCGCGCGGCCGGGGTCGCCTTTACGTCCGGGGGCGCGGGGCGTCGTATCCGAGGCGCGACGCGGCTCTCCAGGCCGTTCCCTCGGCGGCCGTGGCTTGCGGGAGACGCCTGGATCGGGGGCGAGGAGCGATGACGGTTCGACGTCCGCCCCCGCCCGCGGAAACGTCACGTGAGAGAATGGGCGGTGCCTTGACCATGTGGGACGTCGTCACGGGGCCTGTCACGGGCCGGAGGCTCGCGGTCGACGCGGCGATCGCCGTCCCGGTGACGGCCGTCGGCGTGTGGGTCTGGACGGTCCGCGGGGGCGGGCTGCCGGCGCCGGACGGGCTCAAGGCGGGGATAACCAGAGGGCAGGTCGTCGCGCGCCTGGGGCCGCCGAGTGCGGAGGGCGAGAGGCCCGACGGCACGCGCTGGATGAGGTTCACGCGCCCGGGGTCGTTCGTCTGGGTCGAACTGGAGTTCGACGCCCGGGGGCGGCTCTCCGCGTTCGGATACGAGCGATTTTGAGCCGCTAGGCGAAGGCCCGCACGGTCAGCAAGAGGACGCCCGCCGCAAACCCCAGGATCGACGCGATTAAATAGAAGCGTTTTTTGCCACGAACATACCCCCCCAGGGCAAATAGGGAGGCGCCGAAGACGACGGCCGCGGTGTTCGACGTGCTATCCA
>Ga0164243_10003445_pt1 | contig 25311 bp, 24 predicted proteins | sample OricompcompostOP_FD_108781 | JGI IMG/M metagenome (GOLD analysis project Ga0164243, IMG submission 108781) | Organic Plus compost microbial communities from Emeryville, California, USA - Original compost - Organic plus compost (OP) | ecosystem: Engineered > Solid waste > Mixed feedstock >...
GACGCTCGTGAGCAATGTCGTCTGCGCGAGACCGCCGCGGACATGGCCGACAATCGTTGCTGCGAAACTGACGAGCCTGTCGGCGAGACCGCCGACGGTGAGCAGGCCGCCGGCCAGCAGGAAGAACGGGATGGCGAGCAGCAGGAATTTGCTGACGCCGACGACGGTGTTCTGGACGACCGCAGGCTCAGGCAGCAACGCACCGAACGGCGTTGCCAGCGATACGCCGACCAGCAGCGTATGCGGCAGCGGTGCACCGAGGATCAGGCCGATCGCGGCGGCGATGCCAGCGGCCAGGCTCGGCGTTGCGATCGGAAAAGCGACAAGGTGATGAGCCGCAAGATAAAAGCCGACGCCGACTGAAAGGACGAGCAGGGCACGCGCAAGTCCTTCTTCAACGATGATACGGCCGATCAGCACCACCACCATCAATCCGCCACCTACGGCAAACGCGGCATAGCGTAACCATTCCGGCAGGCCGAGCACGGTCGATGTGCCACCGATAGCCGCGACCACGTTAGCGCCGCCGAGCGCGAGAATGATGCCGGCATCGACTGCGATGCCATCCGCGATCACACGAGCGGCCTTCTGCAGCGAGAGCGGCAGAAACTGCACGACGACATCGAGCCGCATGGCAAGCGGGCCTGTTGCGGCCAGTGGCGCACCGACAGCAACCAGCAGCACGTTCAACCAGATCGCCAGTTCTTCCGACCAGATGAAGCCGCTGCCAAAAATGTAACGCAGCGTCACCGAGGTCAGGACGAGGACGAGCAGTACGGCAAGGATCAGCGCGCCGGACCATTGCAGGATGTTCGCCAGCCCGTCGAGTGCGGACGCAAGAAGCCGGCGCCCGCCCTCAGGGGATTCGATCGAAGCGCTGCTTGTGTCCATTGATGACATCGTGCCGCATTCTCACTGCATGGGCGAGAAGGAAGTAGGCCGCAAGATGCGATTGCGCATCTGTACGACATAGGAGGAGGTTTTCTTGCGGAAGGCCTGCCAGGCCGGGTCCGCTTCCATCGCCGCACGGCGGCGTTCGCGGTCGCCCATATCCTTGTAGCGCCAGATATGCACGACTTCGTTGACGGTGCCGCAATCGGTCGTGAACCAGCCGACCAGATCACCGAGATGGCTGATCTGCAGCGCCATGCCCTCGGCCACGTATGTGTCGAGATAGTCCTTCACGTGTTCCGGCTTGATCAGGTAGCTGCGTTCGTCGAGGATCATCGTGTGTCTTAACCTGCGGCTTCTCTGTTGGCGGATAGATCGCGATCGAACAAGGTCGACCAGGTGAAGTTCTTGGCGCGGGGAATCTCCCGGCTCACCGGCAGCTTTGGCAGAACCTGTTCGGCAAAACGATAGGCTTCTTCGAGAAGCGGCATGCCGGACAGGATGAAGGTGTCGACGCCAGCCGCCTGATAGGCCTCCAGCGTGCGCACAACGGTATCAGGCGAGCCGACAATAGCGGTGCCTGGCCCGGGCCGCACGAGGCCGATGCCGGCCCAAAGATTGGGCGCAACCTCAAGATCGCGCAGATTGTCTGGCTTGATGCCTCCATGCATCTCGCTCATCCGCCTTTGACCGACGGAATCGGTGTTCGAGACGAAACGCTGGTTGCCGGCGATGGCGGCTTCGTCCATCCGGTCGTAGAGCCAGTTGGCGTGGTCCCAGGCCTCGGCATCGGTATCGCGCACAATGACATAGAGGCGGATGCCATAGCTCATCTCACGGCCGTAATGTCTGGCGCGCTCTTTCACCTCATCGATCTTATGTTTGATCTGCTCCGGCGTCTCGCCCCAGGACAGATAGGTGTCGGTATGCTTGGCCGCGACATCGATGGCCGGTGCGGATGAGCCGCCGAACCAGAGCGGCGGCGCTTCGATGCTGACGCCAGCCGGCAGCGCGAGCTTGGCGCCTTCGACCGAGAAATAACGGCCATTGTAGGTGACGCTTTCACCGGTCATCAGCCGATGCCAGATGGACAGATATTCGTCCGCCATCGTGTAACGCTCGTCATGCGGCAGCTTCATGCCATAGGCACCGAGCATCTTGGCATCGCCCGACACGACATTGATGAGGAGGCGGCCTTTGGAAAATTCCTGAAAGGTCGCCGCCATCTTGGCGAGCAATGTCGGAGCAATCAGCCCAGGGTGAATCGCAACCAGGAAGCGCATCCGCTCCGTTTCCGGAAGAAGTGCCGCCGCCAGCACCCAAACATCATGTGCACCGGTCGCGAACAACGCGCCGGTGAAGCCGAGACGGTCGTAGGCTTTGGCGAGTTGCTGGAAATAGCTGTAATCGAGTTCGCGTGATCCCTTCGGATTCCAGGGATAGGCGCCGTCCGGCGCGCACATGTACCACAAGACATTCATGATGTTCTCCCGTGCGGTTTCGCTTACGCAGCCGCCGATGCGCGGGGCAGGGCTGCACGGACCTTGATGCTGCGACTCAATTCGTTATGTCGAAACAGCGTGTCGGCTTCGTCTTGCTGTTCCGCGATCACATCGTCACAGGCTGGGACGATCGTCCAGTCGCGGGTCGAGAGTGCCTTGCGCCAGACTGCGTAATCGACGTTGCCGATCTTCAGGCCGGCGAGAATGGCAGCCGCCTTGTCGATATCGGTGGAGATCTCGCGGCCGATCTCCGCAAGATAGGAGATGAAAAATTTTATCTGGTCGTGAGTCAGCTCGCGAGAGCCGATAGTCCAGAACACCGACCGGTTGGGGATATTCGAACCGCATGACACAAGTTGGCGGACCCGTTTCGTCGCCAGCGCTTGATCGAGGTGCGGTGCCATCGCAATCCAGGCATCGACCTTGGCATCATCGAGGGCCTGCCATGAGGGGGCTGGTTGCAACTCAATGCGTTTCACGTCCTTCAACGCCAGCCCTTCCTGTTCGAGGACGCGCGCGAGCAGATAGGTGTGAAACGAGCCATCCAGCATCGCGATCGTCTTGCCCGCAAGGTCGGATAGTTTGGTGATGGGTGAGGCGGCGTTGACGACGATGGCGCCGTTGGCTGGCCGTGGCGCAGATGCGGCGACATACAGCACATCGAGCCCGGCGACCTGAGAGACGATCGGCGGCGTCGAACCGGTGCCGCCGATATCGATGCGGCCTTCGGACAGCCATTGTCCGGTATCACGGCCTTCCGGATAGGGCACGAATGCGATCGCGCTGTCGGAAGACGCTTTCTTCCAATGCTGCGCCAGTGTCAGATGCAGGTTGTTTGGATGTACGCCAACGCGCAGGGCCATCGGGCGCCTTTCAAAAACTTGCGGACGTCGCATCCCTTGCAGCACCGACATCCGCGTTCGCAAAAGCCGCGTTTCAGCGCTTTTTTCTCATTGAAAAATCATTATATGTTTTTATAGAATGATGATTGAAGTCAAGAGCAGAAAATTCCAAAGCCGCCTGTATTCATAGCATGTGCTGACTTCTTCATCGGCAGCGGAGAGCCAGTCGTTCTTTGGCTTTGACGGCTATGTGACGGTGGATCGCTTGAGCAAAATCATGGCAGCACGAAAATCATCTCGCCTGTGCCGAAGCGTTGGCGAAGCCAGCGCCTTGCTGAAGTCCATCGCCAATCCCAACCGGTTATCGATTGTGTGTATGTTGCTCGAAGGCGAGCGCTCGGTTGCTGAACTCGAGCACGAACTCGGTATCCACCAGCCGACATTGTCCCAACAGCTGAGTGCTCTGAAAGACGCGAAGATCGTCGCCACGCGTCGTGAGGCCAAGCACGTCATCTATCGCGTGGTCGATCATCGGGCGGCCCGTGTGATTGCGACGTTGCGGGATATCTTCGGCGATCTCGAGGAATGGTGCGCCAGATTCGAGAATAATGCCGATCAGGATTGCGGCAAGCCGCAGTCCGTCAACATGATGGCTTTCGACTAGCGAGGTGGCTATCCGTCGAATTGAGCTGGCGGATGAAGCGCCGAGAGGTCTCTGACCGGCCGGCCACGAGCCGAAGCCGGCGAACGGGTGGTTATTGTTTCTTCGCTGTGGCTTTCTCGAGAAAGTCCATCAGGGCGTCGCGGTCTTCCGCGGACGTGATGCGTTGTTCGGGCATCTTGGTCCCCGGGGTATAATGCATCGGTCCTCTTTCAAACAATTCGGCCACCGTTTCCCTGGTCCAGATAATATCCATCTGCTTGAGGGCGGGGGAAAAGTTGTAGCCAGGCAGTGACGCAATGCGGCGGCCAAAAATGCCATACAGTGTCGGCCCGGCGCGATTGCCTTCGTCGGGTGTGAGCGTGTGGCAGGCAACGCAGGCGCGGTACACTTCCGCGCCACGATCGCCGGCATAGGCCGCAAGCGGATCGTCCGTGCCATTTGTGACGACAGCGCCAAGATGCTCGCCGGTCAGCGCATCCCAGCGGCGAACAAGACGATCCATCCCGCCTGTAATGAGTGTCTTCTTGTCGCCGGCAAAGGCGACTGACCAGATGGGTAGGCCAGGACCGACCAGCGTGCGCACAACCTTGCCATCCTTGCGGTCGATAATGCCGACAGATCCGCGAATGCCGGCAACTGCGATCAGGGAGCCATCGGGGGATGCGGCAAGTGAAATCACAGGACTATCAGCCACATCGATTTGTGCGCGTTGTTGGCCATCGAGACCGAGAAGATAGATGCGGCCGTCAGCGCCGCCGGTGATGATCTCGCCATCCGGCGTGACAGTAACCGCATTGAGGGGTGTCGGAAGTGTCGCGACGATCGGTTCGTCACCGCTCAGCGGCCAGATCCGTATGGTGGCATCATAGGAGGCGCTGACAAGCGATTTGCCGTCTCGCGTGAAGGCGACGCCATTCACATTTTGACTGTGTCCGTTCAGCACACGCGCTTCGCCGCCGGAGAGTGGCCAGAGGCGGATGCTATGATCCCAGGATGCCGATGCGAGGGTTTTGCCATCGGGCGAGACGGCGAGTGATACAATCGGAGCGGTGTGTCCTTCGAAGATGCGTTCCGGAACGGTGCTACCCTTGCGCCAGACTGCGATCCTGCCGTCTTCGCCGGCAGTCGCCTGACGGTCGGCGTCGATGATCGCCACCGCATTCACGGCGCTGTCGTGGAAGCGCAGTACCTGGTCGGCGGCGTTACGCGTGAGCGACCAGCGGATTGCGGACGTATCGAAACTGCCGGATATGGCCGTCTCGCCATCGCTGCTCACAGCCACGGCCCGCACCGGGCCACCATGGCCGCGCAATTGCGCATGAGCGGGTGTGCCGGCGAAAGGCAGGAGAACAGCGATCGCGGCGATTGCACGAGCCAGCCGCGTCATCGGCTAACTCTGCGGGCTCTCTTTGCGCTCGCGCAGATAATCGTCGGTCGTACGCGGCTTCGGACGCTCCGGGGCACCATAGGGATCGAACGAGTCCTCAGTCATGGCGATCACGCGACAATCCTCGCACATTTTGAGGACTTCAAGGCGTTTCGCCTGGCCCTTGAACATCCAGTGCTTGCCCTCGAGCTTCGCGGTCACGCGTTCGATCGTGCTTTTCACGCCGAACGGCTTGTCGCAGCGGATGCAATGGAATGGTTCCTCTTCCTTGATCACGCGCGAGGCCGCCGTCGCAGCGCGGAAATCAAGCTGCGGCCGTAGTGTGATGACCTTCTCAGGACAGGTCGCAGCGCAAAGTCCGCATTGCACGCAGGCATCTTCGGTGAATTTCAGCATGGGCCGCTCGGGATCGGCCGAAAGCGCACCGGTCGGACAAGACGACACGCAGGACAGACACAGAGTGCAGCCTTCGACATTGACGTCGACGGTGCCGAATGGGGCCCCGGCCGGCAGCGCGATCACATCGACCGGCGAGGGCGCAGCGCGGTGTAACTCGCGCAGGGCGAGCCGCTGCACATCGCGTTTGCCGCCGACCGGCAAGAACGAGGCAGGCTGCTTCGCGGCGACGCCAGGCGTCAGGTTGTATAATGTCTCTCCCAGTATATCGGGATCGTCGGTCTCGATTGTCGCGACTGCACCACCCTCGAAGCCAAGGCCGGACAGGATCGGCTCTGCAAATTCGATGGTCCGGCGAAGGCCCGTGACGTCGTGCTTTGGCCGGACGCGGAGCAGAAAGCGGATCGCCGTTGCGCCGTAAGCGAAAGACGCGGCGATCGCTTCCAGCCCCACCTGCGTGGTTTCATTGACCGCAACCGGAATGACATTGGCCGGCAGTCCATCGCCGTAGCGCGCGAGGGCGTCGATCATGTCGGCGCCGTGTGTTTCGTCATGGATCAGCAAAACAGGATTGCTGCCTCCGGCATCGCGATAGGTGGTCAGCATTGTGCGCAGGCGACGCATCAAGGCGTCCGCCGCCGGCAATGCATATCCCGCAGCGCCAGTGGGGCAGGCCGCAGCGCATTGGCCGCAGCCAGCACAGATATGCGGGTCTATTGCGACGTGATCGCCGGCAGGCGTAATTGCGCCGGCAGGGCAAAGATCAAGGCAGCGATGGCAGCCGACCTGACGCGAGCGCGAATGCGCGCACAGATCCTCTTTGAATTGGATGTAACGTGGCTTGTCGAATGTGCCGACGAGATCACGTGCTTTCAGTGCCGCACGCAAAACAGCAGCAGGATCGCGCGGATCGGCGCGCAGATAGCCCTCACGCAGATCGGAGGCCGAAAAAAGCGGTGTGCCGCCGGACAGATCGAGAATGATGTCGCAATGCGATGTTGCGCCATTGCGCGGCGCTCCAAACGACAAGGCTCCGCGTGACGACGGCGTGGGCTGTGCGTAATCGTCGACTGCGATCTCGAATGCGCCGAGAAATCCCTTGGCGGCGCGGATCGTGCCTTGCACCACGGGAAATTCGGTCGTGCGGCGCGGCGCGACGTCCTTCGGCCGGGAAATCATCACCGTGACGTCGAGATGATCCTTCAGAAGGTCCGCAGTTTCGATCGCTGTCTCGTCGACGCCGTAGACAAGGATGATGCCCTGGCTGTCGAAACTGACGAAGGGAATGTCCGGCGAGGGCTCGGCGGCTGCGGCAAGAAGAGCAGCCATTTTTGGCGCTGCTCGCGCGGCGTCCTTCGACCAGCCTGCATTCTCGCGAATATTGACGAAGCTGATGGCAGAATTGCCGGTCTCCGCGCCGACCTCAGAAAAAACGGGCGCCTCCTGCGTGCAGGCTACCGTGATGGCATCATGCGCCGTCGCCAACCCGCGAAACCGCTCGAGCTCCGATCGGCAGAACTGGCGGCCTGATGTCAGGTCCGAACCGCGACACGCGCGCTGTAATGTATCGAAATCGAGCGGCATGGTGTCCTCGCACGAACACACCACGATCTGCCGCTTGCCCTCTGCCATTGGCTCTCCAAACTCGCGTCCCGGCTGAATCCTTCATCTACTGACCGGGTGGTCTTGCCGGTCAATAGCTTATAACTATACCAAACTAAAGATAGGTCATGTCGCAGATGCCGCCAGCCACGCGCACCCGTATTTCCAGTTCCACGGCCCCGGCCATCGCGTTGCCGCCGCCATTCCGGCTGCTCACCTTGCGGGAGGTCGGGGATGCCTTCGCGCATGCTATGGCGCATGCAGCGGAGGAGGGGGCCGGTACGCTGGTTTATGTCGGCCGCTTCGATCTGGCCGAATTCGCGGTGGTGCTGGAGCCGGACGAACCGCTCTCGCAGGCGCGGCGCACATTATATGCCGGCATGGCCGCGCTGGCCGATGCGATTTCGGTGATTGCCCCGCCGGAGACGCCCGTCACGATCGATTGGCCGGACGCCATTCGAGTCAATTTTGGTCTGGTCGGCGGCGGACGATTGGGCTGGCCGGCGGACGCTGATGAGAATGAGCCGCCGCAATGGCTGGTGTTCAGTGCGATGATCCGTCTTGTCTCGCTGAGTGACGATGAGGCGGGATTGCGGCCGCTGTCGTCGGCGCTGGAGGATGAAGGGTTCGACGGTCAGGCCTCCGACCGGATGGTCGAGGCGTTTGCCCGTCACTTCATGATGATCCTCGACACCTGGCAGGAACAGGGATTTTCCGGTGTGACAAAGGCCTATCTGCCTTACCTCACCAAGGAGGCCGAAACGGGGCTTCGCCGCGACATCGACGAGAATGGCGATCTGCTCATTCGCCGCACGGGCAAGGCCGAGACGCAGCGGCGGACATTGCAGCCAATGCTATCGCAGCCGTCCTGGTTCGATTCTGATACGAGAGGGCCGCGTCTGTGAAATTGCTGCGGACCATCCGTCTTGATCCCTCCGACACATTTGTGTTCGAGCGCGCAGCGGAGCCTGGAGAATGGGCCGTCTCAGGCGGTTTCGTGTTTGCCGATGCCGAGCCCACACGCTTGCACGGCAAGGAGAGGAGCGCCTTTCGTGCCGGCTTCATGGGTGTCGATACGCTCGGGTGGTCAACACTGGTGCAGATTGTCAATGCCAGCATTGAGGACCGCGCCAATCTGGTGGATGTCCTGGCACAGCGACTGATGCAGAATTTCGGTGCTCCCGATCTTGAAATGGCGCGGACTGCAGCCGAAGACGAAGTGAGCTTCACGGAATCGCTCTGCATCCATCCGAGCGACACGTTGATTGCGGTGCATCGAACGTTTGAAAACGGTGAGTTGCGCGAGGCGTTCCGCAGCCTGCGGCCTCGTGGTGGTTCGAAATCGTTCCGGGCGTTCTCATTCCTTGATGTAGAAGGTGAAGAAGAAACGCCTCAGGACAGGATCGACCTTGTGAATCTGGCGCAGGAGAACAGCAAGTGAGGGATTTCTGGCTGGCCTGCGGGCATCATTTGCTTGATCGCGAGGAAAGCGGAGGTCTCGTCGTTACTGACGAGTTTCTGAAGGTGTATCTGGCGCGGCCCGAGCTGGCGCCCCCGCCCGACGCTTGTGCGGTTGAGAAGACGCTTCATGCGGCGCTGCTGGCGGAGCCGCGTCGCGCCGTATCGAAGAGCGATATTGCCGCGATGACCGACCAAGACGCGCGGGAAAACTGGTCGTTCATGATCGCCTTCCGCGATCATCTGCTTCGCCACAGGACAGTCGAAGCGGCCTATGTCGATCTCGTCCGCAATGGCGTGGGCTCTACGCCGCCGCTTTTTCTCAACCAGCTTGTGCACGTGATCCTGCGCAATGCGCTGGATGGCTGCGAGAATCCATTGGTCCTGCGCGCCGCCGAAATCTTCTTCCGTGCACAGCGTTTGACCCTGCACGATGGTTCGCTGATCGCCGCCGACGAGGAAACCATCAGCGGCACCGGCGCGACCCCGGCATCGCCACTGGTGTCGATGCTGGGTATTCCGGCGCAGGCCGATATCGATGTGCTGAACGAGGACAATGCACATCTCTATTGGGAGCATAGCGACCTGTTTCACACCGCCATCGATTTGACAGCCGGCCGCAGCGGCCTTGCCGCGCTTGCCGCCGTTATTCAGCGCTGGATCGGTCATGTGCTCGGGATCGACGTCAAGGTCGAACCGCTCACGGAAATGCGTGATGTCAATCTAATCTGGTATATCGGCCTGGATGCGGAGGCGACGCGGATCGGCAACGCGTTGTGGAACGGGGAGGAATTGAGTGAGGCGGATCAGAGCCAGGTGGTGGGGCTCTTTCGTCTGACCTTCCAGGACCCACATATCGTTCTGGAGAAAGTCGGCAATGAGCCGGTTTACCTGATCCTTGCGATGTCGCAGGCCAAGGTCATTCGCATGAAGCCGCAGAATTTGGTCACCGGCCTTCCGATCCGTCAGCTCGATATGGTGTCATGAGTACCGCGTTTGCCCAGATTCCGGTTGGCGTTGTGGTCGCACGGCGCAAGGCCGTCAGCAAATGGATCGACCATACGTGGCAACCGGTCTCGGTCCTGGTCGGCCAGCCGGAGGCTGCACCATGGACCAGATTGTCGGATGATGGCGATACCGCGACATTTTACGCCGGGACCGCGATGTTCGAATTGTATCGTGGCGACACTGCGAATTACCGTGACAATCTTGCCGGAGACAATGCGGTGTGGGTCGTATTGCAGCCTTCGAGCGGCGAATTCCCCTACGAAGTCGTGAAGGTGACGGCTGATCCGACTGAAGGCGAAGCCTATGCGGGAGTTGGCGACAATATCATCGAGAGTCTGCCGATGCCGGATCCCTTGCGTGAGCTTGTGGCCGCCTTCATTGCCGAGCACCATATCGAGCGACCGTTTTTCAAGCGAAAGCGTACGGAAGCTGACCCCGAAGCGCTTGGGCGGCATAGCCCGCTTTATGATGTGCAAGATTTGCAAGATGGGGGGCAAGACAAGCGCAAACCGGACGAGAGCAAGGGATGAGTGGCAAGTCTGACGACTTTCTCTCGCGCTGGTCGCGCCGCAAGCAGCAGGCCGCAAGAGAAGCTGCGTCGCTGAAAGATAAAGAAAACGTCTCGAAGGCAGACGCTGATAAAACCGTTGCGTCTTCGCCCGCCGCGAGTATGGCGCAATCTCAGGCGCCCGCCGAAGAGCCGTTTTTCGATCTCAGCAAGTTGCCTTCGCTCGATTCGATCGGACCGGACACGGACGTGAGTCTCTTCCTGCAACCCGGTGTGCCGGCATCGCTTTCGCGTGCGGCGCTTCGTCGCGCGTGGTCAGCGGACCCCAATATCCGCGACTTTATCGGTCTGTCGGAGAACTCCTGGGACTTCACCAAGCCCGAAAGCATTTCCGGATTTGGGCCGCTTTTGCCGACTGACGATGTCAAAAAGCTCTTGGCCAACATCATCAGAGACAATGATGTCGCCGATGAGCCAACCGTTGCGACGGCGCTGCAGCAACCTGATACCGAAGCTGATAGCAGTATCGCTCCGCCCCAAGCTTCTGAGATCAATAGAGATTCCGTTGCGGTTGAAGCGAAGCCGGAAACGCAACCGGATGATCCGCTGCGGTGCACAAAAAATGATCCTGCGCCGCAGCAGGAAGGGCGGCCGGGCAAGCCATCCAAGCCCATTCTCGGGCGACGCCACGGCGGAGCGCTTCCGACCTAATCCTTTGGTCTGATGTGACAAATTCCGCCGCTATAGCCTTACGCTATTGACCCATTCCAATCTAAGGGCCATTCTTGTTTGGAAGGCTTCTGAGATAGAGCCGGTGCTTATTTTTTCGGCAATGAGATGCGCGACGTCGGACTCGAGGAAGCAATAAAGGCTGCTGGCGGTATCACCGAACTGGCACGGCGCCTTGGTATTTCCCAACCCTCGGTTTCGAATTGGGAACGCGTTCCGGCCGAGCGGGTTCTGGCCGTCGAAGCGGCGACAAACGTCGGACGGGCGACGTTACGGCCCGATCTTTATGCCAATCACCGCATGCAAGATGAGATCGATGAAATCGCGACCGCACGTGCGCAGGAATATGGGCTGCTCTCCGCGTTGTTGTCGCGCGCACCTGACGCGGCACTGCTCAAGATGGTGCAGCGCCTGAAAGGGGACGCAACACCTCTTGGCCTCGCTCATATCGAACTCGCGGATGCGGCTTCACAAATCAGCGTGGAGAGGGCTGAGCGGGAATATTTCAACCTCTTCATCGGTGTCGGTCGCGGCGAGTTGTTGCCGTATGGTTCGTATTACCTGACAGGCTTCCTGCATGAGCGGCCGCTCGCTCGTTTGCGCGAAGACCTCGGGAAGCTTGGCCTTGAACGCAACGAGGGCAATTTCGAACCGGAGGATCATGCCGCAATCCTCTGCGAGATCATGTCCGGCGTTGCAAGCGGTCGTTTCCCTGCTCCTGCAGGAACGGACCAGATGATTTTCGAAAAGCATCTCGCGCCGTGGATCGGCCGCTTCTTCACCGATCTCGAAAATGCGCAAGAGGCGAATTTCTATCGGCGCGTGGGAACGCTCGGCCGAGTGTTCACCGAGATTGAGATTGAATCCTTTGCGCTGCCGGCCTGAGCGCGAAGCGACCATAGAGGAGACGGCGATGAAACGAGACAGCAAAACGGCCATTGGGCGCCGCGATATTCTGCGCGTCTTTGGCGCCGGTGCCGGCGCCGCCGTAACAGCCGCAGTTCCGCTTGCGACCGCCGCGCAGGCGGACAGTGAGAACACCGACGAGAAGCGGAAGGCTCGCTATCAGGCGAATTCCGCGGAAGTTCAGACCTATTACCGGGTCAACCGGTATCCGAGCTGAGGAGGCATAGCCGTGCTGATCAGAAGGACAGAACGCGAGAAGCGCCCCGGCAATCTGGCCGCCTCGCTTGGTAATCATTCCGTTGGCGGTCTCGATCGCCGTACATTCCTGCGTCGCTCGGGCCTCGCGGCCGGCGGACTGGCCATGATCGGCGCGCTGCCGCTCGCCGGCATGCGCAAGGCCGAAGCTGCGGGCACGATGACGACGGGCGCAGGCGTGACCATTCGCAAGAATATCTGCACCCATTGTTCGGTCGGCTGCACCGTCATCGGTGAGGTCCAGAACGGTGTGTGGGTTGGTCAGGAGCCGGGATGGGATTCGCCGATCAACCGCGGCTCGCATTGCGCCAAGGGTGCGTCGGTGCGCGAACTCGTGCACGGCGATCGCCGTCTGAAATATCCGATGAAGCTGGTCAACGGAGAGTGGACGCGGATTTCGTGGGACGCGGCGATCAATGAGATCGGCGACAAGCTGATGGACATCCGCGGCAAGTCGGGACCGGACTCGGTCTACTGGCTCGGCTCGGCCAAATTCTCCAACGAAGGCGCTTATCTGAACCGCAAGTTCGCGGCTTTCTGGGGCACGAACAACTCAGACCATCAGGCGCGTATCTGCCATTCTACGACGGTTGCCGGCGTGGCCAATACCTGGGGCTACGGCGCGATGACCAATAGCTACAACGACATCCGGAATTCGAAGACGCTCGTCTTCCTCGGCGGTAACCCCGCAGAAGCCCATCCGGTCTCGCTACAGCATCTGCTCGAAGGCAAAGAACTTAACCGCGCGAACTTCATCGTCATCGATCCGCGCATGACGCGCACTGCGGCGCATGCAACCGAATATGTTCGGCTTCGCCCTGGTACCGATATTCCGGTGATCTGGGGCATGCTCTGGCACATTTTTGAGAATGGCTGGGAAGACAAGGAGTTCATCCGTCAGCGGGTCTACGGAATGGACGATATCCGAAAGGAGGTCGCCAAGTGGACACCTGAAGAGGTGGAACGCGTCTCCGGAGTACCAGGTGCACAACTCAAGCGCGTTGCCGAGATGTTCGCCAAGCAGCGCCCTTCCACAATGATCTGGGCAATGGGACAGACCCAGCACACTGTCGGTACGGCGAATGTCCGCGCCAGCTGCGTGCTTCTGCTGGCAACCGGTAATGTCGGCGGCTTTGGCAATGGCGCCAATATCTTCCGCGGTCATTGCAACGTGCAGGGCGCAACCGATCTCGGCCTCGATATCACAACACTGCCCCTTTATTACGGCCTTGCAGAAGGCGCGTGGCGGCATTGGGCGCGTGTCTGGGAGGTCGATTATTCCTGGTTCGAAGGCCGCTTTGACACGGTCACCGGACCTGACGGCAAGCCCGTGAAGATGATCAACGCGCCGGGGATTCCGTCGACGCGCTGGTTCGATGCGGCAATGATGCCGAAGGATCAGGTCTCACAGAAAGACAATGTGAAGGCGATGATCGTGTTCGGGCATGGTGGCAACACCATCACCCGCATGCCGGAAGCCGCCAAGGGCATTGAGAAGTTGGACCTGTTGGTCGTTGCCGATCCACATCCGACCACCTGGGCGGCGCTCTCGGAACGCAAAAACGGCACGTATCTCCTGCCGATTTGCACGCAATTCGAAACCTCCGGCTCGCGCACGGCGTCGAACCGCTCGCTTCAGTGGGGCGAACAGATCGTCAAGCCGATTTTCGAATCGAAGAACGACTACGAGGTGATGTATCTCCTCGCCAAGAAGCTCGGCTTCGCCGACCTGATGTTCAAGAACATCAAGGTCGAGAACAACCAGCCTTCGCCGGAAGACATCTTGCGCGAGATCAACCGCGGTGGCTGGTCGACCGGCTATTGCGGTCAGTCGCCTGAGCGTCTCAAGCTGCATATGGCGAACCAGAAGGACTTCGATCTCGTCAGCCTGCGTGCGAAGGACGGTCCGGCCAAGGGCGACTATTACGGCCTGCCGTGGCCGTGCTGGGGAACACCCGAGTTCAAGCATCCCGGCACCCACACGCTCTACAACACCAGTCTGGCCGTCAAGGACGGCGGCGGCACGTTCCGCGCGCGGTTTGGCGTTGAGCGTGTTGTCAAGACGAAGGTGGTTGAGAACGGCCAGGAGGTCGAACGGGAGCAGAAGTTCAATATGCTGTCCGAAGGTTCCTGGTCCAAGGATTCGGAGATCCAGGACGGTTATCCGGAATTCACACTCGCCGTTTTGAAGAAACTCGGTTGGGACAAGGATCTGACCGAGGCCGAAATGGCCGTGATCCAGAAGGTCAACCCCGCCAATCCCGACAGCGTGTCATGGTCAATCGACCTGTCCGGCGGCATCCAGCGCGTCGCGATCAATCACGGCTGCAGTCCGTATGGTAACGGGAAGGCGCGAGCGAATGCTTTTGGTCTGCCCGACGCGATCCCGGTTCATCGTGAGCCGATCTATTCGCCTCGCCCTGACCTCGTCGCGAAATATCCGACGCTGCCGAATGCACGGCAATTCCGTCTGCCAAATATCGGTTTCGACGTGCAAAAGGCAGCCGTCGAAAAGGGCATTGCCAAGCAATTTCCGATTGTCCTCACCTCGGGACGTCTGGTCGAATATGAGGGCGGCGGCGAAGAAACGCGCTCCAACAAGTGGTTGGCTGAACTTCAGCAGGACATGTTCATCGAGATCAACCCGTCAGATGCTGCCGAGCGTGGCATTAAGGATGGCGGATGGGTCTGGGTAACAGGCGCCGAGAATTCATCGAAGGCGCGTATGAGGGCGCTCGTGACGGAACGCGTTGGCAAGGGAGTGGCCTGGTGTCCATTCCACTTCGCCGGCTGGTTCCAGGGTGTCGATCAGCGCGGAAACTACCCGAAAGGGACCGATCCGATCGTTTTGGGCGAGAGCGTGAACACAGTCACGACCTATGGCTACGATCCGGTGACTGGCATGCAGGAACCGAAAGCAACCCTTTGTCAGATTCGGGCGGCGTAAGGAGACGCAACAATGGCTCGTATGAAATTTCTTTGCGACGCCGACCGTTGCATCGAGTGCAACGCTTGCGTCACAGCTTGCAAAAACGAAAACGAAGTGCCGTGGGGCATCAATCGCCGGCGTGTCGTCACCATCAATGACGGCAAACCGGGCGAGCGCTCGGTGTCCATGGCTTGCATGCACTGCACCGATGCCCCCTGCGCGGCCGTATGCCCGGTGAACTGCTTCTACACGACCGCAGACGCGGTGGTGCTTCATTCGAAGGATTTGTGCATTGGTTGCGGCTATTGCTTCTACGCCTGTCCGTTCGGCGCACCGCAATATCCGCGGGTCGGCAATTTCGGCTCGCGCGGCAAGATGGACAAGTGCACCTTCTGTGCCGGCGGTCCGGAAGCCGATGGTTCGCAGGCTGAATTCGACAAATATGGTGCCAATCGTCTGGCCGAGGGCAAGCTGCCGATGTGTGCCGAGATGTGCTCGACCAAATCGCTGCTGGCCGGCGATGGCGAGATCATCGCGCAGATCTACAAGGAGCGTGTCGTCAAGCGCGGCTATGGCTCCGGCGCCTGGGGCTGGAAGACGGCCTACAAGGAAACGATTGCATCTTAATTCGTTGCATGCCCCGGCCGGGACGTCATGGGCCGGTCGGGCGCTGCAAACAGACACACCGAGGAGGTAGGGCAATGGCCAAATTGATGAGGACCATTCGCCTGGCGATCGGCGCCATGGCACTGCTGTGCGTCGTTGCCACTGTAGTGCCAGTCAGCGCCCAGGATCGTAACTCCGATGGCTCGGTCAATCCCACTGCGAGTTCGGTGAAGGAAGACCAGCTCCTTCAGGAATTGCGGATCATCAGGGGCAGGGGCACGATCCCCGATACCAAGTCATACAATATCGAGCAGCCGGCCGGGCGTGAGTGGCGTGAATTCCATCAGGTCACGCTTTATTGGATCGGTGCGATCGCCATCATCGGCATGCTGGCCTTGCTGGTCGGCTTTTATCTCTTCCGTGGCATGGTCAAGATCCAGAAGGGTCGCTCGGGTCACACTGTGGTGCGTTTCAACGCGTTCGAGCGGTTCATTCACTGGATGACCGCGGCGTGTTTCATTGTGCTTGCGATTTCCGGTCTCAATATCACGTTCGGCAAGGCGTTGCTGTTGCCGTTGATGGGAGAGTCTGCTTTTGCCGGCTGGTCGCAATGGGGCAAATATGCCCATAACTATCTCAGCTTCCCGTTCACCATCGGCGTTGTCGTCATTTTCCTGATGTGGCTCGCCGGAAATATTCCCAACCGCCTGGACATCGAATGGCTCAAGCGCGGCGGCGGCATTGTCGGCGATGATCATCCGCCAGCTTACCGCTTCAATGCCGGCCAGAAGGGTATTTACTGGATCGTTGTTCTCGGTGGTGCCGCTGCGGCTATCAGCGGCTATATCCTGATGTTCCCGTTCTATGGCGGGTTGACGATTGCGGGCATGCAGGTCGCCCAGATCGTGCATAGCGTCGTCGGCGTGCTCTTCATCGCCGTCATGCTCGCGCACATCTATATCGGCACAATCGGCATGGAAGGCGCGTTCGAGGCTATGGGTACGGGTGAGGTCGATGTGAACTGGGCCAAGCAGCACCACAGCCTGTGGCTCGAAGAGGAAAATCGCCGTACGCATGGTGCGGCGCCGCGTGCGACACCCGCCGAATAGCTTCCGCGTAGGCTGTCGAAAGAAAAACGCCCGGCGATATTTCGTCGGGCGTTTTCTTGTTTGACGCACTGTGAAAGTCGGAGCGGCCCTTTCGTCGCTCTGCTTTACTCAGCCCTCGCGGCCGTAATAATTGACGACTTCCTGTTGATCCAGGCGGACGGACCCGCTGCTGCTCGTGTCAGCGCTTGCGACGCTCCGCTGGATGGAATTCAGGCCGAAAGCCCAACCCAGACCAAGCACTGCGGCCACAACGACTGCAAGAATGAATGTGCGCATGTCATGCTCCCGGCGCAAAAGGAAACAGCTTTGACAGCGGATATAATACCTGTTCCGGCACAGTCAGTCACGTTTCTTGTGGTACGTTGTTTCAATATCGACGCGCTTGGCGTGTCATTGCTTAAGGGGTTGGTTGGGCGCCCGGCAGCGCGATGTCGCGAGGCGACATCCTTCATCAAGTCGGCCGAGGTCCAAACGTTCGGCCCTTCTCAAGAATGTCATTACGACAGCCGATGTGGCTCAGGCCCGTGATGTTGTGTCTGGGTTTGCCGCACCATGTCTGTTGGCGGCAGCGCAATCAGAGTTCTCCAGCACGGATAGATTGGGAAGGACCTGGCGGACTCCCGGCATCGATCCAAGCCTGCCCCGCGCGATTCGACAGTTCGGCCAAGAGCCGATGGGCTGACTTTGGAAGGTGACATTGCCGTTCTGAGTAAGAACTAGGCTGACCGGCATGGGGCTGACCGGCGACGGTCACATTTCGTCACGGTCAGTATCAGAAAAGATGCTCGCGGTCTGGAATGAGCGTGTGCCGAACATGGCGCGCACGCCCCTTGTGCCAACGGAAGCCGCAGCCTTTGCCCAGGAAGAGGGCAGCGGCGGAGAAGGCTTAGGCAGCCCGCTTAGTTTTCAACGCTTTCAGGCTGGCACATGATTTGCAAAAAAACACGTTAGTATACTGACGACATGAGGCAGCTGGCCTCGGCGGAATTGATAAGCTTCGATGACACAGGGGAGATGCGAATGAACGAGACCAATCTCTTCGATGCCGTCATCACGGGCGGACATGTGATCTGCCCCGCCTCGGATATCAATGGCGTCATGGATGTCGCGATCCGCGGTGGCCGGATCGCCGCGGTGGAAAAGGACATTCTGCCCAGCGCGGCAAAACAGGTTGTCGATGCCAGGGGTAAGGTCGTGCTGCCCGGCCTGATCGATACACATGGTCATGTCTATCAATATGTGACCGGCCGCTTTGGCATGAATGCGGATATGGTCGGTGTTCAGTCGGGTGTGACCACGGTCATCGACCAGGGCGGTCCATCTTGCATGACGCTGCCGGGTTTCCGCAATTTTGTCGTCGAGACATCCAAGACCCGCGTGCTGGCCTTTCTCTCCGCCTATCTCGTCGGCGGTCTCGAGGGGCATCTCTATCCCAATCTTTACAGCCCCGATTGTGTCGATATCGATGCGACGGTGCTGTCGGCCAATGCCAACAAGGACATCGTACGCGGCATCAAGGGGCATGCCGAAATCGGCGGCTTTGCGCGCTGGGGCATCAAAGTACTGGAAATGTCGGCCGAGATCGGCCGCCAGACGGATTTGCCGCTCTATGTGCATTTCGGTCAGCTCTGGGGGCTGCCGGAGAGCGGAGCCAATGGCGAGGATGCCGACACGATCATCGAGCGCGTGATCCCGCAATTGCGGCCGGGCGATATTCTCGCGCATCCGTTCACGCGCCATCCCGGTGGCTTTGTCGATCGTGACGGCAATGTGCATGCCGTCATCCGGGCGGCGCTCGATCGCGGCCTGAAAGTCGATGTCGGTCACGGCAGCCATTTCTCCTATCGCCTTGCGCGCAAGGCGCTCGACGCCGGCATCATTCCCGATACGCTCGGCGCCGACATGCATGGCTACAACACGCATGTGCCGGCGCCGGCCGGCACGCCGGGCGAGCATCCCGACGATGAAAATCATCCGTTTGCGGGGCAGGCCAAGTTCAGCCTGACGCAGGCGATGAGCTCGATGATGGCGCTCGGGCTGACGCTCGAGCAGGTGGTGCCGATGGTCACCACCAATCCGGCGAAGATGGTCGGCCGGTCCGATGAGCTCGGTTCGCTTCAGGTCGGTCGTGTAGCGGATGTCACCGTGCTGTCGGATCTGCGCGGCCGCTTCGTGCTGGCCGATAACGAGAAGAACCAGGTGATCGCCGAGCGTCTATTGCAGCCCGCCTTCTGTTTTCGTGCAGGCGAGCATTTCGAGGCCACGGCGCCGATCCTGCCGCAGGCGGTGGCGGCCTGACGCTTTGCACGTGCTGGAGAACGCGAACGCAGAGAGGCGATGCGATGCTAGCCAGAACGATTCCCGGTCGGGTGGTCAGCGATGAAATCGTCGCAGCAGGGGCTTCCTGGTATCGGAAAATTCCAAAGGGCACAGTGTTACGCATTGTCGATCTCGAAGGCTGCCAATCGGTCGACACGCTCATTTACGACGCGACGCGCAGCGACGTGCGCTACAACGCGCCAAACACCGTCAAGCTGGCCAGGAGCGTCTATGTCTCCAAGGGGGTCGTACTATACGACGATCTGGCCCAGCCGATGATGACGGTGATCGAGGATACGGTCGGTCGTCATGACACGCTGGCCGGCTGCTGCAGCCGTGAGATCAACGCCGTGCGCTATGGCCAGCCGGGCAAGTGGAGTTGCCGCGACAATTTCCTCGAAGTGCTGGGCAAACTCGGAATGAACGGCCGTGACATTCCGCCAAACGTCAATTTCTTCATGCATGTGCCGGTCAGCGATGACGGCGGCATCTTCATCGATGACGGCATTTCAAAGCCCGGTGACTATGTCGATCTTCGTGCCGAGAAGGATGTGCTGGTGGTGATTTCCAATTGTCCGCAGGAGCTGAATCCCTGCTGCGGCGGCAAGCCGACGCCAATCCAGCTCATGATCTGGCAAGCGGGAGATACACCGCAATGATGAAAGATATGATCAATGCGGCATTTGCGATTGCGGATCCACGTTCGACCTGGACCTCGTTGACTCAAGGCGAGCGTGATGCGGCTTACGACAATAACGGTGCCGTTGCCGATAGTCCGGCCCAGATCGCGAAACGCAATGCCGGCTCGGCGGCATTCCGGGCGGCGCATCCCTCCGGGCTCGACATTCCCTATGGGCCGAAGGAGCGCAATTGCTGGGATCTCTATCCGGCGACAAATCCAAACACGCCATGCTTTGTTTTCATTCATGGCGGCTATTGGCAGCGCAATTCACGCGAGGATTTCGCGATGTTCATGGCAGGCGTGCAGGCGCATGGCTGGTCGGCGGCGCTGCCGGGCTATTCGCTGGCACCGGAGGTCAATCTCAGCGACATCGTCGCCGAGATACACGCTGCGTTGGATTGGCTGAAGGCGGAAGGTTCGAAGCACGGTATTGCCGGTCCCGTCATCTTGTCCGGCTGGTCGGCTGGCGGTCATCTCACCGCGATGGCGCTCGATCACCCGCTCGTGGTGGCCGGCTTTGCCATATCGGGAGTGTACGATCTCGAAGCGCTGCGCGACACCAAGCTGAACGCGCCGCTGCAACTGACGGATGATGAGATTGCGACATTGTCACCCCTGCGTTTGCCGGTGGTCAACAAGCCGATGACCATTGCCTATGGCACCGCCGAATTGCCAGCGCTGGTCAACGACTCGCGCAATCTGCACGCCATGCGCGCGACCCATCATGCGCCGGGTGTGCTCTTGCCGGTCGCGCACGCCAATCACTTCAACATCCTCGAACAGCTCGCCGATCCTGAGGGTGAGCTCACACTGGCCGCACTCGATCTCGCGCGCTTCTGCAAGATTGATGACAGCCGGCCCGGCAAGGCGGCGTGATGAAAGCTGGGGGCGAGGGATACGGCGTCGGCCGATCGGTTCATCGCAAGGAAGATGACCGCTATTTGCGCGGTAAGGGCGAATTCGTTGGAGACATCAAGCTCGCCGGCATGCGTGAACTCGCTTTTGTGCGCAGTCCGCTGGCGCATGCGAAGATTCTGAATGTCCGCAAGCCCGCGGGGCAAGAGCGCAATGTCTTCATCGCGTGTGATCTTGTCGGTATCAAACCGATCGTCGCCAATTCCGGGTTGCCCGGCTTCAAATCGTCCGCGCAGCCGATTCTTGCTTGCGACAAGGTGAGGCATGTCGGCGAGGCGATTGCCGTCTGCATCGCGGCGACGCGGGCCGAGGCGGAAGATCTTGCAGCGGCGGTGGACGTCGATTTCGAGGAATTGCCAGCCGTGGTCGATATGCTGGCCGCGCGCGCACCCGGCGCGCCGCTGGTTCATGACCACTGGGGCGATAACGTCTTTCTCGAAAGCCGCGTCGAATCTGATCTCTCCGAGATCAAGAAAACCGCGCCGGTGGTCGTGCATCGGACATTGCGGACCGCGCGTCAGTGCATGTCGCCGATGGAAGGCCGCGGTGTCGTGGCCGTCTACGACAAGCGCCTCGACCAGATCGTGTTGCATACGGCGACGCAGATCCCGCACATCATCCGCACCGGTCTGGCCGGCTGTCTCGGCGTCTCGGAAGAGAATGTCCGCATTGTCGCGCCGGATATTGGCGGTGGCTTCGGCTACAAGGGCATGCTGCTGTCGGAGGAAGTCTGCGCGGCATTTCTGGCCAAGCATCTTGGCCATCCGGTGCGCTGGCTGGAAGACAGGCGCGAGCAGCTTGCCGGCAATGCCAATTGCCGCGAACATCACTACGACATCACCGCTTATGCCGACAGCGACGGGCGTCTGATCGCGCTCGATGCGGCCGCGACGGTCGATACCGGCGCCTACTCGATCTATCCGTTCTCGGCTTGTCTGGAATCGGCGCAGGTTGCCAGCATCCTGCCGGGGCCTTACAAGTTCGATGCCTATCGCTGCATTACTTGGTCGTCGGCCACCAACAAACCGGGCATCGTGCCGTATCGCGGTGTCGCGCGGGCTGGTGTTTGCTATGCGATGGAAGTGGTGATCGATGCCATCGCGCATCAGGTCGGCAAGGAGCCTTACGAAGTCCGGTTGCGCAATCTGGTTCAGCCGGAAGAGATGCCGTTCGACAACATTACCAACAAGCATTTCGACAGCGGCGATTATCCCGAGTGCTTACGCCGCGTTGTCGAGGCCATCGATTTGCCGGCCGTGCGGCAACGGCAGAAAGACGCAGCTAATTCGTCGGTGAAAATCGGCATCGGCCTTTCTGTTTTCTGCGAACAGGGCGCACATGGCACATCGGTCTATTATGGCTGGGGCATTCCGATGGTGCCCGGTTTCGAACAGGCCGTCGCGCGGTTGACGCCAGACGGTGGTCTTGAGTTACGCGTGGGCATCCAGTCTCACGGGCAGGGGCTCGAGACGACGCTGGCTCAGATCGGTCATGAAGTGCTTGGTATTCCGATCGAACGCATTCGCGTCGTGCATGGCGACACAGCGGTGACGCCCTATTCGACTGGCACATGGGGATCGCGCTGCATCGTCATGGCGGGCGGTGCGGTCGCCACCGCTTGCAAGGAGCTTGGCGAGAGGATCGCGCGGATCGGCGCGCATCTATTGCAAGTGCCGGCTGACAAGGTGCAGGTGAAGGCAGGACTCGTTTCGACCGGCATCGCCAGCGTGAAGATCGAAGAAGTCGCGCGCACCTGGTATTTGCAGCCGCAGGAATTGCCGAAGGACGTGAACACCGGCGGTCTCGAAGTCACCAGCGGCTACAAGACCGTGCGTGATACCGGCACATTCAGCTATGCGGCGCATGCCGTCGTCGTGTCGGTCGATACCGAAATGGGCGATGTGCGGATCCTCGATTACGCGCTGTGCGAAGATGGTGGGGTGCTCATCAATCCGATGATCGTGGATGGTCAGGTTTGCGGCGGCGTGGCGCAGGGCATCGGCACGGCACTCTACGAAGAGATGCCGTTTGACGATCATGGGCAACCGCTCGCGACCACATTGGCCGATTACATGCTGCCGGGCGCGACCGAAGTGCCGATGCTGCGCATCGACCACATGGAAACGCCATCGCCTTATTCCGCCTTCGGCCAGAAGGGCATCGGCGAGGGTGGCGCGATCGGGCCACCGGCTGCCATCGCCAATGCGGTGAATGATGCCCTGCGTCCGCTCGGCGTCGAGATCAATCAATTGCCGATCACGCCGCATCGGATTCTTGAAGCATTGGCTGCCTCACGCAAGAGGGCCGCCGCATGAAGCCTGCCGCCTTCACGCTCGATCTGCCGGCCAGCGTGCCCCAGCTGTCCGCGCTTCTGTCGGAGCGAGGGGAAAGTCGCATCATGGCCGGTGGCCAATCGCTTGGGCCCATGTTGAATCTGCGTCTTGCTCGTCCCTCGCATGTCGTGTCGATTGCGGGTCTCGCCGATCTGAATGCGGTCGACGAAACGGCTGATGCCGTCATCATCGGTGCCTGCGTTACGCATGCGGCAATTGCCGATGGCCGGGTGCCGGATATCGGCAAACGCATTCTGCCGACAATTGCGCAGAATATTGCCTATCGCGCGGTGCGCAACCGCGGCACCATCGGCGGCAGCCTGTGCCATGCCGATCCGGCGGCAGACTGGCTCTGCACATTGACAGCGCTTGATGCTGCCGTGCTGACCCTGTCGTCGAACGGCGGCCGGACCATTGCTCTGACGCAATTCATTGTCGGACCATTCCGCAATGCACTGCAGTTCGGAGAAGTGGTGCAAGCCGTTCGCATTCCGAAAGTCTCGCTGGATGCACGCTGGGGCTATTACAAGGCCTGCCGCAAGCCGGGCGAATTCGCTCATGCGATGGCAGCGGTGCTGATCGATCCGGCGCGCAATATCCGCAGAGCGGTGATCGGCGCTGTTGGTGGTGCCCCCATTGTTCTGGATGGCGTCAATCTCTCGCCGGAGGTCGCCGAGCGGGCTCTCTTGCAGAGCGGTCTTGATGAGATCGGCCGCGGCATGCAGGTGACGGCGTTGCGCCGGGCCATGGAGCGCGCCGCATGACCGTCAGCCTCAAGGTCAACGATATCGCCGTCAATACCGAGGTCGCACCACGCACCCACCTTGCGGATTTCCTGCGCGAGGATCTTTTGCTGACCGGGACGCATATCGGTTGCGAGCATGGCGTCTGTGGTGCATGCACGGTGCTGCTTGACGGCGAGCCGGTGCGCTCCTGCATCACCTTTGCCGCGACCTGCGGCGGCCGCGAGATTCTAAGCATCGAAGGGCTCGAGCACGATCCTGTCATGACGGCCTTGCGTGCGGCCTTCACCGCCGAACACGCCTTGCAATGCGGCTATTGCACGCCCGGTATGCTGGTGACGGCGCGCGATATTGTCCTGCGATTGCCGGATGCCAATGAAGATCGTATCCGCCTTGAACTAGCGGGTAACCTCTGCCGCTGCACGGGCTATAACGGCATCGTCCGCGCTATCCGGTATGTGTTGGACAATCGTCCCGATGTCGCGCCGCTGGCGCGACCCGAGGTGCGAAAAGGGACATTTCAGCAATTCGCACTCGAGACGACCGAGCCGGCCAACGTCACGTTGGCTGCCGCAAAATCTACCGATGAAGGCCTGCACGAAGAGCTGAATATCGCGATGCCCGCAGCTCAGGTGTGGGAGGCGTTGCGCGATCCGGCCCTGATTGCAAGCTGCCTGCCGGGTGCGGCCATCCTCTCGCGTGATGGCGATAATATTCGCGGTGAGATGGTGGCGGCACTCGGCCCGATCCAGGCGAAGTTCGCCGGCGATGCTATGCTGACCTATGACGATGCGACGCGGACCGGCCGTGTTGCCGGTTCTGGACGTGATAATGCCAGCGGCACGCGTTTGCACGCGGAAGCCGCCTTCAGCCTCATGGAAAAGGGACCGGAGGCCAGCATCATTGTGATCGACGTGACATATGCGCTGAAGGGACCGTTGGTCCAGTTTAGCCGAGGTCCGATCGTCCATGTGTTTGCGGCGGAACTGGCGGCGATGGTGGCGCGCAATCTCGAGGCGCGTTTGCGCGGCGAGGAAGCGCCCGCTGCTGCGACGACGATGAGTGCAGGCGGCCTTGTCACACGGGTTGCTTGGCGTTGGTTGCGCGACCTGTTATCCCGCTTTCATGTCCGATAGACAGATCACGACGCCGCCCACCGCCTTCGATCTCGCCAGCCGTCCGGGCTTTTTGATCCGCAGGCTGCACCAAATCCATACGGCTTTGTTCATGGAGGAGTGCGCGGCCTTTAACGTTACACCGGTTCAGTACAGTATGATGACGGCGATTGCCGAACAGCCAGGGCTGGAACAGGTGCGGCTGGCGCATGAGGTCGGCGTCGATCGTGCGACGCTTGCGAATGTCGTCGCCCGACTGGAATCGCGCGGCCTGTTGCGACGGACGACAACGAAGTCCGATCGCCGATTGAAGCGTGTTGTTCTGACCGCGAAGGGTAAGCGCCTGCTGGAGCAGATGAGACTGGCGGCCCAGCGCGCGCATGCGCGAACTGTCGACGTTTTGTCGCCGGAA
>Ga0164243_10003446_pt1 | contig 25306 bp, 28 predicted proteins | sample OricompcompostOP_FD_108781 | JGI IMG/M metagenome (GOLD analysis project Ga0164243, IMG submission 108781) | Organic Plus compost microbial communities from Emeryville, California, USA - Original compost - Organic plus compost (OP) | ecosystem: Engineered > Solid waste > Mixed feedstock >...
CGCGGCGGCGCCGGTCCAGCTCGCCGGACTCGGCCAGGTGGGCGTGGTGTTTGTCGAGCGCCTCGGCGAGCTCGGCCGCCCCTTCGCCGCGGTTCGCCACCGTCGCCACGATCGGCGGACGCCACGCCGCCGAGCCGAGCGCGATCATGCCGCGCAGCTCGCGGATCGTGGCCTGGGCGCCGTCGCGGTCGGCCTTGTTCACCACGAACACGTCGGCGATCTCCAGGATGCCCGCCTTCGCCGCCTGCACGCCGTCGCCCATCCCGGGCGCGAGCAGCACGATCACGGTGTCGGCGAGCCCGGCGACGTCCACCTCCGCCTGGCCCACGCCGACGGTCTCCACCAGGATCACCTCGCACCCGGCCGCGTCGAGCACGCGCAGCGCCTGCGGGGTGGCCCAGGCCAGCCCGCCCAGGTGCCCGCGGGTGGCCATGGAGCGGATGAACACCCCCGGGTCGGTGGCGTGCTCCTGCATGCGCACCCGGTCGCCGAGCAGCGCCCCGCCGGTGAACGGGCTGGACGGGTCGACGGCGAGCACGCCCACCCGCAGCCCCCGCCGCCGCAGCTCGCCGACGAGCATCGAGGTCGTGGTCGACTTGCCCACCCCGGGCGACCCGGTCAGCCCGATCACCCGCGCGCTGTACGGCCTGCGCCCGCCCGGCCCCGGCACGGCCAGCTCGGCCATCACCCGGCGCAGCGTCGCCGCGGCCGCCTCGCCCGCGCCCGGCGCGGCCGACCGCGCCGGAGCCGACTCGGCGGCCGCCCGCTCGACCAGGGAGATCAGCCGCGCCACCGCGCGCGGCCGCCCCGCCCGGGCACCCGCGACCAGTTCACCGATGTCCGCGGCCACGCCCGCCTCCGATTCACGTCGCGTGCCTTCGCCACCCGGGCCCGAGCCCGAGGGCGTCCCGGCGCCGCCGGGACGCCGGGGTACGCCCGGGAGCGTACGTCCCCTGCCCGCGCCCCGGCGAATCCGATCAGGCCCGGCCGGCTCCGCTCAAGGCCCGGTCAGGCGCCGGACACCTTGACGATGAGGGCGTCGCCCTGGCCGCCGCCGCCGCACAGGCCCGCCGCGCCCACGCCGCCGCCGCGGCGGCGCAGCTCGTGCGCGAGGGTGAGCACGATGCGGGCGCCCGAGGCGCCGATGGGGTGGCCGAGGGCGATGCCGCCGCCGTTCACGTTGACGATGTCGAGCGGCACGCCGAGCTCCTTGACCGACTGCAGCACCACGGCCGCGAACGCCTCGTTGATCTCGACCAGGTCGAGGTCGGCCGGGGCGAGCCCCTCCTTGGCGAGCGCGTGCCGGATCGCGTTCGCCGGCTGCGACTGCAGCGAGTTGTCCGGCCCGGCCACGTTGCCGTGCGCGCCGATCTCGGCGAGCACGGCAGGTTCAGCTCGTCCGCCTTGGCCTTCGACATCACCACCACGGCGCACGCGCCGTCGGAGATCTGGGAGGAGGAGGCCGCGGTGATCGTGCCGTCCGGCGCGAAGGCGGGCTTGAGCCGGGCCAGCGCCTCCAGCGTGGTGTCCGGGCGCACGCCCTCGTCGGCGGTGAACGGCACCGGCTCGCCCTTGCGCTGCGGCACCGGCACCGGCACGATCTCGTCGTCGAACACGCCGTTCTTGATCGCCGCCGCGGCGAGCTGGTGCGAGCGCAGCGCGTAGGCGTCCTGCTCCTCGCGGGTGAGGCCGAGCGGGCGGTTGTGCCGCTCGGTGGACTCGCCCATCGCCACGTGGTCGAAGACGTCGGTGAGCCCGTCGTACGCCATGGCGTCGAGGATGTCCGCGCCGCCGTACTTGACGCCCTTGCGCAGGCCGGGGAGCAGGTGCGGCGCGTTCGTCATGGACTCCATGCCGCCCGCGACCACGATGTCGAACTCGCCGGCGCGGATGAGCTGGTCGGCGAGCGCGATCGCGTCCAGCCCGGACAGGCAGACCTTGTTGATCGTGAGGGACGGCACGGTCATCGGGATGCCCGCCTTCACCGCCGCCTGCCGCGAGGGGATCTGGCCGGCGCCGGCCTGGATCACCTGGCCCATGATCACGTAGTCGACCTTCTCCGGCGGCACCCCGGCGCGCTCCAGCGCGGCCTTGATCGCGATGCCGCCGAGCTCGACCGCGGACAGCTCCGACAACGATCCCAGCAGCCGGCCGATGGGCGTGCGCGCTCCCGCGACGATTACGGACCCGGACCCGGACACGGACGTGGACATGAGGGCCTCCCTACTCCCATGGCCTGGGGACTTTGCCACGATACCCAGGAGGCCGGAACCGGCCGCGAGGGAGGGATACCTGTGGACCAGCGAATGTTCCTGCGGATCGACCACGTCGGGATCGCGTGTCACAACCTGGAGGAGAGCATCGCCTTCTACGAGTCGGCCTTCGGGCTCACCGTGGTGAGCCGGGAGGTCAACGAGGAGCAGGGCGTGCGGGAGGCGATGCTGCGGGTCGCCGAGGGCGACGCGGCCACCCTGGGCGGCTCGTACGTCCAGCTGCTCGAGCCGCTCTCGCCGGAGACGGCGGTGGGGAAATTCCTCGCGAAAAGGGGTGAAGGCGTGCACCACGTCGGCTACGGTGTGGCTGATGTGACGAGAGCGCTTGAAGAGATCGAGGCCAAGGGGATTAGGCTGATCGACAAGCGCCCCCGGCACGGGTCCATGGGAGCCTCGATCGCGTTCCTGCATCCGAAGGACGTCGGGGGTGTTCTTACGGAGCTGGTCGAGGCGCCGCGGCGCGACTCATGATCCGCGCGATCGGGAGTGGCGCATGTTCGTAACAAGTCGCGCATAAAGTCGGAGGGGGCGTCTAACAAGGCGGCTCCGGAGTACGCTGGCCTTCCACCGAACGTGGACCGTGCCGCTGACGCAAGGAACCGGGCAAACGGGGCGAAGGGTGAGCTACGGCTGGCCCTCGATGGTCGAGTGCCCGGCCGACGCCATGCGGCAGGGGTCACGTCGGGAGTCCGAACCCCCCGTCCGGCCCGTGTAGCCGTCTCGACAACCAGGATCGAGCCTCATGCAGTCCGACATCGACGCCCAGCTCAATAATTTCTTCGAAGACGCCCCCATGCGGGAATTCGACGTGGTGCTCCGCGGCTTCGACCGGCACCAGGTTCACGACCACCTGAAGCAGCTCGACAACGAGCTGCGTCAGGCCCGTGAGCAGATTCTCGCGCTGCAGCGTGAACTCGCCGAGTCTCAGCGGCAGCTTCAGGAGCAGGAACGCCCGACCTACTCCGGGCTCGGCGCCCGCATCGAGCAGTTGCTGCGGCTCGCCGAGGAGCAGGCCACCGAGCTCGTGCAGGCCGCCCGCTCCGAGGCGAACGAGATCAAGGCCGCGGCGAAGGTGGACGCCGCGGACACCCGCGCCGCCGCGGAGAACGAGGCCGCGGAGAAGCGCGCCCTCGCCGCCCGCGAGGTCGAGGAGATGCGCACCACCGCCGAGCGCGAGGCCGAGGAGATCCGGTCCACCGCGCGGCGCGAGGCCGACGAGCTGACCTCGACCACCGAGCGCGAGGTGGCCAAGCTGCGCGCCACCGCCGACCACGAGGTGGCGGAGAAGCGCGCCAGCGCCGAGCGCGAGATCGCCAAGCTGCGCACCACGACCGAGCGTGAGGTCGCCCAGCTGCGCGCCTCCACCAAGCGCGAGCGCGACGAGATCCTCACCACCGCCAAGCGCCAGGCCGACGAGATGCGCGCCCAGGCGCAGCGGGTGCTCGAGGAGAGCGAGGCCAAGCGCGCCCAGGACGAGGCCGAGTTCGAGATTCAGCTCGCCGCCCGCCGCGAGGAGGCCGAGCGCCAGGAGGCCGAGCGGCACGCGACCGCGCAGGCCGCCACGCAGAAGCTGGTCGCCGAGGCCGAGCAGCGGGCCGCGACCGCCGAGCAGCGCGCCAGCAAGGCCACCCAGCAGGCCGAGCAGACCCGCCGCGAGGCCGACCAGCACGCCAAGCAGCTCATCGCGAACGCGCGCAAGAACGCCGACCAGCTCGTCGCCGAGGCGAAGGCGAACGCCGAGTCGATCGTCTCCGAGGCGAAGGCGGAGGCCGAGCGCACCCGCACCGCCGCGCAGCGTCAGGTCGACGAGCTGACCCGCCAGCGGGACAGCATCACCAGCCACCTCGCCCAGCTGCGTCAGCTGCTCGGCGGCGCCCCGCTGCCGGGCATGGAGGAGTCCGCTCCGGCCGTGGCCGCGCCCGCGCCGAAGCCGGCCCTCGCGCCGACCGCGTCGCCCGCCGTCGAGAAGCCGGTGACCGCCGCCGCCACGCCCGCCCCGGCTCCGGCCAAGAGCACCGAGCCCGCCGAGGACGCGGAGTGGTGGCAGGAGTAGCGACCCCGCCGGGCACGATCCAGTGACCCGCCGGGACTGATCCGGCACGGCATCGGGGTACAGGCACGACAAAGGAGAGCCTGGCGACGTGGAGATCGCTAGGCTCTTCTTTGTGTGTCGCGGCGGGTGCCGGTCGTCACCGGGTCGGCGGCACCGGCGCGCAGCGCGGGGGATGATTCGAGCAAGGAGCGGAAGTGGCCGATTCCATCGCCCCCTCGGAGCCTCGCGAGAGCGAGCCGCGGGCGGCCAGCGAGCCGCGGGCGGCCGAGGGCGACGCCGTGATCGACACCGTGATCGACACCGCGGCGGGCGAGACGGGCGCGTCCGGGCACGCCCCCGCCGATCGCGGCGAACCGGGCCCGGCCCAGGCCGAGGCCGCCGTACGGCCGGCGGCCGCCGGGGCGGGCGAGCCGGGGAACGGAGCGGGGGCGGGCGGCGGGGTCTCGGTGGCGCGGGACGTCGCCGAGCCGTACGGGCTGCCGGGACGCCCCCTCAGCAAGAACCCGTTCATGTTCGGGCTGACCGCCGCGCTCGGCGTGCTGACCGCGTGGGGCCTCGCCCAGGCGCTGGTCAGCGGCCGCAGCGTGATCGTGCTGACCCTGGTCGCGATGTTCCTCGCGGTGGGGCTCAACCCCATCGTGGAGGCGCTGCAGCGGCGCAGGATGCCGCGCCGGGCCGCGATCTCCATCGTGTTCGTCGCGGTGATCGCCTTCTTCGTGCTGTTCGGCTTCGCGATCGTGCCGCCGGTGGCCGAGGAGATGACCGAGTTCGTGCAGGCCGTCCCCGGCTACGTCAACGAACTGCTGAGCAACGAGACGATCAAGCAGCTCGACGCCGACTACCAGATCCTGGCCAAGCTGCGGGACTACGTGACGAGCGGGGACCTCGGCGCCACCATCGCCGGGGGCATCGTCGGCGCGGGCGCCGTGGTGCTCGACGGGATCTTCACCGGTTTCACCCTGCTCGTGCTGATCCTCTACTTCCTCGGCTCGCTTCCCGCGATCAAGGAGTACCTGCTCGGCCTGGTGCCCGCCAGCCGCCGCCCGCGCACCCGGGCGATGACCGACGAGATCCTCACCGGCATCGGCGGCTACGTCGCGGGCAACGTGCTGATCTCGGTGATCGCGGGCGTGCTGACCTGGCTGTTCCTGGCGATCGCCGGGGCCGAGTACGCCCTCGCGCTCGCCCTGGTCGTCGCGGTCACCGACCTGATCCCGCTGGTCGGCGCCACGATCGGCGCGGTGTTCGTGACCGGCGTGGTGCTGCTGCAGTCGATCCCGCTCGGCATCGCCAGCGCGATCTTCTTCATCGTCTACCAGCAGGTGGAGAACTACGTGATCTACCCGAGGGTGATGAAGCGGTCGGTGGACGTGGCGCCCGCGGTGACGGTGATCGCGGCGCTGTTCGGCGGCAGCCTGATGGGCATCGTGGGCGCGCTGATCGCCATTCCGGTGGCGGCCGCGGTGGCCCTCATCATCCGCGAGGTGGTGCTGCCCCGCCAGGCCGCGCTCTAGGCGCCGGCCGCCGCGGTTCTCAGCCGAGGGAGCGGACGAAGGCGGCCACGGCCCGGTTGAACGCCTCGGGCTGCTCGATCGCGCTCAGGTGACCGGCCCGGTCGATCCGGACGAGCCGGGAGTCGGACACGGTCATCGCCATCGCCTCGGCGTCCGCGAGCGGCGACAGCCGGTCCTCCTCCCCCACGATCACCAGCGCGGGCGCCCGGAGCGCGCGCAGCGTGTCGAAGGAGTCGGGACGGCCCGCCATCGCCCGGGACGCCCACGCGACCGCGCCGGGCGGCGCCGCCTGCACCAGGCCGCGCACCCTGCCGTACACCATGGGGCGCCGCTCCCGCGTCGTCGGCCCGACCAGCCCGGTCAGCACGTCGCGCAGCAGCACGCCGGTGCCGTCGCGCTCGACCTCGCGGGCGATGCGCTCCCGGTTCTCCCGCGCCGCCTCGGAGTCGGCGCTCGCCTTGGTGTCGGCGAGGATCAGCCCCCGCACCCGCCGGGGATGGCGGCGGCAGAACGCCATCGCCACGTAGCCGCCCATCGACTGGCCCCCGATGACGACCCGGTCCACCCCCTCGGCGTCGAGCGTCTCGGCCACGTCGTCGGCCATGACGTCCAGCGACGGCTCCTCGTCGCCCAGCGGGGAGCCGCCGAAGCCGCGCAGGTCCGGCGTGATCACCCGGCAGACGCCGGACAGGCCCTCGCGCTGCCCCAGCCACATGGCGGAGGACAAGGGGAAGGCGTGAAGCAGGACGACCGGCGCCCCGTCGCCGGCCACGCGTGTGTAGAGCCGCACGCGGACCAACGTAGTACGCGGGGCGCCCGGGCCACCGCCCGGCCCGACAATCGATCGGTATCGGTTGGGACACCCTTGGCCGCCGGGTCAGATGGCGCTCTGGCCCCCGTCGATCACCAGAACCTGCCCGGTCATGTACGAGGACGCCGGGCTGGCCAGGAAGACCGCCGGGTGGGCCATCTCCTCCGGCGTGCCCCAGCGCCGCATCGGCACGGTGGCGACCGTCGCCCGGCCGCCGTCGCCGTCGTCCCACAGGCTGCGGTTGAGGTCGGTCGCGGTCCACCCGGGGCACAGCGCGTTGACGCGCACGTTCCGCGAGGCCCACTCGACCGCGAGCGTCTTGGTGAGGGACACCAGGCCCGCCTTGGCCGCGCCGTACGCGGCGAGGAACGGCGCGCCGAACGCGGCGACCGAGGCCATGTTGATCACGCTGCCCGACCCGCGCTCCAGCAGGTGCGGCGCGAAGGCGTGGCAGACCGCCATGGCCGAGTCGAGGTTGAGCTTCATGATCTTGTCCCAGCCGTTCAGCCGCAGGTCGCTGAACGGGACCATGAAGTTGGAGCCGCCCGCGTTGTTGACCACGACGTCCACGTGACCCAGGGCCTCGACGGACCGGCGCACGACCCCGGCGACCGCGTCCCGGTCGGTGACGTCGCACGGCAGCACGACCGCCTTGCGGCCGAGCCCTTCGACCTGCCCCGCCACCTCCGCCAGCGCCTCGGCGTCCCGCGCGACCAGGGCGAGGTCCGCCCCGGCCGCGGCGAACGCCAGCGCGATCGCCCGTCCGATGCCCCGCGACGCCCCGGTCACGAATGCCTTGTGGCCCGTCAGATCGAAAGCGCTCACGACCCCGCCCCTCATGCGACCGAACAAGGTTCTACGAACCGTAGTCTGCCGGGCTCACACCTGGGTGGGAAGGGGGTGAGCGGCCGGGTTGAGCCGCCGGACGATCTCGTTCAGCACGATCCGCACGTACGGCTCGCCCACCCACAGGTGCTTGGCCCGGTCGACCGCGATCACCTCGCACTGCGGCACCCGGGCGAACCGCTTGCGCGCCTCGTCGGGCCGCAGGAAGTCGTCGAGCTCCGGCACCATCGCGATCAGCGGCCGCCCGAACCCGGCCCACGCGTCCAGGTCCTCGTCGGTGGCCCGGCGCAGCGGCGGCGAGAGCAGGATCGCGCCCTCGATCGACGGGTCGCGCCCCCACTTGAGCGCCAGCTCGGTGCCGAACGACCAGCCGAGCAGCCACGGCCGCGGCAGCTCGTGGAACTCGGCGTACTCCACGGCCGCGGCCACGTCGAACCGCTCCCCCTCGCCGCCGTCGAAGCTCCCCTGCGAGGTGCCCCGCTCCGAACCGGTCCCCCGCGTGTTGAACCGCAGCACGGCGATGTCCGCGAGCGCGGGCAGCCGGTAGGACGCCTTGCGCAGCAGGTGGCTGTCCATCATGCCGCCCTCGGTCGGCAGCGGGTGCAGGCAGACCAGCGTGGCCGCCGGCGGCCGCCGCTCCGGCAGCGCGAGCTCGCCGACCAGGGTCAGCCCGTCCGCCGTGTGCAACTCGATCGGCTCCCGCCGGGCGGGCAGCACCGTCGAGGCGCGAATGTCCATGTGCATCCTCTCGAATCACGCGGTCGCCGGGCGCGGCGGGGGCCGCGCGGGGACCGCGGGCGGGTCACGCCAACAGTGTCACGCCGTCAGTACCGGCTCCGGCCGGGGCCGCGGTCCCGGCGTTTGCGCCAGCAGGGGGTGTGCCAGTGCCGCCGCTCCTCCTCGCCGCCGGTCCAGTTCGGCCAGCTCACCACGTGCGGCACGCCCGGGCGGATCTCCTGGTCGCAGCCGGGGCACCGGTAGACGCGCCCGCCCGCGCCGGTCACCTGCCGGACCACCCAGTCGCCGTCCGGCCACTCCTCCACCCGGTCGACCCCGGGGACGGATCCGGGCACGGGCCCGCGACCGCTCACCACGCCGCGGCGGCGGTCCACACGGTCGAACGGCCCGGCACGGCGGGCACGACGGGGGCTCATGGCGTCGAAGAGAACGCCGGACGGCGGCCCGCTTCTTCCGGCCGCCCCGCCCGCCGCCGCGTTCCCGCGCCGCTCCGCACGCGCCCCGCCATCGCTCTCCTTCCGTACGCCGGTGGTCCAGTTTCCCAGACGCGGACCGGCCCGCGACCGGCCCCCGGTAGGGTTGACGGTCATGCGGCTGGTCATCGCGAACTGCAGCGTGGACTACGTGGGCAGGCTCACCGCCCACCTCCCCATGGCGCCCCGCCTCATCCTGATCAAGGCGGACGGCAGCGTGTCGGTGCACGCCGACGACCGGGCGTACAAACCGCTCAACTGGATGAGCCCGCCCTGCCGCCTCAAGGAGGAGGAGGGCGTCTGGACGGTCACCCACGGCAAGACCGGCGAGCGGCTCATCCTCACCATCGAGAAGATCCTGCACGACTCCACGCACGAGCTCGGCGTCGACCCGGGCCTGATCAAGGACGGCGTCGAGGCCCACCTGCAGGAGCTGCTCGCCGAGCACATCGCCACCCTCGGCGAGGGCTGGACGCTCATCCGCCGCGAGTACCCGACCGCGATCGGCCCGGTGGACATCCTGTGCCGGGACGCCGCGGGCGGCACCGTCGCGGTGGAGATCAAGCGCCGCGGCGAGATCGACGGCGTGGAGCAGCTCACCCGCTACCTGGAGCTGCTCAACCGCGACCCGCTGCTCGCCCCGGTCAAGGGCGTGTTCGCCGCGCAGGAGATCAAGCCGCAGGCCCGGGTGCTCGCGGCCGACCGCGGCATCGACTGCGTGATCCTCGACTACGACGAGCTGCGCGGCATCAAGCGCGAGGACACCCTCTTCTAGCCGCCTTCCAGCCGCCCCGGTCCGGCCCGCGGCCTCGCCTCGCCGATGCGTGTCCTCCGTTCGGAGGACACCATCATCACCTGAACGTAGGTGTCGGACGGCCGGTCTCGCCGCGACGATCGAGATATGACGCAATCAGCGGTGAAGGTCAGCGGACTGACCAAACGGTACGGCGAGGTGACCGCGGTCGACGGCCTCGACCTGGACATCCGGCAGGGAGAGGTCTTCGGCATCCTCGGCCCGAACGGCGCGGGCAAGTCCACCACCGTGGAGATCCTCGAGGGCTACCGCAGACGCGACGCCGGCGAGGTGAGCGTGCTCGGCGTGGACCCGGAGCGCGCCGACCGGACATGGCGCTCCCGGATCGGCGTCGTTCTGCAGACCGGCGCCGACACCCCCGAGCTCACGGTGCGGGAGTTCGTACGGCACATGGCGGGCTACTACCCGCGCCCCCGTGACCCCGACGAGGTGATCGAGAAGGTCGGCCTGACCGAGAAGGCGAACGTACGCGTCCGCAAACTCTCCGGCGGGCAGCGGCGTCGCGTGGACGTGGCGCTGGGCATCATCGGCCGCCCGGAGCTGCTGTTCCTCGACGAGCCGACCACCGGCTTCGACCCGGAGGCGCGGCGGCGGTTCTGGGATCTGATCGGCAGCCTGGCGCACGACGGCACCACGATCGTGCTCACCAGCCACTATCTCGACGAGGTCGAGGCGCTCGCCGACCGCCTCGCCGTGATCGCCGCGGGCCGGGTGGTGGCCGAGGGGTCGCCGTCGACGCTGGGCGGCCGCGCCTCGGCCAAGGCGACGGTCGGCTGGCTCGAGGACGGCGTGCGCCGCAGCGTCGAGACCGACGAGCCCACCCGGACCGTGCTCGAACTGGCCCGGCGATTCTCCGGCGAGGTGCCGGAGCTCACGGTCGTGCGGCCGACGCTCGAGGACGTCTACCTCAGCCTCATCCAGACCCCGTGAGCGGGGACGCCGAGCGTCCGGCGGCTCCGCAGCCCTTCGCCTCCCCTCCCGCACCCCCGATCCTCCCGCTACGAAGGGAACCACGATGAGCGAATCCGTCTCGCAGGCGGTCGCCACGCCGAGCTCCGCGCGGCCGCCCCTGCCCTCCCTGCTCAAGGTCGGCTGGTCGCGCGCGGCGATCGAGACCAAGACGTTCTTCCGGGAACGAGACTCGCTGATCTTCAACTTCAGCTTCCCGATCATCCTGCTCGTCCTGTTCGGCTCCATCTTCTCCGGCGAACTGGCGAACGGGATCACCATGTCCCAGCTGTACACCGCCGGCCTGATCGGGGCGGGCCTGATGAGCACGAGCTTCCAGAACCTCGCCATCTCGATCGCGGTCGAGCGTGAGGAGGGCGGGCTCAAACGCCTGATCGCGACGCCGATGCCGCGCACGGCGTACTTCGTCGGCAAGGTCCTCAGCGTGCTGCTCGTGACGGTGCTGGAGATCGCGCTCCTGCTCGCCGTGGGCGTGCTCCTGTACGATCTGCGCCTGCCCGCGAGCGTGGCCGACTGGTTCACCTTCGCCTGGGTGCTCGTGCTCGGCCTCACCGCCTCCGCGCTGCTCGGCATCGCGGCGAGCAGCCTGCCCAGGTCGGCCAAGAGCGCCGCGGCGGTGATCACGATGCCGTTCGTGATGCTCCAGTTCATCTCCGGGGTGTACATCCCCTTCACCCAGTTGCCCGGCTGGCTCATCGACATCGCCTCGGTCTTCCCGCTGAAGTGGATGTGCCAGGGTTTCCGGTCGGTCTTCCTGGGCGACGCCGGAGTCGGCCTTGAGCTGACCGGTTCGTACGAACTTGGCCGGGTCGCCCTGATCCTGGCAGCCTGGGCAGTCGGAGGATTGCTGCTGTGCCTGCTCACATTCCGGTGGAAGAGCCGTCGGGACGGATGAACGAGCCGGCCGGGCCCCACGCCTGGGCCCGGCTGGGCGGGTGGGAGATCCTGCTGGTCGGCTCCATCGTCGTCCCGTGCGCCCACCTCCTCATCGACGGCACGCCGCCGCCGCTCAAGACGCTGTGCGTCACCCTGCTGCTGTCGATCCTGGTGGCCTACGCGCTCATCGGCCGGAAGGCGACCCTGCGGCAGGACGTCCGCCTCGCCACGGTCTACGTGGCGCTCCTGGTGGCGCTGTTCGCGGTGCCCTCGCTGACCGCCGACATCAGCACGTTCGCGCTGTTCGGGATCTGCCCGCAGATCTTCATCGCGCTGCCGGTGCGACGGGCGATGGTCGCCCTGGTCCTGCTGGTGATACCCAAGCTCGCGGCCCTGTGGAGCGACGCCTCCGACATCGACGGCGTCTTCGCCATCCTCACGCTGCTGACGACCGTCGTCGTCTTCTCGGCGGTGTTCGGCGTCTGGGGCGACCGCATCGTGCGGCAGAGCATCGAGCGCGCCGACCTCATCCGCCGGCTCGAGGCGAGCCACGCCGAGGTGGCGCGGCTGTCGGCCGAACGCGGCGCGCTCGCCGAGCGCGAACGGCTGGCCGGGGAGATCCACGACACCCTGGCCCAGGGGTTCACCAGCATCATCATGCTGCTCCAGGCGGCCGAGGCGCAGCCGGATCCGCGCCGCCATCTCGGGCTGGCCGTACAGACGGCCAAGGAGAACCTGGCCGAGGCGCGCGCCCTGATCGCCGCGCTCGGCCCCGCGCCGCTCGACGGGTCCACGCTGCACGACGCGCTGCGCCGGGTGACCGACCGGATCGGCGAGGAGCTGGGCGTGCGGACCGACTTCGAGACGCGGGGCGACGGGTACGCGCTGCCGCCCTCGTACGAGGTCGTGCTCATCAGGGCCGCCCAGGAAGGGCTGAACAACGTGCGCAAACACGCCGCGGCCACCCGGGTGAGGGTCACCCTGGAGTACGGCCCCCTGGAGGTGACCCTGCGGGTGCGCGACGACGGACGCGGCTTCGGCTTCCCGCCCAGAGGCCTCGCCGAGCACGCCGGCGACGCATCCGCCGGCTACGGCCTGCAGGCGATGCGCGCCCGGGTCGAGCAGGTACGGGGCTCGATCACGATAGGCGACGTCCCGGCCGGCGACGGGACCGGCGAGGGGGCGGGCGGCGCGGAGCTCGTGGTCCGCCTCCCGCTGCCGGACCCGTCCGCCGGGACCGCCGAGCCCATGCCGGACCCGCTGCCCGTGCGCGACCCGCTGCCCGCACGAGCCCCGCTTCCCCCGCGAGACCCGCTGCCCGTGGAGACGCCGTGACCGACGAACCGACGAGGATCCGGGTGCTGCTCGCCGACGACCACCCGGTGGTGCGCATGGGCCTGCGGGGCATGCTGGAGGCCGATCCCGGCATCGTCGTCGTGGGCGAGGCGGGCTCGGGCGACGAGGCGGTGGCGCGCGCCCGGGAGACGTCGCCCGACGTGATCCTGATGGATCTGCGCATGCCGGGCGGGGACGGGGTGGGCGCGACCCGCCGCATCCTCGCCGACCACCCGGGCGGCAAGGTGATCGTGCTGACCACGTACGAGACCGATCAGGACATCGTGCGCGCGGTGGAGGCGGGCGCGGCCGGCTATCTGCTGAAGGACACCTCACGCGCCGATCTGCTCGCGGCGATCTCGGCCGCGCTGCGCGGAGAGACGGTGTTGTCCCCGTCGGTGGCGACCCGGCTGGTCACCCGGCTGCGCGCGCCCGCCCCCGAGTCGCTGTCGCGGCGCGAGACCGAGGTCCTCGCCCTGGTCGCGAAGGGCAGGACGAACGCGGAGATCGGCCGCGAGCTGTTCATCAGCGAGACCACGGTCAAGACCCACCTCATCCGCGTCTTCGGCAAGCTCGGCGTCTCCGACCGCACGGCGGCGGTCACCACGGCCCTGGAACGTGGTCTGCTCCCGCCGCCGGGTTGAACCGCCGCCGCCGCGCCGGTCCGGTCCGGAGGTCTATCGTGGGGCCACCGCAGGGCAGAACGTGAGGAGTGCTCATGACAACGGCGGCCGAACCGCGTACCTTCGACTCGCTCGACCCCGTCACCGGCGCGGTCGTGGGCAGCCACGTCATCCACGACGAGGACGCGGTGTCCGCCGCGGTGGCGGCGGCCGGCGAGCCGGCGCGGTGGTGGGCGGAGCTGGGGTTCGCGGGCCGCAGGCGGCGGCTGCTCGACTACAAGGCGGTGCTCACCCGGAACCTGCGCGAGGTGGCCGAGGAGATCCGCCGCGAGACCGGCAAGCCGCTCGACGACGCCCTGCTGGAGACGGTCCTGGCGATCGTCCACCTGGACTGGGCCGCCAAGCACGCCCGCTCCGTCCTCGGCCCGCGCCGGGTCTCCCCCGGCCTGCTCGGGCTGAACATGGCCGCCACGGTGGAGTACCTGCCGCTGGGCGTGGTCGGGGTGATCGGCCCGTGGAACTATCCGGTGTTCACGCCGATGGGCTCCATCGCGTACGCCCTCGCCGCGGGCAACGCGGTGGTGTTCAAGCCGAGCGAGCTGACGCCGGGCGTCGGCGTGCTGCTCGCCGAGCTGTTCGCCGAGAGCGTCCCGGAGCACCCGGTCTTCCAGGTCGTGACCGGCCTCGGCGAGACCGGCGCGGCGCTCGCCGCCCACCCGGGCGTCGGCAAGATCGCCTTCACCGGCTCGACGGCCACGGCCAAGCGCGTCATGGCGGCCTGCGCGAAGAACCTGACGCCGATCGTGGCCGAATGCGGCGGCAAGGACGCCTTCATCGTGGACCGCGACGCCGACCTCGCCGCCGCCGCGGACGCGGCCCTGTGGGGGGCGTGCGCCAACGCGGGGCAGACCTGCGCGGGCGTGGAGCGGATCTACGTGGTGGACGAGGTCTACGACGCGTTCCTGCGCGAGCTGACCGCGCGGGCCGAGCGGATCCGGGCCGGCGAGCACTACGGCCCGATCACCATGCCCGCCCAGCTCGACGTGATCCGGCGGCACGTGGACGACGCGGTCGCCCGGGGGCGGGCCGTGCTGGGCGGGGCCGATTCGGTGCGCCCGCCGTACGTGGACCCGGTGATCGTCGCGGACGTCCCGGAGGACTCCCCCGCGGTCCGGGAGGAGACGTTCGGCCCGACGGTCACGGTGGACCGCGTCGCCGACGTGGACGAGGCCCTGCGCCGGGCCAACGCCGGGGCGTACGGCCTGGCCGGCACGGTGTTCTCCGGGAACCGCAGGCGCGCCCTGGCGCTCGCTCGCCGGATGCGCACCGGCATGACCGCCGTCAACTCCGTCATCTCGTTCGCGGGCATCCCCGCCCTGCCGTTCGGCGGCGTCGGCGGCTCCGGTTTCGGTCGCATCCACGGCGCCGACGGGCTGCGCGAGTTCGCCCGCCCGAAGGCCGTCTCACGCAGCCGTTTCCCGCTGCCCGGAATGAACCTGACGTCCTTTGCCAGAACGCCGGCCCAACTCGAACGACTCGTCCGGCTTGTCACGATCCTGCACGGTCGGCGCAAGAAATAATTCCCGGCACCTTCCGTCCAAAAGATCTTGCCACCATAATTAATGGTTCGCGGGGAAACCATCAGGCGAGGGGTGGCAGGTGATGGCGCGGGGTTACCGGGGCATGACGCCGGAAGAACGTTTGGCGGACCGTCGGGAACGGCTGCTATTGGCGGCGTACACGGAGTTCGCCGACCCCGGATTCTCCGAAACGACCATCGAGCGGCTCTGCGCCGTCGCACGCATATCGAATCGCGCGTTCTATGAGTGTTTCACCGGGCGGCAGGAGCTGATGCGGGCCGTCTTCGAACGCTGCGTCGACGACACGACGGCGGCGGTCGTGCAGGCGATGCGCGCGGCCCCCGACACGCTGGACGCCCAGGTAGAGGCCGGTGTGCGGGCGTATGTCAGGTTCGTCACGGCGGATCGCAGGCGGGCCCGCATCATGACCCTGGAGGTGCGCCGCGCCGACGACCGCGTCAACGCCTTCCGCCGGCAGAAGCTGGCGGTGCTGGCGCAAATGATGGAAAAAGCGCTCTCGGAATTTCCCGACGGCGCACCGGACAACGTGCGCATGCTCGTCCTCGGCGTGCTCGGCGCGCTTCAGGAGTTACTCGCCGACTACCTGGCGTCCCCCAAACCCGAGCATCTCGACGAAGTGATCCGGACCGGCGCGCACATGTTCCGCGCATCGCTGACCGCCCGATAGGCCGCACTCGCCGGAATTACCGGAAGAAAAGCCATGGGAATCGGCCATTCCCCGGCGCGTGCAACATACATTTCACTCGAAAAACACACGTCTCCCCATATTCGGAGCGACCATAACCAGGATCCGAGGCGACCGAAACCATCCCCACCGGCCCTGGCTAGGCTTGGCCGTATGACACGCGCGGACAACGACAAGCCGGTGGTCCTCTCCAAGATCTACACGCGGACCGGCGACGACGGCTCGACCGCCCTGGGCGACGGGAGCCGCACCGCCAAGACCGACCCGCGGCTCGCCGCCTACGCGGACGTGGAGGAGGCGAACGCGGCGATCGGCGTCGCCCTCGCCCTGGGGGACCTCGCCCCGCCGATCGCGGAGGTCCTCGGCCGGGTGCAGAACGAGCTGTTCGACGTGGGCGCCGACCTGTGCGCGCCCGTGACGGAGAACCCGGAGTACCCGCCGCTGCGGGTGGAGGAGTCGTACATCGCGTGGCTGGAGGAGCGCTGCGACGAGTTCAACGCGGGCCTGAAGCCGCTGCGCAGCTTCGTGCTGCCGGGCGGCTCCCCCGGCGTCGCCCTGCTGCACGCCGCCAGAACCGTGGTGCGGCGCGCCGAACGCACCGCCTGGTCCGCGCTGGAGGCCCACGACGACGTGAATCCGCTGACCGCCCGCTACCTGAACCGCCTCAGCGACCTGCTGTTCATCCTGTGCCGGGTCGCCGCGGACGGCGCGGAGGTGCTGTGGAAGCCCGGCGGCACCCGCTGACCCGCGGGCGGCCGGGCGGGCTCAGGCCCGGTCGAGGTGGGCGCTCGGCGGGGCCGATTCGAGCCAGGCGAGGAAGCCGGTCAGCGCGTCCTCGCTCATGGCGAGGGTGACCGGGCCGCAGTCGACCGCCCAGTACCCCTCGGGACCGTCGCCCTTGGCGAGCCGGCGACGGGTGGAAACAGTGAGGCCGCGCCTCGCGATCGCGTGGCGCGGCCTCAGACGTACCGCGAAGAACGGAATCCAGTGGAGCTCGCCGCCCACATAGCGGGCGACCCCTTTGCGCCAGCCCGTGGCGCCCTCCACCCGGAGGCGACAGATCACCGTCCCGCGCACCCGCGCGAGCACGAACCCGCGCAGGGCGATGAGGGCGGCGATGAGCAGCACGAATGCGACGATCTCCAGTGCCGTCAGCGCCACCCTCATCCTCCGGTTTCGTTCGTTCGGTCAGACCTCTTGGCCCGCGGCGCGCAGGCGGGCCCGCGCGCGCTTGGCCGCGAGCTGGGCGTCGACGCCGGTGCCCTCGGCGTCCACGCTGGCCAGCGCCCGGTTGAGGGCATCGCGTGCGCGCGCGACGTCGACCTCGGAGCCCAGCTCCGCGAGCTCGGCGAGCACCGAGACCTCGTTGTTCGCCACGGAGACGAACCCGCCGTGCACGGCGGCCACGAGATCGCCCTCGTCGCCCCGCTTGACCGTCAGGACCCCGCCCTCGACGAGAATGCCGAGCACCGGGGCGTGGTTAGGCATGATACCGATCTCGCCGTCGACCGTCTTGGCAATCACCATGTCGGCCTCGCCGGACCAGATCTCACGCTCCGGCGACACGACGCCGACGCGCAGCTTGGCCATCCCACTTCCTCTCTGTTCGACCCGCAGTCGCCGACGGCGTCAGCGGGCCAGCTCCTTGGCCTTCTCCTCGGCCTGCTCGATGCCGCCGACCATGTAGAACGCCTGCTCGGGCAGGTGGTCGTACTCGCCGGCGCACAGCGCCTTGAAGGAGGCGATGGTCTCGTCGAGCGGGGTGAACACACCCGGCTGGCCGGTGAACTGCTCGGCCGCGAACATCGGCTGGGACAGGAACCGCTCCACCCGGCGGGCCCGGTTGACGATGACCTTGTCCTCCTCGGAGAGCTCGTCGACACCGAGGATGTTGATGATGTCCTGGAGCTCCTTGTACCGCTGGAGGATCCGGATCGTCTCCTGCGCCACCTGGTAGTGCTCCTCGCCGATGATGACCGGGTCGAGGATGCGGGAGGTGGAGTCGAGCGGGTCCACCGCCGGGAAGATCGCCTTCTCGAACACCGACCGGGAGAGCACCGTGGTGGCGTCGAGGTGGGCGAACGCGTTGTGCGGCGCCGGGTCGGTGATGTCGTCCGCGGGCACGTAGATCGCCTGCATCGAGGTGATCGAGTGACCGCGGGTCGAGGTGATGCGCTCCTGCAGCACGCCCATCTCGTCGGCGAGGGTCGGCTGGTAACCCACGGCGGAGGGCATGCGGCCCAGCAGCGTGGACACCTCGGAACCGGCCTGGCTGAACCGGAAGATGTTGTCGATGAACAGCAGCACGTCCTGCTTCTGCACGTCGCGGAAGTACTCCGCCATGGTCAGCGCGGACAGCGCGACGCGCAGCCGGGTGCCCGGCGGCTCGTCCATCTGGCCGAACACCAGCGCGGTGTCCTTGAGGACGTTCGCCTCGGCCATCTCGACCCACAGGTCGTTGCCCTCCCGGGTGCGCTCGCCGACGCCGGCGAACACCGAGGTGCCGCCGAACTCGCGGGCGACGCGGCGGATCATCTCCTGGATCAGCACGGTCTTGCCCACGCCCGCGCCGCCGAACAGGCCGATCTTGCCACCCTGCACGTACGGCGTGAGCAGGTCGATGACCTTGATGCCGGTGACCAGCAGCTCGGTGCGGGCCTCCAGCTGGTCGAAGGCCGGCGACTTGCGGTGGATCGGCCAGCGCTCGGTGATCTGGAGGGACGCCTCGTCGGTGTCGAGCGGAGTGCCGAGGGCGTTCCACACGTGGCCCTTGGTCACGTCGCCGACCGGCACCGAGATCGCCTGACCGGAGTCGCGCACCACCGCGCCGCGCACCAGCCCGTCGGTGGGCTGCATGGAGATGGCGCGCACCAGGTTGTCGCCCAGGTGCTGCTCGACCTCCAGGGTGAGCGTCTTGGTCTCCCCGGCGAGGGTGACGTCGACGTTCAGCGCGTTGTAGATGTCCGGCATGGACTCGGCGGGGAACTCCACGTCGACGACCGGGCCGATGACCCGGGCGACACGGCCCACGCCGGTCTCGGTCTCAACAGTCTGTGCAGTCATTTCACTCTTTCCCCGCTGCGGCGTCGGCGAGCGCGTTCGCACCACCGACGATCTCGCTGATTTCCTGGGTGATCTCCGCCTGGCGAGCCTGGTTCATCAGCTGGGACAACTTCTGAATCGACTCGTTGGCGTTGTCGGTCGCCGACTTCATCGCCCGGCGCCGCGCCGCGTGCTCGGAGGCGGCCGACTGGAGCAGGGCGTTGAAGATCCGGGACTCGATGTAGCGCGGCAGCAGCCGGTCGAGCACGTCGGCCGCGGTCGGCTCGAACTCGTAGTACGGGAACGCCCCGCCCGGGGGCTCCTCCGTGCTCTCCTCGACCTCAAGCGGCAGGATGCGCCGCACCACCGGACGCTGGGTCAGCATCGAGACGAACTCGGTGTACACGACGTGGATCTCGTCGATGCCGTTGTCGTCCTCGAACGCCTTGATCAGCGTCTCGCCGATCTCCTTGGCGTGCGCGTACGAGGGGTTGTCGGTGAAACCGGACCACTCGCCGTTCATCTCCCGGTTGCGGAACCGGTGCCAGCCGATGCCCTTGCGCCCCACCACGTACGGCTTGGGGGTGATGCCCTGCTCGCGCAGCAGCCCGGCGAGCGCCTCGGCCTCGCGCAGGATGCTGGCGTTGAAACCGCCGGCGAACCCGCGGTCGGAGGTGACGATCAGCACCCCGGCGCTCTGCGGGTTCTTCTTGGCCGCCATCAGCGGGTGCTCGGCCGACGTGTCGTAGGACAGCACGGCCGAGACCGCCCGGGTGATCTCCTGCTCGTACGGCACCGCCGCCTGCATGCGCTGCTGCGCACGGATGATCCGCGAGCTGGCGATGAGCTCCTGCGCTCGCGTGATCTTGGCGATCGAGCGGACCGTGCGGATCCGCCGCCGCAGCAGTCTCAGTTGGGCACCCATGGGCTACTTCTTCTCGACCGACGGACGCACGTGCCGGACGACCTTCTCCTGGCCGACCTCGCCCGCCTCCAGCGCATCGACCGGCTCGTCGGAGAAGAGCAGCTCGCCGGAGGAGGTCTGGAACTCCTTCTTGAACTCGGCGACCGCGTCCTTCAGGACGGTGACCGCGTCGTCGGAGAGGGCCTTGGTCTCCCGGATGCCGTCGTAGACGCCCTTGTACTTGCGGCCGACGAAGTCCAGGAACTCGGCCTCGAACCGGCGCACGTCCTCCAGCGGCACCTCGTCCAGCTCACCCGTGGTGCCGGCCCAGATCGACACGACCTGCTGCTCGACCGGGTACGGGCTGTACTGCGGCTGCTTCATCAGCTCCATCAGCCGGGCGCCGCGCTCCAGCTGGGCGCGGGAGGCCGCGTCCAGGTCGGAGGCGAAGGCGGCGAACGCCTCCAGCTCGCGGTACTGCGACAGGGCCAGGCGCAGCGTGCCGGCGACCGTCTTCATCGCCTTGATCTGCGCCGAACCGCCGACTCGGGAGACCGAGATACCGGGGTTGATGGCCGGGCGCTGACCGGAGTTGAACAGGTCGGTCTCCAGGAAGCACTGGCCGTCGGTGATGGAGATGACGTTCGTGGGGATGAACGCCGAGATGTCGTTGCCCTTGGTCTCGATGACCGGGAGGCCGGTCAGCGAGCCGCCGCCCAGGTCGTCGGAGAGCTTGGCGCAGCGCTCCAGCAGCCGGGAGTGCAGGTAGAACACGTCGCCGGGGAACGCCTCGCGGCCCGGCGGGCGGCGCAGCAGCAGCGAGATGGCGCGGTAGGCGTCGGCCTGCTTCGACAGGTCGTCGAAGATGATCAGGACGTGCTTGCCGCCGTACATCCAGTGCTGCCCGATGGCCGAGCCGGTGTAGGGCGCGATGTACTTGTAACCGGCCGGGTCGGAGGCCGGGGCGGCGACGATGGTGGTGTACTCCATCGCGCCCGCCTCCTCCAGGCGGGACTTCACCTGCGCGATGGTCGAGCCCTTCTGGCCGACCGCGACGTAGATGCAGCGCACCTGACGCTCGGGGTCGCCGGAGGCCCAGTTGTCACGCTGGTTGAGGATCGTGTCGACGGCGATCGCGGTCTTGCCGGTCTGCCGGTCGCCGATGATGAGCTGCCGCTGGCCGCGGCCGATCGGCGTCAGCGCGTCGATCGCCTTGATGCCGGTCTGCAGCGGCTCCTTGACCGACTGGCGCTGCACGACCGAGGGGGCCTGCAGCTCCAGGGCGCGCAGCGTCTCGGCCTGGATCGGGCCCTTGCCGTCCACCGGCACGCCCAGCGGGTCGACCACGCGGCCGAGGAACTCGTCCCCGACCGGCACGGACAGCACCTCACCGGTGCGGCGTACGGTCTGCCCCTCCTCGATGCCCTCGAAGTCACCGAGGATGACGACGCCGATCTCGCGTACGTCGAGGTTCAGCGCCAGGCCGCGCGTGCCGTTCTCGAACTCCAGCAGCTCGTTCGCCATCGTCGAGGGCAGGCCGGAGACATGCGCGATGCCGTCGCCGCAGTCGACGACGGTCCCGATCTCCTCGCGCGCCGCGCCTTCCGGCTCGTAGGCCTGGACGAAGCGCTCGAGCGCGTCGCGGATCTCGTCCGGCCGGATCGTCAGCTCCGACATCTTGATTCCGTCTCCCTATTCATCGCCGCACCGCTTCCCTAGCCGGCCAACCGGCGGCGGACTTCTTCGATACGTCCCACGATTGTGGTGTCGATGATCTCGTCGCCGATGCGAACCGAGAAGCCACCGAGCACCTTCGGATCCACCTCGCTGTTGAGGTGGATGTCGCGACCGTAGGTCGCGCGCAGCCATGCGGTGAGCCGTTCGCGCTGCGCGTCGCTGAGCGGCACGGCGCTGCGCACCACGGCCACGAGCCGCTGCCGCTGCTGGGCGACAAGCCGCCCGAACTCCTCCAGGCCCTTCTCCAGGCTACGTCCTCGCGGATGCACCGCGAGCTGCACGATCAGCCGCAGCGTGGCCGAGGTGACCCGGCCGCGCAGCAGCTCGTCGAGCAGCGCCCGCTTGCGGTCGGCGGGGATCGACTGGTCCGACAGGGTCCAGTGCAGTTCGGGATTCGCCTGCACGATCCGGCCGAACCGGAACAACTCATCGTCGAGCTCGTCGAGCCTGCCCTGCCCCTCGGCCTCGGCCACGGCGGCGATGACGCCGAACCGCTCCAGGGCGTCGGGCAGGTCCCGCGCCCGCGACCACTTGGCCGCGACCGCCGCGGCCGCGGTCTCCAGCGCGGCCGCGCTCACCTTGCCCTCCAGCAGCACCCGGATGGCCTGCTCCTTCTGCGCGGCCGGGCGGGTGGCGTCGGACAGGGTACGGCGCAGCCCGTGTTCGCGGTCGAACAGGTCGGCGACCGCGAACAGCTCCTCGGCGAGCGTGCCGAACTCGGCGGCGGAGCCCGCGGCGAGGTTGAACCGCTCCTCGACCTCCGCGAGGGAGGCCCTGCTCACGCCCCTCATCGGCCGCTCACCGTCCCTGGTTCAACGGTCATCAGCGAACCGCCCGCGTGTCGGAGGAGGAGGACTCCAGCTCCTCCAGGAAGCGGTCGATGATGCGGCTCTGCCGAACCTCGTCCTCCAGGGACTCGCCGACGATGCGGCCGGCCAGCTCGGTGGACAGCCGGCCGATCTCGGCGCGGAGCTGGGTGAAGGCGGCCTGGCGGTCCGCCTCGATCTGGGCGTGCGCCGCCTCGATGATGCGGCGCGCCTCGGCCTGCGCCTCCTCGCGGAGCTCGGCCTTGATCTGCGCGCCCTCCGCCTTGGCCTCCTCGCGGAGCCGCGCGGCCTCGTGCCGGGCCTCGGCGAGCTGGGAGCGGTACTCCTCCAGCGCCCGCTGCGCCTCGGCCTGCGCCTCCTCGGCCCTCTTGATGCCGCCCTCGATCGCGTCGGTGCGCTCGGCCAGCGTCTTCTGGATCCGCGGGACGAGCATCCGGCCGACGACGAGGAACACGACGAGGAAGGAGAAGACGCCGATGACGAGCTCGTAGGTGTGCGGCAGGATCGGGTTGTTCTCCTCCGCCGCGAGGATCGTGGCTGTCAATGGCATGGGTCCAGCCTTCCGTCAGATGGGTGAGGGCGTCACAGGCCCTGGAAGATGAAGGGCGCGACCAGACCGATCAGCGCGAGGGCCTCGGTGAGGACGAAGCCGAGGAGCATGTTCTGGCGGATGAGCCCGTACGCCTCGGGCTGCCGGGCGATGGCCTGGACGCCCTGACCGAAGATGATGCCGACGCCGATGCCCGGGCCGATGGCGGCGAGACCGTAGCCGATGGCGGTGACGTTACCGGCGACTTCAGCGAGCATTGTCGATTTCCTTTACTGATTGGCCGGTAGAGGTTCTACCGGTCTGGGCTTGGGGTGGAGAGAAAACTTCGAGTCGTGCCCGGCTCAGTGCTCGGCGTGCAGCGACTGGCCGATGTACATGGCCGCGAGCATCGCGAACAGGAACGCCTGCAGGTACTGGATGAAGATCTCCAGACCGGTCATGGCGATCGTCACGAGCGTGCCGAGGATGCCGAGCGGCGCGCCGAGCAGGCCGAAGTTCTCGAACAGGAAGTAGAAGCCGACCAGGCTGAAGAACGCCAGGATCATGTGGCCGGCGAACATGTTCGCGAAGAGTCGCACCGCGTGCGTGAACGGCGCGAGGATGAGGTTCGAGAGCAGCTCGATGGGCGCGAGCAGGATGTAGACCGGCTTCGGCACGCCCGGCGGGAACATCATGTTCTTGAAGTAGCCGATCGGGCCCTGGTACTTGATGCCCAGGTAGATGCGCATGACGTAGATCGTGGCGGCGAGCACGATCGGGAACGCGATGTGCGAGGCCACCGGGAACTGGATGATCGGGATGACGCCCATCACGTTCCACAGCAGCACCAGGAAGAAGATGGAGACCAGCAGCGGCATGAACCGGTCGGTGTCCTTGCCGAGGAACGGCCGGGCGACCTGGTCGCGCACGAACATGTAGCCGATCTCGCCGACGTTCTGCAGACCCCGCGGCACGAGCTTGGGGTTGGCGAACGCGCCCCACATCACCACGATGAGGATCACCACGCTCAGCATCGCGAGCAGCGTCGGCTTGGTGAGCCACGCGGGGGCGCCCGCCCACAGCGGCGGGAAGTTGAAGATCTCGGGGCCCGGGGCGTGGAACCCGCCGGGTTCGGCAGGCGCAAGGGAAATACCTGCGAGGAGGAGCGTCGGCGTGATCACGCGGCGTTCCCTTCAACGTTGTTGATCAACAGAAGACATTGTGAAGTAACTGGCGCGGTCAGCGACCGTGCTTCAAGTACACGAGGTATGCGGCGAGCCCCACTCCGAGGACCACCCCTATGGGAATAAACGCGTACACGCCAGTCCAGTGGCTCAGCAACCAGCCGAAGCCACCCCATACCAAAATTCCCGACATCAGATAGGCGGGAACGGACCAGGCGGCGTCGGCGAAGTCGCGGCCATCGTTTTCGGGCGTGCGCTTCTGCTCGCTCATCGCGGCCCCGACGATAGCAGGTAGTGGGGAGACTAGTCATATCGGGCCCCCGCGCCGCCGGGCAGGTCGCGGGGTCATGGCCTGCCCCGCCCGGACGTCTTGGCGGCGGTGTCGTCGATGTACAGCATCTTCAACCGGGAGAAGGCCCACACCTCGCCGCCGGTCCACGCGAGCGTGCCCGCGACGACGGTCCAGGCGAAGGTCGGGAAGTGCCAGGCGTCGACGCCGTTGAGGACCCGCAGCGACACGGCGATCACTATGACCTTCACCACATAGCTCAGCACCGCCGCGGCGAACATCGCCATGGGCGAGATCCGGCCCGCCCAGGTGACGGCGGCCAGGCTTATGGTGAAGAACAGCGCCACCAGCAGCACGGCGGCCGCCGCGCCGAGCGCCCCGCTCGCTCCGACGGCGAACAGGGAGACGATCGCGGCCACCAGCCCCACGACGAGCGTGGGGATCGCGGCGCTCTTCAGCACGCGCACGTCGTTGGCCTGCATCGATACTCCCGACGGGTTGTCAAGCGAGCGATTGCTACGTCGCGGGACTCATGGTCTCGGGTCCTTGCTAGTGAAAGGTATCACAAGCTCGGACAGGAGCGCCTTTACCTGCCCTTTCGTGTGACAGACCCGGAGAGACGGCGGCTCCGCGCGATTTTTCGGCGTTTCCCGGCATTCCGGGCACCGCTCCCGGGGGGCCGTACCACACCGGCGCGCCCGCTCCGGCCCGTTTGACCCGCCGCCCCGCGAGTCCCGGGCGAGGTATCCGCGATGTCCGCGGATGCGGCGCGTTCGCGCAGGTCAGGCCCGCTGGATCCGGGCCGAGGCGGGCGGCGCGGCGTTCGGCGCGGACTGCTGCTCCGCCCCGCCGCCGGACGTCTGCGCCCCGGCGTACGGGTGCGCCCCGCGCGGGGTGCCGATCGGCCGGACCTCCGCCATGGTCGGCGCCTCCCGGTACCGGGTGGCCTCGGCGGGCGGGCGCACGCCCGCGAACGGCTCGGCCGGCGCGGTCGCGGCGGTGGCCGCCGCCCCGGCCGGGTCTCCCGCCGGGCCCCCGGCCGCGCGCTCCGGCGCGTCGCCCCGGCCGTTCCCGCCCTTCCGGGAGCGCCACTTGGGCAGCCACATGAGCATGAGCACGGCGATCGCCAGCACCACGGTGAACGGGAACACGATGAGCGCGACGCCGAAGATCGACAGGCCGA
>Ga0164243_10003447_pt1 | contig 25303 bp, 20 predicted proteins | sample OricompcompostOP_FD_108781 | JGI IMG/M metagenome (GOLD analysis project Ga0164243, IMG submission 108781) | Organic Plus compost microbial communities from Emeryville, California, USA - Original compost - Organic plus compost (OP) | ecosystem: Engineered > Solid waste > Mixed feedstock >...
CGACGCCGTCGTGCACGACCTGCGCGCCGAAGCGGTTCACGACGCCGCGGATGGAAATGATCGGCTGCTTGTCGGGCGGCTGCGGCATCAGAAATCCAGCTCGACGAACACGATCGCGAACACGGCGTCCGCGAAGATCACGAGAAAGATCGACTGCACGACCGCGACCGTCGTGAGCCGCCCGAGCTCGCGCGACGAATCGCGCACCTGCAGGCCGCGATAGCAGCCGACCATCGCGATCAGGATCGCGAAGATCGGCGCCTTGATGAGCCCGGCCCAGAACGTCGTGGGCGCGAGCGCGTCCTGGACGCGCGGAATGAACTGAGTGAGCGAGATGTCGAGCAGCAGGGACGACAGGAGCGCGCCGCCCGCAAGCCCCATCGCATCCGCGACGATCGTGAGCAGCGGCAGCGCAATGACGAGCCCGATGATGCGCGGAAGCACGAGCACCTCGAAATAATCGACGCCCATGGATTGCAGCGCGTCGATTTCGTCGTTCAGGCGCATGACGCCGATCTCGGCCGCGAACGCGCTGCCCGAACGGCCCGCGACGATGATCGCCGTGAGCAGCACGCCCATTTCGCGCAACACGGAAATCGCGACCAGGTCGACGGTGAAGATCTCGGCGCCGAACTGCTGCAATTGCTGCGCGCCGAGATACGCGACGATGACGCTGATCAGGAAGGCGATGAGCGCGACGATCGGGATCGCCTGGATGCCGGTTTCATAGACATGCCGAGTGATGGATGCGAGCCGCAGGTGATGCACGCTGCGGCAGGCGCGCAGGCCGGTCATCGCCATGCGGCCGAGAAAGATCATCGCCTGCTTCGCCTGATGCATCTGCAGGACCGCCATGCGCCCGACCCAGACGATGAGCTCCTTGAGGCTCCGCTGCGGCGCCTCTTCGACCTCACCGCCGGCCGCGCCGCGCTCGACGACGTCACGAATGAATGCGAAATGCTCCGGCACGCGCCCGACGAACTCGACCTGGGCGCCCCGCGCCTGCGCCCGCTCGATGTGCTGCTGGAGCAGCCAAGCGGCCGACAGATCCAGCGCTTCGATGCCGGAAGCGTCGATGCTCATCCGCACGCCGCCGTTGACGTCCAGCTCGCGCAGCGCGGCTTCGATCTCGGTGATGTTGTCGATGCGCCATGCGCCGCGCAGCCGCAGCACCAAGGCATCGCCGGTTTGTTCGGGTTCTAGCAGCACCGTGGATTCTGTGTGTAGCGCCTGCAAGCTGCGCGAAGCCTAGCAGAGATCGTGTCCCGCCATCGCAAGCGGCGCATGCGCGGATCCGACTACACCATGCGTGCGCAAGCGGTTAACCTCTCGGCCGGTTTTGTTGGCACCTGGATCCACGTTGGCAATGAACGAGCTCAGAGACATTCTCGACCCGGTCGTGTTCGGCAATACGCTGTGGCAATGGGCGCTCGCGGGCGCGCTCGCGCTCATCGTCCTGACCGTGCTGTTGTTCGTGCGCCGGCTCGTTCGCACTCAGTACGAGCGGTTCGCCGCGACGCCCCAGACCGAGCTCATGGAGCTGCCGCTCAAGGTCGTCAGCCGCACGACGGTGCTGTTCATCCTGATCGCCTCGGTGTTCGCGGGCCTGCAAGCGCTCGTGCTGCCGCCGAAGCTTGCGAAGCTCGCTCTGACGATCTTCACGATCAGCGCGTTCTGGCAGGCCGGCCTCTGGGGCACGACGGCGGTGCTCGCGTCGCTCGAACAGCGTGCGCAGCGCGAGATGGCGGTCAATCGCGCGGCGGTCGGCACGCTCGGCATCATCGGCTTCATCGCGCGCGTGACGATCTGGTCGTTCGTCCTGCTGCTGACGCTCGACAACGTAGGCATCGAGATCAAGCCGCTGCTCGCCGGCTTGGGCATCGGCGGCATCGCGGTCGCACTGGCGGTGCAGAACGTGCTCGGCGATCTGTTCGCGTCGCTTGCGATCACGCTCGATCGGCCGTTCGTCGTCGGCGATGCGCTCGCGGTCGACGATTTCTCGGGCACGGTCGAATACATCGGCGTGAAGAGCACGCGGCTGCGCAGCGTCAACGGCGAACAGATCATCATGCCGAACTCGAATCTCATGAACAGCCGCATGCGCAATCACTCGCGGCTGAAGGAACGGCGCGTCGTGCTGACGATCAGCGTGAGCCACGATACGCCGGCGGCGCAGCTCGAACGCATTCCGGCGCTGCTGCGCTCCCTGATCGAGGAGCATCGCGACACGCGCTTCGACCGCGCGCACTTCGCGAAGATCGCCGCGAGCTCCTACGACTTCGAAGCCGTGTATTTCGTGACGATCCCGGACTACAACCGTCACATGGACATCCAGCAGACGATCATGCTCAAGCTGCTGCAGAGCTTCGAGCGCGACGGCATCCAGATCGCGGATCCGCGCCAGCGCCTGAGCCTGGTCGATCCGAACGCAGCGCGCGATGCGCCGAAGGGCTGATCACACGGCCTTGCCGACGGCGCGAACGCGCGCGTCGGCCGCCGCGGTCTGCGATTGCTCGAGCGCATCTACGAACCGCCGCGTCCAGGCGGCGATGTCGTTGCGCCTGAGTACCTGCATCATCGCGGCATGGCGGTCGCGGCGCTCGGAGAGCGACATCGAAAGCGCCGCCTGAATGGCGTGCCCGACGGCGCGGCTGTCGTAAGGGTGAACCAGGAGCGAGGACGTGAGCTCGCGCGCCGCGCCCGCGAGATTCGAGAGGATCAGCACGCCGGGATCGTTCGGATCCTGTGCCGCGACGAATTCTTTCGCGACGAGATTCATGCCGTCGCGCAGCGGCGTGACGAGGCCGACCTTCGCCGCGCGCAAAAAGCCCATCAGCGTCGCGTGCGGGAAGTTTCGATTCAGATAGCGTATCGGGGTCCAGTCCGTGTCGGCGAAGCGCCCGTTCGTGCGCCCGGCCGCCTGCTCGAGCGACTGTCGGATCTCGGCGTAGGCGCGTACGTCGGTCCGCGACAGCGGCGCGATCTGAATGTAGGTGATGCGGCCGAGATTCTCGGGATAGGTTTCGAGAAAGTGCTGATAGGCCTGGAAGCGCTCGACGAGCCCCTTGCTGTAGTCGAGCCGATCGACGCCCATCATCAGCGAGCGTCCCATCAGGCTGTCCGTCATGCGCCGCACGACCTCGCTGTTGATCGCGAGCGCGGCTTCTTCCTGCACCGCGTTGACGTCCACGCCGATCGGAAAGACATCCGCGCGCAACAGACGATCGCCGATGCGGATGCGGCCGTCGGGTTTGATCGCCTCGGCGCCGAACAGATATTCGATGCCGGAATGAAAGGCGCGCAGATCGTTCTGGGTCTGAAAGCCGACGACGTCGTAGTTCGTGAGATCGCTCAACAGCTCCGCATACGAGGGCAGCACGCGCAGCATTTCGATGTTGGGAAAGGGAATGTGCAGAAAAAACCCGATCGGCCGCCTCACTCCGGCCTCGCGCAGCAGGCGCGCGAGCGGGATCAGGTGATAGTCGTGCACCCAGATCATGTCGCGCGGCTCGAGCAGCGGCAGCAGCTTCGTCGCGAAGGTGCGGTTGACGTTTTCGTAGGCGTCGCGCTCATCGGAGTTGTAGCGCATGCCCTTCAGGAAATAATGAAACAGCGGCCAGAGGACTTCGTTCGCGTAGCCGTTGTAGTAGCGCTCGAATTCGCGCTTGCGCAGGTCGATCGTGGCGTAGGTCACGCCCTCGCGAATGTGAATGTCGGGGTCGCCGGGATCCGAGTCGACGGTTTCGCCGCCCCAACCGAACCATAAGCCGCCGGTGCGTTTGAGTGCGCTCAGAATCCCTACGGCGAGGCCGCCTGGGGCCGCGGATTTGCGCGGCAAGGAGATTCGATTCGAAACGCACACCAGTCGACTCATGCTGCTCTCCTTGAGGTCGTGACGCCCCCGCTCGAGATTGTTGTCCGCAATGCAGCGATCGCCGGGACGAGCGAGCACCGATCGGTACCATACGCCATCCGGCGCGTGTCTCGGCTAACCCTGACTAAGCCACGGCTGGTTGTAATTGTTCCAAAGAGACGTGGATTTGCCGACAGGACCGCAAATGAAAAGGGCGGCGAGTCTTGCCTCTCGCCGCCCTTTCATGTTCATGCACAGCGTTCGATGTGCGCGCCGTTCAGAGCGGTTCGCGATAGCGTCGCATCCAGATCGAGGCGGCGATGAACGCAGCCGCGATGATGAGGCCGACCCACAGGCCAGGCTGTGACAGGAAGCGCACGGGATCGAGCAACGAGAACAGCGGGTCGGGGAAATTCTCAGGCTCGAAATGAAACTCTTCGCCCTGCATCGCATTCGTCGACGCGGCGAATGCGTACTCAAGGCCGCCCGAGAAACGCGCGCTGATCATCTTCATGAAATGCTGCGTTCCGAACGCGAGCGCTTCGGCGAGACTGATCGCCGCCGGCGGCAACAGCGCCCACAGGAACGTCGCGCGGCGCACCCACGAGCTCACGAAGATCGCCCACGCGTACAGCGGCGCGCACCAGAGAATCGCGGCCGTCGCGCCATAAACGTGCATGACGAATGCTTCACCGAAGGATGAGTTGGCGAACAACAGCGTGCCGGTCACGCCGTTCGCCATGAGAACGATGCTCGCGATGAGCATCAAGATGAAATACAACACGACACCGACGATGAGCGCGGCAAGCGGCACGACGACCATCCCGGTGAGCACCTTGCTCAGCACGGTCGTAATGTCGGACACCGGCAGCGATTTCCAGAACAGCACGCTGCGCTCGCGGCGTTCGCTGAACAAGGCATCCAGGCAATAGAACCAACCGACGATGCCGGCCGTGACGCCCAGGATCCCCGCGATGACGCCGTATAAGCTCAGGCTCGCCATTCGCAGATAATGAGGTGAAATCTCGAGCAGACGATGAAACGGCACCGTGCCTTCGGGAATGCGCACGAGATTGATGAGCGCGCTCACGAGCACGATCAATGCGACGGCGCTCGGTGCGATGTAGATCGAGCGGTTCTCCCACAGCTCCCGCCGCAGGGACCAATACAGCGGCCGCACCTTCGCGGCGAGCGCTGCACTGGCAGTCTGTGCATTCGGCGTCGGCCCGCTCAGGTCATTGTTCGAATCGATGTTGGCGTGCGCGTTCATGCCGCGGCTCCTTGAGTCTGGCCTAGCATCGCGACGAACAGATCGGCGATGCCGGGCGTGCGGACCTCACCCCATTGCGCGAGCTGCTCGCGATCGGCGCGGTCGAACAGCATGACGCTGCGTCCGAACACCTGCCGCTCGTGAATCGGCTCGAGCGCCCGCGCCGCGGCGACGTGCTCCGGGCGCACCATCACTTCCGAGTAGCGCGTCTCGAACTCCTCCATGCTGGCATCGAGCACGATGCGGCCGCGGTCGATGAACATGAGGTCCGTCAGCACGTGCTGGATCTCCTCGACCTGATGCGTCGTGACGATGATCGTGCGGGTCTTGTCGAAGTAGTCGTTGAGCAGCGAATCGTAGAACTGCTTGCGATAGATGATGTCGAGGCCGAGCGTCGGCTCATCGAGCACCAGGAGGCGCGCATCGATCGCCATGACGAGCGCGAGATGCAGCTGCGTGATCATGCCTTTCGACAGCTCGCGAACGCGGCTGCTGCGCTTGATCGTGGTCCTCGCGAGAAAGCCCTCGGCCTTCGCGCGATCGAAGCGCGGATGCACGCCGGCGACGAAATCGATAGCCTGCCACACCCGGATCCACGGCGGCAGGACCGCGACGTCGGCGATGAAGCAGACGTCCTGCATCAGCTGATTGCGCTCGCGATAGGGATCGCGGCCGAGCACGGTGAGATGTCCTTCGTAGGGCGTGAGGCCGAGAATGGCCTTGAGCGCCGTCGTCTTGCCGGCGCCGTTCGGACCGATGAGCCCGACGATGCGCCCTTCCTCGATGCGGAAGTTGACGCCATCGAGCGCGACGTTCTTGCCGAACACCTTCTTGAGGCCTTGTGCTTCAACGGTCGCCATCGTTAACGCTCCTTCGATGAATCGGCGGACGCATCGCCTGCGGCGCGCGCCTTCAAGAGTTCGCCAGGCTCGAGGCCGAGGCGCTGGATCGTGGCCATGATCTTCGGCCATTCGTCGGTCAGGAATTTCTCGCGCTCGCCCTGCAACAGCAGATTGCGGGCGCCGGCGTTGATGAACATGCCCCGTCCCCGGCGTGATTCGACGAGCTGCTCGTCGACGAGTTGTTGATAGCCCTTCAGAACAGTGAGCGGATTGACGCGATATTCCTGCGCGACGGTGCGCACCGACGGCAGCGGATCGCCCTCGTTGAGCACGCCGTCGAGAATCATTGCGACGACGCGATCGCGGAGCTGCCGGTAAATCGGCTGACTGTCGTTCCAATCGCGATCCATGATCTGTTCCGAGTAGCTCGTGTGCGCAGCGGGTGACGGGACGGAAAGCCGATCGACTCTAACAGACCGTCCCGCGACCTCTTCTTTATCGCTTGGCACGGCGCACCCGCCCTAGCGCTGCGCCGACGCGAGCTCGATGTCGCGTGCAGGTTGCTCGGGCGGCAAGCGCGTCGCGGCGACGATCATGTGATTCGGACCTTCGAAAATCGTCACCGCCGCCTGCCGCTCCGCGCGGACGGCACGGGGCACGCTGAGCAGCACTTTCGAGAGCGCGAGCCATTCATCGGCGATCCAGTGGCCCACTTCGGCGGTGAGGGCGCTGATGTCTGGCAGGTGGACCAGGAGCGAGGGTGATGCTGCCGCAGGGCCCGCTATACTGACCGTGGCAATGGTGCAGAAAATCACTTTCTTGAACATATTCATGGCTCTACTCCTCGGGGCTTGCTTCCTGAGCACCACCGGCTTGTCCGGGTGATGTACATCTCTGGTGTTGTAGTTAACTAGAACACTGAATCGATGGCAAGCCCCTGCGCGAAATATTTTTGTCGCGGGACCCGAGGTGATCCGCTGACGGCAGATCGAGGCATTCGGTCTTCTTTCGGCCCGAGCATCCGCGATCGCCTATCGGCTTCGCTCTCCTTGCTAGAATTCGCGCCGCTTTTGCCACGCCCGAAGAACCGGAGAACCAGAGTCCTATGAAGAGCCCCGTCAATGTGGCCATCACCGGCGCCGCCGGACAGATCGGCTACGCACTCGCCTTTCGCGTCGCCTCCGGCGCAATGCTCGGTCCTGATCAGCCGATCAACCTGCACCTGCTCGAAATCACGCCGGCGCTAGGCGCGCTGCAAGGCGTCGTGATGGAGCTCAATGACTGCGCGTTCCCGACCTTGAACAAGATCGTCGCGACCGATGATGCGAAAGTCGCGTTCAAGGACTGCGATGTCGCGCTGCTCGTCGGTGCACGGCCGCGCGGTCCGGGCATGGAGCGCAAGGATCTGCTGCTCGCGAATGCACAGATCTTCTCCGCGCAGGGCAAGGCGCTCGATGCCGTCGCGAACCGCAATGTGCGCGTGCTCGTCGTCGGCAATCCCGCGAATACGAATTCGCTGATCGCACAGCGCAATGCGCCGGGCCTGAATCCGCGCAATTTCACGGCGATGGTGCGCCTCGATCACAACCGCGCGCTGTCGCAGCTCGCCGAGAAGACGGGCAGCCACACCACGAAGATTCGCAAGGCGATCATCTGGGGCAATCACTCGGCGACGCAGTATCCCGATCTGCATCACGCGACCGTCGACGGCAAAGCCGCGCTCTCGCTCGTCGATCAGAAGTGGTACGCCGAAACGTTCATTCCTGTCGTGCAACAGCGCGGCGCGGCGATCATCAAGGCGCGCGGCGCTTCGTCCGCCGCCTCCGCGGCGTCTGCCGCGATCGATCACATTCGCGATTGGGTGCTCGGCACTCCGGATGGCGACTGGGTCAGCATGGCAGTGCCTTCGGACGGCAGCTACGGCATTCCGGCGGGCGTGATCTACGGCTATCCCGTGACCTGCAAGAACGGCGAGTATCAGATCGTGCAAGGCCTCGCGATCAACGAGTTCAGCCGTCAGCGCATGGACGCGACGTACAAGGAATTGCTCGAAGAGCGCGACGGCGTGAAAGAGCTGATCTAGTGCCGTGACGCGCTGATCCTCTCCTCCTTCCTCCCTCTCCCGCGAAGCGGGAGAGGGCCGGGGTGAGGGCGCTGAGGATCACTACACGACTTCAAAAAACGGCGAGGCCAATTCCCTCGCCGTTTTTTTCTCCACCACCCCGGCGCTCTTTCGCCGGACCGTCCGACAATCCACCGCGACCTCCCCTGCCGCATTGCGCTTCACACGCTTGCTGTGATTTCGCTCGCGAGCTAGTGTCGGCTCACTTCGTTTTCCCACCTGAAATGACGCGCACGCGCCAGCGCCAGCGGCAGCGAGCGTCGGCGAGGGTTTCATCGTGAGCAGTGTGTTCTGGTTTCTGCTGTTTTTCGGCGGCGCGCTCGTTCTCGCGTATGAGCGCGTATCGCTGCTCACGGCAACGCTCGCGTACGGCGGCGCATTGTTGCTCTACACCTGGTTCGGCGCCGCGAGCCTCGCATGGCTCATCGTTCTCTGGATCGTCCTCGCCGCGCTCGTATTGCTGAACATCGACGGCTTCCGCATTCGCTTCATCAGCCGTCCGTTCCTGCGCACGTATCGCCGCATGCTGCCCTCGATGTCGCAGACGGAAAAAGACGCGCTCGAAGCCGGCACCGTATGGTGGGACGGCGAGCTCTTCACTGGCGGCCCGAACTGGGAAAAGCTGATGTCCGCGGCGACGCCGCGTCTGTCGGCGGAAGAACAGGCATTCCTCGACGGCCCGTGCGAGGAGCTGTGCCGGATGATCGACGATTGGGATTTCACGCATCGCCGCGCCGATCTGTCGCGCGAGGTGTGGGACTTCCTCAAGCAGAAAGGCTTCTTCGCGATGATCATTCCGAAGAAGTACGGCGGACTCGAGTTTTCCGCCTACGCGCACTCGTGCGTGCTCGTGAAGCTCTCGAGCCGTTCCGGCGTCGTGGCCTCCACGGTCGCGGTGCCCAATTCACTCGGCCCCGCGGAGCTGCTGCTTCATTACGGCACGCAGGAACAACGCGATCACTATCTGCCGCGGCTCGCGCGCGGCGATGAGATTCCATGCTTCGCGCTCACCGGGCCGCGCGCGGGTTCGGATGCCGCCTCGATTCCCGATACGGGCATCGTGTGCAAAGGCATGTACGAGGGCCGCGAGATCGTCGGGCTGAAGCTCAACTTCTCGAAGCGCTACATCACGCTCGCGCCGATCGCGACGGTCGTCGGTCTGGCGTTCAAGCTGTACGACCCCGAGCGGCTGCTCGGCGGCGATCGCACCGACTACGGCATCACCTGCGCATTGATTCCGCGCGAGACGCCCGGACTCACGATCGGTCGCCGGCACTTCCCCTTGAACGTGCCGTTCCAGAACGGGCCGATTCAAGGCAAGGACGTGTTCGTGCCGCTCGATTTCATCATCGGCGGGCCGAAGATGGCGGGCCAGGGCTGGCGCATGCTCGTCGAGCAATTGTCGGTCGGGCGCTGCATTTCGCTGCCCTCGAGCGCGACCGGCGCATCGAAAGCCGCCGTGTTTGCGACGGGCGCGTATGCGCGCATTCGCCGTCAGTTCAATACATCGGTGGGCAATTTCGAAGGTGTCGCCGAAGTGCTCGCGCGCATGACGGGCACGACCTACATCATGGACGCCGCACGCTCGGTCACGAGCGGCGCGATCGACGGCGGCGAGCGCCCCTCGGTGCCCTCGGCGATGCTGAAGTACAACCTCACCGAGTTCGGCCGCATCGTCGCGAACGACGCGATGGACATCCACGGCGGCAAGGGCATCTGCATGGGCCCGAAGAACTATCTCGCGCGCGGCTATGAAATCGTGCCCGTCGCGATCACCGTCGAAGGCGCGAATCTCCTGACGCGCAGTCTCATCATCTTCGGCCAGGGCGCGATTCGCTGTCATCCGTTCGTGCTGAAGGAGATGAACGCGGCACGCGACAAGGACAAGCGCAAGGGCCTGCACGATTTCGATGCGGCGCTGTTCGGGCACATCGGCTTCACGTTGAGCAATGCGGTGCGCTCGCTCGTGATGGCGTTGACGCTCGCGCGCTTCTCGCGCGTTCCCGAAAGCGGCCCGACGCAGCGCTATTTCCAGCACATCAATCGCTTCAGCGCCTCGTTCGCGTTCGCGACCGACGTCGCGATGCTCACGCTCGGCGGTTACCTGAAGAAGAAGGAATCGCTCTCGGCGCGCCTGGGCGATGTGCTCTCGAGCATGTATCTCGCCTCGATGGTGTTGAAGCACTACGACAATCAGGGCCAGCCCGAAGAAGATCTGCCGCTCGTCGAATGGGCCTGCCGCAGCCTGCTCTACAAGGCGCAAGAGCAGCTGCACAGCTTTCTGCGCAATTTTCCGAACCGCTTCATCGCGGGCGTGATGCGCTTGTTCATTTTCCCGCGCGGCCAGACGTATCACGCGCCCGCCGATCCGCTCGCACACGCCGTCGCCGCGGCGGTTCTGCGGCCGACGCACACGCGCGATCGCCTGACGAACGGCGTGTATCGCACCGTCGAGCCGACGAATCCGCTCGGGCTGCTGCACGAAGTCCTCACGCTGGCGGAGACCGCCGAAAGCTATGAAAAGCGCGTGCGCGTCGAAGGCGTGAAGACCGGGAAGATCACCGCGCTCGATCTGCCCGGCCAGATCCAGCAGGCGCTGGCGGCGGGCATTCTTTCGGAAACCGAAGCGGCATTCCTGCGCGATTACGATCGACGCATCATGGAGCTCATCCACGTCGACGACTTCACGACGGAAGAAATGGCGGCCGGCGCGGCGCAGGCCGAAGTTCGCCAGATGCGGGTCGGCGTGGCCTGAGGGTGTAAGCGAGCGGGTGCTCCGTCATCGTGACCTCCTCCGTCATCCCGGCATCCTCCGTCATCCCGACGTAAGTCGGGATCTCATTCGGCACCGTGCCGATGGCGGTCCCGACTTGCGTCGGGACGACGGGCCTTCGTCAGCCGACGTCTTGGCGGGCGCGGTAGACTTGCGCGTCCTCACTTGCGTCAGTCGAAGGAGAATTCGAAATGAAACGCTTTGTTGCCGTCGCCGCCGCCCTGGCCGTGTGCTCGGCGTCGATCGCCGTCGCTCAGATCAAACGCACGCCGGCACCGAAGGGCGCCGAGGTGTACTTCATCACGCCGAAAGACGGCGAAACCGTGACGAGCCCGGTCACGGTGCGCTTCGGCCTGAAGGGCATGGGCGTCGTTCCCGCGGGGCTCGCGTTCGAAGGCGCAGGCCACCATCACTTGATCGTCGATGCGCCGACGCCATCGCTCGACGTACCCGTTCCCGCCGACGCCAACCATCTGCATTTCGGCAAGGGCCAGACCGAGACGACGCTCGAGCTCAAGCCCGGCAAGCACACGCTGCAACTGGTCGTCGGCGATCAGCTGCACGTGCCGCATGATCCGGCGGTGATGTCGAAGGTGATTACGATTACGGTGAAATAGGCTGGGGCTACGGGCTGCGGGCTGCGGGCTACGGCCAGAGTCGAGCGGAAATTGGATCGGAGTTTTCGTTCATCACGAATCTCGTCACCATTCCTACCGTAGCCCGTCGCCCGCCATGCCCACCCGCGCCATCCTTCACGTCGACATGGACGCGTTCTACGCGTCCGTCGAGCAGCTCGATCATCCGGAGCTGCGCGGCAAGCCGGTGATCGTCGGCGGCTCGGGTCATCGCGGCGTCGTCGCGGCGGCGAGCTACGAAGTGCGCAAATACGGCGTGCATTCCGCGATGCCGACACGCCAGGCCATGCAGCTGTGTCCGCATGCGATCTGCGTGCCGCCGCGCTTCGAGCGCTACAAGGCTGCGTCCAACATCGTGTTCGGCGTGTTTCATGAGTTCACGCCCATCGTCGAAGGCTTGTCGCTCGACGAAGCCTTCCTCGACGTCACCGCAAGCCAGGCTGCCTTCGGCCCGGCCGCAACGATCGCGGCCGAGATCAAGAAGCGCATCCGCGAGCGCACGGGATTGACCGCCTCGGTGGGCGTCGCGCCGAACAAGCTGGTCGCAAAGATCGCATCGGACTTGCGCAAGCCCGACGGCCTCGTCGTCGTCGCGCCTGCCGAGGTCGAAGCGCTGCTCGATCCATTGCCGATCACGCGCTTGTTCGGCATCGGCAAGAAAACCGCGCCGCACCTGGAGCGCATCGGCATCCGCACGCTCGGCGATTTGCGGCGGGCGTCGGAGGCGAAGCTGCAACCGATCTTCGGCCGCTTCGCATCGCAGATGCGCGCACGCGCCGCCGGCATCGATGAGCGGCCGGTCATCGCCGATTGGGACGAGAAGCAGATCAGCGCCGAAGAGACGTTCGATGTCGATCTGACCGAGCGCAAGGACATGCACGCGCAGCTCGCGGAGCTCGCCGATCGCATGGCCGTGCGGCTGCGCAAGCAAGGCTGGCTCGCCGGCTCGGTCGTCGTGAAGATCCGCCGCAAGGACTTCAAGACGTACACGCGACAGATGACCGTGCGCCCGCCGACGGACGAAACGAAGCCGCTCGCGCACGCAGCGGCTGCACTCCTCGACGACTGGCTGCGCGAGCAGCCGCGCGCAGCGCTGCGATTGCTCGGCGTCGGCGCGCGCGACCTGACGCTCGCGCCGCAGCTCGATCTGTTTGCGATGCCGGAGTCGCAGAAGAATCAGGATCTCGATGCGGCCCTCGACGACATCCGCGCGAAATTCGGGAAAGGGGCGGTGAGCAGGGGGAGTTCGATTCGGAGGAATCAGTAGGGTCCTTCTTCCGCAGGCTTCCCTCCCTAACCCTCCCCCGCGGAGCGGGGGAGGGGATTGGGGAGGGGATTGGGGCTAGCTGCGCCTTAGGCGCTGCAGCATCAGGTTCCTGTGCCGCTGTCGCACCGCACTCCTTGGTGCCGCATGCGACTGCAGCTCCACCGCGATCAATTGATGCCCGAGCTGCTGCGCCGTCGCGAGCCGGCGCCAATCACCGGCGCGGGCGAACTTGATCATGTCGGGCCAAAAGCACGGATTCGTCGGCCAGCGCGGCATCAAGAGCCCTGGGTAATCGGCCGCGATTCGCTTGAGCTGCCACAACTGCGCGAGCGCCATGCACTCGATCACGGCATTCGACATCCCATACACGACGCGGGCAGCGAACGGCTGCGCTACCGCAACATGCCATGCGTGCAGCAGCGCGACCTCGCAGAAGGCGGTCTGCACGACGGCCGCGCTCAACACGCCATAGCGCGCATCGATCGGCTGCTCGCCCGCGCGCAACGCGGAGCGCCAGAAGTCCTGCTCCTCGAAACCGAGCGAATACAAGGAAAACGCGGCGGTCGCGAGCGCCTGCCGGCTTTCCGGCGAGCATGCCGCGAGATCATCGAGCACGCGATCGGGCAGATAACGAATCGCGCCCGACCCGCGGCGCTGCGCAATCACCAGTTCCAGGAAATCGCGATTCAGATCATTGAGTCGACCGAGCAGGTCGTTCGTCAGGATCGGGCATTCGCTGCCCAAGAGGCCGTCCAGCTTCGAGCTCATGGTCACCATCCTTGGCGTTCATGTTGTTGTTCGCGCGGTCCGTGCGCGGCGGGCGCTACTTGTATCCCAGGCTTTGCGCTCAGGTCAATTTCGAGCACACTTGCGGCGCACCTGGGCCGCACGGGGCGTCGACAGGATGTCGACTCGAAACTCATCTCGACACAACCAAGGACAAGGAGCGTCCATGCACATCAGCAACGATCGATATTTCCGTGAACGCCAACGCCACGACCTCGCGCTGCGCATGATCCGACACGAGGCGCGCACGTGCACGATCAAGTCGTGCACCGGCCTCACCGAGGATCGCATTCGCAGACTCTGCAAGGCATGGGCGATTCACGTTGATGCATCACCGGTGCGCCGCAGAGGAAAGTCGCCGCGCTGCGTCGCTTTCTTCACTCGCAACGCGCATCTGCTGCTCGAGTCCTCCTGCCTCACGAGCGTGTTCGCCGCGTTCGGCTTGTTGCGAGCTCCGCAAGATCTGCAGCAGGAAGCGACATCGCTCGAGTATGGCGCCCTGTTCTGCGCCGCCTTCGAAACTCATCGGCAGCTCTCGCGCACCGCGGGCCTCACGTTCGAGCACGCGTGGTTCCTGCTCCAGCAATTGAACGAGGGACGCATGCTGCAGCTGACGCGCTGCCGTCATTGCCACGGCCAATACCTGCGCGATGCATTGAATGCGGTGAGATGCCCGACGTGCCGGCTGAAGAAAGTATCCAGACGCCGCGCGTCGCGGACCCGTTCTAGCCCGCCCCCTCTCCCGAAGGGAGAGGGTCGGGGTGAGGCAGCCCCTCTCCCGCAGGGAGAGGGGTTGGGGTGAGGGAGCCCCGCTCGCGGAGCGAGAGGGTTGGGAGCCCGCGCTATCGCGCGGTGTTCCCTCTCCCTTCGGGAGAGGGAACGCTTTGCTCATGCGGCGCGGCCATCCTCCCCTTCGGGAGATGGGACGCTACACTTTCGTCATGGCCTCACCGCGTTCACATCCGAATTTTCTGGCGGGTCCGTATCTGAACCGCGCGGCCGAGTGGCGCAAGGACGAGACGCGCCTGCGCGCCGCGTTCGAAGACCCGAATGCGCTCATCGTGCCCGTCTGGCGCACGCGCAATCTGGTTACGCAGACCGAAGGGGGGTTGTCGGCGCATTTCTTCGCCGGTCCCGAAGCGCTCGTCGGGATCGATCCGAGCGAGCTCATCTTCCTCGGCGAATTTCGCAATCGCGCCTGCTTCGCACTCGAGCTCGACGCACAGATCGATCCGCGAGTCGCCCCGCCCGCAAGCTTTCGTGATCTGCGCGCGATCGCGGGCGAGGTGCCCGCCGAGGAAGCGGGCCTGCTCGCGTACGCACGCGCGATGGTGACCTGGCGCGAGCGCCATCGATTCTGTGGCCGCTGCGGTGCGCGGACTCGGCCGGTGCAGGGCGGTCACGTCCTGCGCTGCTCGGATCCGAGCTGCGACAACCAGCAGTTCCCGCGCATCGACCCTGCGATCATCGTGCTGATCCACGACGGCGAGCGGGCCCTGCTCGGCCGCCAAGCGTCCTGGCCTGCCGGGCGATTCTCGACGATCGCCGGTTTCGTCGAGCCGGGCGAGAGCCTCGAGGACGCCGTCGTGCGCGAGGCCAGGGAGGAAACGGGCGTCGTCATCGATCAGGTCGAGTATCACTCCTCGCAGCCCTGGCCGTTCCCCTCCTCGCTCATGGTCGGATTTCTCGCGCATGCGGCAACGACCGACATCGATCTCGGCGATGCCGAGCTCGAAGAAGCCCGCTGGGTGACGCGCGAGCAATTGGCCGCGGGCGAGATCGGCTTTCCGTTCGAATTCTCGATCTCGTTCCGTCTCATCGAAGAGTGGTATGACGCAGGCGCGGCGCGTCCGCTGCGCGCCGAGCCGAACGCGCGGCGCTGGGGGCGATGACACCCTCTGTACGGACCCGCGCGACGTGACTAGTTGGTGGCGGGCCGTCAGAATACGCAGCGCATCATCACGTTGCGTTCATCTTAGGCGGGGCAAGCTTCGCCCGCTGCGTACGCGTGAACCTGCGACCCCCTATCCGCCATCGTCTTGCCGCCATCGCCTTCGCCCAATCCCATGTGCCTGCTGCTGATCGCGTGGAAATCCCACCCCCGCTACCGCCTGATCCTCGCGGGTAATCGCGACGAATTTCATGATCGCCCGGCCGCGCCGCTCAACTGGTGGCAGGATGACGCGCGCATTCTCGCGGGCCGCGACCTCAAGGCGGGCGGGACGTGGCTCGGCGTCGCACGCTCGGGCCGCTTCGGCGTCGTCACGAACTATCGTGATCTGCAGGCGCCGATCGAAGGCGCGCCGTCGCGCGGCAACCTCGTGCCGAGATTCCTGACCGGCGCGACCTCTCCGAAGGAATTTCTCGATGACCTGCGCGGCGCCGCGCTGCGCTATTCGGGATTCAATCTGCTCGTCGGCGGCTCACGCGCGCTGTACTACTTCTCGAATCGCGGCTCGAAAGCGCCCACGGCGCTCGCGCCAGGCGTGTACGGCCTCAGCAATCACTTGCTCGACACGCCGTGGCCCAAGCTCACGCGCACGCGCGATCGATTCACCGCGTTGTTGAACGACCCGGAGATCGCGCCCGATGCGTTGTTCTCCGTCCTCGCCGACCGTGAGCAGGCATCGGCCGACAATCTGCCCTCGACCGGCCTGCCGGCGGATTGGGAGCGCGTCGTGTCCGCGCCGTTCATCGTCAACGAGCGCTACGGCACGCGCTGTTCGAGCGTCCTCATGGTCGAGCGCAACGGCCGCACGATCCTCCACGAGCGCCGCTTCGATGCGGCCGGCGTGCAAAGCGGCACCTCGCGATTCGAATTCACGAGCGCCGAAGTGCCCGAAGTGTGGTTCGAGGCCGAGGATCCCGACGAGACGATCGTGCCCGACACGTCCTTCGATTCATCGCCCGAGTGACGCGAGCCGCGAATCACCCCTCACCTCTTGAACGCCGCGCCGGGCGCAGGAGCGCGCGCCGGCAGACGCTGCTCGCGGCGGCGCTCGCGTTGCTTGCGACGACCGCGCGAGCCGAGATCGACATCGAGATCCCGGACGTCAGCGAGCAGATCGCGACGAACGTGCGTGCCTTCCTGAGTCTCACGCGCTACGCCGAGCGCAAGGACGTCACGCCGGAAATCATGTCGCGCCTGCAGCGCCGCATCGTCGCGGAAACGCGTAGTGCGCTCGAGCCGCTCGGCTATTACGAGCCCGAGGTCGAATACCGCGTCGCCGACGAGGGCAACGGCAAGTGGACCGTGACCGTGCTCGTGACGCCCGGACGGCCGATCCGCATCTCCGACGTCGAGATCGACATCCAAGGACCGGGCAAGAACGAGCGCGCCCTGCGCGAGCTGCGCGAGCGCGAAGATCTGAAGCCGGGCCTGCGCCTCAATCACGGCGCGTACGACCGCTTCCGCGACGATCTCGTGCGGCTCGCGAAGAACGAAGGTTATCTCGATGCTCAGCTCACGACTCACGATCTAGTGATCGATCGTCTCGAGCGCCGCGCGCGTATCAAGCTCGTGCTCGACACGGGCGAGCGCTACCGCTACGGCCAGATCGACATCGTGCAGGACGTGATCCACGACGATGCGATGCGGCGCCTGCTGCGCATGCACGAAGGCGATCCGTACACGCTCGATTCGCTCCTGCGCACGCAGTACGTGCTCGACGACACGCAATATTTCTCGCTCGTCGACATCGACAGCGGCGATCCCGACCGCACAGCGCGCACCGTGCCGGTGAAGATTCAGGCGGAGCCGTCGCGCAAGCATCGTTTCGCCGTGAGCGCGGGCTACGCCACGGACACGCGCGCCCGCGGGCGCTTCACTTGGGACAACCGCCGCGTCAACGCGAGCGGCCATCGCTTCAAGACCGAGCTGATCGCCTCTTCGGTGCTGACGGGAATCTCGGCGCGCTACGTCGTGCCGGTCATGGACGTGGCGCTGGAAAAACTCGAGTTCACCGCACAGGCGTATGAAGAAGAGCTCGGCGATACGTTCAGCAAGCGCGTCGAAATCGGCGGCGGCCTCACGGAGGCGCTCGGCCGCTGGCAGCGCGTATTGTTCCTGCGCTTTTCGAACGAGAAGACGACGTTTCCGTTCGATGGCGTCAACCCGGAATTCTCGACCGAACAGTTCCTCATCATTCCCGGCATCAGCTACTCGACGCTGCCGAGCTACGTCGTCGGCGGACCGCTGCGCCCGTACAGCGTGTATGCGGAGCTGCGCGGCTCGCCTAGCACGCTCGGTTCCGAAGCCTCGTTCCTGCAATTGCGCCTGCGAACCGAGCGGCTGTTCCAGCTCTCGCCGCTCTGGCAGCTCAAGCTGCGCGGCGAAGTCGGCGCGAGCTGGGTGCCCGACTTCTCGGATCTGCCTGCCTCGCAGCGCTTCTTCGCCGGCGGCGAGAACAGCGTGCGCGGCTTCGATTTGAACGAGCTGTCGCCGCCCGCCGAGCCCGTGCCGGGACAGCCGACGCGCACGCGCGACACGAGCGTCGGCGGCAAGAACCTGCTGACGGGCTCGATCGAGTTCGAGCGCGCGCTGCCGCGCAACTTCGGGGTAGCGGCGTTCTATGACATCGGCAATGCGTTCAATGATTTCGGCGATCCGCTCGAATACTCCGTCGGGCTGGGCGTGCGCTATCGCGTCACCGTCGCAAGCTTCGGCGTGGACCTTGCGCAGCCGCTCTCGGAACCCGGCCGCGGCCCGAAGCTGCATCTGTACATCTCGACGCTGTTCTGACGCGCCGTGCTCACGCTCCTCGCCATCGTCGTTGCGCTCGCGGCCTTCGGTTGGCTGATCTATCGCTCGCGCGGCGCGCTGCGCTGGGTCCTCGTGCTCGTCGCGGTGATCGTGCTCGTGCCGATCGGCATCGTCGCCGCGCTTCTCTACACGGAGACGGGGCTGCAGCTGGCGCAAGGCCAGCTCGCACGGCTCGAGCGTTTCGGCGTTCACATCGAGGGCATCTCCGGCACGCTCGCGGGACCGCTGTACGTGGAGCGCTTCGAGCTCGTGAATCCGCACGTGCACATCGTCTCGCACGACATCGTGATCCAGCCGCGCTTGCGCGAGCTGCTGATTCAGACCATCGGCGTGCGCACGGCCACCGCGCGCGACACCGTCGTCGAGATCCTGCGCGCGCCGCCCGAGCCGCCGCCGACGAAGCCGCTGCGATTCCTGCCGAGCTTTCTGCGCATCAATGTCGACAATGCCGTGTTCACGAGCCTGCGGTACGTGAACATCGACGGCACCGCGGTCGAAGCGAGCGAGGCCAGCGGCTCCGCGACGCTGACGTCGCGCCGGATTCGGGTGCCGAAGTTCGCGGCCAAAGGCACGTGGTTCGATCTCGACGGCGGCGTCTCGCTCACGGCGCAGCGGCCGCTCGCGATGCAGCTGACGACGCGTGCACGGCTCAAGCATCGTGACATCGCCTACGTCATCGACGGCAGCGCCGGCGGCACGATCGATGAGCTAGGGATCAAGGCCACCGCGCTCGAACCCTCGCGCGCATCCGCCGATCTCACGCTCACGCGCCCGAACAACAGCTGGCGCATCGCAGGCAAAGTCACGTCGCCGGAATTCTCGCTCGCACCCTGGCTCGAGCGTCCGCCGTTCTCGTTGCGTGCGATCGCGCTCGACGTCGCGATGGACCCGCAGGGCATTCACGCCGCGGGGCAAGTCGTCGTTCCCGAGCTCGATGCGCAGCCGGTGTCGATCGATGCGAACGGCCGCTATGCGCAGCGCACGATTCACATCCATCGCGCCGATCTCGCGCTCGCGAATGCGCCGCTCAAGGCGCGCGTCGCGGGAACAGTCGCCTTGAACGGCGCGCAATCGGCGATCGATGCACACGCGCAGTGGACGCAATTGCAATGGCCGCTGCGCGGCGAGCCGATCGTTGCGAGCCCGACCGGCTCGGGGTCACTGCGGGGCACGCTGCCCTACTCCTTCTCGATCGATGCGCAGGTCGCGGCACGCAATGCGCCTGCCGCGGCAGGCACGGCGAGCGGCACGATCACGAAGACGTCGGTCACGCTCGATGCCTTCGATGTGAATGCGCTCGATGGACGACTGACAGGCGCCGGGGCGCTCGCGTTCGAGCAGCCGCGTCGCTGGAACGTGCGCGCGAGCGTCAGCGACATCGATACATCCCAGATCGATGCGCGCTTCCCCGGCCGCATCACCGCGCGGTTCGTCGCGAGCGGCACCGGCACGGATGCGAAGGCTCGATTCGCAGCGAACGTCGCCGAGGTGCGCGGGCATCTGCGTGAGCAGCCGGTCGCGGCGCGCGGCAGCATCGAGCGTGATGCACGCGGCTGGAAGGTACGGGACGCACGCGTCAACTACGGCGGCGCGCGACTCGCGCTCGACGGCGATCTGCACGATGACGTCCACGCAACCTGGTCATTGCACGCGCCGAATCTCCAAGCCCTGATTCCGGATGCGACCGGATCGCTCGATTTCACCGGCAGTGCGAACGGCCCGGTCAAAGCGGCGCACATCGTCGTCGACGCTCGCGGCGAGCGCATCGGCTACGGCGGCTGGCGCGCGCAACACCTCGCGATCAGCGGCGATGTCGATCTCGGCAGCACTCAGCAATCGCGGCTGTCGATCGATGCGCGGCAGATCGGGGCTTGGCAGGATGCCCGAATGGCGCAAGGAGGCGCAGGAGCGGGGGCTGCGACGCCGCTCGTCGACACGTTTCGCGCCACCGGCGAGGGCACCGCGAACGATCATCGCATCGTGCTCGAAGCGATCGGCCACACGACGACTCCGAGTGAGACTGCATCGCGCGCCAATGTCGCGCTGCAAGGCCGCTACGTCGATGGCGCCTGGAACGCGACGATTCGATCGACCGAGATCAAGGCTCGCGACGAGGCGGAGGAGCGACTCGAGCTCGTCCAGCCGGGCACGCTCGTCGTGAATCGCGAGCGCGCCTCGCTCGATCCGCTGTGCTTCGCGATGGGCAACGGACGCTTGTGCGCGGAAGGCAAATGGCAGCGTAACGGACCGTGGGAGGGCATCGTCTCCGGCTATGAATTGCCGCTCGCAGCATTCCTTCCGCCCGCGGGCGCCGATACGCAATACAGCGGCCGCATCGAAGGCCGTGTGCGCGCGTTCGGGGCGCCGAACGTCGTGTGGCAGGGCGAAGCCGGCATGCGCATCATCGACGCGGCGATCATCTATCGTCCGCCGGGGGCTGAGCCCGAGACATTGAACCTGGGGACGGGCGGTCTCGGCGCGACGGCGACGCCGGAGCGCATCAATTTCTCCTTCGGCGTGCAGGCCTTCACGGATACGTTCTTGTTCGCGAATGCGACCATCGATCGGCGCACGACGAGCGCTCTCGCGGATTCGCCGCTCGTCGGCGACTTTCGCGCGCGCGCGGCCGACGCGAACATCCTGCCGATCATGTTCCCCGACATCGACCACGCGGCCGGCCTTCTCACCGCGAACGGCACCGTGAGCGGCACGCTCGCGGCGCCGCAAGTGAACGGCCGCATCGAGCTCGCGAACGGCGAGTTCGATTCGTATCGCGTGAACCTCGCATTGCGCCAGTTGAACCTCGTCGCGAACCTCGCGGGCAACGGGCTCGATTTCAACGGCAAGGGTCTGGCGGGCGAAGGCGAGTTGAACGTCGGCGGCCAGTTCCATTGGGTCGACGGCGTCTCGCGCGGCACTCTCACGATTCGCGGCGAGAAGCTGCTCGTCGCGGATCTGCCCGAGTATCGCGTCGTCGCCTCGCCCGATCTGCGCTTCGCGATCGACGGCCGCAAGATCAACGCGACCGGCACCGTCGCGATTCCGAGTGCGCGCGTACAGCCCGCGGATCTGAGCGGTGCCGTGCAGACATCCGCGGACGCGCAGTACGTCGGCGAGCATCCCGCGGAGGCCGCGGGTCGGTACGTCGTGAACAGCGAGATTCGCGTCGACATGGGCGATGACGTGCGCGTCGAATCGTTCGGGCTCGGCGGCCGGATCATCGGCGGCGTCGCGACGACGATTCGAACCGGCGAGACGCCGATCGGCCGCGGCGAGCTCAGCGTCGCCGAGGGCCGCTACGAAGCCTACGGCCAGAAGCTGCAGATCACGCGCGGCAAGCTGCTGTTCGAAGCCTCGCCGCTGAACGATCCCGGGCTCGATATCGAAGCGCGGCGCCAGATCGAGCAGATCGTCGTCGGGCTGAACGTGCGCGGCACGCTGCAGCAGCCGCGCTTGTCGTTCTTCTCGGAGCCTTCGATGCCGCAGACGCAGATCGTCTCGTATCTGCTCGTCGGCAAATCCGTCGACAGCATGCAGACGGGCGATACGGTGGCGGTGAACTCGGCGCGCGATGCCTTGGCGATGCAGGGCGGCGGATTGCTCGCCTCGCAGCTCGGCCGACGCATCGGCCTCGAGGAAGTGGGCGTGGAAAGCAGCGTCGACAGCGCCGGCACGACGAATCAGCAGCTCGTGCTCGGCAAATTCCTGTCGCCGCGGTTGTTCGTGAGCTACGGCATCTCGCTCACCGAGTCGATCAATACGCTGAAGCTGCGTTACACGATCAGCGATCGGTGGGTGCTCAAGACGGAATCGGGCGAGAACCAGAGCGCGGACATCGAGTTCACGATCGAGCGCTGAGCTGCGCCTCTTCCCTCAGTAGAGCACGTCCTTCAGCGCCTGCACCAAGGCGAGCGGCTGATCGAGCATCACATGATGATGCGAGTGCGCAATCACGATCGGCCCCGAGCCCTGCCGCAGATGCTGGACGATCGCGTTCGCGAGCTCGGCCGAGACGACGGCGCTTTGATCGCCGTACATATATGTGACGGGAACCTGGATGCCGGCGAGCGTCGCCGTCAGCTGCTCGACGTCCGGCGCGACTTGCCGCGGCAGAAACGATTCGTCGAACTTCCACGTCCAGCCGCCCTCGACCTGCTTCAAGGAATGGCGCGCGATGTAGTCGAGAATGTAGGGCGCGGCGATGTTCTGTTCGGGCACGAGCCGGAAGCGCGCTCGCGCGGCCTCGTAAGTGGGATAGATGTTTTTCGGACGCAGCTCGAGCTGCGGCGGAACGCGCGCGGCGGGCAGCACGGGGATGTAGCTGTCGATGATGACCGTGCGGCTCACGAGATCGGGAAACTCGAACGACGCTCGCGCGACCTGCGAGCCGCCGAAGCTGTGACCGATGAGCGTGGAACGGCCGAATCCCGAGTGCGTCAGGACGGCGCGAATGGCGCGGGAGAAATCGCGTCCTTCGTAACGCGGCCGCGCGCTGCTGTCGCCCATGCCGGGGAAGTCGAGCGCGGCGACGCGAAACCGCTCGAGGAAAAACGGCGCGATGAAACTCCACCAGCGCGCGTGCGCGCGAAAGCCGTGCGCGAACAAGAGGCCAGGCTTGTGAGTCTCGGCCGCGTTCCAGCTCAAGTAATGAACGGGAACGCCGTCGAGCTCGGCGAAACGGGATTCGGCAGGGTGAGCAAGAGCGTCGGTGAACCAGGCGGGCGTGTCGGACATGCAGGCTCGGCGGAGAAAATGGCGAGGGCGTACGTTAGCACGCCGCGCGCGTCATCCCGACGAACGTGACGCCAGCGGCAGCGCGCCCGTCATCCCGACGGAAGTCGGGATCGCCATCGGCACCCTCTCCCCGTCATCCCGACGAAAGTCGGGATCTCCTTCGGCGTCGGTGCCAATGGCGGTCCCGACTTGCGTCGGGACGACGGCGGGGCGGGCTAGTCGAATTCCGTCGGCAGACCGCGCTGCAGGTGATGCACGTACATGCGATGGATCTGCGCTGCAGTCGTTCGCCCCGTCGACAGCTCCGGCAGCTCATCGAGCCGATAAAACTCGACGCCATCGGTTTCGTTGCTGAAGCGCGGCGCGCCGCCCGTGATGTCGCAAATGAACATGGCGTTCCAGGCGTGAAAAAAGTACGGCGGATGCTCGTGCTTGTTGCGATCGTAGAGTGCGGCGAGCTTCACTGCCTTCGCGGTGAAGCCGGATTCCTGCTCGATCTCCTTTTCAATGGCATACGCCGGGCTGTCGTTCACGTCGGCCCAGCCGCCGGGCAGCGACCATCTGCCATCCGTCGTCTCGCGCACGAGCAGCACGCGGTCTTCACGAAAGATGGCGCCGCGCACGGTGATCTTCGGCGTCGCGTAGCCCGTCTCGACGAACCAGGTGTCGTGCAGCGCATCGGGTGAATGCTGCGATTCGTTCGCGAGCAATTGCGCTGCGATCTGGGCGATCTCCCGATAGCGCTCGCGGTCGTACTCTTGCGGCGTGAAGTGCAATCCCGATTGCGACAGTGCGAACAGCCGGCGTGCAAGATCGACATTGGAAGGCATGATGTATCCAGCGGCAGCGAAGCTCGCCGAAGCTTCGCGCGCATTCCAGCGGTGATGCAAGTGACGCGCGAGCGAAGCGCGCGCGTCATCCCGGCGCAGCGGCGTATCAGTGAAGCACACGCGTTATCCCGACGAACGTCGGGATCGCAATCTTGCAGCGTGCCGAAGGCGGTCCCGACTTTCGTCGGGACGACGGGGGTGTGTCTCGTTGCTATCATGCGCGCCCCTCGCACGCTCGCGGAGCGCATGAGTCAATCCATTTCTTCCCCCTTGCCCTCCGACCGCATCGATGGACGCGGCCTGGCTGCGGCATGTTCGGCATTCTTCGTCTGGGGCCTGCTGCCGCTTTATTTGAAAGCTTTGCAGCCCGTGCCCGTATTGCAGGTCACCGCGCATCGACTCGTCTGGGGCTGCGTGTTCGCCTTCGGATGGCTCGCGATGCGCCGCGAGCTGTCGCGCGTATGGGCCGCGCTCGCCGATCCGCGCACGCGCTGGCGCCTGTGCCTGAGCGCGGCGCTCATCAGCGGGAACTGGATTACCTATGTCTGGGGAATCGCGAACGCGCGAGTCGTCGAGACGAGCCTCGGTTACTTCATCAATCCGCTCGTGAACGTGCTGCTCGGCGTGCTCGTGCTCTCGGAGCGCTTGAGTCGCGCCCAATGGACTGCGGTCGCCTTCGCGGCGGCGGGCGTGTCGTATCTCACGTGGAGCGCGGGACATTTGCCGTGGATCGCACTGACGCTCGCGCTCACGTTTGGTTTCTATGGCCTCGTGCGCAAAGTCGTGCAGGTCGATGCGCTTGCGGGCTTCGCGACGGAAACGGTCGTCCTGCTGCCCGTTGGGCTCGGATACCTGCTGTGGTGTCAGGCGGTCGGGACCGGCTCGTTCGGGCATTTGGGACTCGGGATGGACTCGTTGTTGATCCTCGGAGGGCCGCTCACCGCGATTCCGCTCGTGTTGTTTGCGGTGGGCGCGCGCCGCATCCCGTATTCGACCGTCGGACTGCTGCAATACATCGGACCGACGCTTCAGCTCATCCTGGCGATCTTCGTGTTTCATGAGCCGTTCACGCATGAGCGCGCGGTCGGGTTCTCGCTGATCTGGACGGCGCTCGCGATCTACGCGGTCGATGGGGTGTGGCGGTCGCGAAAGATCGCCGCGCTCGAGGCCTGACCTCCCTCTCCCTTCGGGAGAGGGGACGCCTGCTCGGGAGCGGGAAAGCGGCTTGACAGCGTTTGCATATTTATGCACGATGCGCGCGTTTTTATGCACAGGCGTTTTCCGACCCGCTGACCTTCCTACTCCGTGGCCGCCGAAATTCATCAATCCGTCACGCGCCGCGCGGCGATTCTCCGGATCATCCGGGAGTCGACCGTGCACAATCAGGACGAGCTGGTGAAAGTGCTGCGCAAGCAGGGTTTCGAGGCGA
>Ga0164243_10003448_pt1 | contig 25300 bp, 22 predicted proteins | sample OricompcompostOP_FD_108781 | JGI IMG/M metagenome (GOLD analysis project Ga0164243, IMG submission 108781) | Organic Plus compost microbial communities from Emeryville, California, USA - Original compost - Organic plus compost (OP) | ecosystem: Engineered > Solid waste > Mixed feedstock >...
CGATCGCTGTAGCTCCGCTCGAATGGCGTGCGTGGTCTTGGCGCTGCCGTGGAGAACCTGGCCCATAGCTCCCTCCGCTGTGATGACGACAATTTTACACCATCACATGCTGGGACTATACACACACCCTTGGTCGTTCTCGTGGAGGACTGACCACCAAGATCAATGCCATGGTCGATGCGCGCGGCCTGCCGCTGGCGATTACGCTTTCGCCGGGCCAAGCCTCCGACAAGGCCGCCGTCGCGGAACTGATTGCCACCCATCCCGCACCCGGCGATGTCGTGGCGGACCGGGGGTATGACGCCCGGGCCGTGCTGGACATCATCGCCGCGGCGGGCGGTCGGGGTCACATTCCCACGCAACGCGACCGCAAGCTGCAGCGCTCCGTCGATCCCGCCATCTACAGAAAGCGCAATCTCGTCGAGCGCTTCTTCAACAAGCTCAAGCACTTCCGAAAAGTCGCCACCCGATACGAGAAAACCGCCCGAAACTACAAATCCCTCGTCCTCATCGCATGCGCAAGGCTATGGATGCGGTTTTATGAGTCCGCATCCTAGCGGCAGGGCCTTCGCGCCCCGGCGCCGTTCAGTCCTCCCGGCGCGTCTGCAGGCTGTGATATCTGAACTGCCGCCGCGCCTCGTGGAGCCGCATTCCCCCCCGGCAGGCTTCGCGGATGCGTTCCTCCGCCGCGTGGATTTCCTCGGCGGCGGCCAGCACGGCCTCCTCATGCGCCTGCGGGATGACCACCACCCCGTCCGCGTCGCCGCGCAGCAGGTCGCCGGGCGCGACGCGCGCGCCGCCGATATTGACCGGGCAGTCCATCCGCTCGACCTGCACCCGATCCTTGCCGGTGCGCATCCAGTGGCCCTTGCTGAACACCGGATAGCCGAGCTTGCGGCAAAGCGCCACGTCGCGGCTGACGCCGTCGATCAGCGTGCCGGCGAGCCCGCGCCGGTGCGCGATCTCGGTCAATATATCGCCCCAGATGGTGGCATCGTCGCGCCCGCCATTGTCGATAACGACCACATGGCCGGGCGGCACGTCGTCGATATAATCGCCTACCGTGCCGGCCGGCTTGCCGGCGGGACCGCACAACATGGTGAAGGCGCGGCCGGTCATGGCGAAGGACGGATCGCGCCCGGCGATCCGGTAGCACTGGCCGACGATGCCGAGCCGGTCGAGCGCGTCGGACAGCGTGGCGGTATCCAGCGCGGCCGCCCGCGCGACATTGCGATCCTGCGCCATCAGTCCCGCTCCAGCATATGCTCGTAATTGCCGCTCAGCACGGCGCTCATCGGCCGGTCCTTGTCGATCTCGGCGATCATCGCCTGCTCGCGCGCCACGATCGTCTCGGCCGCCGCCAGCACGGCGGCGACATTGGCCGGCGCGATCATGATCACCGCGCTGCCGTCCGCCACCACATAATCGCCCGGATGGACGGTGACCTCGCCGATGCGCACCGGCTCGTTGGTCGCCTTCTCGACCACGCGGGCGCGGGCGGTGAAGCAGGTCAGGCGGTTGGTGAAGATGGGGAAATCGAGCTCGCGTGCCTCGTCGATATCGCGCACCGGCCCGTCCGCGACGACCGCGCGCACCTTCGCCCGGATCGCGCCGCGCGTCAGCAGCCCGCCCCAGCAGCCGGCCTCGACGCCGCTGCGCTGCTCGATGACGATGATCGAGTGGGCGTCCGATGCTTCGATCGCGGTGGTGCCGAGATGCCGCGGCGGGCCGGGGGGCGGATCGCCCGTGCCCAGCTTCACGGTGACGGCGATGCCGGCGACCCGGCCGTTGCCCGATTCCCGGCGCAGGCCCGTCACCTGGCCGGCGAGGCCCAGCTTGTCGAGCGCGTCGGAAAGCGCGCAGCAGTCGATCGCGACGAGGCGCGCGAGGATGTCGGCCGCCGCGCTCATGCCGCCGGCGGGTCCAGCTTGAACAGCGCCATGGCGTTGCGGAACATGATGCCGTCCTTCTCCGCCTGCGTGAGCCAGTCGAAGCCGGTGATGAAAGGCGCGATGTCGTCCAGTGTCTTGCCCGTATGCGGATCGACCGCCGAGCCGACGCCGGGGCACTCCGCGCCGAACAGGCAACGGTCCGCGCCCACCGTCCTGATCAGCAGGCGCAGCGCGTCCTCCGAATAGAGGACGGTATCATAATAGAGGTTGCGCATCATCTCGACGAAATCGAGCCCGCGCCGGATCGCCGAGGCGCGGAAGCGGCCGACATGGTAGGGGATGGCGCCGCCGCCATGACTGCACACGATCTTGAGGTTCGGAAAGTCCCTGAACACGTCGCTCTCGACCAGGCCATAGACGGCCATCGTCTCCTCCAGCAGGAAATTGAGCGTATAGGGCGCCCGGGCGGACCGCGATCCGGCCGAGTGGATATGCGCCGGAACGTCCAGCTCGCACAGCTTCTCGTAAAGCGGATACCAGTAGCGGTCGCCCATCGGCGGCGGCTCGGTGCCGCTGTTCTCATAAGGATCGGGATTGAGCAGGCAACCCTTGAAACCGAGCGTCCTCACGCAGCGCTCCAGTTCGGGCAGCACATTCCCGACGGGTTCGCCAGCGACCTGCGGCAGGCCGCAGATCGGCGCGAAGCGGTTCGGCATGAGCTGGCACTGGCGGGCGATGATGTCGTTGGTGGCTTCGGTGAACCAGTGGACGAGGAAGCCGGGCTTCTCCGAATGCATCATCTGGAACGGGCGCGGGCTCAGGAGCTGATAATCGGTGCCCATGCGATCCAGCATGTCGAGATGGCCGCAGGGCGCCATTTCCCGGCGATTGGTGTAAGAGAGGATCTCCTCGTCGGTGAGGGTCGGGAACTTCCGTCCATGCTCGCCCCGGTGCGAGAGCAGCAGCGACTTGTAGACCCACAGCTCCGCGGGCGCGCTGACATGGCCATGGCAATCGATGATCATCGGGAAGCCTCTCCGTCGGTCGGATTAGAATAATATTTGGTATAACGATACTGTTGGAGCGGTCAACTGCCGGGACGCGATACCGGACATGCGACGGCGGGATCGGCGCGATGTCCGTGCGTGCGAAAGTGGCTGTACCGCCTGGTGATCTTCCGTCCCGGTTCGAAGCCGGCTCATGCTCCTGCCTGCGCAGGAGCATGAGTTGGTTCCACCCACGGCCGATGGATTTTACACCGGCTCGGAGGCCATCAGCGAGAGATCGCGCCACTTGCGCAACTCGGCGAGCTGGTCTTCGAGCGCGCCCGCGATCATGTCGTACGCCGCCTTGCCGAGCGAGAGCTGGGCTGGCGGTTCGGGCGCGTCGGCGAGCGCGGCGATGGCGCGCGCGGCGCCGCGCGGGTCCTCGCAGGTCGCGTGGGCCAGCCATTGCTCGACCGTGTCGGCAACGGTGCGATAGGGCACACTGGCGGGCAGCCGGACCAGCGATCGCGTGCCGAAATCGGTGGCGAAGGCGCCCGGCTCGACCGCGCTGACGCGGATGCCATGGCCGGCGACCTCGCCCGCAAGCCCCGCGCACAGGCCCTCGATCGCATATTTGGACGCCGAATAGAGCGCCACCATCGGCGCAGAGGCGCGCGCGCCGACGGAAGTGATGTTGATGATGTGCCCGCTGCCCTGTTCGCGCAGGCGCGGCAGGAAGGCGCGGATCATGTCCATGACGCCGAACACATTGACCTCGAACAGCGCCCTGATCTGCGTGTCCTTGGCATCCTCGACCATGGCCTGCAGGCCATGGCCGGCATTGTTGACCAGCATGTCGATGCCGCCGAACGCCTCCCAGGCGGCGTCGCGGGCGGCACGCACCTCTTGGGGGTGCGTCACGTCCAGCCGCACCGCGAGCGCACGGTCCGGCGCGCGCGCGACAATGTCCGCCACCTTGTCCGGATCGCGCGCCGTCACCGCGACGCGGTCGCCGCGCGCGAGCGCCAGTTCGGCCAGCGCCCGGCCGAAGCCGGTGCTGCATCCGGTGATGAACCAGCGTTTGCCGTGCGTCACCGCAACCTCCTCTCGCTGGCGGCTTACCACATGCCGTTGCCGTTTTCGGCATGGTCGGGGACGGGCTGCTTGATGTCCCAATGTTCGGCGATCTGGCCGTTGCGCATTCGGAAGATGTCGACCTGCGCCGATTTCCTGCCCGTCGCCATGTCGGTCAGGATATAATGGACCAGCACCAGGTCGCCTTCCGCCACGATGCGCTGGGGGCCGAGCTGCGGTTTTGGCCCGGAAAGATCGCCCCATTCGCGCCGCAGATAATCGATCGCGCCCTGCCGTCCGTCCGCGATGATCGGGCTGTGCTGCCTGTAATCGGCTGAGAGATAATGGTTGATCGCGCCGATCACGTCGCCGCGCGCGACCTGCGCCACATAGTCGTGATAGACCTGCAGCGAGGCAGCGCGGTCGGCTTCGGGATCAGGCAGGCCGCAGGTCGGCGCGGCGATGCTGTCCTGCGCCTGCCCGGCGCGATCCCATGTCTCGTAATTGCCGCAGCCCATGCCGTTGCCGTTCAGCGAGGTGGCCGGGATCGGCTGGATCACATCCCAATGCTCGGCGATCCTGCCGTCCGCGACGCGCCACAGGTCGACGAACAGCCTGGCCTTGCCGTCCGCCGTGACGCTGTGATGCATCATCGCGAAGATGTCGCCGTCGACCAGAACCATGTCGGTCACATGGCGCGGCGGCGGGGGTGGCGGATCGGCCCTGGGCTTCTGCATGAGTTTCGCGAAGAAGGCGCGGTGGCCCGCGACGCCATCGGCCATGTCCGGATCATGCTGGATGAAGTCGGGCGCCGCCAAAGCGGCATAGGCGCCGAAATCATGCCGCATGAAATAGCGGTCGAGAAAGGTCCGGGCGAAGGCGCGGGTGGCCTCTGTCCGGTCGGTCGCGCGCTCGTTCGCGGTTGCCGGAAGCGCCGTCTCCCGCGCCATGGCGCCGGTCGCGATCAGGGCGCCGGCGGCAAGCAGCGCGCGCAGGGATGTGTTCATGGCTCAATCCTCCAGGCTGTAACCGGCCAGCCGTTCGAGCTGGCGGATGATCGCGCTGTGATCCAGATCGCCCTCGCCATTGCAACGCGCCGCATTGAGCAACTGCTGGCAGAAGGCGGTCTGGGGCAGGGGCAGGCCGAGCTGGTTGCCGCCCGACAACGCGAGGTTGAGATCCTTGTGATGCAGGTCGATGCGGAAGCCCGGCGAGAAGCTGCGCTTGAGCATCCGCTCGCCATGGACCTCCAGCACGCGCGAGCTGGCGAAGCCGCCGAGCAGCGCCTCGCGCACCCGCGCGGGATCGGCGCCGGCCTTCGCGGCGAACAGCAGCGCCTCGCCCACCGCCGCGATGTTGAGCGCGACGATGATCTGGTTGGCGACCTTGGCGGTCTGCCCCGCGCCGCTGTCGCCGACATGGGTGATGTTCTTGCCCATCGCTTCGAAGAGCGGCCGGGCGCGCTCGAAGGCTTCAGGGCGGCCGCCCGCCATGATGGTCAGCGTCGCTGCCTTCGCGCCGACTTCGCCACCGGAGACCGGCGCGTCGACATAGTCGGCGCCGAGCGCCTCGATCCGCGTCGCGAAATCCTGCGTGGCAAGCGGCGAGACGGAGCTCATGTCGATGACCAGCTTGCCCGTGCCCAGCCCCTCGGCCACGCCGCCCGGCGCGAACAGCACCTGTTCGACCTGCGGCGTGTCGGGCACCATCAAGATGACGATCTCCGCCGCGCGGGCCAGGTCTGCCCGGCTGTCATGGCCCCGCGCACCCTTCGCCAGAAGATCGCCAGCGCCGGCACTCGCCTTCAGGACATGAAGCGCGTGCCCGGCTCCGACGAGATGGCCGGCCATGGGCCGGCCCATGATGCCGAGACCGATAAATCCGATATTCGCCATGCTGGACATCCTCCTCGATCGGCTTTCTTAACTGCCTACATTTTTGTTAGTCATAATGCTACGCTGGATCGCTGACCTGCCGACAGCGCCGGAAGGTCCCGGAAATCGGTAATTGATAATTTCTGCAATTCCGGCCAATGCTTGGAGCCATCATGACAGAAATGACGACGGTTTCCCGCGGCGTCCCCGCCAAGATCGCAGACGAACTCCGCTCCCTCATCGCGCGCGGTACGCTCGCGCCGGGCACGCGGCTGGGCCAGACGGAACTCGCCGAGCAGTTCAATGCCAGCCGGGTGCCGGTGCGCGAGGCGCTCAAGCTCCTGAGTTCCGAAGGGATTATCGAGCATGATCCCAATCGCGGCTTCTTCGTCACCCGCCTCTCGCGCGACGAGGCCGAACAGCTCTTCACCCTGCGCCACCTTGTCGAGGACGAGCTGATGAAGACGATCGCCTGGCCGGACGAGACGCAGATTGACGCGCTGGAGAAGCAGGCGACCGAGTTGGAGGCCCTGCTCGACGCGGGCGACCGGTCGCGCTGGTGGATCGAGCATCGCAAATTCCATACCGCCATCTTCGACCTCTCCCCCAAGAAGACCATGATGCGCGAGGCCATGCGTCTCTGGGCCCTGACCGACCGGTTCCGCGCCCTGCTGCCGCTGCCGCGCCGGCCGAGCGAGGAGCGCAATGTGGTGAGCAAGCATTCCCTCATCGCGGCCCTGCGCGAACGCGACCGGGAGAAGCTCATCGCCGCCCGCCGCAGCCGGCGCGAGGCATTCGAGCGGCTGCTGCTGGAAACGCTCGAAGCCCGCGGGCTTTGAGCCGGCGCGGCATTCAGGCCGCGACCGGCTCCCCCCAGAGTTCGCGCGAGGCGAGCGCGCAGCCCTCGACCATCGCTTCCATCTTGGCCCAGCCGATCTCGTGCGGCATCCGTCCGCCGCCCATCCCGCAATCGGTGCCGGCAATGACATTCTCCCGGCCGACATAGCGCGCGAACCGCTCCAGCCGGTCGGCCACCACCTCGGGATGCTCGATCGTGTTGGTGCGATGGCTGACCACGCCGGGGATGAGGATCTTGCCCTCGGGCAGCTTCACATCCTTCCAGATCTTCCATTCATGCTCGTGGCGCACATTGCCCGCCTCGAAACTGTAGGCCTGCGCCTTCACCTCCAGCATGAGGTCGACGACGTCGCGGAACGGGATGTCGTCGATATGCGGGCCGTTCCAGCTGCCCCAGCAGAGATGGTAGCGCACGCGGTCCTCGGGGATGTTGCGCAGCGCGTGGTTGGTGGCCTCGACACGCATCTTCGCCTTCCTGCGATAGTCCTCAAGCGTGATGTCGGGCACCAGCGTCGCCCATTTGTCGGGCAGGTCCGGTCCGTCGAGCTGAAGGATGAAACCCGCCTTGACGATCGCCTCATATTCGGGGCGCAGCACGTCCGCGAGCGCATGGAGGAAGGCTTCCTCGTCCCCATAATGCTCGTCCCAGATGAAATGATGCAGCCAGCCGGGCGACATCATGGGAAAGAAGGCGTCGCGGTCGCCCAGGCCCAGTTCGGTCAGGACCTTGCGGAAGCGCGCCAGCTCGGCGTTGATGATCTCGGTGTCCTTGGCCCTGAGCGCATCCACCGCGACCATGCGCATCTGGTTGTTGGTCGGCGCGCCGTCCTTGAAGCGGGCGGCGTCGGCCGCCTTGTAATATTCCGGGAAGCTGCGGCGCTCTCGGCTGTCGAACACCGCCGCGCCGACCTCGCCGGGCTTGCATTCGCGATAGATGATACCGTCGATCCGCTTGCCATATTTGGCGAAGGTGTTGAACCGCCCGGCCTCCCCGTCCGAAATGACATCGACGCCGATATCGACCTGGCGCTGGACCATTTCGCGAATCGCGGCCTCCAGCTTCGGGAGATAGATCTCGTCGGGAATGTCCTCACCGCGCGACTTGCGCTGCTCCAGCGCGCGGAATTCCGGATCATTGGGTGAGAGCCGCCCTGCATGGGATACGAGAATGCGGTCGTCGCTGCGCTTCATGCCTGTCTCCTGATCTGTTAGGCAATTTAGTATAATAATCTTGCCAAAAGTCAATGTGGATTGCTCCGGCGATGGCTCAGGGGGCTGGGGCCTTGTCGGGGCACGGCGGCCGGTTGCCGAGGATGAGGTCGGCGGCTTTTTCCGCGATCATGATGACCGGCGCATTGGTGTTGCCGCCCACCACGCGCGGCATCACGGACGCATCGGCCACGCGCAGGCCCTCGATGCCGCGCACGCGCAGCTCCGGATCGACCACGGCGTCGTCCCCCGTGCCCATCGCGCAGGTGCAGGAGGCATGATGGGCGAGCACGGCGCTTTGGCGGTGATAGGCGTCGATCTCCGCGTCGCTCCGCACGGACGCACCGGGCATGATCTCGCCGCCGACCAACTCGCCCAGCGGTTTGGCCGCGAAGAAATCGCGCAGCATATGGATGGTCCGGCGCATCGTCGCCAGGTCGCGCGCGTCCTGGAACATGTTGATGCGGATCTCCGGCGGCGCGGCGGGATCGGCAGAGCGCAACCGCACCGTGCCCCGGCTCTCGGGCCGCAGCAGCACCGCGAACACGCTCATCGCGTGGCCCGCGCCGCGCCGGATGCCGGGAAACCAGACGCGCGCGTCGAGCCGGGTCGGGTAGATGTTCGCCTTGATGTCCGGCCGATCGAGCCCGTCCCGGGTGCGCATGAAGGCGAAGCTGGTCACGGGGAGCTGGGTCGAATGCGATTCGATGCCGAGCGCATAGCGGGCCATGGTCAGCGCCAGCCGGTCGAAGCGCAGCGCATTCTCGTAACCCACCGGCCGGTTGAGATGATAGCTGATGCCGGTGAGCGGGTGCTCCTGCAGGTTGCGGCCCACGCCCGGCAGATCGGCAGCCACGTCGATGCCCAGCGCGCGCAACTCGTCCGCCGGACCGATGCCGGAGAGCAGCAGCAGCTTGGGAGAATTATAGGCGCCGGCCGCGAGGATCACCTCGCGTCCGGCCCTGATGACGTGCCGGCCGTCCCGTCCCGCAAGTTCCACGCCAACCGCCCGGCCGTGCTCGATCAGGATGCGAGTCACCAGCGCGCCGGTCACGATGTCGAGATTGGGGCGCCGGGCCGCGGGGTGCAGATACTGGGTAGCAGTGCTGGCGCGCCGGCCCCTGTCGACCGTGACTTCGGGCGGGGCGAAGCCCTCGCCGGTCTCGGGCCCGTGCTGGTCGTCGACGACCTTGAGGCCCAGATTGCGCGCTGTCGCCATGGTCGCGTCGAAGATCGGGCCGCTGGTGTCGATCGGCGAAACGGTGAGCGGGCCGTCGCCGCCATGATAGGCGCTGGCGCCGCGCCAGCTCCTCTCGGAGCGCCGGAAATAGGGCAGCACCTCGTCCCAGCTCCAGCCGATCGCGCCCAGCGCGGCCCATTCGTCATAGTCGCCGGGATGGCCGCGCGAATAGACCATGCCGTTGATCGAGGACGTGCCACCCAGGCATTTGCCGCGCGGCAGCCAGAGCTTGCGTCCCTCCAGTCCCGGCTCGGGCTCGCTCCAGTAGTCCCAGTTGAGGCGCGGGCTGAATTGCAGCTTCATGAAGGCGAAGGGCAACTTCATCAGCGGATGCGAGTCGCGCCCGCCCGCTTCGATGACCATCACACGCCGATCGGGATCGGCGGACAGGCGGTTCGCGAGCACGCAGCCGGCCGAGCCCGCGCCCACGATGATATAATCGGTGCTGGTGACTTTCGGCATTGCGTCCTCTCGGAAATAGAATACTCAATTGTAATACGATTGCAATCGCGGCATGAAGGGTCGCGACAGGAGAGTAGCCTTGGAAGCATTGCGATTCTTGATCGGTGGCGCATGGGTGAAGCCGCTCGGCACGGAAATCTGCGAGGTCCGCAATCCCGCCGACGGCACGTCGGTCGGCCGCGCGGCACTGGGCTCGGTCTATGATGCGGATCGCGCGGTCGCGGCGGCGCGGGCGGCCTTTCCCGCCTGGTCGCGCACGGGCATCGATGAGCGCATGGCCGTGCTGCGGCGGATGCGCGCCGCCTTCGACGCGGCCGCGCCGGCGATCGAGGCTCATCTGGTGCGCGAGACCGGGCTCACCCCGCTGGTCGCGCAGGGCCAGACGATGATGTGCCGAGCGCATTTCGACGGCATTTTCGACCTGCTGCCGCATTATCGCTTCGCCGAAGAGACTGACGGCCGGTTCGCGCTGGTGCGCGAACCTGTCGGCGTGGTGGTCGCCATCACAAGCTGGAACGCCCCGGTCAGCCAGATGCTGTGCAAGGCGGTGCCGGCGATCGCCGCGGGCTGCACGGTCGTCGTCAAGCCGAGCGAACTGGCGCCCCTGTGCGGCATTCTGCTCGCCGAGGCGCTGGATGAGGCCGATCTGCCGCCCGGCATCTTCAATCTGGTCAATGGCCGGGGGCCGAGCTGCGGCCGCCGGCTGGCCGAGCATCCGGACGTCGACATGGTGTCGATGACGGGCTCGGTCGCCGGGGGCGGAGCTGTCGCGGCGGCGGCGGCGCCGACGATCAAGCGCGTCCATCAGGAACTGGGCGGCAAGTCCGCCAATCTGCTGTTGCCCGATGCGGATTTCGCCGAGGTGATCCCCAAAAGCGTCATGATGTGCATGATGAACGCCGGGCAGGCCTGCGCGGCGCCGACCCGGCTGATCGTCCCCGCCGACCGGTTCGAGGAGGTCGCGCGCCTCGCGGTGGCGGCGGCGGAAGGGATCGTTGTCGGTCCCCCCGACGATCCGGCGACCACGTTCGGCCCCCTCTCCAACGAAGCGCAATACAGGCGCGTCAACATGCTGATCGAGCAGGCCATCGCCGAGGGCCAGCCGCTGCTCGTCGGCGGCCCCGGCCGGCCGGCGCACCTTGCTTCCGGCTATTATGCGCGACCGACCATTTTCGGCCCGGTTGTGGCGGACGCCGCCATCGCACAGCAGGAAGTCTTCGGCCCCGTGCTCTGCATCCAGACCTATCGCAGCATCGACGAGGCGGTCGAGATCGCCAACGCCACGGCGTTCGGCCTTGCCGCCTATGTCCAGTCGGCCGACCCGCAGGCCGCGCGCGCGGTCGCGGGGCGGCTGCGCGCGGGCTATGTGACGATCAACCTGCCCGGCTGGACGGCGGCGGCCCCGTTCGGCGGCTACAAGCGCTCGGGCAACGGCAAGCAATATGGCGTCTGGGGCTTCGAGGAGTTTCTCGAAACCAAGGCGATTCTGGCGAGACAGGAGAGAGAATGAACGAGACGGGAAAGCGCCGCGCCGTGGTGACGGGCGCGGCCGGCGGATTGGGCGCGGCGATCGCGGAACGGCTGGCGAGAGACGGCCTGGCGGTCGCGCTGGTCGACATCAAGGACATGAGCGAGGCGGTCGGGCGCATCCGCGCGGCCGGCGGCGAGGCCGAGGGCTATCTGTGCGACATCACCGATCCCGATGCGGTGGCGCGGCTTGCCGAACAGGTCGAGACGCGATTCGGCGGATGCGACGTGCTGATGAACAATGCGGGGCGCTACGAGAATCGGTCCTTCGATGAACTGAGCTTCGAGCATTGGCGCAAGGTGATGGCGCTCAATCTCGACGGCATGTTCCTCATGGCCAAGGCCTTCGCGCCGGGGATGCGGGCGCGGGGCTGGGGGCGGATCATCAACATGGCGTCGAACTCCGCCTTTCTGGCGCCGGCCGGCATGGCGCAATATGTGGCCTCCAAGTCCGGCGCGATCGGCCTTGCCCGGGCGCTGGGCGCAGAGCTCGGCCCGGACGGCGTGACCGTGAATGCCATCGCGCCCGGTCCGATCGTTACCGAACAGGTGCGGCATTCCTATGCGCAGGACATGGGCGGCGATCCCGACATGTTCGACGATTTCATGACCGCGCTGGCCCAGAACCAGTCGATCAGGCGGCCGGGCATGCCGGGCGACGTGGTCGGTCTGGTCTCCTTCCTCGCCAGCGACGATGCCGGGTTCATCACCACCCAGACCATCATCTGCGACGGCGGCTGGGCGCGGGTGTAGGCGGGCTCGTCTGCGGGATATCCGTGCTCCTGCCTTCGCAGGAGCGCAAGCCGGTTCCATTCGCCACGGAAGGACCCTGAGTGGATTCCGGGACTCTGCCTTCACGGGAGCACGGATGGCTCGAGGGCGCACGCGTGACAGCGGCGCCGCTCCCTCCGTCGAACGGCTATGTCCTCACTCCGCCGCGCAGGCTGACGCCGCCTCCGCCTGCTCGGCCGCGATGCGGTCCCGCAGGATACGCCGCGCCATGATGGGCGCGGCATCGGTCTTGAGCAGCACCGGATTGAGCTTGTCCAGATCGCCGGTGGCGCCCATGCGCCGCTGCACCGCCTCGATCATCGGTTCGTCCTGATCGCGGAACGCGGTGACGAGCACGTTCATCAGCGCCGCGTCGATGCGCGGATCGTCCTTCTTGAGATTGCGCGCGGCGGCGAAGAAATAGTGGCAGCTCGTCTCGGTCTCGGGGGTGATGCAATGCGCCTGGGGGAACCAGAAGCCTTCCATATTGTCCTGGCCTTCGAATTTGGTGCCATTGTCGAAATTGATGATCGCGGGCGGATGCCAGTGCATGTGCGTTCGCGTCTCGCAGGGCTCGGCGGGGAAGTCGAACAGGTCGATCGTCGCCTGATTGGGCGGCAGGCCCTTGCGCAGCCGGTGATAGACCACCTCGTCGCCCTTGCGCTCCACGCGCGTCGTCGTGGCGGCGAGCTGTTGCTCGGGCGTGACATTGGGCATCTTGAATCCTGGATGCAGATAGGGTGCATGGGTGAGGTCGAGCAGATTGTCGGTCACCAGCTGGTAATTGCCCGCGACATGCAGCATCCCACGCTGGACACGCCACTGGCCATCGTCATGCAGGAAGAAGAAGTCGGGGATGAGGCCCGGGTCCGCCCGCTCCGGGTCGCCCGGCCAGAACCAGACGAAACCGAACCGTTCGTGCAGCGGGAAGCTGGTGATGCGCGCGGCCTCGAGCGGCTTGCCGCCATTATGGGGATTGCCCACGCACCGGCCTTCGCAATCGAAGCGCAGGCCGTGATAGCCGCACTGGATGTCGTCGCCGACCAGCGCGCCGGTCGACAGCGGCGCGAAGCGATGCGGACAGCGGTCGATCAGCGCGACCGGATCGCCATTCTCCCTGCGATAGAGGATGATCGGCATATCGAGCAGTAGCCGCGCCATCGGCGTGCGGCTCACTTCATCCGAAAAGGCGCCGACATACCAGCAATTCTTCAGATACGGACCCACCTGGCATTTCTCCTGACCGGCCGGATTGACTCGGCTCTCGCGTACCGGACCATATCATCGCGCAGCATATTTTCCACCGCGCGATAAAGATTGACTAACAAGATTTGCTACCACAAAATATCGAGCGACGGGAGAGATTAATGACGGCTGGTCAATCTGGGCAGGCGGAAGAGGGGCGGCCCGGCGCGGAATCCTGTGTGGCGCTGGCCGTGCTGGCCGCCGCGGTCGGGCTCAACACGGTCGACCGCAACATGTTCGGCCTGCTGCTGCCGATGATCCGCGCCGACATTCCGATGTCCGACACCGCGCTCGGCTTCCTGATGGGACCGGCCTTCGTCATCGTCTATTCGATCGCGGGCGTGCCGATCGCCTGGATGGCGGACCGGATCGGCCGGCGCGCGATCATCGCGGCCGGCCTCGCGGCGTGGAGCATGGTCACCGCCGCGACGGGCCTTGCCGCTTCGGTTGGTCAACTCGCGATGGCGCGCATTCTGCTCGGCATCGGCGAGGCGAGCAACATGGCGCCCAGTTCGGCGCTGATCGGCGACATGTTCCGCGGGCGGGGACGGGTGATCGCGCTTGCGGCTTTCTCGGCGGGCGGGCCGCTCGCGATCATGGCCTTTTATCCGCTGATCGGCTGGGTCGCGCGGGCGCAGGGCTGGCGCGCGGCCTATCCGATGATGGGCCTGGTCGGCCTCGTCGTGGCGGCGCTCGTGCTGCTGCTCGTGCGCGAGCCATCGCGCGGCCGCCGCGCGGACGCACGGGCCGTGGGGAAACCGGGCCTGCGCGCCGCCGCCGGATCGATCCTGCGGTCCGGGCCCTTCCTCCTGCTCTGCCTGGGGGGCACGATGGTGAGCATCGACTATTCGGCCTGGCTCGCCTGGCTACCCAGCTTCATGATGCGTGTGCATGGGCTGGACGCGCAGCAGGTCGGCGCGATGATCGGCATGTACAAGGGGCTGGTCGGCGTCGGGGCCACGATCGGCGCCGGCCTGTTCGTCACCTGGCTGATGCGTTTCGACGAGCGCTGGCTGGCCTGGGCGCCGGCGATCTTCTGCCTGCTCATGGCGCCCGCGCAACTCATGCTGCTGCTGGCGCGCGAGCCCATCTACTGGCATGTCGGGCTGGCACTGGAGACGATCCTGCTCAGCGGCGTGACGCCGGCGCTGTTCGCGCTGCTCATCACGCTGCTCGATCCCGCCCTGCGCGCGACCGGCGCTGCGCTTTACCTGCTCATCTTCAATCTCGTCGGGCAGAGTCTCGGCCCGCTCGCGGTGGGCGCGCTCAATGACGGCCCGTTCGCCTCGTTCGGAGACGACGCCGTGCGTTACTCGCTGCTCATCGCGCCGGCGCTCGTGATGCTCGGCGGGGTCATCCTGCTCGGCCTGTCGGCGGTCATGGCGCCGGGCCGGCGCGTCGTGGAGCAGGCGGCATGAGCCGGGGCGCCGGATCGCTGCTCGCGCTCGCGGGAAGCGGGGCCCTGCTGCTGTTCGCGCTGGCCGGCGCCGCGCGGGATGCGAGCGTGCGCTACGAGCCGCCGGGCTCCTGGCGCGTGCCGGCCGGCGATCCGTCGCGCGGCGCGCAGCTGGCGCAGACCTGCCTCGCCTGCCATGGCGCGGACGCGACGCCGACCGATCCGCCGGCGCCCCGGCTGCTCCACCAGCGGCCGAGCTATTTCTTCACGGCCCTGACCGAATATCGCGATGGCCGCCGCAGCAGCAGCTATATGGAACCGGTGGCGAAAGGCCTGTCGGATCAGGACATACGCGACCTGGCCGCCTATCTGCTCGGCGACATGCTGGACCGGCCGCCCCGCGCGCATACCGAGATGCCCATCTATCGCCGCACCACGCGGGACTGCACCTGGTGCCACGGCGAGACGGGGATCGGCGAGATGGAAGGGCTGCCCGTGCTGGCGGGGCAGGAGCCGGCCTATCTCGTCCATGCGCTGGAGGCCTATCGCAGCGGCGCGCGGACCAGCCCGGTGATGCGCGGCGTCGTGCGCGACATCGCGCCGCAGGATGATCGCGCTTTCGCCGACTATTATGGCCGACACGCATGGCTGGAGCGGAACAAGTGAGAATCTCCTCCGCCGCGCTTGCGCTGCTGCTTGCCCTGTCCGGTTGCCAGCTTGGCCCTCCGCCCCGCGCCGAGGCGCCGGAGATGGCGGACATCCCGGCCGGACGGTTCGTCATGGGGGCGCCGCCCGACGCGGACGCGCAGCAGGGCAAGCCGCGGCATGAAGTGCGCATCCGCGCCTTCCGCCTCGCGAAGACGCTCGTGACCTTCGCGCAATATGACCGTTTTGCCCGCGCGACCGGCCGCCCGCTGCCGCAGGATGACGGGCTGGGGCGCGGTCGCAATCCGGTGGTGAATGTGAGCCGGGCGGACATGCTCGCCTATATCGGCTGGCTCAACCGGGAGAGCGGCCGGACCGGTTTCCGGCTGGTGACCGAGGCCGAATGGGAATATGCCGCGCGGGCCGGCACCACCACGGCCTTCTACTGGGGCGACGAGCCTGACACGCGCTATTCCAACATCCGGGGCACGGACAGCTTCGACCGCTGGGAATTCATCTCGCCGGTCGCGAGCTTTCCGCCCAATCCCTGGCAGCTTTATGACATGGCGGGCAATGTCTGGGAAATGACGGCGGACTGCCTCTATCCCGACTATGCGGGCGCGCCGGCCGACGGCTCGGCCCGCACGCGGCCGGGCTGCACGCGCTTCGTCGTGCGCGGCGGCGATTTCAGCAGTTCCCGGCGCGGCCAGCGCCCGACTGCAAGGGCGGGCGCGGGGGAGGGCTTTCGCTCCACCAGCCTCGGCTTCCGCGTCGCGCAGGACATGCCGCCGCGCTGAACCGGACCGGGCGATGCCGCTCCGTATCCGAAACGTCCCGCTATCCCGGCTTCTTCATGAGATCGTCGCCGTCGCCCTGACGCAGGACGAGGAAGCTGAGGATGGAAAGCGCCATCATCGCCGAGAGCACCAGCGTCGGCAGCACGAAATCGGCGGGCGCGGGACGCGCTCCGCCGGTGGTGAAACCGATCAGGATCGCGGTCAGGCTGATGCCGAAAGCGGTGGCGAGCCGCTGGACGACCGCGCCGAGCGAGGTCGCCTTGCCCAGCGCTGCATTGGGGATGCCCGAGAAATTCAGGCCGGCCAGCGTCGAGAGCTGGATCGAATGGATGAGCCCGAAGACGAAGATGAACCCGCCGACCAGCCAGAAGGAGACGCCCGGCCGGAACAGCAGCAGGCCGGCGAGGAGCAGGCCCATGGCGGCGCTGTTGACGATCAGCAGCTTCTTGATGCCCAGGCGCTTCAGCAGCGGATCGAGCCCCAGCCGCAGCGCGATCTGGCCGAAGGCGAGCACGGCCATCAGAGTGCCGGTGACGATCGGCGAGGCGCCCAGCGCATATTGGAAATAGAGCGGGAAGAGGAACATGGTCGCGCCCAGCACGATCCGCGAGAAGGAGCCGCCGAGCACCGCCGTCGCGAAGGTGCGGAAGCGGAACAGCGTGAGGTCGAGGATCGGGTCGGTCCGCCGCCGGGCATGGAGATTATAGAGCAGCAGGCCGCCCAGGCCGAGCAGCAGGCCGGCCAGCGCGGGAAGGCTGAACATGCCCTCGGCGGCGAGAATCTCCAGCCCCGCCTGCAGCGCGACCAGCGTGAAGCCGACCAGCAGGAAGCCGGCGACATCGAAGCGCGCCGTGTCCGCGACCGGCTGGGGTTTCAGGTGGATGAAGGCCAGCGCGATGCCGAGCAGGCCGAGCGGAATGTTGATGAAGAAAATCCAGCGCCAGTCGGCATAGGTGGTGATCCAGCCGCCCACCAGCGGCCCGAAGGTGGGGCCGAGCAGGCCGGGGATGATCATGTAGCTCATCGCGCGCACCAGTTCGTCGCGCGGAAAGCTGCGCGCCAGGATCAGCCGCCCGACCGGCGTCATCATCGCCCCGCCCATGCCTTGCAGGAAGCGGCCGACGACGAGCTGCGCGAGAGTGTGGCTGAGGCCGCAGACGAGCGATCCGAACAGGAAGACGAGGATGGCGAGCACGAAGACGCGCCGCGCCTCGAACCGGTCGGCCAGCCAGCCGCTCGCCGCCAGCCACATGGAAACGCTGACCAGATAGGCGGTGAGCGAGATGCCGATCTCGGCCGCGCTCACATGCAGCGCGCCGGCGATCTGCGGCAGCGAGGTGGCGATGATCGTGCTGTCCAGCCCCTCCATGAAGAAGCAGGCGCCGACCGTCAGCGGGATGGCCCGCGAGGCGGAGAATTGCCGGGCCCACTTGTTCCCGACGTCGGGCACTTCGCCCTCGAAAGTGGCGGCCGAGGCGCGCTCGACCGCGCGCGCGGCGTCCTCGTCGGCGGGGCGGGGAGCCACGATGGGGTTCAGCCGGCCTGTTCGGCGGCGATCATGCCGGCCAGGATGCGCCGCGCGCTGATCGGCGCGCCGTCCGACTTGAGCAGCACCGGATCGAGCGCCATCACGTCCGTCTCGGCGCCCATCCGGGCCTGCTGCGCCTCGATCATCGGCTCGTCTTCATTGTGGAAGGCATTTTCGAGGATGCCCAACAAGGTCGCGTCCGCGTGCGCGTCGTCGAGCAGCATGTTGCGCCCCTGCGCGAAGAAATAATGGCTGGTGCGCCCGGTCTCGGGCGTGATGGCGTGCATGGCCGGGAGGCACAGGCCCAGTTCCTCGGGTTCTCCGAGCCGCGACGCGCCGGCATCGAAATAGATGAGGGACGGCGGCAGCCAGTGCATGTGCGAGCGCGAATCCATGAGTTCATCGGTGAAACCGAACAACGTGCGCGTCGGTCCGTTGGGCGGACATTTGAGGCGCCAGCGCCGGGCGATGACGCGCGCCTCCTCGCGCACCAGTTCGGTCGTGGTGCGGGCCAGCCGTTCCTCGGTCGAAAGGCCGGGAATGGCGAAGGCCGGGTGCAGATAGGGCGCGTGGGTCAGGTCCAGCAGATTGTCGACGATGAGCTGGTAATTGGCCTCGACATGGAGGTAGCCGGACACCGCCTTGAAGCGCTCGTCCTCCATGAAGGCGAAATCCGCCGGCAGCTTCGCGGGTTCGGCCTCCGCATCGCCCATCCAGATCCAGATGAGGCCATAGCGCTCCATCAGCGGATAGCGCTTCACCTTCGCGGCGGCGGGCAGGGCGGCATAGTGCGGATTATAGGCGCAGGCCCCATCCGTGCCGAAGCGCAGGCCGTGATAGGGGCACTGGATCTGGTCCTCGATGACCGTGCCCATGGAAAGCGGCGCGAAGCGGTGGGGGCAGCGATCCTCCAGGCCATGGACGATCCCGTCCGCCGTGCGGAAGAAGACGACATGCTCGCCCAGCAGCTGCCGGGCGAAGGGCTTGTCGCCCACCTCGGTCTGGTAGGCGGCCGCATACCAGCTGTTGCGAAGATAAGTCACGGGACGCTCCAATGGCCTGCCGCATGGAATACGATATTGACTAACAATATAGTGGGGCGCTTTGCAAGAGCCCTCATGGGCGCGGCATCATGTGGCGGACCTCATATATGGCCTTCGGGTCTGCCGCATATTGCGCGATCATGACCGCGAGCCAGCCCGTCATGACAAGGCCGAGCAGCGCCGAGATGGCAAGCAGCGCGGGCAGGAGCGCGCGCGAGAGCGCGTCCGCGGCCTCGGCGAGTGCGCCGCCCTCGGCCGGCGGGTCGGCCTCGCCCGGCTCGGCCGGGCGCGCACGCCAGGCCAGCATGGCGCGATAATGATGCTGATAGGCCATCAGCAGCGCGAGGTTCATGGTCAGCGAACCGGTGCCCATGAGGAAGGCACGCAGCCGGAATTCCGGCTTGAACACATCGACCAGGAAGACCGTCACGGTCACCGGCATGGCGATGACCAGCGACAGCGGCACCAGGCGATTGGCGAGCAGCGCGATGCCGGTCGCCACTTCGGTCGCCTTGGCGAGGTGGAACAGCACGCCCTGCTCGATCATCGCGCCGACAATGTCCGGCGGCGGCATATAATGCACGAAGTCGCTGATGCTGGGATAGGGCGTGATGATCTTGAAGAACCAGTTGAAGCCGTTCACCAGGCAGACGACGCCGAGGAGAATGCGGACGAGGGCGGTCAGGCGGACGATCATCGCTCTGATTCTCCGGTGTGGTCCGGGGCGCGACGCTCCATCCGCCGCGCTCCGTTCCGTCAGAAATTGCGGCGCAGGGTCAGATAATATTCGCGGGGGCGCGAGACGATCCCCGACACCGTGCCGTTGACGCTGTAGATGTCGAAGGCGTTGGTATAATAATGCTTGTCGGTGATGTTGGTGACGCCGACGACCATCTCCCAGTCCCGATCCGCGGTGCGGTAGGTCAGGTTGGCGTCGCCAACCGTATAACCGGCAAGGAAGTTGGTGGGCGCGTTCACCGGATCGGTATAGACATGGCTGATATAGTTGAAGCCGATCTGCGGCGTCAGCGTCGCGCCGCTCGCGAACCTGTATTCATAGGATGCGCTGATCGCCCATTTCCACTCCGGCGTGAAGGGCGGGACATAGCCCGGCCCGATGCCCGAGGCGGTCGCGTTGGCGTCCAGCTTCTTGTATTCGAAGTCGAGATAGCTGACCGATCCGCTGATCTCCAGTCCCGTGACCGGGCGCAGCACGGTCTCGACCTCGATGCCCTTGATGTCCGCATTGCCCGCGTTGAACGGCACGGCCGAGAGCGGAAAATAGTCCGGATCGCCCGGCGCGCCGGGGAAGCCGTTGGCGTCGATCAGGATGATGTCCTTGTATTTGTTGAGGAAGGCCGAGACATTGAGCCGCAGGGCGCGGTCCATCAGGTCGCTCTTGAAGCCGATCTCATAGGCGTCCACCCGCTCCGAGCCGAACGGCACCACCTGCACGGGGATATAGGGGCGCGGATTGATGCCGCCGCCCTTGTAGCCGGTGGAGAAGCTCGCATAGCTCATGAACGCGTCGCTGAACCGATAGTCGACGGCCAGGCGATAATCGACCGAATCGCCCTTGTAGAGCCCGGTGGTGCCTGTGAGCAAGCCCACGATCGGCGCGGGTTCGTGCGTCGTGGGATCGAGCCGCGAGAATTCGTAGGTCTTCTTGTCGTCCGTGTAGCGGATGCCCGCGCTCACGCTCATGGCCGGCACCGGATGCACGATCAGCTGCGCATAGGCCGCGACGCTGCGGTTGGTGACGGGGTCGTTCTGGACGAAATTGAGGATCGGCGCGGAGAAGACGCGCGCTTCCACATAGCCCTTGCTCTTGAAGTAGAAGCCGCCGAGCGTCCATTGCACGACATTGTCGCTGGTGGCGCCGTTCAGCCGCAACTCCTGCGTGAACTGGTGATAGGGCGAGCTGTTCTGGGTGAGCGCGATGCCGAACGGACTGCCGTCGCCATCGAAGTTCCACACCGAATAGAGATGCTCATAGGCGGTGATGGAGGTGATCTTCAGCGCGTCGCCGAGCGTCCAGTCGATCTGGCCGGAGACCGATTCCGAGTGGGTGGATGCCTGCGGCGTGGCGTGCCAGCTCCCGTCGGCATTCGAGAAGGTGCTGTAGTTGATCCGCGCCCGGTTGGGCTGGAAACGCGAATCATAGGGGATGCCGAACTCGATGTTCGACGGATTGTTGGCGCGGATCTGCTCGGCGCCCGGCGGCTCGGAATCGTCGCGCACGATGGCGCCGATGAGGTTGATCTCCAGATTGTCGGCCGGCAGCCAGCGCAGCGCGCCGCGCAGGCCCCAGGCCTTGACGCCGCCCAGCGTGCCGGTCTGGCAGTCGGACGATCCCGCGCCGTTGGGCAGGTCGCCTGCCAGCGCCGGCTGGTCGCAGGCGAAATCGAGCAGCTTCACATGACCGTCGCGCCGCTTCGAAAAGCCGGAGACGCGCATGAACAGATTGTCGGCCAGCCGGTAGTCATAGGCGCCGCGCAGCTCGATCCGGTCATAGGTGCCGAGCGTCGCCTGCAGATAACCCTCGCCGGTGCCTTCGGGCCGGCGCGAATAGAGCTTGATCGCGCCGCCGATCGAGTTCTTGCCCGCGAGCGTGCCCTGCGGGCCGCGCAGCACCTCGACCCGGTCGAGATCAAGCAGGTCGAACATCGAGCCGACCAGCACGCCGTGATAGACATCGTCGACATACATGCCGACGCCCGGCTCCAGCGCGAAGCTCGTGTCATACTGGCCGATGCCGCGGATATAGACCGCGACCCCGCCGCCATAGGCGCTCGAGCCCTGCGCGATGTTCACATTGGGCGCCGCGCCGGCCACGTCGACGACGCTGTTGAGCGCCTTGTTCTCGATGGCCTCGCCGGTCATGGCGGTGATGGCGATCGGCGTATCCTGCAGGCGCTGGGCCCGGAACTGGGCCGTGACGATGATGTCCTGATCCGCTGCGGTCTCGCCGCTGTTCCCGTCATCCGCCGGCGCCTGCTGCGCCTGCGCCTGCGCGCACAGGATCGTCGCCAGAACCGATGCAACCCCGAGAAAACGTCCGCTTCGCGCGATTATCCGCCGCGCGCCCATCCTGTCTGCCATAACCCCTCCAATATATTATCTGAAATATTATGCAAAATAATATAGCAATTTTCAAGTGGCTGGAGTCGGCCAGATTTTGATGGGTATCGGCTCCAGCGAAGGCGAACGTCCCGATTTCACTTCGATCGGACACGCGTCAGGCGTGACCGTCACCCGCGACCGGCCTGCCGCCGACGGCTCCCGGACGTCGATCGGGCGCCGTTCCTGCTCAGATCGATGTGTCGTCCGCTGCCTTTCTCTCCGGCGCGCCATTCCCGTTCCGCTGAAGGAGCGCGTCCAGCCGCAGCCGGTCCCATGCCGCCGGCGCGAGCAGCAGGGTGACGAGTGCGATGGTCCGGAACGCCATCTGCTCGATGTCCCATACCGTGGCTTCCAGGCTGTGACCGATTGTGACGATCACGAGCACGCTCAGGATGAGATAGATTGCCTGATCGCGCAGCAGGCCGACAAAGAGCAGCGCGCCCGCGCAAAGCTCGACATAGGCGGCATAGTAATTCACGGCGACGAGAACCCAGTGCGGAAACCAGGCCTCCAGCATGGCGAACCATTGCATCTGCGCCGCCAGTCCCTCGGTGACGATCTTGTGATAGCCGATCATCATGGTCAGCGTGGCGATGATGAGGCGCGTCGCCAGCAGACCCACGGCGCGATTGAGGCAGGTTCCCGACACCATGTCAGAAGCGGCGCCGGATGGAGATGGACCATTCGCGCGGCGGTGCCACCACCTGCTGGCCGGTGCCGCTGTAGTAGAAGGCGAACGTGTTGGTCCAATAATATTTATTGGTGAGGTTGCGCACGGCGAAGGCCGCCTGCCAGAGCCCGTCAGCGCTGTCGAAGGTGAGGCGCGCGTTCACCAGCGTCCGGCCGGGAATCAGGAAGGGATTGAGGCCGGCGAAATGCGCGTCGTCGGTCGGCAAGCCGGCCGGATAGAAGCCCTCATTGGCCGGGTCCGAGAAGGTCTTGGACTGGTAGTCGATGTCGATGCGCGGCGTGAGCGAGCCCAGATGGCCCATGTCGAACTTGTAGGCGATGCCCCCGGCCGCCTTCCATTCGGGCGTCAGCGGCGGGTAATAGTCATAGGTGATGCCGGTGGCGATCGCCGCCGGCGCCAGTTTCTTGTACTGGAAGTCGAGATAGCTGAGCGAGGCATTGATCGACAGCCCGTCGACCGGGCGGATGTCCGCCTCCAGCTCGATGCCCTTGAGGTCGGCCGAGCCGGCATTGAAGGGCAGGGCGGAGAGGACGCAGGAGGAATTTTCCGGCGTCTCGCCGTTGACGCAATAGCCCGCGGCATTGACCAGCACGATATCCTTGTACTTGCTGTAGAAGCCCGCGAGATTGAGCTGCACGCGCCGATCGGCCAGGTCCGTCTTGAGGCCGATTTCCCATGCATCGAGCGATTCCGGGTTGAATGTCACCGCTTGGCCGGGCGTGAAGGGCTTGGCGTTCACGCCGCCGCCCTTGTAGCCGGTCGAATATTGCGCATAGGCCATGACCTGCGGACTGAAGCGATAGTCGACGCCGATGCGATAATCGACCCGGTCGCCCGAATAGACCTGCAGCGGCAGATCGTTCAACGGCGCCTGGGCAGGCAGGGCAGGGCCGCCATCCGGTCCGAAGCGATTGAAGTCGTAGGTCTTCCTGTCGTCCGTATAGCGGATGCCGCCGATGATGTTCAGATTCTCGATCGGGTGCAGCACGAGATGGCCGAACACCGATTTGCTCGTCGTGATGACCGGATCGTCGGTGATGAACTGGGTGGCGCCGGAATCGATCCGGTTCTTTATGAGTCCCTTCGCATCGTAATAGAAGCCGCCCACCGTCCAGTCGAGCAGGGTGGAATCGCCGGAGAGGCGCAGTTCCTGCGTGAACTGGTGGTAGGTGTTGTAGATGAGCGTGGTGGCGAGGCCGATCGGGCTGCCGTCCTGGTCATAGCCGGCCCGGGTCTTGAGCGCGCGATAGGCCGTGATCGAGCGCAGGCTGATATTGTGGCCCAGCTTCCACTCGACGTCGCCGGAGACCCCCCATGAGCGCGTGAAGGTCGTCGAGCCGGCATCGAAGCCGGTCGCGGTGTTCCGGTAGGTCGAATAGTTGGTGTAGCGCTTGTTCGGCAGGAAGCGCGTGTCCCATGGCGTCCCGTCGGCGGTGCCGCCATAGGTCGGCGCGCCGAACGGGGCGAAGGCATAGAAAAGCGACATGGCGGCCGGATCGGACGTGTCGACCGTGCGGTCCGCGGCGATGTTGATCTCGATGTCGGCATTGGGCGTATAGCGCAGGGCCCCGCGCGCGCCCCAGTTCTTGACCCCGCCTTCCGTGCCCAGCTCGCAATTTCCGCTGGAGCCCATGCGCGGGATGTTGCCTGCCAGCTCAGGGTGCACGCATGCGAAATCGAGACGCTTCATATAGCCGTCGCGATTGTTGCTGAAGCCGCTCACGCGCAGCGCCAGTTGGTCCTGGACGATCGGCACGTCGAGCGCGCCGCGTACCTCGATGCGGTTGAAGCGGCCATAGGTCGCCTCGATATAGCCCGAACCGTCGCCGCGCGGCTTGATCGTATAGAGCTTGATCGAGCCGCCTTCGCTGTTCTTGCCGGAAAGCGTGCCCTGCGGGCCGCGCAGTATCTCGACGCGGTCGATGTCCGCCAGCGCGAAGTCCGCGCCGGTGATTACGCCATAATAGACGTCATCGAGATAGATGCCGACGCCCGGCTCATAGGCGAAGTTGTTGTCATACTGGCCGATGCCGCGGATGAAGACGGAGGCCGAGACGCCGAAAATGGACGGATTCTGCGTGAGGTTCACGTTCGGCGCGACCGAGACGAGCTGGGTCGTCGTCGTGATGCCGCGCTGGGCGAGCATCTCGCCGGTCTGCGCGGTGATGGCGATCGGCGTGTCCTGCAGGCGCTGGGAGCGGAACTGGGCGGTGACGATGATGTCCTGATCGCTGACGGCTTCCTCTGCCGCCGGTGCGGGCGTCGCCTCCTGCGCGAGCAATGGCGCGGGCAGGACAGTCGAGATCAGCAGGGCCGCGACGAGACGCGGCAGGCCGCGTGACGCAGGCGCAATACTCCCGGGATATTCTCTCATGGATCCCTCCCCTCCCTTGATGGCTTCCTGACCCATCTCTGCTTATACCATTTTGTATATTATTCTGTCATGCGCATTGCAAGAGCAGGATGCAACCGGGCGCGGTCTCATTCCCGAGGATTCCGTGCGGCATGTGGGGCAGCGGTGCGTCAGCTACTGATCGAGTGCATGACGGAATGCCGGAAAAGGGATGGATTCAGCCACGCAAACCCGGCGATTCGGTCCGGTATCTTGGAGCAGGAGGGCGGGCGAATGGATCGAAGCGAATAGCAATAAATTGTCTAATGATATTGCCTAATGATTTTGGATGCGATAGGCGGACGCCGGTCTTGGCCCGGCATGACAATGGCGGGAGACGATTACGTGGCCCTTGTCAGAGGAAAGAGACATGAAGAGCCGTGCGGCGGTTGCATTTGAGGCGAAGAAGCCGCTGGAGATCGTGGAGGTGGATGTTGAGGGGCCGCGTGCTGGCGAGGTTCTGGTTGAGATCATGGCGACGGGGATCTGCCATACGGATGCCTATACGCTGGACGGGTTCGACAGCGAGGGGATTTTCCCGAGCATC
>Ga0164243_10003450_pt1 | contig 25297 bp, 17 predicted proteins | sample OricompcompostOP_FD_108781 | JGI IMG/M metagenome (GOLD analysis project Ga0164243, IMG submission 108781) | Organic Plus compost microbial communities from Emeryville, California, USA - Original compost - Organic plus compost (OP) | ecosystem: Engineered > Solid waste > Mixed feedstock >...
ATTCGGTATTGCCTTATTCAGTACTAAATAGACAATTTATACGCACACATAAATTTGTACAAAAGCCCAAAATGAAATTATATTTTATTAATTTTATTTATACATTTAAAATTTAAGGTTTATATAAAAAAAGAAAAGCCTAGTTTTTTTTTTAAAAAATATATATAAAAAAATTATAAGAGTGGTTTTACTAGGGAATTTGACTTCTGTAATTCTTCTATAATTGTGCACGTCTTTTTCTTTCTTATTCCTATCTTATTTTGGATTAAAAAAATCTTTCTATTTCTTTTCTTCCCAAACATATCTTCATGTGACAATTACATCAATATCTCCTTTAAATTCTATCATTGGCCGCCCTAAACTCGCACCAGCATCTCAAGGAGACGGTTTGGCCGTCTTAGTTCCGAATTTCCTCGCACGCCCGAAACACTGAGGCTCTGCATGGCTATATTTTGACATCTTCGTGGTTACGAAAGAAAAAAAAAACCCGGCCGGTCTTACCAGGTGGGAATGGAAACTCACCAGCCGAATCTGTCAATCGGGATGATTTCCTGTTTGGGACTACACCAGGTCGAAATGAGCAGTCATAGCGTAAATGAGTGGAGTAGTGTAGAGAGTTCAGTTATCACCCCGGGTTGGAGATCATAGGGACAAAAGTGCCATCTGTTGTCCGAACCGTTCGGTCGGTTTACTTCCGCTCGGGACCTGCCGGCCGGTCAGATCCGGTGGATCGGCACCGCGCCGCATCTTGATTGGTCAAAGCTCGGTGTCCCGCGACTGCATGTATTTACTTACAAGTGACCACAACATTTACCTCGCCTGCGATACCTTGATTTGCTCGCTAGGCTTCAGGTACGACTCTGCGTGTACCTACTCAAAGTCTATTTCCGGTGCACACTGCACTGTTATGTATGCAAGTCAAGAAAAGTTGCCCGCAAGACCTACATATCAGCATTCCGCAGTAAGGGCCAACTGCATACAAGCGTAACTTGTCGTTTCAATAGAGAAACCACCTATTCTTCCCATTAACATCATCGCCATCCTTGGCTCGGATCAATAACATCAAAAAAATGGCATACACACATCCGCCCAAGGAACCTATAGCCATCATCGGTACCGGATGTCGATTTCCTGGCAATTCGACGTCCCCCTCAAAGCTATGGGAATTGTTGCTCTCGCCCCGAGAACTCTCCAAGGAAATCACGGCGGAGTCGCGCTTCAACGCCGATGGCTTCTACCACCCAAATGGCGAACACCACGGGTGTAGCAATGTCACCAAGTCGTACCTCCTTGAAGAGGACCCGTGCTTCTTCGACTCCGGATTCTTCAGCATTGCTCCCCGCGAGGCCGAGGCCATTGATCCCCAACAGCGACTCCTGCTCGAGACGGTCTATGAGGCTATGGAAAATGCTGGCCTCACGCTCCAGGGACTCAGAGGAAGCATGACATCTGCCTATGTAGGCGCCATGTCGGCTGATTATACGGATACGCAACTACGGGATCTCGAGAACTTTTCCCAGTACATGATCACAGGGACTTCGCGGGCGCTTCTCTCTAATCGCCTATCTTATTTTTTCGACTGGAGAGGCCCCTCTATATCTGTTGACACGGCATGTTCTTCAAGTTTAGTGGCTGTCCATCTCGGCGTTCAGAGCTTGCGAAACGGCGAGTGTACAATCTCGTGTGTAGCCGGCTCCAACTTGATCCTCGGGCCCGATGCGTTTCTCGCGGCTACGAGTCTGCATTTACTTTCTCCTTCCGGCAAGTCTCAGATGTGGGACCAGTCTGCGGATGGATATGCCCGAGGCGAAGGTATTTGCGCTTTTTTCATGAAGACGCTGTCTCAGGCTCTTCGAGACGGGGATCGGATAGATGCACTGATTCGCGAAACGTGCGTAAATTCGGATGGTCGTACGAAGGGAATCACGTTGCCGAGCGCTGAAGGGCAGGCAGCATTGATTCGGGCCACCTATAGAAATGCAGGACTCGACATTTTGAGGTCCGTGGACCGACCCCAATACATTGAAGCTCATGGTAGGCTCCATCCTTTGGGTGCAGACGGATTCCTGCAAGATACAATCTTGGCTAACATGGCTCTCGATGAAATTTAGGAACTGGCACGCAGGCAGGCGACCCCAGAGAGGCGTCCGCCCTCAGCCAAACCTTCTTTCCGCCTGGTCAAGATCATGACGACAAGCCCACCATGATCGTCGGGTCAGTCAAGACAATAATCGGTCACACCGAAGGGTGTATGTATTTCAAGCTCTATCATACACGCACAAAGCTAACTAACTGTACTCCAGGCGCTGGAATCGCAGGACTGTTGAAGGTATTACTAGCCATGCGGAATAAGACCATTCCGCCCAACCAACATCTTCGTAATCTCAACCCAAGTGTCAGACCTTTCTACCAGAAACTCCGCATACCCACAACTCCACAAGAGTGGCCTCCAGTCCCTCCAGCTCATCCGCTCCGCGCAAGCATCAATGGCTTCGGCTCTGGCGGCACCAACTGCCATGCAGTTATGGAAAGTTACGTCCCTGAACTCCATAATCATGAGCCGTGGGGAAAGCCGGAGGCACTGCCCAAGGCTCTCACTCCCATTTCTCCAGATCTTGATTTTACTCCGACTGCTCTCATCTTCTCCGCCACATCTGAGTCAGCACTCGTCTCAATGCTAGAGAAATATGCCCAGTATATGGAGAGAAATAATGTGTCCCTTCACCGGCTTGCCATAACCCTCAACTCGCGCCGTTCCACTCTTCCGGTGAAGATAGCTTTCCCCGCCACCTCAAAAAGAAATGTACTTGAGGGAATCAACAAACAGCTCTCTAAGGTCCGTGGGAACCCTGGTACTGAACTCGGCACTCGTTCATCCGTCATAGAATTTAGTGAGAACAGACGCCCGCGGATCCTGGGCGTGTTCACAGGACAGGGAGCGCAGTGGCCGGGTATGGGACAAACCCTATTCAAGAGGTGTGTTCTGTTCAGAGAAACGATCGAGATGATGGAAGATTCGCTAGCACAGCTTCCCGATCCTCCAGAGTGGTCTCTCAAGGAGGAGCTCCTTGCACCACCCTCCCAGTCGAGACTGGGCGAAGCCGAACTCTCCCTGCCTATATGTGCAGCGGTTCAAGTCGGACTTGTTCGCCTCCTGTCTCAAGCAGGCATAACCTTCCATACTGTTGTCGGCCACTCAGGCGGTGAGATTGGAGCTGCGTACGCTGCAGGCAAAATTTCAGAAAATGACGCGGTACTGATTGCGTATTACCGAGGTGTCTATGCGAAGTTGGCAATTGGCGAAGATGGCAGAAAGGGCGCGATGATTGCTGTGGGGTTCGGGTTTGATGAAGGCATCAATTTCTGCTCAACTGCCCAGATGAAAGGGCGCCTGACGGTAGCCGCCAGCAATTCTCCCAAGAGTGTTACTCTTTCCGGCGATGAAGACGCCATCTTTGAGGCCAAGCGGATACTTGATAATGAAGGCTTATTCAATCGCATTCTCAAGGTAGATACGGCCTACCATTCGTCACATATGTATCCCTGCGGACCGCCGTACCTCGCCGCCCTGGAGAGATGCGATATTCCGGTGGGTGAAAGCAACGGAATCACTGCTTGGGTGTCGAGCGTGTATGAAGACAGCAGGATAATTACCCCCGAACACGACCCCGATATGAAGGCACTCTATTGGAAAGAAAACTTGATTGGAAGAGTCTTGTTTTCACAAGCGGTAGAGGGCGCTGTGGATGATGGTAGAGGAGCTCTTGATCTCGCCCTCGAGGTTGGACCGCACCCCGCGTTGAGAGGACCAACACTTGAGACCATCAGGAACAAGATCGGCTCTGAGATCCCTTATTCTGGTGTCCTTGACCGGAAGTCTGATGATTTGACGGCCCTAAGTACAGCCCTCGGCTTCGTTTGGACACATCTAGGCCCTGATTCTGTCGATTTTAATGGTTATTCATCTGCGTTTGATGAAGGCTACAGACACATAAACGCGGCTCCTTTGCCGGATCTCCCGACCTACCCCTGGGATCACAAGGCTATCTTATGGCGGGAATCTCGACTCAACAAACAGGTCCGATCCAGAGCTGACCGTCCCCATGAGCTGCTCGGTAACAGAACTCCCGATAACACAGACTATGACCCTCGGTGGCGGAATCTCTTCAAGCTCGACGAGATACCTTGGCTGCGGGACCATCGTATCCAGAATCAGGTCATCGTTCCTGCAGCTACGTACTGCGTCATGGCCCTCGAGGCCGCCAGGATTCTCTGCAGAGGACGGCAAGTGCTGAGCATAGAGCTTTCTAACATTGCAATCCTACGGCCCATCGTCTTAGATGAGTCCTCGGATGGAACGGAGACCTTGTTATCTCTACGCAGTGATCTTGACTCCACGAAACGCAAGAGTGATCTTATCGAGTCAGAGTTTACTCTCAGTTCTAGTACAGTAGAGGATGGGCACATGAGGACTGCTGTTACGGGGAAAATACGCATCTTCCTTTCAGGAGACCAATCCAGCGACTCTGCCTTGTTCCCCTTGAGAGCGAGTGAACCACAATCCGAACTGTTGTCGGTCAACGTCAACCAGTTCTACGAAACGCTAGATGAGATGGGACTGGGCTACACCGGACCTTTCAGGGCTATGACCTCCACGGAGAGGCGGATGGACATGGCATCCGCCGTCGTGAAGGTCGACGAGGAAGTCGGAAAGTCGATCCCAGTTCACCCGACCTGGCTTGACGTCTGCTTCCAGACCTTCCTCGCTGCATTCGGTGCGCCTCGAGACGGTTCTCTATGGACGGCCTTCCTTCCCACAACAATCGGCCGCATGACGTTCTCCCCCGAGGCTAGAGTTGCCCCCGAAGGGCCAGCTTCGATTATTGTGGACGCACACCTTACCAACTTCACACCGGGGTTCCAGGCAACACTCCCGACGATTACCGGTGATATGAGTATCTACAACTCAGAAACCGGAAAATTGGAGATTCACATCGAAGATTTCCGATTGAGTTCCATAGTTCCTGCTATGGAGAAAGACGATAGGATTCTCTACCTGAAGACGGCCTGGCAGCCTGACATCCTCTCTGCACCCACGTTCGAAACCCAGCTTACCGCTCCCGACCAAGAGCGGAGACTTATCGATGCTTGTGAAAAGGCGATCTACTACTATCTGGCCAAACTGAAAGCAGATAAATCCTTCAACGAGGTGGCTGAGAAAACCCCAGGCTTGATTAGTTTGGTCGAGGAGGCGGCGTCTCGTAGTCCAAGTGAGCCCACTCAATCCGAGTTTGTTGCAATCTTGGAGGAGTTTGGGGAGCACATCAACATGGATCTAGTCCGTACAATCGGCGAAAGCCTCCTGAATAACTCGCAGGAGCCCACCTCGGATACTGCTCAATCATCAGGACCTTCATTGAGTGAACTTGTGACTCGTTGGCACCACGAAGGACTTGGTTTTGCCCAACTTCGCAAGCACATTGTGAGCGCAGCCAAACAGATATCGCACCGCTACCCTCGCCTGAGAATCCTCCAAGTTGGCCCATCTTCACCCAACCTGGTGCGAGGAGTATGCCAGGAACTTGACCGTTCCTTAGGTTCATACACCATTGTGGATGGATCAGGGCAGGCTCTGGAAGAGCTCGCGGCAGCCTTAACATCAGATCAATTGAGAGTCAACACCAAAGTCCTTGACGTTGAAAACGGCGCTGAGGGGGTGCGTGATATTGTTACCCCCGGCTCTTTCGACCTGGTTATTGTCCACAAGGCTTTTAGGAAGCAGACGACCGCCTTAAAGACAATCCGAAGTTTACTGCGGCCAGGCGGCTTTCTGCTCATGATGGCCGCAACAGGGGACCAGCTTCGATTTCCCTTTTTCTTATCATCGGCTCCCCCAGTGAATGAGGAAGATGGGTCCATGCAGCCTAAGTTGACGAACCCAACCCGCGAGCAAACCCATGGAGTTCTCCGGAAGGCCGGATTCTCAGGTATTGATTCCATGGGACTTGACAACATTCTGGAGAAGCACACATTCTCTGTCGTCTTATCGCAGGCGGTAGACGATGAAATAAACTTCCTGAGAGCTCCTCTTACTTCGGCGCTGCCAATATCCTCGCGTGAAAAGCTCCTCATTCTGGGTGGTTCCTCGCCCAAGATCGCAAATCTCATCAGAAGCATACAGAACCAGCTATCTCGCGTCTGGGACGGAGAGATCACCGCTGTCAATTGTTTAGACAGCCTGAAGAGTGACGGAGACCTCAAGGCTGGAACTGTTCTTAGTCTGACTGAATTGGACCGCCCTGTTCTGGAGCACCTAAGCGCTTCGAGTTTCGAGAATCTTCAATTGCTTCTTGAGAGGTGCAACCCAGTACTCTGGATCACCCAGGGTGCGAGATCCGAAAGCCCTTATCAAAGTGGTACAATTGGGTTAGGGAGGTCATTTCAATCCGAGAACCCACAGAAGATCCTACAGTTCCTCGATCTGGATACCCTTGATGGTAGCGAGTCAATCATTGCAGAGTGCCTGCTCCGACTTACTAGGGGCATCGCATTGAGAGACGACAGCGAAAAGAAGCTGCATCTGTGGAGTACTGAACCTGAACTTGTTCTCGAAAATGGACAGTTGCTCATTCCAAGACTTGTGCCCGACTCGGAGCGAAATCACCGCCTCAACTCTCTACGGCGAAAGGTAAAGACCCAGGCTCATGTTTCGTCTCAACCCATCACTCTTGTTCGCTCTTTGCAAAATGCAGGTGAAGTTTCATACGCGGCCGAAGAGGGACTCCATTACAATTCAAATCCACCAGAGTTTTCCATCGGCTCAGACCAAATTTCCCTGACACTGGAGTACTGCTCTTTGAATCCCGTCATGCCCAACTACCACGACCAAGAACTCTTCTGCTGTATTGGTCGTACGCAAGAAGGGACTCGATTCCTAGCACTCTCGGCTTCCAACTCCTCAGCCATTATAGTACCACGCGCCTGGACTATCCGACTTGGCGATGAGGAGCTGCAGGAGCATCTTCCAATGTTCGTTAGCTTGATCAGCGAGATTAGGGCTCATGTCATCGAGGCTTCAATGTTACCCGGATACACTACGCTGCTTTACGGATCTGACGCACATCTTGCTGCTTCTCTTGAGAGGCGTAACGCTATCTCAAACAAGAACTTTGCGTTCATCGACTTCGACTACCAGGTACGACCAGCAGGTCTTGGCCTTCTGGGGAATCATATCGAGATTGGACCGCACACCTCGAGGAGAGAACTGGAATCAATGATACCCGAGAGAACAAGATTGCTCATCAACCTAAGACATCAAACGGATTCTCGTATTCTCTCCGCTATCCAACAGGCCCTCCCAGCGAATGCTGCTGTTGTATCTGTCGACAGCCTCGACGCCAACGGCCTCGTACCACATGAAGTACTTTTCAAAGCTTTGATTTCGGTACAGAGTCTTCCCTCGCCATCATCGACACCACTTGACAGTACAATCATAGTCAAGGCCTCTATGTTGGTCTTGGATGGGGTCAAGCAACATCCAAATGTCGAAGTTGTTGACTGGGCAGGCGATCAAATTATCACATTGACCCAAAGACCCGTGAATCCTCGCCACCTATTCTCCCCAGACAAGACATACATTCTCGTTGGGCTGAGTGGGCAGATTGGCCAGTCCATGTGCCGCTGGATGGTCGAAAATGGTGCACGAAATATTGTGGTAACGAGTCGGTACGCGGAACTCCCCTAGAAACTCGGCAGGATCTCATCTCGCTAACAAGTAACTACAGGAATCCCGACAAGAACGCGCTTTGGAGAGATGAGCTGGAAAGACAAGGCGCCAACATTGCAATTGAGGTAGCAGATGTCACCAACAAGCAAGATCTAGTGAATCTCCGCACTCGCATTGTCAACAAGATGCCTGCTATTGGCGGTGTGGCGAACGGTGCAATGGTGTTGTCAGACAGAATGTTTGCCGACATGTCTTATGAAAGTTTCCGGAAAGTACTGGCGCCCAAGGTTGACGGCTCGAAGAACTTGGACGAGGTTTTCTCTGCTGACAACCTTGACTTCTTCCTACTCTTCTCGTCCATTTCTGCTGTGACTGGGCAGCGAAGTCAAGCCAACTATGCAGCGGCGAATAATGTAAGTTGCCCAATTCTTTTAACAGAACTTAGACATAGATGTTTCGGCGGTAGCTAATGTTTTTGTTGTTAGTTCATGGTCGGTTTGGCTTCGCAGAGGCGAGCCCAGAATCTCCCTGCATCTGTCATCGACATCGGAATGGACATCGGTGTTGGTGTCATTCAGCGGACAGAAGGCGAAGATGGTGTTAGTGCCTTGGAAACAAACCTACGAAAGCTAGACTATATGCCCGTTTCCGAGCGCGATCTCCATCACCTTTTGTCGGAAGCAATAGTCCTCGACAGGAGTGCCGAGTCCCCAGAGCTCGTGACGGGATTGGAGACATACAATATCTCTTCGCAAAATCGCCCGTTCTGGCATAAGAATGCACGTTTCTCACATCTCCTAGCTGACGAGAGTTCCTCGCAAACGGGTCAGGGTTCTGCGATCAGTATCCAAAAGACTTTGAAGGAAAAACTCGCGGATTCCCCCGGACCGGATGAAGCCCTCCAAATTATGGAGGGGGCTCTCTTGGCATATCTCATCTCTGCCCTCAAGGTACGATAGTTCTTTTCTTCTCGTTTCCGGCCATGAAAAGTACGCGCTGTAGCTAACTTTAAAAACTATGGTTTAGCTGTCTCCGGATGGCGTCTACACAGATATTCCCCTCATCGATCTCGGGATTGACTCTCTGGTTGCGGTGGAAATCCGCAATTGGATATTTTCTGAAGCTGGCCACGATGTCCCTGTCCTAAAGATCCTGGGAGGATCTTCGGTCCGGCAGATATGCGATGAGGTAATTTCATCTCTTTCATTCGAGGGAAGGCAGGTGGGGTCTCCTGAAGTCAAGGTTCAAGCTGCTCCGCTTCCAACTTCTCGAGACTGGAACAAGCCAACCCCGGACACAAATAAGGGAGAAGATACCTTGAGCTCGTCTGCCTCTTCTGGGCCATCGCCTAAGTCCGATCCTTTAAGAGATGGTCAACTTACGCCAACAGATAATCTTTCGAACTCATCCATATCTTCGGAGCCATCGCCTAAGCCTGATTCTATTGAAGACGGCAAACTCTCCTCGCCTTCACACCCAGCCACTGCTCCGCATGTGCTTGAGGAGAAGCCCCCTCGCCCAACTCCCTTTCGTACAGAGTCGATGTCATTGGGCCAGTCACGTCTCTACTTCTTGACCCAGTACTTAAATGATGATACTGTATTGAACTGCACCGCATCTTATGACCTCCAAGGAAAGCTCGATGTCGTTAAGTTCGAAAAGGCCCTGCAGGCTGTGATTCAACGTGACGAAACTCTCCGCACCATCTTCTATAGCAACGAGCAAGATGGCCAACCGGTCCAAGGCATCATCGATAAATCCCTGTTTAAACTAACGATAATTCCCGGGGTCAGTGACACAACACATGATGTTAAGCGGGAGTTCGACCGCACTCATGAATATCACTACGACTTGGAGAGGGGAGATACCTTTATCGCTACGCTCCTGACACACTGTGTTGATGCCCATACCGTCATCTTTGGATACCACCACATCATTATGGATGGCGTTAGTTGGCAGATCTTCCAACAAGATCTTGCCAAGTTTTACAACGATCCGAGTTCATCACTATTATCTTCTAAATCTAAGCCAACTTAGTATATCGACTTCACTTTAGAGCAGCAACGAGCCTTGTCCAACGGAGCATATACTGAAAGACTGAAGTTTTTCAAAAACGAGTTCGGCGAGCCCGTCAACCCGATACCTCTCTTCCCGTTTGCCAAAGTCAGCACCCGCAAGTCCCTGAAGCAGTACGGGATTCGAAATGTTGTCACACACGTCAGTGCCGAGGTAGTGAGCGCGCTGAAGAAAGAAAGCCAGGCTTCTCGGACCACATCGTTCCACTTTTTCCTTGCGGCTTTCCAAGTCCTGCTTCGCCGGCTCCTGGACACTGAGCAACTGTACATCGGCATTGTAGACGCCAATCGTTCCGACCAGAGTTTCGCCGACACAATAGGATTTTTCCTGGAAACCCTGCCCGTGGTTTTCCGTGTCGGGAGCGACCAAAAGTTTAGTGATGTGCTTCAGACTACCCGGACTAAGGCGTACACGGCACTTGCTCAGACTGGAGTTCCAATCGAGGAGATTCTACGTGCCTGCAACATCCCAGCATCGGCGACCGAGACTCCCTTGTTCCAGGTGGTATTCAACTACCGCATGGGAGCAGGTCGGACATCTCAGATGCAAGGTGTGGATATGAGATTCCTAGAATATGCTGACGCGAAGAATCCATTCGATCTTGTAGTATCCGTTGATGAGCTGGAAAACGGCACGGCAATGCTCACTTTCTCCCTACAAGACTACTTGTATGACTAAGAGGGCGCAGAGTTACTCGTCAACACATATACTCACTTGCTCGATGTATTTTCCAAAGACATTACTCGGTCGGTTGGCAGCATCCCCATCTTTGACACGCCCTTGACACAGCTGGGTATTACCCTTGGTACCGGACCCATCGTGGAACTTGCACCGCAGTCGGCCGGTACTCTCTCCAAAATCATCAATACTTGGGTCGACAAGGATCCCGAGGCTCTTGCTGTTAAGGACATTAGCGGAAAGACGATGACCTATTCACAACTGTCAGAAAGGGCTAGCGCAATTTCGACAGTGCTATCGAGTGCTGGAGCAGAATCCTCACCGCCAATTTGTGTGCTACTCGACCCCAGCGTAGATGCGATTGCCACCATCCTCGGGATTCTTCGCTCTGGTGCAGTCTATGTACCTCTCGATGTCCGCAGCACCGACGAAAGACTCCGCGATATCCTAGAAGAGTCCGGTGCAGCCATCTTGCTGCACCATGCGGCGACTTCGAAACGGGCCGCGGAGCTTCACAGACTTTCCGGAAACGCTCAGAGAATCAGCCTGATCGACCTTGATGTGGTGTCTCTCAACCTGACTCAAAAGGTTAGCGATACATCAACTCTGGACAGCCTTGCCATGATCTTATATACCAGCGGCTCGACGGGCAAGCCAAAGGGAATTCCGCTCACCAATGGAAACATCCGAGCCACCATCCTCGCCGTCTCTGAGAGAGTCCCACTCGGTCGGGAGGTCGTGCTCCAGCAGAGTGGGCAAGGTTTCGACGCGGCCACCTTCCAGGTTTTTATTGCTCTCGCCAATGGCGGCACGCTAATAATGGGCGATAACCGCGGTGACCCAGCAGAATTGGCTGCTCTGATGGCCCGCGAGGGCGTCACTTGTACCGTGGTTATTGTCTCGGAGATGCAATCAATGTTGAAGTATGGACACGAAGAACTCGCCGGTTGTTCGTCATGGAGGATTGCAATGGTCGCTGGGGAGGCATTCACGACAAACCTCCTAGACCAGTTCCGCAGTCTCAACCGGCCGGACTTGAAAATCTTCAACGCGTATGGCCCTACTGAAGCATCCATTTGCTCTTCCATAAGCGAAGTATCGTCTAGCGATGTCAAGAGGGATGATTTCAGCATTCCAATCGGGAGAGCTCTCGCCAATTATGGCACTTATATCGTCGACGAGGAGTGCATGCCTGTTCCTATTGGATGGCCCGGTCAAATCGCCATCAGTGGACCTGGAGTAACGAGCGGATATCTTAACTTGCCTCAGCTTACCGAGACCAAGTTCATCGAGGCTTTTACAATCAGGGTGCTCCGGGGTGGGATAGGCTCTACCTCACAGGCGACAAAGGCCGAATGTTGTCTGACGGCTCTATTGTCGTGTACGGACGCATGGACGGAGATGACCAAGTAAAGATCAGGGGCATGCGAATCCAGCTGGATGATGTCTCCAGAACCCTTGTCCAGGCCTCACGCGGCACCCTGGTGGACGCAGCTGTTCTAGGACGAGACGATGGCTCCGGAAACCAGCGACTTGTGGCATACGTCGTGTTCTCTAGGGCCTGTCAAATTGATGACAAGCAAGCCTATCTACGTCAACTCAACCACGAACTTCCGATACCTCAATATATGCGTCCAGTTATCGCTATTGCCCTGGATGTACTCCCAGTAACGGATAGGGGTAAGCTCGACAGCAGCAAGTTGGCGGCTCTGCCTTTGCCCCGGGTTTCTCTTGACGATGAGGAGACCAACGAGGAGCTCACTGAGCAAGAAGCGCGGTTGAGAGACGTCTGGAAGAGTGTCTTGGGTGAGATCTCCTCGGCTATCCCCATCCGCCGCAGCTCCGACTTCTTCTCTGTCGGTGGCAACTCCCTACTTCTACTCCGGCTCAAGTCTGAAATTCGTCGGGTATGGGGGGTGGAGATTCCCCTTTCGGAGCTCTTCCAAACCAGCACCCTCGAGCTCCTAGCCGCCCGACTCGCTGGCGATTCCAAGCTCGTCCACATCGACTGGGAGAAGGAAACTGAACCAGATAACAAAACCTTCCTCGTATCACCGCCTTCCGCGAATGGACTCAAATCTCCAACTCGGCGCCGAAAGGAGGAAGGTATATCCGTTCTCCTCACGGGAGCTACAGGATTCTTGGGAACGGCTCTCCTACGCCAACTAGTTAACCTTCCCCAAGTCGCCCGTGTCTACTGCGCAGCCATCCGTCCCGGCGTCCCAGGCGAACTTCGACAGCTGGGCGTAGATTCGCCAAAGATTGTTCGTCACTCCGGCGACCTCGCACTGCCCCATCTCGGCATGAGCCAAGAGGAGACATCTGATCTGTTCAACAATGTGGACATCATTATTCACAACGGAGCCGAAGTGTCACACATGAAGAACTACCGCAGCCTAAGAGCCGCCAACTTTTTGTCTACGATTGAACTAGCCCGTCTGGCTATACCTCGCCGCATCCCCATCCACTACATCTCCACAGGCGGTGTCGCACGCCTCAGCGGCGCCGCGGTGCAACCCGAGTCGTCTCTAGCGGCCTTCCAGCCGCCGGTTGACGGCTCAGACGGGTACGTAGCATCCAAGTGGGCGAGTGAGGTGTTCCTCGAGAAAGTCCACCGGCGATACCCAGGACATATCTGGATTCATCGGCCAAGCAGCATCACGGGCGACAATGTGCCCGACCTGGACGTTGTCCACAGCGTGCTGAAGTTCTCAAAGCTGATGAAGGCCGTGCCTGACCTAACGGGTTCATCGGGAGCCTTTAATTTCATCCATGTCGATACAGTATCGAATGATATTGCCCGGTGTGTGGTGGCGAGCATAGACAGAAAGGTGAAAGCCTCCGACAACGCCTTGGTCTATGTTCACCAGAGCGGGGAAACGATTGTTCCCGTAGATCAACTCAAGGGGTATTTAGAAGGTTCGGCAGCCGGGTCATTCAGGGTCTTGCCATTGGAAGAATGGGTTACTGGCGCGCTGCAGAGCGGCTTGGATGAGGTTCTAGGATCGTTCTTGTTGGCCTCTAAGGGAGTGATCAGAGTGCCATTGCTTCAAAGAAGAAAAGAGTAGGACCTATCAAGTTGATCCGCGGGGAATTAGAGATGATATCTACATGTATAGCTTTTCTTTTTGGCGTTTTCTAAGCGGATTTAGGGAAATTTGATTCCGGTTTCGATTTTAATCCGCAAGTTTGGTTCAATACCTTTCTAAATTTAAGCCTGATTTTCCAGGTCCTACGAGGCATCAAGATATCAGTTACCATGTCGTTGAAGAAGCTGTTGAAACAATAGATTTATGTCTAACCACCACTGGAGTGGCACGTCGCTCATTTTAGTGTCGTGGTCTAAATCTAACAGAAGCCACTATCCAACCCAATGCTTTCCCAGCTTTCACAAGTTCATTTGGCCAAAGCGTGGATTGAAATAATTAGATGGGAGTAGCATTTGTGTCCTGTAAACACCAATAACCTCTCTATCTAGGGGGGACCGTCCTCGGGTCCGGAATGTCTCCTCTCATCAGACGCGCTGGCCCCAAGCAACAATCATCTCAACCCTCCCACCCCCATTCTCAAGCTCCGCCCTCACCCTGGCCGGCAAGGCAGTGAGCTGCTCATCGCTGAAGTAAGTCGGAACACTCCTCGCAACCGCTGTCAGAGGAGCGACGGGTCCCGTAATCCCATTGACACTCGCCGCAGCCAACTCCGGCTTCGCCGACTTCCCTACGTTAACGAAGAACCGCTTCTCTTGCAAGTTCTGCAAACCCGCCGCTTCCAGTGTGGCCTTCAGCTCGTTGGCGAAGTCTCCAACCCCTATGTGCGTCCAGGCTTGCTTGACCATCGACGCAAAGTCAGTCATGGCCGGTCCGTTGCTAGGCGGGCTAAAGGCGTTCATCTCCATGAGCTGGACCCAGCCGCCGGGTTTTACGAGAGAGGCAAGACCCTTGACGGCCTCGTATGGGCCCTTTGGCGCCGAGCCCGCGAGGCTACCGCGTACATGGACGAGATCGAACGTGTTCTGATACTCTTCTGGCCATGGGTCGTTGAAGGAGTGCTGAAAGTAAGTGATGCCATCCGGTTCGTCAGGGAAGCGCTCGGGCTCGATGTCACTGCCGAAGTACTGGTGCTCCGCCGAGAGCTTGCTTCGCACGCCACGGAGCCAGGTGCCTTTCAGCCAACATCAGCGCCCGTTCAGAAATTCGAAAGGAAGTTGGAGAGGTTATGGGTAGTTCCTTACCGTCGGCAGTGCCAGAATCAAGTATTCTCTTACCCGGCTCCTCGAGGTTAATGGGGGCCAAGATGAGCTTCCCACCCAAGGCATCATCGTAAACAGCGTCGAGGTCAATCAGGCGCTGCAGCTCGGGCCTGTGCCCGGCTTTCTTGGTCATGTCCATGAACTTATCCATTTTCGTAGATTGTCGGTAACTCTGTATTATCACGCTCACCTCCTGGTAATGGCTGTAGTGTGCAGTCTAGAGACCTTATCCTATACGCATTTAAGTAGGCTCCATGGAATCGCCTCCACAAGACAGTAGGCATCCGTAGACACGTCGTCACGTTCTATCCCGCTTCCAGACATAACCTACGGCATCAGTGGTATTGCCTTGTGCCGAATGGTAGTCAGTTTATGGCCGAAAGTGGATGTTGGCGCCGAAAGTTGGCCGAAAACAACTATTCCCGAAAATGCTTCGAATATGGTAATATGAGAGCTCGATGAATGACTTCTTCGGCGGGCAATAACACGATAGCGACAATAGTTTCAGTGATACTAATTTTTTTGACATTTTTTTTTATGAAAGTTCATAAATTACGAATGTCACAGAAATATCGTTAACCAGATTAATGAATTTTCTAAAAATTTATCCTCGTCCTCACATAAATCCCGTACTCCGGGGTGTGACGCTGTAAGTCGGGTTTGCTTCATCGAGCGGGATGAGGCTGAAGGGGCGACTACCGACCCGAGGATCGGAGGAGGGCCGCCTTCGCACGCACGTGTAGCAACGGATCTTACCAACCTCGAGAGTAGATCCAAATACAAAAAGTTTGGGATGGGTAGGGTATCGAGGTTATGGGGTTTCCATTCATGCGGCTAGACTATTCCCAAGAGCCATTCTCATTAACTCCAGATCGAGATTGTTTTCTCCTCAATAATGTTAGAATTATTAGAATTGAATCAGCTCTTGGCCATCAAGCGCGCGACCCTTCTCGGTGCTCTGACGGCTGGGCTATGCTTAAGCCTGTACACGCAGCTCCGGCCCGTCCTCAGGGACATCCAGCATCTTCCCGAAGAGCGTACAGTTACCCTGTCAGAAGCTCGGGTGGAGACCGAAGAAAGGAGGTCACTTGCCAAGTCGCCATACCCTGCGGATGTATTTCCTGGAGGAAGACTAGTCAAGACTGTCTATGGAACTATCCAGGTGTTTGAATGGGGTCCTGAGGATGGGGAGAAAGTCTTGTTGGTGCATGGTCTCAGCACTCCATGCATCTCGTTGAGCGATATGGCGAAGGAGTTTGTCAGGAAAGGCTATAGAGTCATGGTATTTGGTGAGTCTTATGGACGGGGAGGGATGTCCATCGAATATTACTTACGGAAAAAGATTTCCTTTCTAACCATGATGTTTTAGATCTTTTCGGCCGAGGCTACTCAGATGCGCCAAATGACTTGGCTTTCGACGCACGTCTTTATACTACCCAGATCCTGCTTGTTCTCTCATCTTCCCCATTGCCTTGGACTGGAACTGCTGCCTTTCGCATCGTGGGATTCTCTCTCGGCGGTTCAATTGCCGTGTTATTCGCCGCCTACCACGCGAGCATGCTTCGTTCCGTGACCCTCGTCTGTCCTGGTGGGCTTATCCGCACGTCTCACATCAGCAACCGAAGCCGTTTCCTCTACTCTTCCGGCCTCATACCCGAGTGGTTGCGCCTCAAGCTTATCCACGGTAGTCTAGAACCACGGCATGGAGCCCTAAGTGCAGATGTTCCCGACGAAAATCTGCACGCGGATATAGACTTCGATGAGGTGCCCATTTCATCGGATCAGCCCCGCGTAAGAATCGGCGACGTCTTTCGATGGCAGCTGAAGTGGAATTCCGGGTTCGTTCCTTCGTACTTGAGCACCATACGAAGTGCTCTAGTCTACAGACGCCATGATGGGCTCTGGAGGGTGCTGGAAGACGAACTAGCCCGTCGACGAACTGAGGACCCGCCACCGGGGCTGCCCGGTGGACGGATCTGTCTTATTCTTGCCGAGAGGGATGTCATTGTCGTAAAAGATGAGTTGCTAGAAGACAGCAAAGGGCTTCTCTGTAGAGAGGCTGTTGAGATGCATGTCATGAAGGGAGGCCATGAGGTTGCTGTCTCGCGAGGCAAGGATGTGGCATCAATCGCAATAGGATCTTGGAACAGGCAAAGGTAGATAGAGAACTGTATACGATTCTGGTGGCTAGTTAATACACGCCAAGTTTTGCATCCTAAGTCTTCACCTGGCAACTCGTTCAGTGCATGCTGTCTTCTATCGCGTCAACGCCACACCATGTTAATCAAAATTGCTCAGGTCGCCTCAAAGGGTCTCGTGCAACGCCGGCATCCCCGCTGTTCACCATAAACCAGAATATGAAGCACTGCCATGTAGTAGTATAGTTATCATTCTATTGTCCCCCAACCCTCCTTTTCTTTTTCGGATTACTCTGATAGTGGAACGGGGACCAATATTACAATCTATGATGTTGTAGTCTCCATGAGCCACATTGATCAATGTTATCCCATATTCAACTCTTTGGCAGCCTTCTCGACAGTCTTGACTCGCTCCGGGTCCCGGGCCTCAATTCTGCAACCGAACTTCATCGGCCTCGGAGCTGGCACTGGCTCATACACGAGCGTCTCTCGAATTTCATTTCCGTCTTGGTCCAGCGGCCATCGGATGTTTACCGCCCATCCCAATTTAGCGATCATGATAACAAGGCTGCGTTCTGCAAACTCAACGCCAGGGCATGCGCGTCTGCCATAGCCGAATGCTTGGAAACCGTGACAGTTAGGATAAAGAGAAAGAGGTTCCTTATAGGTCGGATAACTAGGCTCAAGCCAGCGGGCAGGGTTGAATAACTTCCCGTCCGGGTATACTTCCTCATCCGTGAGGATCGACCGGCCAGTTGAGTAGTCAGTAGGGCTGCCGAAAGGGAATGGCCTAATAACCAGGGGAAGCAACTTACGCAAAAGTGGCATGGAAAACTGTTCCCCTTTCAAAAAAGTACCCATCGTAAATATCATCCGTACTCAAACAATGACTTATTCCCATTTCTGCCACTATGCTGCTGTATCGGACTCCCTCCTTGACGATTGCTCTCACCGTAGGTAAGTTAGGGATGTCCTCGTAGCTCGGCATTCTATCCTTGCCAACGACTTGGTCGACTTCCGCCTGAAGTTTTCTCTGCCACTCGGGATATTCCATCATCAGGAATAGAAATGTGAGCAGATTGTTGTGAGGAGATCGCGTACCGCCATCGATCATGGTTTGAAATGTATGAACCGCCTCTTCATCCGTAACGACGTAGTCACTCCGATTCAAGAGGAAGTGCTTGTAGATAGATTCTCTTGCCGACCCGTCCTCGACGCTCTTCTCGATCTTTCTTCTGAGCGACCACATCTGATCCACGTACTCCTTTCTTAGACTCTCCATCTTTCTCAAGCTGGGGATCAGCCAGAAAGGCATCCGCCTCAAGAACGGGAACACATTACTCGGGAAGCAGTCTGGACGGAAGGATTTCATAATTTCGGCGGTGAATTCCTCATTGTGGTGGAGAAAGGGATCATCAGCTGAGCGGATCGAGAACCCCAGCATCGAGCTAGTAAGGACGGAATAAGAATATCGCAGGAACTCATCGTGAAATGACGACGGGGATTTCAGGAGAGCGTAAAGAGTAAAAGTCGCCTCATCGTCCATCATGCTTTGGTACTTTTTAATGGACGTGATGGAGACGGCGTTTTGTATCATGCTCCTCTGGCGACGCCATCCCTCTATCAATCATTACCATGGTCCGCACAAGTTTGGATTGTCCGGTTGTTGGGAGAAGGGTTGAATAGCTTAACTCACCGTCCTTGGATCGAAAGCCGGGATTTTGGTTCATCGATATGTATTCCACAGCATGGGGAGCTCCGCGATCCGAGTACTTATTTCCCCTCCTGACGAACAGCTCCTTCGCCGCTGCCTCGTCAGACAGAACCACTTGTTTTTCCCCCATGACGCTAAATTGTGCAATGGGGCCATACTCTTGAGCCCATTTCCGAAAGGTCTAGATGATGGTCCGGCCGTTGGATGAAGCCAGCTCCAACGCGTTGCCAACAAAAGGCAGTCCTTTCTCAGGCTCGTCAGTTATTACTCTTGCTGGAAAACACAGCTTGGGGATATCAAGGGAGCTGTATATTACCTTTTGGCCCAGGGGGGAGCTTAGCACTTTTCATATGCTGATGTTTTGAAACAGCCCTGACGATGTAGTGAAGCAGAACTGCTAGGAGAAGTGGGAGCAACCAAACTTGCGACATGTTGGCCCTCCAGCTGTTTACACAAGATATCTCTCTTCTCACTCGGGAATGCCTTCACACGTCCGCGGTATTTCTCTTCCTTCTCCTTGCGCAAATGCGAAATAAGTATACTTCCTCTTCAATGTACATGAATACCTCGCAATAATAGCGAAATATGTTCTAATATTGTACGATATAAAATATCTTGATATTCTTAGTACCTACGGGAGCAACTATTCGAAGAGCTCTTTTGGTCCGCGAAGCACCTTCGACCGTCCGAGCCTTCTTCGGAATCATTGACCATTTTCGGCTTTCGGTGCTTTCGGTGCTTTCGGCGCTTGAGGTACTTATCTTCTCGTCGCATCTTCGCTTTCGTCCCGCCTCGAACTTCAGTTGGTCTCCTGGTGTTACAGAAGCCAGGAAAAAAGTAATAGAGGGCGTTTATAAGAAATACACTCGAATGCAACCGGCTCAAATCGTCGAGGTGATACATGCCGGTTCTGTGAGAATAGTTTCATGCGGGCAGCTGCAATACAGATGTAAGCAAGTGTAAAACTGGGATCCAAGGTCGCTTCCTCGTTGAAGGGATTTCTCAAAACCTCCAACACTACGGCATAACATCGCAGCCTCCGTGTCCCCCAAGTGCTTAGAACCATTTGGTGACAGGAGAGTCAAGACAGGGGCAGAGAAATCGTCTGTCATCACTCTCGTACGCGTCAGCCATCGCGATCTGAGTCTTCCGTTTGTTCTTAACAGCCCCTGTCAGCTGCAGTATTCACTGTTTTTAAGGTTACTGGACCAACCCATTATGCTTCACGGTAATGACAAGCGACGGGGGCCATTTCTTGAACATTGCTTTTCACTTAGTGGGGGCGATGGGGTCCTGAATTTACATAGCCTCGGGTCGAGATTTATTTCCCCTTCTTTCCATCCTTCCTTCCCCCTCCCGCGAGGAATGGGAAGAGGCTGGGGTTCAGCTTTGTGACTGTGGATGTTGGTGATCATCCGAGTCCTCGATGAAGTAGAGATTGCGCCATAGAGAATGTGGTCGATGATGTGGAGCAGCAATCGTCGGCGTGGGATTTATGAAAGTCCATCTTTCCAATCGTGGCTGGATTGATGGTTTGATATTTTGAGAAGTCGTCGTCCAAATGCAGATGAATCCATGAGAGGATGTACCGTGAATGGTCTGATTACAAATTGTACTCGCGTTGTCTCCCCACGAGGTCTGGACTCTGGAGTCCAGGCCAGTGGGACACGATCTAGACCAGAGGTCTGCAGCCAATGGCCTGCGGTAGTGGGCACAGGAAAGTATCTCCATGTACTCAGAATCACAAACCCATGTATAGGAAATTCAAATTGCCAGCGGAGGCGGGGGAGAGGAACAGAAAAAAAAAAGAAGAAAAACAAAAATAGTGAAGAAATGTGTTTGTATGGAGGCCGGATTTATCTCTTCGAAAAACCTTGATCGAGCTTGCTTGGCCTGTTTTCGACTCTGCTTCGACTGCTGAAATTTTGGATGCAATTGCCATTCCTGATCAACAAGTTCTCGGTTTACTTTTGTACCGAGACCTTCTCAATTGCGCCTTCTGCAATTTTACCAGCCCCCGGTCCATGACCTGAGGAGACACGGAAGGTACAACTCGAGCGTCGCAGTTATTATTCTTATCCTTATCGCCAGGCTGCCAGCACATTACCAAATCTTCACCAGCCGCTGCTTAAGCTTGCTGCCCGCGCCTTGCGAGCCGCGACACTGAACCACTAGCAAACTACCAAGTCCGCGTCGCGATTTCTTCAGCGCCCTTCTTCCTCTCTGCAAACGCTTGGCAATTTTCTCATTCACCAACCTCACCCATCACCCACCCGTCGACCATCACCTTGTCGCCCGTCGCTCAACAACCTGCACCCTCGCAGTTGCGATATTTTATCGTTACAGGCGAACGTTCATCCACTACCATAATTAATGCTCAGTGAGAAACAGTATCAACCCTTCCCTTCCTAAATGCCTTCGACGAGATGACCCCTGTACCCCCAGAGAACTCGTCGCCAATAGGCCAGGACAATTGGGTCGCATATATTGAAGAAGCTTGTCGAAATGCCACCGACCTCGAGAAGCGAGTCAATGTGATCGAACTCTATAAGCGCGCAGTCTCTGCAGAGCCCGGCTCTCTCCGAATATGGCTCGCGTATTGCGAATATTTCCACTCCCTTTTTGACGCTTGCCGAACAGCAGATCCATCATGGCCCAGCGACGAGATCATGATGGGGCGTGAGATCTTCTCCCTCGATGCTGACTTGCAGCTCTGGCAGAGTGCGTATGAAGATGTGCGCTTCCGCATCGGGGATAGTCACGCCCTTTGGGATCGTTGGGTTGAGATCGAGATGGAGCTTCTGGCCACGACCAGAACACGCGAAGGTATCGAGCGCATCACTTTTCTCTACCGCGACCGGTTACGAACTCCCCATGTTACATGGGACGAGACAGCGCAACGCTTTTCAAGCTTCCTCTCCGAGTATAACAGGCAAAACTGGGAGGCAACCATGCAGGAAATAACGACCGATGCCCAAGAAGCAAAGGCGATAATCGGAGATCGGGAACGATTCGAGTTTCGCCTACAGAGGGCCGCCCGTGATCAGGATACCGATGCTGAGCGTGCTGCGATGAAAGAGTACCTAGCATGGGAGATTGCGCAGACTAGGAAAAAGGATGACGGAGCTTATACCCGCGACCAGCTCTGCCGCGGCCTATTTTCTAGAGCCCTTACGGGTGTCTTCTCCACCGAGGACTCTGTCTGGCTCGACTACATGACCTATCTCTCCTCCAATGTCCCGCCCTCTAAATCCGCCGCAAGCCTCCTGTCTCCTCTTCAAAGAGCCGTCGATCACTGCCCCTGGTCGGGTCCTTTGTGGTCCCGGTACATTTTGGCTGCCGAGGAAGCTCAGCTTTCCTTCGCCGAAATCGAGCAAGTTAAACACGCGGCTACGAGTAACTCGCAAATTTACAGAGACGGTATGGCTAGCCTCCTAGAAATGTACGTCGCATGGTGTGGATACCTCAAGCGCACAGCTACGAACCCTGCCGCCTCGGAAGACGCCGTTGATGTCGCGGATGTGGGCTTACCCGCCGCCCTGGAATATGTCGGTGTTCTGGGAGACCGCCTCTACGGGAAAGATTATCAAGGCGACCCAGACTTTCGACTGGAAAGGATATACATCCAATATTTAACAGAGAAAGAGGGCGACCTTGATGAAGCGAGGGTGCAGTGGGAGCAGCTCGCGAAAAAGCCACTGTTTGCGGACCGCTACGACTTTTGGCGAGCCTACTACCTCTGGGAAATGGAAGTATTCTTCTCGCAGCCGAAGAAACAACCTGGGGCTCCCACGAACGGCGAGCAGTTGTCGCCGTCTAAAGCCACCACGGTCATGTCCCGTGCCGTGAACCACAAGACTCTGGACTGGCCCGAACGGGCTATCAGCTCCTACCTTCAGCATTGTAACGATTACGAATCGCCGAACACTATCCGCCGCGCTCGAGATAACGTGCACAAGATCCGCATCGTCGTTGCTAAACGGAGAGAAAGAGAGGCTGCGGAAGCCGCTGCAGCTTATGCACAGCAGGTCCAAGCTCAACAGCAGCAGGAAGCTGCTGCCCCTGCGGCAACTGAGGAGGCGTTCGAGATCCAGCCCACACTACCCTCTGATTCCCCATCCGGTGCTAAGAGGAAGCGAGGCGACACTCTGGGAGAAGATGACCAGAAGACGACCAAACGGTCTAAGGGCGAAGAGGCTAATGGTGATGGTGGACCCCCTGGCAAGGCTGAAGAAGCCCCTCACAGAGACCGAGAGCACACCTCAGTGCTTATTAGCAACCTGCCTGGTGACTCGACTCAGACAGCGATAAAGAAGTACTTCAAAGACTTTGGTCGTATCCAGAACATAATCCTGGTCCATAATAAAGGCTCCGGTACCTCTACAGCACTGGTTGAGTTTGCCTCTGTCCAGGATGCCAACGATGCTATCACCTTCCGGGACTCAAAGTACTTTGGGCAAAACCAGATACGAGTGAAGTCTGGAGCTAAGCTCACCCTCTTCGTCACCAACTATCCCCCGGCAGCTGATGACCAGTATCTCCACAATCTTTTCAAGGATTGCGGTGTCATCTTAAACATCAGGTGGCCAAGCCTGAAGTTCAACACGAGGCGACGATTTTGCTACGTCTCGTTTGAAGCTGAAGAGGGTGCCGCGAAAGCGACGCAGCTGAATGGAAGGATACTGGAAGGGAAATACAGGCTCGAGGTCAAGTATTCCGACCCGGCGAAGAAGAAGAAACGCGAGGGCGCCGTTTCCGAAGGCCGAGAGGTTCGGGTGGCCAATCTCGACGAGTCTGTGAAGGAAGAAGATATTCGGGATGTGTTCTCGAAGTATGGAGACCTTGCGAGGGTCAGTATGGTCCCCAGTCGACGAGGCAAGGGGTTCAGTAGCGTCTTCCTAGAATTTGAAAAGAAGGAGCATGCAGAAAGAGCTATTGCCGAGCTGAACAACACGAAGCTGCGTAGCCGAATCTTGACTGTGGAGCTCGCGTCACAGCCTAAGGTGAAGGTGTCGGCTAAGGTCATCAACCCAACGGAGGAGCAACAACCGTCACGAGATACCGAAGGCGACGAAATAATGCAGGTAGAGCCTGCCGTTCCTGAGCATCCCTCCAACAACAACATCGCAGCGCGATTGCCATCAGCCGAACCCCCTTCCACCAGCAAACCATCTACTTCCGTGCGAAAAGTCGCACTCATGAACCTCCCGGACACCGTCAACGATGCACGCATCATGGCTCTCCTCGAACCTGTCGGTACTGTCCGTAAGCTCGTTCTCCAACCAGGAAAAGGAACGGCGGTTGTAGAGTTTGCGGACGAAGCTACTGCGGGACGAGCAGTGCTTCAGCTTGATGGGGTGGAAATTGAGGGTACCAAAATCCAGACTGGTAGCCTTGCCGACTTAGCAAGGTATACGAGCAACAAGTTAGAAGGCGGCACCTCAGCGCAACCGCAGGGCAAGGGGAAACCGGCACACGAGGGATCTGCTAGTGCGAAGGGTAGACCCGGCGGGAAGCCAGCGTTTCTGCCGCCCACTACAGTGAGGAGGCCAGTCCTCGGCAGAGCTGGAGCCAAAAGAGGCCTAGGGTTTGTACCAAGACCATCTGGCGCCGGGAACGTGACGGTGGACGGGGAGACGACGCCTGAAAACGGCGGGACAAATTCTCAGGGTGTTACGGCGAAACCCATGAAGTCAAATGCAGACTTTAAAGCTATGTTCCTCTCTGGTAGGCCGGCGGCCACCGAGCAGGAGAAAAAGAAGAAGGATAGTGTTTGACATGGGTATTAATGTTTTTATGACAATGTTAAGGAGGGAACAGAGGAGGAATTGAGGGTGAACCAAGCTTCAAATTGTGTGGAGGGCTTGTAAAAGTTACGCGGGTGGTTGTCCTGCAGGGCCAGCATACTAAGGTGTTCTTCTCTCATCTTCATGTTTTTACTTTCCGCTCTCCTGTATTAATATTTTATTGAGGAACTCCGAGGGATTAATCATGGAAGGCTGGTAATATCATTTTTTTTTCCTTCTGCGCAAAGAGCAAGGGGTGTTGGGTGTTGTGGGGAAAGAGCCGAGTAGCGCAAGCAGATGTTCACGATGTATTGGGCCGGTAGCAAAAAAACGAGACATAGAGCAGGCACGGAGTGGCATTCTTGACTCGCTATTGTTTATTCCTTGCTAGAGAAGATATGGGGGCCATGTGTTTTGGTAGAGAAGACGCCGAAAGGCGCTTACTCGAGTCAGAAAACAAGACCTTTGGCGATGCGGCAGGCCATATATCTAGAGGTATATATGGAGAGCATCGGCATGCCTTCCTCTTTATCAGCCATCCTTCATCTACCTTTTCACTTCAATGTTTGCCAACTCTTCACAGAAGGGTATTCTAATCAAGTACTTTGTCCGTCTGTCCAACTCGGCCAAAGAGGACGAAAAGCTATGGATTCCCCCTGGATTGGCCTTTGACAGGAACTTTTTCATCTCTGGGCATCTCTCGTCTCCTGTAGAGCAAAGATCTTCTGCCACACATCTAGCCACCGCAACTGCTGTGCCGTGGGCATCTTTCCAGGCTGCCTGAAAGCCCTATTCAAGAGTTCGCGCAGCCTCGCGCGGAGGACCTTGATGACGAGCATGGTCTTCCAATCGGGGACGGAAAAGCGGGCGCGGTTTCCATCTAAGGTGATGACACCCGAGAAGACCTGGTGGACGATATTGTTAGCTTTC
>Ga0164243_10003451_pt1 | contig 25290 bp, 31 predicted proteins | sample OricompcompostOP_FD_108781 | JGI IMG/M metagenome (GOLD analysis project Ga0164243, IMG submission 108781) | Organic Plus compost microbial communities from Emeryville, California, USA - Original compost - Organic plus compost (OP) | ecosystem: Engineered > Solid waste > Mixed feedstock >...
CCTCTAACCATTTAGTTCCTCGACTAACAAATTATTTCACATTCACCAGCACCCGGATCTTACCTTCCTTGCCGGTAAGCTCCTCGAGCGCTTTTCCGAGCGCCTGGCCCGGTTTCAGCTTGTCGATATCCGCTTTCATGGCGTAACCCGGCCTGCTGGAAGTAACGAGTATATCCCCGCGGTGGATCACACCGCCTTCATCGCAAACCTTGGTCGGAATCACACCTACCACCCCCATCGGCACCTGGTTCGACAAATCATCATCGATGCCACTTTCCGTCAGCAGTACCCCCGGCTTGGTCGCATAAACGCCCGCTACCAGGGTGGAGTAAGCCTCCTGGGACCTTTCCACCGTACGGTCGGCAGTAGTGGAGATGACCAGTACATCGCCGGCTTCGTATTGATTAATATGACCGTTCACGGCAAAGGATTCCGCCACATCCGCACCGCTGTTCTGCGTACCGCCATTGAAGAAGCCCCGGCCGGCTGAGTTGATCCTGGCCACGTTCACCGTAGGACTGCCTGATCTTAAAACGAGAATGCTACCGTTGCTGCGTTGCTCCAAGGTCAGCACCGGGTTAGTATTGGCCGTATTGAAGTTCACCATGCGTCCGGCGCGGCCCTGCCCAAAGTTAGGCACCCAGGCATATAATGCATTACCGGTACCCTCGGCAGTGGTTTCCACACCATCGCCATTGTTGGATGCACTGGCCGTAATGGCGTTACCGTTACCGTCCGCAATCGCGATCAGCGCGGGGCCATTACCTGCCGGATTGGAAGCATGGAACAGCCCTGCATATCCGCCCGTACCGGAAGATATGCCGTATATACCCGCTGTTCCGAAATTGGCAAACTGGGAGTTCACTTCCCCTCTTACCGCAGGGGAGGTGCCTGTAACCTTATCCACCATAAAATTACCGGCAATACCGTTACCCACTGTTTTCACGGTGATAACATTGCTGAGGTTGGCAGTATTGAATATCTCGAAACGGCCGGCACGACCGGTAGCAAAGGATGGCACCCATGCATAGAGGGCGTTTCCGGCGCCGTCAATGTTGGCTTCCACGGCATTTCCATCCTTGCTGGCATTGGCAGTGATCGCATTGCCATTTCCATCAGTAATGGCTACCAATGCAGGGCCATTGCCGGAAGTGTTGGAAGAATGGAATAATCCTGCAAAGCCGCCTGTTCCGGAGGATACGCCAAACACGCCCGCAGCGCCGAAGTTGCCGAATATGGTCTTTACTTCCGCCCTAACGGCAGCGGCTACACTATTGGTATTATCGACCAGGAAGGAACCTGCGTTACCCAGCGTATTGTCCGGTATGTTACCGTTACCGTTGGTAACCACTTCCATTACATTGGCGCCGGTATTGATGTTGTTGAAGTTTTCAAAACGTCCGGCCCGGCCGGTACTACCGTTCAGGCCAACCTGGCCATATACGCCAATACCTGTATTGGAGCTGTTGGTGGCAACGAAACCTCTAACGCCATAACCACCGCCATCGTTCCGGCCCACTACGGCGCCTGCAATATCGCTGGTGGTTCTGCCCACGACGGCCTCGCCACCGCCGTTATTATCCCCCACCACACCTGCGGAAGTAAGCGCCGTGGTAATACCATGTACGCCAAAGCCGGAGGTGGCAGAGCTTCTTACGCCGGCTCCGCTTCCGGAGCTGGTCACGTTTACCACCGTACCGTTACCCACAGTGCTTACTGCCAGCGCATTATTGTTGTTCGCATTGTTGAAAATTGAAATAGACGCGGCGATGCCATTGTTGCTGACGGCCGTCAACCCTGTACCAGTGGCGCTGTTGGCATATACGCCGATACCATTTGCCGTAGCGTTGCCATACACCCCGAGTCCGTTCGGGGTAGTGCCGTATATACCCCAGCCGCTTCCGTTCTGGGAGCCATACACGCCGATGCCGAGGCCTCCGGTGCCATTATTGATACCCCGTATGGCGGATGAAAAGCCGCCGGGAGAGGTGCTGGTGATCAAGCCGCGCACGGCTGCCGCATTGGCGGTTGTCGTATTATTGATCCCTTCCAGGGAAGTACCATCGCCATTGTTCGCAATGGAAAACAGCGTACTGGAATTGTTTTCAGCGGCCACAAAAGGCAGTGTTAAGGTACCGCCGCCGCCACCGATGGATGCCGGTAGCCACTGGATACCGTCGAATCGCAGGAACTGGTTGGCTGTGGGCGCCACTGCGCTCACGGCTACCCCCTGGATTTTTGCCACCGTCGGGCCGGGATAGTTGCCGGTAAGGTCGCCGGAGGCCGGGCCGGTGGATAATCCGGATGGCCCCTGGGTCCTGCCGGTCCTTCAGGGCCTTGTGGTCCCGCCGGGCCTGCAGGTCCTGCTGGTCCCACAGGGCCGATAGCTCCCGCAGGTCCTGCCGGTCCAACCGGTCCGGTTAAGCCCATAGCGTCTTCAGGGCCCGGGTCACCCTGTGGTCCTGCTGGTCCCACGGGGCCTATTGCACCTGCCGGTCCGATTGGTCCAACCGGGCCTTGTACGCCCGGAGGGCCTGCTGGTCCTGAGGGGCCTGCCGGACCTTGCGGTCCTGCCGGTCCTGCAGGGCCGGGCTGACTGTTAGCCGCGTATAACGCAAATGGCACGCTGGCCAGCTGGCTGGTACCCAGTACGCTGAAGGGGCTACCGTTGACAGATGCTTCCACCTGGATATACTGATTGGCATTTGCCCATGGCACGGCGGCGAAAGTACCCGTCACCGGCGTACCACCGCCTATCTGCAGGGTAAAGAGTCCCAGTTGGTTACTTACTACATCGTGAGTTTCCTGGTATTGTACAGGTCCGTTTGCAGCGCCGCCCAGTACGGAGATCCTTACTTTGAGCGCCGTGTTGGCCAGCACAGTACCGTTGGTATTCCTGGCTACAGCCTGGTAGTTGATGCGCTGTAAGCTGGTCTGGCCGGAGGCTTCGTGGACTACGGCCATCAGGAACAGTATAAGTATAAAGTTTCTCAATAGCATAATCTGCTTTTTTAAAGTTTAGTTTTTCTTACCTCCTTCCACTCCCTGGTTGGGAACCTGGAGTCTGGCTGGCATGGAATCGTTGCTATGGGCGGCCGGTTTGTCCGAAGCCGTGCTGCCGGCATTGAATTTATTGGCCCTGGCCGTGGTTGCCGCTGCGTTATTGGTAGTGCCGGCCGGCTTGTAATTGGTAAAAATCCTGTCCTTCGAAGGCCGGTCGGGCGTGGTGACAGCTTGTTTGTTGTTCGCATTAGCATGTTGGTTGATAGCATCTATATCCTGTTTCATGGTAGGAAACAGCCGCTGCCTCAAGGAAGTGCCTTCTTTGGATTCCTGCGCATGGGCCGCCATGCCCAGGATGCAGCAAATGATGAGTAGTTTTAATCGTCTTTTCATATTTTATATGGAGGTTTAACAAGTAATTGAATACTGATTGAAGCAATGATCCCTGCTAGTGATCTTTGTTGATGTTATAGAGTAGGGAGAACATGAGTGTTTTTTTCTGGTACAGGCTGCCGTCGGTGGGTATGAGGTAAGCCATGTCCAGTTCCACATTGGAAAACCTGACACCCAGGCCGCTTGTAAAATGCTGCCGGTAACCTTTGTTCGGATGCTCATAGAAGTAGCCTGCGCGGAGGAATAATGTCTGTTTATAGGAGTACTCTACGCCTGCGCCGATCGTGAATTCCCGTAGTTCTTCCCTGAACCCGTCCGGGGCATCCCCGAAGGAGGAGAAGATGGATTCTACCACGCCCCTGTTAGGGTCTTTTCCTTTGAGGATCTGATTGGTCATCATGCCGTTTGAATCCAGCGCATAAATAGGCGGGGTGGGCACGAGGAGTTTGTTCACTTCCACGGACAGCGTGAAGGTGTTGTACTCGGTGTTCACAAAGGCATAACCGCCGCCCAGCCGGAGGTTCATGGGCAGAAAGCTTTTCCGCTCCTTATCGTCCGTGTAGGAGAGTTTGGTGCCGATGTTGGTGATGCTGACGCCAAAGCTGTAACGGTTGCCGAAGTCCAGGTTATCGGCCGTGTTCTGGTAGTAGAAGCCGATGTCGCCCCCGACGGCGGATGCCGGTTTTTGCTGCAGGCCGTTATAGTTTCCTTCCCCCAGCTGGCTGCGGATATACCGCAGGGAGATGGAGAGGGAGGTGCGTTGGCCCAGTTTCCGGGCATAGGTACCGTCTATGGAAAACTCGCGGGGGTTATAATCCTGCAGGACGGTGCCGTTATCATCCCTGAAGGTCATACTTCCGTAGTTGAAGTATTTCATGGACAAGCCTACGCCCTGGTTGCTTTCCTGGCCAAAGTTTTTGAAAGCGGCTACATAAGCCATATTGGATTCACTGTTATTGAGTTCCCACATCCAGGGCGCGTAATTGGCGCTTACGCCCCAGTCGCCGGCAAATACAATTTTTGCAGCGTTGGAAAACAGTGCGTTTACATCAGGGGTCAATCCCGTGGGTGCATTACCGGTACCGCTGCTTCGGGCATCGGGGTTTACCAGCAGAAAGCTGGCGCCGATGTCGGGCGGCCGCTGTCCACTTTTTTGCGCCATCAGCACTGATGGAGCATACAGCATGCACACAAGCAAAATCAAATAGAACTGTTTTTGCATAATGGTAGCTTTTATCTGAGTGCGATGAATGTTATTGAATAATGATTTTTTCAAAGAAGATCTGCGGTCCTACCTTGATCTTCAGGCGGTAAATACCGGCAGCGAACCTGTTGACGGCGATGACGACTGTGTTTCTGCCGGCGCCCATCGACTGACCTTCCCGGTACATGCTCTGCCCGGCTGTATTGATCAGTTCAATGTTGACGAATGCGCCGGCGAGGAGGTCCAGCTGGACTTTCAGATTCGTGGATGCGGGGTTGGGGAATACGATATACCCTTTTACCACGTTGGCGGCCGGGTCAACCGGCGGCAGTTCTTCCGGTTGCTGGAAGCCCTGGGTGAGCAGCACGCGGCCGTCGGTGATCAGCGTGATCATGGGTTCTCCGATGGTGTACTGAATCCGCGTATTACCCGCTGTGCCGCTACCACCCGCCGTTGCAGTCACCTGCCTGTTGAGGATAAGTTGAGCATGAGCAACAGTAATGCACACACTCATCAGGAAGAGTATGCAAATACCTGCACGTGTAAATACATTCATAGCGATACTGTTAGTGTGTTTGATTGATATTGGATGCTGTTGTTTTTGGTTGATCGCCTGCACCTGATCTTACAGTGGCTTCCAGTTGAAGGATCCTTTGCGTCAGTGCTTCCATGTTGCGCAGCGCGGCTTTCAGCTCTTCGTTTTCTTTCCGCAGTGTAGCCAGATCCGTTACCTGAGAAACCAGTTTTTGGTTGACTGATTGTAGTGCTTCGCAGCGTTTGTTGAGCGCCTGCAGCATGATGAGCATAATGCCGTCCATATCTCCACTGTTTATAAGGGTGTCGCAACCAATTTTACCGTACCTGTCTTTTCCGAACGCGGCGAAGATTTCCTGTGCAAACGGGCCGTAGTGCCGGTATTCCGCCGGGGAAAAGGATTTGTAGTTCCAGGATCCGAGCCGCAGCTGGCTGAGCTTTTGGAGGAATTCCTCACCATCGGCCGCCAGGAACTTTTCCTTTTTGGTGGAGTCGGATACTGCGCTCCAGGAGCTGCTGCCTGGCAACAGTTCCGCGCCGACTGCCGCGGGGCCTGCCTGGGTGTAAAACCTGTACCCGCCTGCGTACCTGGCTACAAACTGGTTGGCCTGCGTATTCACTACTACGTCCGTTCCTGAGTTGTCGCCCATCACCATGGCGCCGCTATAACCGGCGTTTTTAGCGTACCGGCCTATTGCGATGCTATAATCGCCGTCGGCTGCTACTGTATCGCCCAGGGCTACTGCGCTCAATTTGGAAGCATAGCACCTGGTGCCGATGGTAACGGAGCCGGAGCCGCTGGCTTCATTGGCCCTGCCGAGTGCAATGCTGGTGTAGCCGGAGGAAACGATGGCGTCGCCTACGGCCAGGCTGCCAAAACCGCTGGCGGTTACGTTGGTGCCAAAGGCAACGGAGTACAGCCCGGTATGGGCGTCGTCCCATTCGTTAGTAACGGCCTTGCCTGCACGAAAACTTGCTTTCCCGGGGTACCACATCATTCTCCATCCCGGCGCGGCAGATGGGATGCTGCCGGTGGCTAGTTGTCCTGCTGCGTACAAGCCCCCGTAATCGTCCACTACGAAGGTGGAGTTAACGGGTCCGAGGCCTCCCGGATTAGTGGAAAGGGTGAGCTTTCCGAGGTCGTCCAGGTTAATTCCTGTATTAGCCGGCTGGTTGGTCAGTTTAAAACCGCGCAGCTGGATGTTGGTAGTGGCAATGTGGTTACCGAGGTTATCGCCGGTGAGGTTTCCTGGTATCCATTCAGTGCCGTTAAATACCAGTCCCTGGCCATTTACAGGAGGGGTTGGGGAGACGTTAATGCCGCGGATGCCGGCTACCATCGGATTGGGGTAGGTACCGGTGAGGTCGCCTCCGGCTGCGCCGGTAAGGCTGCCTGCCGGCCCTACTGGTCCCTGAGGTCCTGCCGGTCCGATTGCTCCTGTAGCGCCGACGGGTCCCTGTGGTCCTGCGGGTCCTTGCGGGCCAGTTGCACCGGCGGGTCCGGCTGGTCCCATTGGGCCGGTTAGTCCAACGGGGCCGGGGATGCCCTGGTCGCCTTTAGGTCCGGCTGGTCCTGCGGGGCCCATTGGTCCCTGGATGCCGTCATCGCCTTTGAGACCTTGCGGGCCTTGAGGGCCAGTTGGGCCGGTGGCGCCGGTGAGGCCGATCATGCCTTGGGGGCCTGTGAGGCCTTGTTCGCCTTGGGGGCCTTGGGGTCCGGCTGGTCCTGCGGGGCCTTGTATGCCGGGGTCACCTTTGGGGCCTGCGGGGCCGGTGATGCCGGTGGGGCCTGTGTCGCCTTTATCTCCTTTATCTCCTTTATCGCCTTTGAGGCCTTGGGGGCCGGTGGCGCCGGTGAGGCCGATCATGCCTTGGGGGCCTTGTTCGCCTTGTGGGCCTTGTGGGCCTTGGGGTCCGGCTGGTCCTGCGGGGCCTTGTATGCCGGGGTCGCCTTTCGGGCCTGTGGGGCCGGTGATGCCAGCGGGGCCTGTGTCGCCTTTATCTCCTTTATCTCCTTTATCTCCTTTATCTCCTTTGAGGCCTTGGGGGCCGGTAAGGCCGGTGATGCCTTGCGGGCCAGGATCACCTTTAGGTCCTGGATCACCTTTAAGCCCTGCCGGTCCCGCAACACCTGCCGGTCCTGGATCTCCTTTAGGACCCGCTGGTCCTGCCGGTCCTGCAACACCTGCCGGTCCTGCATCGCCTTTAGGTCCTGCCGGTCCCGCCGGTCCTTGCACTCCCTGCAGGCCCCGGGGTCCGGGAGTCCCCGCGTTGGCGGCATACAGGGCATAAGGCACCGCAAATAACTGGGCAGTACCCAATTCGCTGTAACTGCCACCATTGATGGCCACCTCTACCCGCAGGTATTGGTTGGTGTTTGCCCAGGGAATAGCTGCAAAAGAGCCATTGGTAGGGGTTCCGGTACCAATCTGCGTCGTAAATAAGCCCAGTTGATTCGTTATTAAATCGTGTGTTTCCTGGTATTGGACCTGGCCTCCGGGAGAGTTGTCCAATACGGAGAAACGTATCTTTATCGGCTGGTTAGGAACTGCGGTACCATTTGCATTACGAACTACCGCTTGATAATTAATGCCGCCCATACCGCTTTGGGCTTTGGTTTGCTGAGGTTGAAACAGGCATATGCATGCGATCAGCAGGCATAAAACCCTAAGGGAACTTTTCATTTTGCAGAAGTTTTCTTTCTATGGAATGGGATTAAACTCTTGCTCGTTGTGTCCTTCTGCGTAGAATAAATGGAATTGCGGGGCGCCACAATGCACACAAAATCAACCTGTTATTGCGCCGGCAAAAACGGTATCATGTGCTAATGCATAAAAGAAATTACATGCTATCTGTCTGACTTGATGTTGCTCCAACTAAGCCCATTGTGCAATGCAGGGGTCCTCTCGTTTCGATTTTGGTAAAACTCGGGGTCAGGATAAAATGATACAGAATAAGTAGTAATCTTACATATGTGCATTAGATTTGAATAAACTAATACGGTTTCCCGTGTTTAAACACTCATCATGCTGATTTCCAGTCAATAGTTATCACCCGTCCCAATGGAACATAAAAAACTGCAAAAATGTTCTCTAAATTATCAAAACAATTATTACTCCGTTGAGAATAAATCAAATACGGCAGCAAATTTTCCAAATCCGGTTGATTTTTGCCGGTTAGTGGCTACCGGGAAAAAATCCCGAAATTCGTTAAGGAATAAATAACACTATCGCAGGTCAGCGCGTTTTATTTATTACGAAAAAAAGATTACCTTTGCGCCCTAAATTGCATTATTTAGTCATTTTAATATTATGGCAGACTTAAAATTTCAAAGGAACTTTGGTATTGCGGCGCACATTGATGCGGGTAAAACCACTACCACAGAGCGTATCCTGTATTATACAGGTAAATCCCATAAGATTGGTGAGGTACACGAAGGTGCTGCAACCATGGACTGGATGGCACAGGAGCAGGAGAGAGGTATTACCATTACATCTGCTGCTACCACTTGTTTTTGGAATTTTCCAACTTTACAAGGTAAGCCACAACCAGATACTAAACAATATAAATTCAACATCATCGATACTCCGGGCCACGTGGACTTTACCGTAGAGGTAGAGCGTTCCCTCCGTGTACTGGATGGTCTGGTGGCACTGTTCTGCGCCGTATCCGGTGTTGAGCCTCAGTCTGAAACCGTTTGGCGCCAGGCTAACCGCTACCGCGTACCACGTATCGGTTTCGTTAACAAAATGGACCGTGCAGGTGCTGACTTCCTGAACGTAGTTAAACAGGTTAAAGAAATGCTGGGCGCTAACCCTGTTCCTTTAACCCTGCCTATCGGCGCTGAAGATACCTTCAAAGGCGTGGTTGACCTGATCACCATGAAAGGTATCATCTGGGACGAAGAAGGTAAAGGTGCTACCTACCAGGAAATCGACATCCCTGCTGACATGGTGGACGAAGCCAACGAGTGGAGAGCTAAACTGGTTGAGGCAGTTGCTGACTACGATGATAAACTGATGGAGAAATTCTTCGATGATCCTAACACCATCACCGAAACTGAAATCCACGAAGCTATCCGTAAAGCGACTATCGACATCGCTATCATCCCAATGATGTGCGGTTCTTCCTTCAAAAACAAAGGTGTACAGAAAATGCTGGATGCGGTTTGCCGCTACCTGCCTTCTCCGCTGGATGTTGAGGCCGTTAAAGGTACCAACCCTGACACTGGCGAAGATATCGAGCGTAAACCAGATGCAAAAGAACCATTCGCTGCACTGGCGTTCAAAATCATGACCGATCCTTTCGTAGGTCGTCTGGCGTTCTTCCGCGCTTACTCCGGTCACCTCGATGCAGGTTCTTACGTTCTCAATACCCGTACCGGTAAAAACGAGCGTATCTCCCGTATCATGCAGATGCACGCTAACAAACAGAACCCTATCGATTTCATCGAAGCTGGTGATATCGGTGCGGCTGTAGGTTTTAAAGATATCAAAACCGGTGATACCCTGTGCGATGAGAACCATCCAATCGTACTGGAATCCATGACCTTCCCTGAGCCGGTAATCTCCATCGCTATCGAGCCTAAAACTCAGGCTGATGTGGATAAAATGGGTATGGCCATCGCTAAACTGGTAGAAGAAGATCCTACCCTGAAAGCGAAAACTGACGAAGAAACCGGTCAGACCGTTCTCTCCGGTATGGGTGAGCTTCACCTCGAAATCATCGTTGACCGTATGAAACGTGAGTTCAAGGTTGAAGTAAACCAGGGTGCGCCTCAGGTTGCTTACAAAGAAGCTCTGACTGCGAAAGTTGAACACCGCGAAACGTTCAAGAAACAAACCGGTGGTAAAGGTAAATTCGCTGACATCCAGGTTGAAATCGGCCCTGCTGACGCTGAATGGCTGAAAGAAAACGACGGTAAATCATTCCAGTTCATCAACGATATCTTCGGTGGATCTATTCCAAAAGAATTTATCCCAGCGGTTCAGAAAGGCTTCGAAGCTTCCATGAACCAGGGTGTACTGGCTAACTACCCGCTCGTAAACCTGAAAGTTCGTCTGTTCGACGGTGGCTTCCACGCGGTGGACTCCGATGCGATGTCTTTCGAACTTTGTGCTAAACAAGCTTTCCGTGAAGCTGCCCGCAAAGCTAAACCAGTTCTGCTGGAGCCAATCATGAAAGTGGAAGTTCAAACTCCTGACCAGTACATGGGTGACGTAACAGGTGACCTGAACCGTCGTCGTGGTATGCTGGAAGGTATGGACTCCAAAAACGGTGTACAGGTAATTAAAGCAAAAGTTCCACTGAGCGAAATGTTCGGTTACGTAACTCAGCTGCGTTCCCTGTCTTCCGGTCGCGCTACTTCCATCATGGAATTCTCTCACTATGCTCCGGCTCCAAACAACGTTGCTGAAGAAGTGATCGCGAAAGTTAAAGGAAAAGTAAACGCTTAATCTCTAAGCGAAACGTATATCCTAAAGGGTGTCCCGGTTTACCGGGACACCCTTTTTCTTTGTCCTGCCATCCCCCTAAAATGCTATTGCAGTTGCAGTGTATTTGAGTATTTTAGATGTAATAACCTGCAACTGATAAATGCTTTTTTGCCTGCCAGGGTTTTCGGATTTCCGGGAGCCCTTTTTTTATGCCCGCAATAGAGGGGATCGCTTCTTTAAACGTCAATAGGATAACATGCGACAATAACCTGCATTAATTACTGATAGCCAATTGATCTATGTCCTTGTCATTGACGATATCTGCACCTCCTGCAACTGTTATAATAAATCCGGTGGAACCGGATATTCTCACTACTGGCCTCGACCTTATCCTGCCGTGCTGGAACCCGTCGGGGCAGTGGGTGGAATCCCTGATTCGCCACTACCATGAGCTGACCTCCCTGATGCCGGAGGTACCGGTACAACTCATACTGGTAAACGACGGTTCCCGGGAAAATTTCACCTCCCAGCACATTGCCTGGCTGGAGGCTGCTATCCCGGGGATTATTATTGTAGACAATAAAGTCAACAGGGGGAAAGGGTACGCGGTAAGGTCCGGCGTAAAGCATGCGCGGCATGCCTACCAGGTATATACCGACCTGGACTTCCCATTCGGGGTCAGGGCTGTCAAGCAGGTGTACGATGCCCTGCGCCAGGGCACCGATATCGTTGCCGGAGAAAGGGGAGAAGCGTACCTTCGGGAGCTGCCCCGCAAACGGAGGATGATTACGCGCATCAGCAGGGCCATGAACCGCTTTATCCTCCGCCTGAAGGTGGACGATGCCCAGGCAGGTTTAAAGGGCTTTAACCGCCGCGGAAAGGACGTGCTGCTGCAAACGGAGATAGATGGCTTCCTGTACGACAGCGAGTTTATTTACAAGGCAGGGAAGTGCCCGCGGCTCAAGATGAGTACAGTGCCGGTGCTGTGCCGCCCTGATATCAGGTTTTCAGCTTTTCGCACCAAATTGCTGCTGAAAGAGCTGCGTAACTACTTAAAAATCATCACGAGTACAAATATTTCATAGACAGCCCTATATGCATAGTAAGAAACGGATATTGATAAGTGTGGACGTAGAAGAATTCGATATCCCTGAAGAATTTGGCCAACAGGTATCCCTGCAGGAGAAACTGGAAGTTTCCCGCAGGGGATTGATGAGAACCCTTCAACTTTTTGATAAGTATGAGGTCAGGGCCACCTTCTTTATTACTGCATACTGGGCGCAGCACTTCCCGGAGCTGGTAAGGCAGATAGCGGCAAAACATGAAATAGCTTCCCACGCCTATTACCACAGTTCCTTCTGCGAGGAGGACCTGGAAGGGTCCAGGCTGGCTCTCCAGGAAATCAGCGGCCGGCAGGTTACCGGTTTCCGCATGCCCAGGTTACGCCCCGTCAGTGAGGATGCCCTGGTAAAAGCCGGCTATCAGTACGATTCTTCCGTTAACCCTACCTGGCTGCCGGGCCGGTATAACAACTGGCACGTCTCCCGGACCATCTTTCGCAACGATCAACTCTGGATTATCCCTTCTTCCGTATCCCCCCTGGTACGATATCCCATCTTCTGGCTGAGCGTAAAGAATGCGCCCCTGTGGATCACCAGGCATTTCAGCAGGCAGATACTCCGCAAAGACCCCTACCTTTCTTTCTATTTCCACCCATGGGAGCTGACGGACCTGGCCAATTACCAGCTGCCGGCATATATCCGGAAGGTGAGCGGAGATAAAATGTGCGCTAAATTGGAAGGATTCCTCTCATTCCTTAAAACCCGCGGCGAATTCTGTACACATGCCGATCTGCTCGCACAGGTAAAATAAAATTTAACATTTTTTTTCTCTGACATTCAACAACATGAATGTCAAAACTGTTATTGACTTAGTTGCTGATTTTATAGCGGCAACCAGTGGGTAAGGTTTTGGTGTTTTATGGATGATTGGATATTTAACCTATTCATTTTCAATGCTCCTGAGCCCTTTCCTGCGAGATCCTGTGAAGAGAGAGAGGAGGCGGACAGCCTGATTTATTCCTACCTGAAATATTATAATTCCATCGTCAATCAGCATGTCATTCATTCAAATTAAAAATTAGACCATGAAAAAAATTCGTCTCTTAACCCTGGTATTATTAACCCTGATGTTCGGCACAGCAAAAGCACAGATCCAAAAAGGCAATCTCATGGTTGGCTCCGAAATTACTGATCTGGGATTTTTGTTTCAGAACAGCAGTACTGTATTTCATTTTAATCTCAATCCTAAAATTGGCTGGTTTATAAAAGACGGTCTTGCCGTGGGCGGTTATGTGGATTTCGGCCTGGCTACCGCCAAAGATGCCGGTTCTGATGTAAACTACGGTATTGGCGCGTTTGCCCGTTACTACATTGAGGACAGGAATGTGCGCAAGCTGGAATTCAGCAAGCGTACGCGCTTCTTTGTAGAAGGTAATGCCGGCTTTGCGGGCAGGAACCCGGCAAGCGGCGCTTCCACCAACGGGGTGAACCTGGGTCTTTCTCCCGGTATTTCCTATTTCATCACGCCTAATATCGGTTTGGATGCGATGCTGAACTGGGATATTACCGTGGGTGGCGGCAACAGTACTACGGCCAACAGGCTGGGGCTGAGCCTCGGTTTCCAGATTTTCCTGCCTACTGCCAAAGCGCGGCAGATTTATAAGGAGGAAATGGGTAAATAAGCAGTTGTTTAGTCTGTTATATGAAAAATGGTCCTGGAGATTTCTCCAGGACCATTTTTGTTTTTTTTCATAGGAGTCCGCACTGATGGCGGAATGAACAGAATGAATGAAAACGGTCATAAATGAATACACTGAATGAGGGCTATTTACCGGGAAGCCTTTATTTTAGCGATCTGCCCGGCAAAAAGCCGGGAGATTGGGATTGCCGAAAACCAAGAAGAGAGTAGGCGGAATAGATAAAAACTGTTGCTATGCTGAACACTATTTTTATGGCAATTGTAAAATTTTTGAACACTGTAACTGGCGCACTGTAATTGGCTGCAGGTAGTGCGTATAAGCTGCTACCGGGCTCAGGCCGGGGATTGCCGAAAACCCGCATAAAGAGTAGGCAGAAGCAAAATTATCACACAATGATTGTTGATGCATTAAACACCTTTCTGACTGGTCTGCTGGCACTGCTGGTTAGAGCGCTGGGAGGTTTGTAATCCTGCGCCGGGGGTAGCCGAAAACCCTGAATAGAGTAGGCGTTTAACTCTGAAATTACCAACATTATGGCCACATTGAATCAATTGCTGCAACAGCTGGTTGCGCTTTTAAAAGCATTACTCGGAGGTCTGTAATAACCGCTCCGGGAGGCAGGGGATCGAAGGTGCATAAACATTCCCTTCCTGAATTTTCTGAACCGCTGCGTCATGGAACGCAGCGGTTTTTTTATTAGGATTACTTACTGTATTATGTTTTTTACAAATGTAACAAGGTGTTGTAATCCTCTGTGGTAGCGGAATGAACGAAATGAACAGTTTGTTATGAATGAATAAAATGAACGTATGTAAGTTCAAAATATGCTCCTATTTTCGGGACCTGGTAAAAAAGTTACCAGCTGGGGCAGCCGAAAACCAGAGAGTTTAGAGTAGGCGTTTACCTATTAAAACCTTAAACGATGGATTTACTGAATCAACTGCTGGCACTGATCTTAGGATTAGTAAAATCATTACTGGGCGGTATCGGTGGTGGCTTACCTCTGTAAGAGGAGCTACGGGCTGATTTTGCTCTGGTTATTCCAAGAGGCTGCTCCGGGAGGGCAGCCTCTCTTTTTGGGGTAAATGGCGCAAATTTTTGAGGTAAATGGCGCAAAATGCCCCTCGGGGTAAAAAGTGCAAAATTTTTTTTGGTTTTCTGAAACAGGTTTCCCTATATTTGTCAAAATCGGCATGTCAACAAAACCTAAGGCCTAAGCATCACAAAATGAATGCATTCCACCGGGCCAAAACATGCAAAATTACCCTTTAACCCCACCTGCTGCGCCAGCAAAGCATGTCTTTTGTCGGTCATCTTAAATTTTTTTCCGGAGAATTATTTGCCAAATAAAAAGAAAGGGTTACCTTTGCCCTCCCAAATTGTAAAGGGAAAAAACAAAGAGAAGTTCATTGCATATGTCTCAGAGAATAAGAATCAAGCTGAAGTCCTACGATCATAACCTGGTAGATAAATCTGCTGAGAAGATCGTTAAAACCGTGCGTAACACGGGCGCCGTGGTAACAGGTCCTATTCCTTTACCAACAGAGAAGAAAATTTTTACAGTGCTGCGTAGCCCGCACGTAAACAAGAAAGCGCGCGAGCAGTTCCAGTTGTGTACTCACAAACGTTTACTGGACATTTACACTTCTTCCTCAAGAACTGTAGATGCGCTCAGCAAACTGGATTTACCTTCCGGTGTAGAAGTTGAAATTAAAGCATAGGACAACAGCAAGGCTGGGCAAAAGGCCCGCCTTTAATTGATTTATGGTTACTCTCTGGTCGCCAGTGAGTAACAATTTTAACAAATTTAACATAGGTCGCGCCTTCTGGGCGGCCGCCCAATAAATGTATTTAAACCGCCCATCCTGGGGATAGCTGGAAATCCCCCAGGCGCTGGGTAAAATCATATAAAAATGAAAGGTCTTATTGGTAAAAAGATTGGCATGACCAGTATCTTCGAAGCCAATGGTAAGCAGACTGCCTGCACCATTATCGAAGCTGGTCCCAACGTTGTAACACAGGTAAAAAGCCTGGAGACAGATGGTTACAATGCAATTCAGGTTTCTTTCGGAGACAAGAAAGAGAAGCACACCACAAAAGCAGAATTGAATCACTTCGCGAAAGCAAGCACCTCCCCTAAACGTTTCGTAAAAGAATTCCGCAACCCGGATGTACAGAAAGCCCTCGGCGAGTCTATCACCTGTGAAATCTTCACTGAAGGTGAAACTATCGACGTTGTAGGTACTTCTAAAGGTAAAGGTTTCCAGGGTGTTGTTAAACGCCACGGATTTAGCGGTGTGGGTGAAGCAACCCACGGTCAGCACGACAGATCCAGAGCTCCTGGTTCCGTTGGTGGATCTTCTTATCCTTCCCGCGTTTTCAAGGGTATGAGAATGGCAGGTCAGACAGGTAACGAAAGAGTGAAAGTGAAAGGCCTGAAAATTCTGAAAATATTCCCTGAAAAGAATTATATCCTGGTAAGTGGTTCCGTTCCCGGCCACAATGGTTCAATCGTTTTAATCCAGAAGTAACATGAAGATCGATATCTTAAATATACAAGGTAAGCAAACAGGAAGATCTATCGACCTGCCTGAGGAGATTTTTGGTGTTGAACCCAACAACCACGTAATCTACCTGGCGGTTAAGCAATACCTGGCTGCACAGCGTCAGGGTACTCACAAGGTGAAAACCCGTGCTGAAGTAAAAGGTGCTTCCCGCAAACTGCACAAACAAAAAGGTACTGGTGGCGCCCGTAAAGGTAACATCCGTAACCCGCTCTACAAAGGTGGTGGTACCATCTTCGGACCTAAACCTCACTCCTGGGCTATCAAACTGAACAGAAAAGTGAAAGATCTCGCTAAGATCTCCGCCCTGTCAGTGAAAGCTAAGGAAAACAGCATCATCATTGTTGAGGACCTCGCTATCGAGACGCCAAAAACAAAACAATTCGTTGGTATCTTAAAGAACCTGAACATCAACGTTGACGGTAAGAAAACTATGTTTATTACCCCTGAGTACAACGAAAGTGTTTACCTGTCTTTAAGAAACATCCCTACTGTGGACGGTGCAATGCTCAGCGATATCAATACTTATGATATCATGAACAGCAACTACCTGGTATTCACAGAAAGCGCTGCAAAAATCTTCACTGAAGAGCCAGTTGAAGCGTAAGCGGTTGTAAACCAATTAAATAACACAGCTGTAAAGCTATAAGCTATAAAAGATGAGACCATCAGACGTTTTAATCAAACCGGTAGTTACCGAAAAGGTGAATAAGGCGACCGATAAATTCAACCGCTACTACTTCATCGTTGACAAAAAAGCCAACAAACTGGAGATCAAAAAAGCAGTGGAAGAATTTTACGGGGTGAGTGTTGCAGACGTTAACACTGCAGTAATGCCTGGTAAAGCTAAATTCCGCTTTACTAAAGCCGGTTTCATTGCTGGTAAAAAACCGTCTTACAAAAAGGCGATTATTACCCTCGCAGAAGGCGAAACTATAGATCTGTATGCTAACATGTAGTGCCGTTCCGGCCCAATAAGCCGGGATGTGGATGTATATGCAGATCACTAATCATAATTAATAACGATTAATTTTTTCTGAAAGTAATGGCACTGAAGAAATTTAAACCAATGACAGCGGGTACCCGTTGGAAAATCGGTAACGCTTACGCGGAACTGACTACGGATACTCCTGAAAAAAGCCTCCTCGAGCCTGCTAAGAGAAGCGGCGGTAGAAACGCTCAGGGTAGGATGTCCATGCGCTATATCGGTGGCGGTCACAAAAAACAATACCGTGTTATCGACTTTAAGCGCGACAAACAAAATATTCCTGCTACAGTTAAAACCATCGAGTACGATCCAAACCGTAGCGCATTCATCGCGCTGGTTTCCTACGCTGATGGTGAAAAACGTTACATCATCGCTCCTCAGGGTCTGCAGGTTGGCGGTACCGTTATCAGCGGCGCCGACGTTGCTCCTGAAGTAGGTAACGCACTGTTGCTGAAAAATATGCCACTCGGTACCGTAGTTCACAACATCGAACTGCAACCAGGTAAAGGCGGCGCTATCGCCAGATCTGCTGGCGCCTATGCGCAACTGAGCAACAAGGAAGAAAAATATGCCGTACTGAAAATGCCTTCCGGCGAGCTGCGTAAAGTGCTCAACACCTGTATGGCTACTGTAGGTACCGTTTCTAACTCCGACCACGCCCTGCAATCCATCGGTAAAGCAGGTGCCAACCGTTGGAGAGGTATCCGTCCTCGTAACCGAGGCGTTGCGATGAACCCAGTGGATCACCCGATGGGTGGTGGTGAAGGTAAATCTTCAGGTGGTCACCCTAGATCCAGAACAGGTAAATATGCGAAAGGTCTGAAAACCAGAAAACCGCATAAGAGCTCTGATAAACTGATCATCAGCAGAAAGAACGGTAAAAAATTATAATATTTCGGAATTCGGATTCCGGCCTTAAAACCGGAATCCGAAATTGGAAAATCATAAAAGAAACACAATGGCTCGTTCCATAAGAAAAGGTCCTTACGTAGACCAGAAATTAGAGAATAAAGTAGAAAAAATGAACGAAGGCACTAAGCGTACAGTTATCAAAACCTGGAGCCGCCGTTCTACTATTACTCCTGATTTCGTAGGCCACACATTCGCAGTTCACAATGGCAACAAATTTATTCCTGTTTATGTAACAGAATTTATGGTTGGCCACAAACTGGGCGAATTTGCTCCTACCCGTAACTTCAGAGGACACGCTAACAAGAAAATGTAATTATAGTCTGAGCAATCAGACACTAAATAATAAAAGAAATTAAAAATGGAAGCAGTAGCTAAGCTGAAAAATAATCCTACATCTACCCGCAAAATGCGTTTGCTGGCAGACTTGATCCGCGGTCTGGATGTGGAAAAGGCTTTGAATATTTTGAAATTCCATCCTAAGCACCCAAGCGTACCTTTAGAAAAACTGCTGGTATCTGCTATCGCTAACTGGAAAGTGAAGAACGAAGGTGCAAGGGTAGAAGATGCTAACCTGATTGTGAAAACTATCTTCGTTGACGGCGGCCGCACCCTGAAAAGAATGCGCCCTGCTCCACAAGGTAGAGGTTACAGAATCCGCAAGAGAAGTAACCACGTTACAATCGTAGTGGACGGTAAAAACGCTTAAGTGTTAATACCACAGAGAGAAATTAAAACTATTAAACTAATAGACAAATAACCAGAACATGGGTCAGAAAACAAATCCTATTGGTAACAGGTTAGGTATCATCAGAGGATGGGACTCTAATTGGTATGGCAGCAAAAAAGATTTTGCTACCAAACTGATTGAAGATAACAAGATCAGAACTTATCTGAATGCCCGTATCAACAAAGGTGGCATCTCCAGAGTTGTGATCGAAAGAACTTTAGGTAAGTTGATTATCACTGTTCATACTTCTAAACCTGGTATCATCATAGGTAAAGGTGGTAACGAAGTTGACCGCATCAAGGAAGAACTGAAGAAGCTGACAGGTAAAGAAGATGTTCAGATTAACATTCTGGAGATCCGTCGCCCTGAAATGGATGCTAACATCGTTGCCGAAACAATTGCCAAACAAATCGAAAGCCGTATCAACTACAAACGCGCTATCAAAATGGCAATTGCTACTGCACTGAGAATGGGTGCTGAAGGTATTAAAATCAAAGTAAGCGGCCGTCTGGGTGGTGCTGAAATTGCCCGTGCTGAAGAAATGAAACAAGGTCGCGTGCCTTTACATACTTACCGTATGGATATCGACTACGCTTCCCTGTTCGCATTAACCGTTTACGGTAAAATCGGTATCAAGGTATGGATCTGTAAAGGTGAAGTACTGGGTAAACGCGATCTCAACCCTAACGTACTGACAGGTAAAGAAGGCGATAACCGTGGCGGTGGCCGTGAAGATCACCGTGGTGGCGAAAGAAGAGAGCGTGGTGAAAGAAGAGGCGGTGAAAACCGTGGCGGTGGTCGCAGATAATATCTGACAGACAACCAGACTTAAACAATTACTATTAACATTAACAATATAGACGATGTTACAGCCAAAAAGAGTGAAACATAGGAAGATGCACAAAGGTCGCATCAAAGGGAACGCTAAAAGAGGCGCAACCCTCTCCTTTGGTACTTTCGGCCTTAAAGCATTAGAACCTAAATGGATCACTGACCGTCAGATCGAAGCCGCCCGTGTTGCTTTGACCAGACACATGAAGCGTGAAGGTAACGTTTGGATCCGTATTTTCCCTGATAAACCTATCACCGCTAAACCACTGGAAGTGAGGATGGGTAAAGGTAAAGGTGCTCCAGACCATTGGGCAGCAGTAGTGAAACCAGGTAGAATTCTGTTCGAAGCAGCAGGTGTTCCTTTACAGGTTGCTAAAGAAGCAATGGAACTCGCAGCCCAGAAACTGCCTATTAAAGTGAAATTTGTAACCAGCCGCGACTTCGTTGCATAATCCGCAGGTACACATTTTTAAAACACATTCCGGTCCCCGCGTAAGCGGGTACTGTTCAAACTCAATACAATGGCAAAAGAAAAGCTGGATCTGAAAGGCCTGAGCGAACAGGAGCTGAAAGAGAAAATCTCTGCTGAGCAACTGCGCTTGAAGAAAATGACATTCGGTCATGCAATCACGCCAATCGAAAATCCAATGAGCATCCGCTCTGTGAGACGCGATATCGCACGCATGAATACCGAACTGCGTAAAAGACAACTGGGCTTCTAATCCTCCTAGTAGCATTAGTATAACATTTAAGGCCTCCCCCGGGAGAGTTAAATATTTCAACAATGACGACCGAAAGAAAATTAAGAAAATCCAGGATTGGTGTGGTGTCCTCTAACAAAATGGATAAAACCATTACTGTTAAAGTGGAGCGTAAAGTAAAGCACCCAATCTATGGTAAGTTCGTTAAAAAAACTACCAAGTTCATGGCTCATGACGAAAACAATGAGTGCAGCATTGGCGATACCGTGAAAATCGCGGAAACCCGCCCTATGTCCAAAAACAAATGCTGGAGACTGGTAGAAGTAATCGAAAAAGTAAAATAATTATTCTTTGTTTCAAGCTGTTGCCGGCAATCCCGGTTCCAGCCGCTGATTAAACAAAATAAATCTCATTACGATGATACAACAAGAATCAAGGCTGAACGTAGCTGATAACTCTGGTGCTAAAGAAGTACTTTGCATCCGCGTTTTAGGTAACTCCGGTCAGGACTACGCTAAAGTAGGTGATAAAATTGTGGTGACTGTTAAGGATGCAATCCCTGGCGGTGGCGCGAAAAAAGGTATGGTTACTAAAGCCGTAATCGTAAGAACCAAAAATAAATTACGTCGTAAAGACGGTTCTTATATCCGTTTCGATGATAACGCGGTTGTACTGCTGAACAACTCAGACGAACCTCGTGGTACCCGTATTTTCGGTCCGGTTGCCCGTGAGCTCAGAGACAAGGGTTATATGAAAATTATCTCCCTGGCTCCTGAGGTGTTATAATAAAATATTATCGAAGTTGGAATTTTGGTTTTTTTCGGCATTTTTCGCCGAAAATCCCAAAATTCCAATATTTGTAAATATTTCTTATCTTTGCAGCCCGTTTGCAAGAACGAAAAAACATTTATCAAGCGAAACAGACGTTTCGCTTGGCGTTTAATAATAAATCAAAGTAATGAAAACTAGATTTAAGCCTAAATTCAACATTAAGAAGGGCGACCTGGTTGCGGTTATCGCAGGTGATGACAAGGACAGGACCAAAGCTCGTAAAGTGCTGGAAGTTCAGCCTGACAAAGCCCGCATTATTGTAGAGGGCGTTAACATTATTACCAAGCACACCAAACCTACTGCTCAGAACACCAAAGGTGGTATCGTAAAGCAGGAGGCTCCTATTGCTATCTCCAACGTTATGCTGTGGGATGCTAAAACCGGTGCTCCTACCCGCGTTAACAGACAGAGAGAAAACGGTAAATTAGTTCGTATCGCTAAAAAATCAGGGGAGGTAATTAAATAATGGCAAACACTAACTATACTCCGAGACTGCAGGCTAAATACAAAAACGAAGTAGTTGCTGCGCTGAAAAAGAAATTCAACTACAAAAGCGTAATGCAGGTACCTCGCCTGACTAAAATCTGCCTGAACCAAGGTATCAACGGCGCCGTAGGTGATAAAAAACTGGTAGACATCGCTGTGGATGAAATGACCCGTATCGCTGGTCAGAAAGCCATCCCTACCCTGTCTAAAAAGGATATCTCCAACTTTAAGCTCCGTAAAAACATGCCTATCGGTGCACGCGTTACCCTCCGCGGTGTTAACATGTACGAGTTCCTGGATCGCCTGATCTCCGTTTCTCTGCCACGTGTGCGTGACTTCAAAGGTATCAATGAAAAAGCTTTCGACGGTCGTGGTAACTATACCATGGGTGTTACCGAACAGATCATCTTCCCTGAGATCGATATCGATAAAGTAACCAAGATCTCCGGTATGGATATCACTTTCGTGACTACCGCTACCACCAACGAAGAAGCTTACGAGCTGCTGAAAGAACTGGGTATGCCTTTCAGAAACATGAAAAAAGATAATCAGTAAACGATAATATACTATGGCAAAAGAATCCGTAAAAGCCAGACAAAGGAAAAGAGAAGCGATGGTTGCTAAATTTGCAGAGAAACGCGCTGCACTGAAAGCTGCCGGTGATTACGCTGCTCTGGACCAACTGCCTAAAAACGCTTCTCCTGTTCGTCTGAAAAACAGATGCCAGCTGACCGGTCGTCCTAAAGGATACATGCGTCACTTCGGCCTCTGCAGGAACATGTTCCGCGACCTGGCACTCGCTGGTAAAATCCCTGGCGTAAGAAAAGCCAGCTGGTAATATCCCGGTAGCAGCCCGCTGCTCCCACACTTAAGTTATTTGATTCCCATCTCATACTGATTGGATATCGCATTGTAAACATCATCAAACTATTTAAACAATGGTTACTGATCCAATAGCAGACTTCCTGACTCGCATCCGGAACGCGCAAATGGCCACCCACAGGATCGTGGAAATTCCGGCTTCCAAGCTGAAAAAACGCATTACAGAAATTCTGTACGATAAAGGTTATATCCTGAAGTACAAATTCGAAGAAGATAACAAACAAGGCGTAATCAAAATCGCCCTGAAATACGATCTTCAGACTAAAGAACCCGCTATCAAGGAATTGACCCGCATTAGCCGTCCAGGTCTGCGTCAATACGCAAAACCAGACGAATTTAAGCGTGTGAAGAATGGTTTGGGTATCGCTATCATCTCTACTTCCAAAGGAGTAATGACTGATAAAGAAGCTAAAGCTCAGAACGTTGGTGGTGAAGTAGTTTGCCACATCTATTAATAAATCATTCGGTTACCGGTTGGTCTCCAACCGGTAATCTTTGTAGATTACCTGCCATCTAAGCTCACTATACGGCGCTGAAAACAGGTAATCGGTACTTTCAATAACAACTTTAAACGTAAAGTTATGTCTCGTATAGGTAAAGCTCCTATCAAACTGGCCGCAGGTGTTACAGTGACTGTTTCCCCAGCCAACGAAGTAACCGTAAAAGGCCCTAAAGGTGAACTGAAAAGAACCATTGATAGGGATATCAAAGTAGAAGTTGCTGACGGCGTCCTGAACGTTGTCCGCCCTACTGACCAGATCCGCCACAAAGCACTGCACGGTCTGTACCGCGCCCTGCTCCAGAACATGGTAACTGGCGTAACTGAAGGATACAAAAAACAACTGGAACTGGTGGGTGTTGGTTATAAAGCCACTCATGCCGGCCAGCTGCTGGATCTTGCACTCGGTTACTCTCACAATATCGTATTCGAAGTTCCTGCTGAACTGAAGGTTTCTACCCTGACTGAAAAAGGTCAGAACCCTAAAATCATGCTGGAAGGTATTGATAAACAACTGCTCGGTCAGGTTGCCGCTAAACTGCGTAGCCTGCGTAAACCAGAGCCTTACAAAGGTAAAGGTGTGCGCTACTCCGATGAGGTTGTACGTAAGAAAGCTGGTAAATCAGCAGGTAAATAAAATATTTAAGTTAGCTAATCAGCTCAGAAAAGCTGGTTAGCTGATTTTAACAAAATCCCGGCAGCATCGGGGTTATAAAAATTAAACTCAAAATGAGCACAAAAGTTAACAGGAGACAGAAGATCCGTTACCGCATCCGTAAGAAAATCTCTGGTACTGCACAGACACCAAGATTCTCTGTATTCCGCAGTAATAGCGATATCTATGTGCAACTGATCGATGATACCAACGGTACTACACTGGTTGCTGCATCTTCCCGTGATAAAGACATCGCTGCACAGAAAGGTACAAAAACTGAGAAATCCAAACTGGTAGGCGCTGCTGTAGCTGCTAAAGCTGCTGCATTAGGTCTCAGCAAATGCGTATTCGACAGAAGCGGTTACTTATACCACGGTCGTATCAAAGCAGTAGCTGAAGGTGCAAGAGAAGGCGGTCTCCAGTTTTAATAACCGGGTCCGAATTTTATAATTCTGAACAAGTAATTCTTATAAAATAAAATGGCAAAGAATTCATTCAATAAAGTAAAAGCCGGTGACCTGGAACTGAAAGAGAAAGTTGTGGCGATCAACCGTGTTACCAAAACCACCAAAGGCGGTCGTACTTTCAGCTTCTCCGCACTGGTTGTAGTAGGTAACGAAAACGGCGTGGTAGGTCATGGTCTGGGTAAAGCTAAAGAAGTACAGCAAGCTATCACTAAAGGTATAGACGATGCTAAAAAGAACCTGATTAAAGTTCCTGTTATGCACGGTACTATCCCTCACGATCAGTTCGCAAAAGAAGGCGCCGCCAAAGTACTGATCAAACCTGCCGCTCATGGTACCGGTGTGATCGCTGGTGGTTCTATGCGTGCTGTGCTGGAAAGCGCTGGCGTTACCGACGTTCTGGCTAAATCTTTAGGTTCTGCAAACCCACACAACGTGGTAAAAGCAACTTTCAAAGCCCTGGGTCTGCTCCGCGAACCAGTTAGCGTTGCTAAAACCAGAACCATCGCTCTGAAAAAAGTATTCAACGGTTAATCTGTTCTCCGCAAGGAGAACCGTTTACCCGGTGATATGCTAACATATTTTTTAACAATTAAATTACTCCGCCTCCGGCGGATAGGGATTTATGGCAAAGATTAAGATCACTCAGGTGAAAAGTGGTATCGACCGTCCTGAAAGGCAGAAACTGACCTTGAAGGCACTGGGTCTGACTAAAATGCACGCTTCTGTTGAAGTTGAAGCTACTCCTCAGATCCTGGGTATGGTTACCAAAGTAAACCATCTGGTAAAAGTTGAGCAGGTAAACGGTTAATCACCTAACACTGCTGTGGGATTGTCTGTTGATAATCTTACCTTTACATTTGCAACTTTACAACAGATATTATACATTTAAAGCGAGCGGTTAATTTCCGCGCAAGTAAAAAAAATTAAAAGCATGAATCTGCATTCATTACAGCCTGCCAAAGGCTCCGTACATAAAGAGAAACGTCTCGGCCGCGGTGAGGCTTCCGGTAAAGGTGGTACTTCCACTAAAGGTAACAAAGGTATCCAATCCCGTGCTGGTTACGCCAGCAAGAGAGGCTTCGAAGGAGGTCAGATGCCTATCCAGCGCCGTATGCCTAAACGTGGTTTCAAAAATAATAACCGCGAAGAATACCAAATCTTCAACCTGGGCCAGATCGATCACTTAGTTGAAAAATATGGTCTGCAGGAGTTCAATCTGGACAACCTGTTCATGAATGGCCTGATCAACAGAACTGTTAAAGTTAAGATCCTGGCTAATGGTGAACTGAAAAGCAAAGTGACTGTTAAAGTAAACGCTATCAGCGAAAAAGCTAAACAGGCCATCGAAGCTGCAGGTGGATCAGTAGAACTGGTATAAGACTTTACGACTGAGGAGACGCCTACGGAGTAGTGCGTC
>Ga0164243_10003454_pt1 | contig 25285 bp, 22 predicted proteins | sample OricompcompostOP_FD_108781 | JGI IMG/M metagenome (GOLD analysis project Ga0164243, IMG submission 108781) | Organic Plus compost microbial communities from Emeryville, California, USA - Original compost - Organic plus compost (OP) | ecosystem: Engineered > Solid waste > Mixed feedstock >...
CACGCGCGTCCTCGATCTTGCGGCTGTAGCCGACGTCGGCGGGAGCCGCGCGCTGCGCGTCGAGCTCGGGCGACTGCATCAGCGCCTCGATCTCGGCCTCCACGTGATCGGGGAGCTTGTACCCGTCCCGCGCGAACACCTTGATGCCGTTGTCCTCGAACGGGTTGTGCGATGCCGAGATGACGACGCCGGCGTCACATCGCATCGACGACGTGATGAACGCGATACCGGGAGTCGGCAGCGGCCCGGTGAGCCACACGTCCGCGCCCATCGCGACGATGCCCGACGCGAGCGCGGACTCGAACATGTACCCGGACAGCCGCGTATCCTTGCCGATCGCGATGCGCGTGTGGCGCCCGGGCTGCCGCAGGCGCGCCGCGATCGCCATGCCGAGCCGCATCACCGTGCCGCTCGTCATGGGCTCGAGGTTCGCGACGCCGCGCATACCATCGGTTCCGAACAGGGAACGCCCGTTACTCATCAGCCCCGTTCGTAGCACGCCGTGTGCCGTCGGGTGTGAGGCGGAAGCGAGACCTACGGTCGCGGCTGCGAGCCCGCCGGGCGCCCCGTCGGGGCGATCGGTGTGATCTTCACCCGCTCCGGTGAGAGTCGCACTCCCACGCCGGGGGGGAGCCCCTCGATCACGAGCTCGGCCTCGCGCGCCGCGCGCTCGGAGGGCGTGACGCGGACCACCGGGGTCATCGTCGCCTTCGCCTTCTCGAGCTCGAGCAGCGCGCCCGTCAGCGTCACGTCGACCTGCTGCGGCGTGACCGCCCACCGCGCCTCGACGCCGGGCTCGCCGCGGATCGAGATCCCGACCCCGCGAACGAGCCGCGTCACCAGGGCCTCGTCGATGTCGACCTGCATCGTGACCTGCTCGCTGCCGACGAGCTCGATGCCGTCGGGCGGCACCAACGTCGTCGGCGCGACGAAGCTCTCGGTCCGCCCCTCGAGGCTGACCTCCTGGGTGCGCACGCTCGACAGCGCCGCGAGCAGGCGCTCGCCACCGCGGACCTTCACGGTCGCCGGCTGGGCCTTGACCTCGACGACGACGTACCCGTGCTGGGGCCTCCCCGCGATCGCCGGCGCCACCTCGACGAGCTTCTCCGCGCGGCGATCGAACGCGACGCGCATCGTCCGTGGCGTCACGCCCGCGACGGTGAGCCCGGACGGGACCTCGACCATGTCGGTCGTGAACGCGATCTCGCCGCTCGGCAGGCTCCGCAGATCGACGTTGATCCGCGGCAGCTCGCGCTCGTCGAAGTTGCGCATCCGTCGCCACGGCCCGCGGATGGTCACGCGGACCTCGTCGACGCGCTCCGAGACGAGCACGCGGTCCTCGGGCAACACGTACTGCACGCCGACCGGCACGGTGATCTCGCGATCCTTGTCGTCGTTGACGAGCAGGAACACCGTCACCGCGAGCACCATCGACACGAACTTGAGCCCGAGATTGTCGACGAGCGCCTCGTGCAGCCAGCGCCGTACGCGCCCCGACTCCGGCGGGGGTGCGGGCGCGGGCTCCGGCGGCAGCGGCGGCGGCACCTCGCGGCCACGACGCCCCGACGAGCGGGAGACCATCGGGCCGGGCGAGCGCGGGTTCTCGGAGCGCCTCATGGCGCGGCCTCCGCGCGCGCCGCGGCCGCCGGTGCAGGCGCCGGCGTGCTGTCACCGCGCGCCTCGGAGATGCTCGCGATCGCCTTGCCGACCTCGGCGGCGGCCGCGGCCTCCTCGGCCATCGCGTCCGTCGCGCGACCGCCCGCGAACAGGCCGAACAGCGCGCGCCGCAGCACGAGCGGCTCGAGGTCACGCGCGATCGAGCCGCGGAAGCACAGAGAGATCTCGCCTCGCTCCTCGGAGACCACCACGACGACGGCGTCGGTGTCCTCGGTGATCCCGAGCGCGGCGCGGTGGCGGGTGCCGAACTCGGGGCCGAGGTCGGTCGCCCGCGACAGCGGCAGCAGCGCGCGCGCGAGCTCGATGCGGAGGTTCTTGCCGATCACGACGGCGCCGTCGTGGAGCTCGTTGTCGCTCGAGGGCACGAACAGCGACACCAGGAGCTGCCGCGACAGCACCGCGTCGAGCCGCGTGGCGTCGTCGACGAACTCCTCGAGCGCCGCGTCGCGCTCGAACACGACGATCGCGCCGATCCGGTGGCGCGCGAGCTGCTCGACCGCCGCGACCACCTCGTCGACGATCTCCGTCGTCTCCTGCTTGCGGCCGAACGGCAGCACGTTCTGGCCGATCCGGCCGAGCGCGCGCCGGATGTCCTGCTGGAACACGACGATGATCAGGATGATGAAGTACGAGATGAAGTTGTCGAGCAGCCACGACACCGTCGACAGCTCGAGGCGCTCGGCGACGAAGAACGCGGCGCCGACGAGCACGATGCCGACGACCATCTGCGCGGCGCGCGTGCCGCGGATCGTGAGCATCACGCGATAGATCAGGTAGTAGACGAGCGCGACGTCGACGACCGTCGTGAGGACGGTGCCGATCGTCAGCGTATCGACGAACTCCCTGAGCGAGGCGTTCATGGACCCAACCAGCGCGACGCGCCAGCCGGAGTGCGCGCCGCCCTTACAGCTTGGTGTACACCGCGAGAGCCGCCCGGAGCAACGCAACGTTGTGAACACGCACGACGTTCGCACCCGCGTTCACCGCGCCGAGACACGCCGCGACGGTCGCGACATCGAGCGCGAGCGTGTCGTGCTCGCGCCCCGGCTGGTCGGCCTCGAGCAGCCGCCGCAAGAACCGCTTACGGCTCGCCCCGATCACGATCGGGCGCCCGACGGCGGCGGCGATGTCGCCGGCGTGACGGATGCGCTCGAGGCCGCGCTCGGGGTCACCGCCCTTGTGGAAGCCGATGCCGGGATCGATCCAGACGTGGGCGTGGACCTCGGCGGGGAACGCGGCGAGCCGCGTCGCGAGGTCGGCTGCGACATCGCGCCACGCCGGCAGGCCCTCGTCCGCGAACACCTCGGCGAGCGAGCGCCCGCGCAGGTGGCCGAGGATGTACGTGACGTCCCCGCGTGTGGTCAGCTCCGTGATCGCGCTCACCATCTGCGGATCGAAGCGGCCCCCCGCCACGTCGTTGACGATGCGCGCGCCGGCGGCGACCGCGGCCCGCGCGACCTCGGCCTTCACCGTGTCGATCGAGACCGTCACCCCGGCGGCTGCGAGCCGCTCGACGACGGTCAGCACCCGCGCGAGCTCCTCGGACGCCGGCACGCCCTGCGCCCAGGGGTTCGTCGCCTCGCCGCCGACGTCGATGATGTCGGCGCCCTCGTCGCGCATCCGCAGCCCGTGGGCGACGGCCGCGTCGACGTCCTGGTACAGCCCACCGTCGGAGAACGAGTCGGGCGTCACGTTGAGGACGCCCATGACGAGCGGGCGGTTCGCGGCCATGCCAGACGCTAGAACGCCCGCGACCTCACCGGCAAGCTGCCGGCGACGTGGCGGGCGTGGGTCGCGTGAACGCGGCGTGCGAGGCGTCTACGCGGGCTCGGGCGACGGCGTCTTCTTCACGCCCTGCCCGAGCGGTGGGATCAGCGACGGGCGCTTGCGCTCGTCCTCGCTGGCCGCCGCGGCCTCCTGCCGCTTGCGGGCGGCCGCCGAGACCGGGCGCTCGATCTTGCCGCCGCGGAGCAGCACGTCGATGTCGTCGCCGTCGATCGTCTCGTACTCGAGCAGCGCCTCGGCGATCTGCTCGAGCTCCTTGCGGTGCTCGGTCAGGATCTGCATCGCGCGGTTGTACTGCTCGGTCACGATCCGCCGGATCTCGGCGTCGATCCGCTGCGAGGTGTCCTCGCTGTGGTTCGCGCTGCTGCCGAAGTCACGGCCGAGGAACACCTCCTGCTTGCCGCTGGAGAAGTTCAGCGGGCCGAACTCGTCGCTCATGCCCCACTCGGTGACCATCGACCGCGCGAGCTCGGTCGCGCGCTCGATGTCGTTGCCGGCGCCGGTCGTCTTCTGACCGAACACGATCTCCTCGGCGACCCGGCCGCCCATGAGGATCGCGATCTGGTTGAGCGCGAACTCGCGGGTCATGTTGAGCCGGTCCTCGGGCGGCAGCTGCTGGGTCACGCCCAGCGCGCGGCCGCGCGGGATGATCGTCACCTTGTGGACCGGATCGGCCTCGTCGCCGGCGAACCGGGCGACCAGGGCGTGACCGGCCTCGTGGACCGCCGTCGTGCGCTTCTCCTTCTCGGAGATGATCATCGAGCGGCGCTCGGCGCCCATCAGCACCTTGTCCTTGGCCTCCTCGAAGTCCTCCATCTCGACCTTGTCCTTGTCGCGGCGCGCCGCGATGAGGGCGGCCTCGTTGACGAGGAACTCGAGATCGGCGCCGGAGAACCCCGGCGTGCCACGCGCGAGGACCTCGAGGTCGACGCCGTGGATCGGCACCTTCTTGGTGTGGACGGCGAGGATGCCCATGCGGCCGCGCAGGTCCGGCCGCGGCACGACGATGCGGCGATCGAAGCGACCCGGACGGAGCAGCGCGGGATCGAGCACGTCGGGACGGTTGGTCGCGGCGATGATGATCACGCCGTCGTTGGACTCGAAGCCGTCCATCTCGACGAGCAGCTGGTTGAGCGTCTGCTCGCGCTCGTCGTGACCGCCGCCGAGGCCGGCGCCGCGATGGCGGCCGACCGCGTCGATCTCGTCGATGAAGATGATGCACGGCGCGTTCTTCTTGCCCTGCTCGAACAGGTCGCGGACGCGGCTCGCGCCGACGCCGACGAACATCTCGACGAAGTCGGAGCCCGAGATCGAGAAGAACGGGACGCCCGCCTCACCCGCGATCGCGCGCGCGAGCAGCGTCTTGCCGGTGCCCGGCGGGCCCATCATCAGGACGCCCTTCGGGATGCGGCCGCCGAGGCGGGTGAACTTCTTCGGGTCCTTGAGGAACGCGATGATCTCCTCGACCTCGTCCTTGGCCTCCTCCACGCCGGCGACGTCCTTGAACGTCACGCGGTTCTGGTGATCGGACAGGAGCTTGGCCTTGGACTTACCGAAGCTCATCGCCTTGCCGCCGCCCGACTGCAGCTGGCGCATGAACAGGAAAAAGATGCCGACGAGCAGGAGCATCGGGAGCCACCACACGAGGACCTGCGGCCAGAACGAGGAGTCGTCCTTCGACTTCACCTCGTACGGGATCTTGGCCTCGGAGATGGCGGTGGTGATCGTGCCGGGGAACTCGGCGTACACGACCCGCTTCACCGGGTCCTGCTTCAGCGTGACGACGTAACGGGCGTCGTCGTGTCCCCGCGGCTCGACCTTGATTTTCTCGATCTTGCTCGCTTCTTCGACGTTGGCGATCTGCTGGCGGAACGACGTGGCATCGAGCTCGCGTTCCTTGCTCGAGCTGTCCGTGAACATCGAGTAGATGCCCACGAACATGAGGATCAGGATCGCCCAGATCAGGATGGTCTTGTGAGATTGGCGCAAACGAACGGCCCCACGGTCAGATGTGAATCGCCCACTAGCATGGGGCCTTTGGAGAGTCTTGCAAAGCCGAATGTTCTCTAAAGATCCTGCAGCTCAGGCTCGCTCTGGCAGGAGGTTTTCTGCGGCACCGAAGGCCAGGCCCACGTGCTCGGCCCACACGATCGCGCCGTCGGTGGTGCGCACGAGAACCCGCGCGTGCGCGCGCACATCGCGCGGGACCTTCGCGTCGATGTAGAGGTCCGACAGCTTGCGCGACCTGCCCTTGAGCCGCGCCGGCCGCATGCGGTCGCCCGGCTGCCACGCGCGCAGCACGTACGGCCCCGCGGGTGGACGCAGGGCGGCAGGATCTGGCACCTCCGGCGCGAGCCGCAGCTGGTCGTACGACCGCACGAGCCGCGCGCCCGGGACGTCGAGCGTGACCTGGCCGCGCGCGGGCCGCGTGATCAGGCGATCGATCTCGTCGAGGTGCAGCGCCGTGTACCCCGGCGCCGTGGTCCGACCCTCGGGCCCCGGGGGCGCGCCCTCGCGTCCCGCGGCCTCGAGGGCGAGCGACACCGCGCGCTTGCGGACCGCCGCCGGCTGCCGGGCCAGCGCGCGGCAGTCGAGAGGGAACGTCGCGAACGGCCGCGCCAGGGCGTCGATCACCTCGAGCCACTCCGCCGCGCCGCGCGCGAGCCGGAGCAGCGCGGCGTCGAGCTGGGGGTTCTCCGCGCGCAGCGCCGGCAGCACGTCCTTGCGCATCCGCACGCGCGTGAGGCGGCGGTCCTCGTTCATCGGGTCATCCCACGCCGGCAGCCCGTGCGCCGCGACGTACGCGTCGATCGCCGCGCGCGGCAGCGCGAGCAGCGGGCGCACGAAGCGTCCGCGGTGCGCGGGCATGCCCGCGAGGCCGGCCGGGCCGGTCCCCCGCACGATCCGCATCAGCACGGTCTCGGCCTGATCGCGGGACGTGTGGCCGAGGAAGATCGCGGCGAGCCCCAGCCGATCGGCGAGCCGCTCGAGGGCGGCGTAGCGGGCCTCGCGCGCGGCCGCCTCGAGCGACGCGGTGCGCGGCACGGTCACGGGCTCGACCACCGCACTCGCCCCCTGCGCGCGCGCCCACGCGGCCACGGTCTCCGCGAGCTCGCGGCTGCCGGGCTGGAGCTGGTGATCGATCGTCAGCACGACGACGTGGGCTGCCCCGACGACCGCGATCGTCGCGTGCGCGAGCGCCAGGGAGTCGGCCCCTCCCGAACAGGCGATCCCGTAGAGGCCCGGACCTAGCCGATCGGCGGCGCCCTTGACCGCGGCGCGCACCGGATCCACGGCTCTGCCGTGACCGCTCATCCTGGAGCTCGCGACTGCGTCGCTCGCGGGCCTCGTGCTAGTCATGTCGCCTGACGTTACCTCGCCTCCTGCTCCCATGACCGAACGCGACCTACCACCGAGTGGCCCCCTCGCGCGCCTGCGCGCCCAGCTCGCGGGGCCCCGCGGGTACCGTCGCATCGACGCCCTGCTGTCGGCGGATGACGCCAAGGGCGCCGTCGCCGCGCTCGCGCCCAACGAGATCTTCGAGCTCGTCCACGAGGTCGGGTTCGAGGACGCGCAGCCCTTGATCGAGCTCGCCACGCCGACGCAGATCCAGGGCTGCTTCGATCTCGACGGCTGGGACAAGGACGCGCTCGACGTGCAGCCGCTCAAGCCGTGGCTCGCGGCGCTGATGGAGGTCGGCTTCGAGAAGGTCGGCGAGGTCTGGGGCCACCTCGACGCCGAGCTGCGCGCGCTGATCCTCGCGCGCCAGGCCAAGGTCTACGACGTGACCCTCGGCGAGGAGCCGGCCGAGGACAACGAGGCGCCGATCATGGCGACGCCCGATCGGTTCTTCCTGCTCGAGCTGCTCGGCGACGAGGACACGCAGCGGCTGACCCAGCAGCTCGTCGAGGACCTCTACCGCGCGAACCCCGATCTCGCGCGCCACACGATCATGGCCGCGCGCGCGGAGCTCCCGTCCGAGCTCGAGGAGATGAGCTATCGCTGGCGCTCGGGGCGGCTCGCCGACCTCGGGTACGTCGACTTCTACGAGGCGCTCGATCTGTTCCGCCCGCTCGACGCCGACAAGGTCTCGATCGGCGAGGGCACGCACGATCGCATCACGCTCGAGGGCGACGAGGCGAAGCTGCCGGTCGCCGTCGCCGAGGAGGTCCTCGGCCGCAGCTTCCTCGCGCGCGCGATGGCCGCGATCGACGACCCCGCGGAGGCGGAGCGGCTCGAGGCCGCGCTGATGGTGCTCGTCAACAAGGTGCTCGCGGCCGGGCGCGCCAAGCCGGGCCAGTCCGAGGTGTTGCGGCGCGGCGCCCTGTACGCGACCGCGACGCTGTCGCTCGGGCTCGAGACGGTCGCGCGCGGCGACCTCGAGCGCGCCAAGGAGGCGCTCGCGTCGGTGGGCCTGTCGCGGCTGTTCCGCGTCGGCTACACGGTGACCCACAAGCTCGCGAAGCTCGCGCAGGCGCTCGCGCCGCGCTCGCTCACCGCGGGCTCGCCGGCCAAGGAGCTCGTCGCGGGCCTGTGCTCGCCGCGGCCGCTGTTCGCGCGCGCCGCCGACGAGCCGCCGACCCCCGGGATGCGCCCGTTCGAGTCCCAGGCCGATCTCCGGCGCGCCGGCGAGATCCTCACCGCGCTCACGCTGCGCGTCGCGCTGGTCGAGAGCCTCGGCGTCAACGTGGTCGCGATGGGGCAAGCGCCGGAGCCGCGTCCCGAGCTCGACGATCACATCCGCACCGCGCTCGCGCGTGTCGTCGTCGGCGGGGAGCTGCGCGGGGAGGCGCTGTCCCAGGCGGAGCTCGCCGAGCTGCGCGATCGCGGCATGCGCGGGGGCAAGCTCACCCCCGAGGCGCGCGCCGCGGGGGTCGCCGCGATCCGGGCCCGGCTCGGCGCGGCGCAGCTCACCGCCTCGGGCGCGGTCCTCGGCAAGCTCGTGGACGGCTGGCTCGACGACCTCGAGCTGATCCTCGGCCGGGTCGTCGATCGCGAGATCGATCCGCGGTTCGTCGAAGGCGTCCTGGTCGAGGCCCGCCGCGCATAGGTCCGTCTCGAGCTCACGTCGACGTGGACGTGGTCGTCGACATCCACGTGAGCCCGAACACCACCTGATTCGTCGGCGTCGACCGTCCACGTCGAGGCGGGAGTCCAGGTTCACGTCCGCGTCGAGGTCAACGTCATCCCGTTCACGAGCGGTCCCGGCTCCGCTGTGGTAACGACTCGGACCGCATGTCCGAGTCGCCTCTCCCCCCGTACCGCAGTGGCATGGCAACGGGCGCGGGCATCCTGCTCGCCGCCGGCGCGATCGTTGCTCTCGCCGATGTGATCCAGACCGGTGGCGGCACGCCGGCGCTGATCGCGCTCTGGGCGCTGCTCACGCTGCCGCTCGCGGTCGGAACCGGCCTCGTCCTCGGCGCGGGCAACGCGACGTGGGGCGCGGGCTGGGTGCGCGGTGGGTTCCGCCGCCTGCGCGACGAGCCCGAGCTCGATCGCGCGGTGAGCGCCATGCTGATCGCCGCGGCGGTCGTCGCGGCGGTGCTGATCGTCGGCATCGGCAAGCTCGCGGTCGGCCTCGTCGGGAACGTGGAGCGCAAGGCGGTCGGCGGCCTCCTCCTCGGGGTCGTGGTCGTCGTGCTCGTGCCGGCGCTCGCGCTCGGCGCGCTCCCTGTCTTCCGGGCGAGTCGCTGGATCACCGGCGCGCTGCTGCGCGTCGAGCCCGTGTGGAGCGCCGCGCGCAAGCTCGGGCTGTCGCTGACCGTGGTGCTCGTCGTGGGCGCGGTGGCGCTCGTCTCCGCGGCCGGCGCGTTCGTCGTGCTGCGCAAGCTCGACTACCAGGCCTTGAACCTCGGCTCGCTCGTCGCGCCGGCGATGGTACCGGTGGTCGCCGTCGTGCTCGCGCTCGTCGTGTACGGCCCGCTCGCCGAGCTCCGCGAGCGCATCCCCGCGCGCGGCGCGATCGTCGGCGGCGCGGTCGTCGTCGCGCTCGCGTTCCCGCTGCTCGCCTTGCGGAGCCCGTCGCCGGAGACCCAGATCGCGGTGACCGAGCGCTCGTACATCGGCGCGCGCGCCATCAAGCTCCTGCGCGGCTTCTTCGACGGGGATGGGGACGGACACTCCGCGTTCTTCGGCGGCCCGGACTGCGACGACGCGAACCCCGAGGTCCACCCCGATCATCCCGAGATCCCCGGCAACGGGATCGACGACAACTGCACCGGCGGCGACGGCAAGGTGCCGACCGCGACGAAGCCCGACGCCCAGGGCGACGCGAGCTCGACGGCGGCACAGGTCCCGGCGTCCGCGCTCCGCGGCGGCAAGAACCTCCTCGTGATCTTCGTCGACACGCTCCGCTACGATCGCCTCGGCGTCTCCGGCTACCAGCGTGACGGCAAGTCGCTGACGCCGCGCATCGACGCGTTCGCGCGCGATTCCGTCGTGTTCACGAAGGCCTTCGCGCAGGCGCCGAACACCCCCCGCTCGGTGCCGTCGTTCCTCGCCTCGCGCTACCCGTCGCAGGTCGCCTTCGACTCCTTGAAGAAGAGCTACCCGAAGGTGCTCGACGACAACGAGCTGTTGTTCGAGGTGCTGAAGCCCGCGGGGTTCACGACGATCGGCATGAGCTCGCACTTCTACTTCTGCGATCGCACTCGCTACCCCGACACCTGCAAGGACGTGGTGAGCTCGATGAACACCAACGTCACCCAGGGCGCGGATCTGTGGGACAACGCGGGCGCGAAGAGCATCAAGGACTCCAACAAGGACATCGCGGGACCGCGGATCCTGGAGAAGTCGATCGCCAAGCTCGAGGAGCTCGCGAAGGGCGACCAGAAGTTCGCGATGATGGTCCACCTGTTCGAGCCGCACTCGACGTACATGGTCCACGACGGGTTCCCGATCACCGAGCGCGGCACCGCGTCGCTGGAGCAGAAGTACGACTACGAGATCGCCGTCACCGACGCGCAGGTCGGCCAGCTGCTCGACACGCTCGACCGTCTCGGCATCGCCAAGGACACGACGGTCGTCCTCCTGTCCGACCACGGCGAGGCGTTCGGCGTGCACACGTTCGCCGGCCAGCGGATGTTCTTCCACGGCCAGACGCTGTACCGCGAGCTGATCCACGTCCCGCTGCTGTTCCGCGTGCCCGGCGTCGAGGGCCGCGTGGTCGACGACGTCGTGCAGATGATCGACGTCTCGCCGACGATCGCGCAGCTGTTCGGCCTCGCTCCGCCGACGAGCTGGATCGGCCGCAGCCTCGTCCCGGCGCTCGAGGGCAAGGCGCTCGATCCTCGGCCCGCGTTCTCGGAGCTGTTGCCCGAGCCCAAGTGGGACCACGCCGCGAAGTCGATGGTCTCCGCCGACGGTACGCGCCACGTCTTCTACCGGATCAGCGACGCGCGCTGGGAGATCTACGACCTCGTCAACGACCCCGACGAGAAGAAGAACATCGTCGACTCGGATCCCGACGCGGAGGCGCTCAAGCGCCAGCTCATCGAGTGGATGGAGGGGCCGCTCACGCTCGGCGGAGGTGCCCCGTGACCGAGCAGTACCGGAACCCCAAGCCGACGGTCGACGTGCTGATCGAGCTCGACGGCCACCCGCGCGAGCTCGTGTTCATCGAGCGCGCGAACGAGCCCAAGGGATTCGCGCTGCCCGGCGGCTTCGTCGACGAGGGCGAGTGGGTCGCCGACGCGGCGATCCGCGAGGCCAAGGAGGAGACCGGCCTCGACGTCGAGCTCGTCGAGCTGTTCCACGTCTACTCCGATCCCGCGCGCGACCGGCGCCTCCACACCATCTCGACCGTGTTCATCGGCCGCGCGAAGGGCACGCCCGTCGGCGCCGATGACGCCGCGCGCGCGATCGTGTGCGCGCCCGACGCCCTGCCCGGCCCGCTCGTCTTCGATCACCCGACGATCGTCGCGGATTACCTCGCGTACCGCCAGCGCGGCGTGCGCCCGCCCCCGCGTCGCTGACCCGCAGCCGGCGTCGCGCATCCCGACGGGCCGCGTGCTCGGCGCGCGTCGCGGCGCACCGGTTCTCTCGCGCCACGACGTCCTACGGTCGCAGCGCGAGCACGGCCGCGCGCCCGGTCCGCGGATCGGGATCCCCCGCGAGCGAGACCAGCTCGGCGGCGACCGCGGCGCGGCGCGGATCGTCGGCGGCGAGCGCGCGATACAGCGCCGCGCGCGTGGGGACATCGCGCGGGTGCGCGCGCGAGGCGACCCACAGATCCGCGACGGTGCTGGCGGTGGGCTCGTGCGCGTGGGCCGCGAGCGCGCGCGTCGCGGCGGTCTCGGGCGCGCCGAGCGTCGGCGCGAGCGCGGCGCGGCGCGCGCGCAGCGCGTCGGCCTGCGCGGTCCGGCCGAGCGCGGCGCTCGCGGTGATCGCGACGTCGAGGGCGTCGGCGATCGCGTCGGCGCCCGCGAGCTCGAGCGCGTACCGCGCGGCCTCCATCGCGTGGGCCTCGCCGCGCGGGGCGCCGAGCGCGTGCGCGACCTCGATCCACACGAGGGCCGGATCGCCCGACGCGGCCGCGGCGGTCGTCGCGTGAATCAGCGCCGCGTCCGGATCGTTCGCGCGCGCCATCGCGACCGCGAGCCCACGCACGAACGGCGGCTCGGCGCTCGCCAAGGCCGCCGCCTCCCACGCCGCGCGCGCACGCGCGGGGTCACCGAGCACGTCGAACAGCGCGCCGACGAGCGCGCTCGCCGCCGCCGTATCGATCGCCTCGGCCACGAGATCGCGCGCGAGGCGCTCGGCGATCGCGGGATCGCGTCGGTACGCCGCGATCACGCTCTCGACGGTCGTCGCGCCCGCGGTGGCGACACCGCCGGGGCTGCGCGCCCGCACGTAGGCCAGGGCCGCCGCATCAAATGGCGCGAGGCGCTCGCGCGCGGGGCTCTCCTCGAGATCGGGCGGCGCAGGTGTCTCGCGCGGCGCCGCGCACGCCGCGACGGGAAACCAGCAGCGCGCGGGGCCGACGAGCTGCTCCGCGGGCGGCGGCGCAGCGTCGAGCGGGTGCCACCACGCGTACGCGCGAAGGTACGCGTCGTGGAGCGGGCCGCCCTGCTCCGTCGAGCGCGCGCGCCAGCTCGCGAGCGCCTCCCACGCGGCGCGGCGCGCGCCGTGCTCCCATAGCCACACGCCGAACCGCCCGCGCTCGCGCGGCGCCGCGTCGGGCAGCGCACCGCGCCAGCTCGAGTGCGCGATCGGCGTGTCGACGAGCTCGACGAGGAGCCTGCGCCCGCGCTCGCGCTCGTTCGCGTCGACGTGGCGCAGCGCCCAGATCGCGACCGCCAGGCGCGCACGAAGCAGCTCGTCGTCGTCGATCGCGGCGCCGAACGACCGCGCGCGCTTCAGATCCTCGAGCGCGGTCGTTGCCTCGCGCGCGAGCCGGGCTCGACCACGCGCGGCGAGCAGGCGCGCCATCCGCGCGCGATCGGCGTCGTGCCAGCGCGTGCCGAGCGGGCCACCGAGCCGCAACACGGCCTCGAGCTGCTCGAGCGCCTGCCCCGGCCGCCCGGTCTCGTCGGCGAGCTTCGCCAGCGCGAGCCGCGCCTGCACGTCGCGCGGGTTGTCGAGGATGCGCACCTCGAGGCGGCCGCGCGCCCCGGCGTCGCCGCTCTCGCGCACGAGCGCGCTGACATCGAGCGGCGCCGGCGCGCGCACGCCACACCCGGCGGTGAGCGCGAGCAGCGCGAGCCCCGCGAGCGTGCGACGCCGAAGCACGCCCCATCTTGGCCGGGCTCGCGGCGAGGATCAAACGACCGGGCCGCTCGAGGCGTCGATTGTTCGCAGCACGAAGGCGATTCCGCGCGTGCGCGAAGGCGCCGCGGGCACGCGGCGGTCGCTCGATGGCTCACAGCGCCAGCGCGGCGTCGATCCGTGCGGCCTCGCGCTCGCACGCCTCCACCAACCCGCCCGTCCCGCGCGCTCCGTCGTGGCCGCACGCGACCGGTACGGGCAGCACGTCCGCGAGGGTTTCGGCTCGGGCGTACGCCGCCTGCGCGGCCGCATCGTCCCACAGCGCCGACGGCGGGCGCGCGAGCTCGCGCGGTGGCTCGAGGCAGCCGCGCTCGATGGCCGCGAGCCCGCGCGCCAGCGCGAGCCGCCGCGCGCGCGCCGGGGCGGCGAGCGGGCTGAACCAGCCGGCAGGGAGCAGCTCCGGGCGCTCCATCGCGCGCGCCATCGACGACGCGGCCGCCTCGTCGACCGCGCGCGGCCACTCGCGCCGTGACGCGAGCCCGAGTAGCGCGTGCCCGAGCTCGTGGAGGCTCTGGAACCGCGCGGCCGGCGTGTCGAGCACCGGCGGGATCACGACGATCGCCCGCGCCCCGCGCTCGATGAGGAAGCAGCGCGGCCGCGCCACGGCGCTCCGCACGATCTCGAGCCCGCCCGGCGCGACGCGCTGCCGCTCGCACGCGAGCGCCCAGACCTCCTCGACCGCGCGCGCGGGGAGCGGCTCGCTGTCGGGCGCGGGCGCGAGCCAGCCCGCGATCGGCGGCGCGAGCACGTCGTCGGGACGCGCGGGCGCCGCGCCGTCGTCCGCGCCTTCGTCCGCGCCCTGGTCCGCCTCCGACGCCTCGCGCTCGGCGCCGCCGAGCCGATCGATCAGCGCGGTGTGTCCGATGCCGAACAGCGCGCGCGCCGCCGCGTCGCGCGCCTCGACGAGCCGGCGCCACGCGGCCCACGTCCGCGCCGCCGCGCGGGCTCGCACGACCGGTGGGCTGTGCTCGATCGCGAGCGGCGCGACGATCCGCAACAGCGCGCTGGCCCGCGGTCGCAGCTCGACGAACGCGAGCGCGCGCTGCGCGATCCGCACCGTCGCGACGTCGTGCGCGAGCGCGGGCGCGCCCGGCGGCGACACGCCCGCGGCGTGGGCGCGCGCGAACGCGGCGACGTGGGTGGGGAGCTCGCGGTCGAGCTCCGCGACGACCCGGTCCAGCGCGAGCTCGACGTCGAACGCGTCCGCGGCCACGTCAGCCTCGCGGCGGGCGCGGCGGCTCGATGCCGAGCCGGGTCAGCTCGGCCATGACGAGCTTGAGATCGGCCCACGCCTCGCGCTTCTTGTTCGGATCGCGCAGCAGGTACGCGGGGTGGAACGTCGGCATGATCCGCACGCCGAACCGCTCGTGGAACTTGCCGCGCAGCGTGCTGATCGGCGCGTCCTTGCCGAGCAGCTGGTTCGCGGCCGGCCGGCCGAGCGCGACGATGATCCGCGGCGCGATCGCCGCGATCTTCGCGTGCAGGAACGGCATGCACTGCGCCAGCTCGTCGGGCTGCGGATCACGGTTGCCCGGCGGCCGGCACATCAGCGTGTTCGCGATGTACACGGTGTCGCGCGTCCAGCCCATCGCCTCGATCATCTTGTCGAGCAGCTCGCCGGCGCGCCCGACGAACGGCTCGCCGCGCAGGTCCTCCTGCTCGCCGGGCGCCTCGCCGACGAACATCAGCGGGGTGTCCTCGGCGCCGACCCCGAACACGATCCGCTTGCGCGTGCCGTGGAGCTTGCACCGCGTGCAGTCGCCGACCTCGGCGCGGATGTCCGCGAGCGTGCGACGGCCGAGCGAGACCAGCGGCTCGTCGCGCGTGGCCCCGGGCGCGGAGACGGACGCGGCCCCGGGCTCCGCAGTGAACGCCGCACCGGAAGCCGCCTCGGCGACGCCGTCGTGAGGCTCGTTCCCGCTCGCGGCGGCGGCCGTCCGCGCCGAGGGCCCGCCCGGCACGGCCCACGCACCGAGCGCGGCGTGGTGCAGGAGCTGCCTGCGCAGCTGGCGCGCGACCGCGAGCAGCTCGTCGGCCGGTTCGTCGGCCTGGCGATCCGCCAGCTCGTCCGCCGGTCCGCGGGCCCCCGTGCTATCCATCCGCACGGTATGCCATCCCCGACCCGGTCGACTCAACTGATCGTGCTCGCGCTCGGCGCGCTCGCCCTCGCGGGCTGCAAGAAGCGCGAGGCAGGCCCTCCGGGCGACATCGTCGCGACCCTGACCGCGAAGACGATCGACGGGACGCCGTTCGATCCCGAGACGCTGCGCGGCAAGCCGGGCCTCGTGATGTTCGTCAGCCCGACGTGCCCGCACTGCATCGAGGAGCTCCCGATCGCGCAGAAGGTCGCACGCGAGGAGAACGCGAACGTCGTCGCGGTGTTCATCGTCGGCCAGGCCGAGAACGCCAAGCCCGTCCTCGAGCACACGAAGTTCGAGGCGCCCGCGCTCATCGATGACGGGACGCTGAAGCAGCGTTACGCGATCCGCACGGTCCCGTACACGGTCGTCGTCGACGCCAAGGGCCACGCGACCGAGGTGCTGCGCGGCGCGCATGGCGCGTCCCGCCTCGCCGAGGCGCTCGACGACGCGCGCTAGCGCTCGGGCTCGTCGAGCGTGGGCTCCTCCGCCGGCGCCGTGCCGGGAGGGAACGTCAGGTAGACGTAGTGCATCCCGTCGGGCCCGGTCTCGCTGCGGACCTGCCCCTCCTGCGCGTCGCTCGCCTGCTTGAACGCGATGCGCACCTCGATGCCCGCGGCACGCGCCGCGCGGCCCTTCGCGCGCTCCGCGCGGACCTTCTTCGCCGCGATCCGCGCGAGCGGGTTGTCGAAGAACCGCGTGTCGACGGGGCGGCCGGTGTTGGTCGCGAGGCGCGACAGGCCGAGGTGCACGACGAGCGTCGCGTCCTCGACGCGCTGGGACACCTCGAACGGCGCGACGGACTGGAAGAACACCTGCGCCCCGCCGTCCCGTGCCTCGAAGCCGAGCCAGGTCAGCGTGCCCGCCGGCGCGCGCTTCCTCGTCTTCGCCGGCTCGGCGGCGGCATCACCGGCCGCCGTCGCACCCGGGTTCACGCCGCCGTACTCGCCCTCGCGATGAGGGGACTGCGCGACGGCAGGAGTCGAGGCGAGGAGCAGCAGGACGAGGACGCGCCGCATGGTCCGTGATCGTACGAGCCCGGGAGCAGCGGCGCAATCCAGCGCGGCGCGACCATCGCTACCCCACCGCAACCCCACCGCAACCCCAGCGAGGGCTGGACGTCACACCGCAGCACGCGGCGGTCGGGGCTACTATCCGCGCCGATGCGCCAGGTCCGCGGAGTCCTCTTCCTCGACTACGTGAAGATGCTCCGCGCTCAGAAGAGCTCGGATGTACGGCAGCACCTCCTGCCGGACGACATCGTCTACCTGCAGAGCCAGATCGATCCCGACGCCTGGTATCCGATGGACGTGTTCGAGCGCCTCGGGTGCGCGATCCTCGCCACCGTGACCCGCGGCGAGGTGTTCCCGGTCCGGCTGTGGGGGCGGTACTCAGCGCAGCAGCTGCATCGCGCGTACCCCACGCTGCTCGCGCCCGGGGACCCGATCGAGACGCTGAACCGGTTCCGCGTGCTGCGCGAGACGTTCTTCGACTTCTCCGCGGTGACCGTGCCGATGCTCCACGACACCGAGGCGCAGATCACGATCCAGTACCGCATGGGCCCCGTCGCCGAGGAAGCCGCGGCGAACCAGACGATGGGCTTCTTCGAGGGCCTCCTCTCGCTCGCCGGCGCCCGCGACGTCGACGCGCAGTTCCGCGAGCACGCGTGGGACGGCGCCGCGCGGACGCTGCTCGTGCTGCGCTGGCAGCCGCCGCGCGCCTGATCGCAGACCGTCAGAGCTCGTTGTTGCGCAGCGCCGCCGCGTCCCCGAGCCGTGTCAGGATCGACGGCGCGAGCTTGCTCTCGGCGTCCTTGCCCTCGACCGCTCGCGCCGGACGCTCGCCCGGCTTCGGCAGCGCGCGCGCGACGAGCCCGAACGCCTCGTCCAGCAGGTTCGGCGCGAGCCCGTACAGACGGACGAGCACCTTCGCGGTCGCCGTGAGCACGAGTTCGGCATCTCCGTGCTCGCACGCGTCGAGGATCGCGCGCGCCGCGCGCTCGGCGTTCATCGACGAGACCGGCAGGCTGTCGATGATCGCGAACAGCGCATACTCGCGCCGCGCATCCCCCTTGACGATCGCGTGGCGCGGGCTGCCGGTGCGCATGAGCCCCGGGCACACCGTCGTCACGTACACGCCCTCCTTCGCGAGCTCCGCGCGCATGCCAGCGGACATCCCGACGAGCGCGAACTTGCTCGTGCTGTACGGAACGAGGTGCGGCACCGGGACCTTGCCGCCGAACGACGCGATGTTGACGATGCGGCCGCTGTGTCGGCGGCGCATCTCGGGGAGCACCGCGAGCGTCGCATACAGCGGCCCCCACAGGTGAGTGCGCAGCGCGTCCTCGTAATCGGTCGTGCTCATCAGCTCCATCGGCCCGACCTGGATCACGCCCGCGTTGTTGATCAGGACGTCGATCGGCCCGAGCTCGTCGCGCGCCAGGGTGACGAAGCGGAGGATGTCGTCGCGATCGGTGATGTCGCACGGCGCGGCGAACACCTCGCCGCCGCGCTCGGTGAGATCGATCCGCGCGCGTTCGAGCTCCTCGGGGTGGCGGGCGCAGATCGCGACCTTCGCGCCGCGCGCGACGAGCTGCCGCCCGAGCACGAGCCCGAGCCCGCGCGATCCGCCGGTGACGACGGCGACCTTGTCGCGGAGGTCGAGCCGGCGGCGCCGCCGCAGCACCCGACGAGCCGTCAGAAGCGAGCCGATGCCCGCGGCGATCTGGAGAGCCGTCCGCGCGTTCATGTCCGAGGCGAACGCAAGCGATGTGCCGGCGACTCCCGCGCTCGCTGCCGAGCTCCGCAGCGCGCGACGCGCTCCGCGGGCGCCCGCCGGGCGCCCGCGTCTCAGCGCGCGGCGAGCGTCGAAGGATCCCCTACGACGAGTGGATCCGTCGGTGCGTCGACGAGTCGCGTCCGCGCGTCTCCGACGAGGAACAGCGAGCCCGCGACGAGCACCGACGGCTGCCCCGCGACCATCGCGAGCGCGGCGCCGAGGTCCGGCGCGACGTCGACGGGGACCCGGCTGACCTCGCGCACGCGCTCGGCGAGCTCGCCCGGCTCCATCGCGCGCTCCAGCGGGTAGCGCGTCGCGATCACGCGCGTCACCTCGGGCGCCAGCGCGGACGCGATCGCCCGTGCGTCCTTGTCGGCGCTCACCGCGAGGATCAGCACCGGCCGCTCGTGCCGCTCGCGCAGGGCCGCCGCGAGCGCCGCGGCGCCGTGCGGGTTATGGGCACCGTCGAGGATCACGCGCTCGACGCCGGCCACCGAGGCGAGCACCTCGAAGCGCCCCGGATGGCGGACCTCGGCGAGCGCCCGTGCGCGCGCCGGCGCATCGAGCGCCCCCCCTCCGAGCGCGGCGAGGTGATCGATCGCGGCGAGCGCGGCCGCGGCGTTGCGGCGCTGGTGCGGCCCCGGCAGGCCCACGGGCGGCACCGCCGCGATCGCGCGCTCGTCGACGATCGTCGCGGCTGCTCCGGCGGCGGCCGCGGCGGCGACGAGCACCGGCACCGCCGCGGGCTCCCCCGAGGCCCCGATCACCGCGCGCTGCCCGCGCTTGAAGATGCCCGCCTTCTCGGCCGCGATCGCCTCGAGCGTGTCGCCGAGGATCGCCTGGTGATCGAGGGCGACGCCGGTGATCACCGAGATCGGCGCGGCGACCGCGTTCGTCGCGTCGTGTCGCCCACCGAGCCCGACCTCGAGGACCGCGACGTCGATCGCGGCCTCCGCGAACGCGACGATCGCCATCGCGGTGACCTGCTCGAAGAACGTGAGCTCGCCGCCGCCCGCCGCGAGGACGCGATCACCCGCCGCGACGAGCGCGTCCTCGCCGATCATCTCGCCGGCGATCACGATCCGCTCGCGCAGCGTGGACAGGTGCGGCGAGCTGTACAGCCCGACGCGGGCTCCACCGGCGGCGGCGAGCGCGGCGATCATCGCCCCCGTCGAGCCCTTGCCGTTCGTCCCGCCGACGTGGATCACCACACCGAGCCGACGATCGGGCGCGCCGAGCCGGTCGAGCAGCGCGCGCATCCGCTCGGTCCCGAGCACGATGCCGAACCGGCGGGCGGGGAGCAGGCGCGCGAGCAGCGCTTCGTACGCGCCCCGCGTCATCGCCCCTCAGTCGGTCGCCGGCAGCTCGGCGTCTTCAGGCACCGCGAGGATCGCCCCGGTGCGGCGCTCGGGCTGGCGGCCGCGCTCGAACCAGCGCAGCGTGCGCTCGAGCGTCTTCTTCATGTCCTTGCGCGGCACCACGAGATCCACCATGCCGTGCTCGAGCAGGAACTCCGACCGCTGGAACCCCGGCGGCAGCTGCTGGCGGATCGTCTGCTCGATCACGCGCGGCCCCGCGAAGCCGATCAGCGCGTCGGGCTCGGCGATGATGACGTCGCCGAGCATCGCGACCGAGGCCGCGACACCACCCGTCGTCGGGTGGAGCAACACCGCGATGTACGGCACGCGCGCCTCGCGCAGCCGGGCCCGCGCCGCGCTCGTCTTCGCCATCTGCATCAGCGACAGCACGCCTTCCTGCATGCGCGCGCCGCCCGAGGCGGAGAACAGGATCGCGGGGCGGCGGTGGGTCAGCGCGCGCTCGAACTGGCGCGTGATCTTCTCGCCCACGACCGAGCCCATCGAGCCGCCCATGAACTCGAACACGAAGAAGCCGACCTCGACGGCGATGCCGCCGATCGTGGCCGTGCCCGCGCGGTAGGCGTCGCCCGGGCCGACCTTGCGCGTCGTCCCCTTCACCTGGTCGACGTACTTCTTGCTGTCGACCCGGAACCCGAGCGGGTCGGTGCTCTCGAGGTTGCGGTCGTGCTCCTGCCAGCTGCCGGGATCGACGCTGATCTGGATCCGCTGCTCCGTGGGCATCCGGAAGTGATGCTGGCAGCTGGTACAGACCCGGTGGTTGTCATCGAGATCGGCCTCGTACAACGTCGCATTGCAACGCTCGCACTTGGTCCAAATCCCTTTAGGGACTGACTTTTTGGGCTGCTCCGCGAGCCCTTGCGTTCGTGACCACCAAGCCATGGGGGGTGCTAGATACCAGGCTTATAACCCAAATCCCACGACTTTCTCTCGCGGACGGCCTGCGAGTCTGCTAAGCAGCATGGGGAAATTGCTCCACTAACCGGGAGCACAGGTGTCTGGTCGCAGGTCCTCGACGTTGTTTGCTGGCCCCGTAATTCGGCCGATGTGAGGTCGCGATGTCTTCGGTCCTTGTCGTCAATGAAATCAGCACGGAGCGCGAGGAGATCGCGCGCGCACTGGAAGCGGAGGGCTTCTCCGTCGTCCAGGCGAGCTCTGCCACCGAGGCCGTCCGCGAGATCTGGGGCGGCTCGTTCCTCGTGGCGATCATCTCGAACCTCCTGACGGGCACCACGAGCGCCTCGCTGCAGCAGCAGCTCGTGCAGATGGCCCCCGAGATCGAGACCTTGATCCACGGAAAGAACGACGAGATCCCAGCGCTCGTTCGCAAGGTCATTCAGATCCGCGACGGCGAAGCCGCCGCGTAGCTCACGCTCCGAACCGGTCCTTCAGGTTCAGGAACTCGAGGAACTCGAGCAGGCGACCGACCTCGGGGACGATGAACCCATCGCCCTCGATCCCGGCGTCCTCGGCGAGCAGCACGAGGCGTGCGCCGCGGAGACGGTCGACGACCTCGATCACCTCGTGGACCGGAAGGCCGACCCGCGCCGCCACGTCGTCGACGGTGCTTGGCACGAGAATCGCGCTCCCCTGGTTCACGTGAGCGCCGGCGAGCGCGATCTGCTCCTCGGCCATGTGCCGCAGGCACTGCACCACGCGGTGGTTCGGGGTCGGCAGGAGCAGGAGCTCGATGTGCTGGTTCGCGTTCTCGAGCCGTGAGGCGAGCGACTTGATGATGCGCAGCGCGATCTCGGGGCGCGCGCGCAGCATGGCCTCGAACGTGCGGCCCTCGATCACGAGCAGCCGCGCGTCGGAGGCCACGACCGCCGTCGCCGACCGCGGGCGGCCGTTCAGGATCGCCATCTCTCCGAAGAACTCGCCCGGCGGGATCACCGCGAGGACGCGCTCGAGCTCGCCGACCCAGCGGCGGATCTCCACCGCGCCGGACTGCACGACGTACATGTAGTCACCGGGCTGCCCCTCCTCGAACAGCACGGTGCCGGCCGGAAAGTCCCGGGCAAACCGCTCGAGCGCGTCGTTCACGCTCGGCATCATCGCACGTTCCCCCCGCTCGTCATCGCTCGCTCCGCGTCGCTCGGCATCTCGTTCGGTCTCATCTCATCGTCGCGTGGCGGAGCACGTGCAGGAGCGCCCGGCCGCCGACGCGCGTGTCGCGGCGCGCGTCCGCCGGCAGCGCGATCTCGTCGCACGTGAGCCCGAGCTTGACCGCCCGCACCAGCATCTCGACGTCCCAGCCGTTCCCGCGGTCGCTCATCCCCAGCGCGATCAGCGCCGGGAACCGCATCGCGCGCACCGGCCCCACACCCGACCAGCGGTGGCGATAGATCGTCTCGATCGCGCGCGTCACCATCTTCTCGCGCGTGTTGCGACGCCCCGGCTCGATCCCGAGCACGAGCTCGACCCCGCGATCGATGATCGGCTCGACGAGCTCGGGAATCGCGCTCGCCGCCGCCGGCCGGTCGCCGGGGAGGAACACGAGGATGTCGGGGACCCGGGGTAACGCCGAGAAGTGCGCCTGCGCCCGCAGGCACGCCGCGCCGTAGCCGCCGCTCGGCTCGCGGAGCACGAGCGCGCCTGCGTCGCGCGCGATCTCCGCGGTGCGATCGGTGGATGCCCGATCGACCACGACGACCGAGCGCAGGAGACGGTACGGAAGTTCACGCAGCAGCGGGCCGAGGCTCGCGGCCTGATCGCGCGTCGGGACCACGACGTCGATCAACGGCGAGGGGGGCATTACCCGCAGCATACGCGATCGTGGTACATCGAGGCCCGATGGCGATCACCTACAAGGACGCCGGGGTCGACATCGACGCTGGAAACGCCCTGGTCGACCGGATCAAGCCGCTCGCCCGCGCGACCATGCGCCCCGAGGTCGTCGGCGGCATCGGCGGGTTCGCGGCGCTGTGCCGGGTCCCCGGCGGCTACCAGGAGCCGATCCTCGTCAGCGGCACCGACGGGGTCGGGACCAAGCTCAAGACCGCGCTGACCGCGAACCGACACGACACGATCGGCATCGATCTCGTCGCGATGTGCGTCAACGACGTGCTCGTGACCGGCGCGGAGCCGCTGTTCTTCCTCGACTACTTCGCGACCGGGGCGCTGGACGTCGACACGGCCGCGAGCGTCGTCGCCGGGATCGCCGAGGGCTGTCGCCAGGCCGGCTGCGCGCTGGTCGGCGGCGAGACGGCCGAGCTGCCCGGGCTCTATCACGGCACGGACTACGACCTCGCCGGCTTCTGCGTCGGCGTCGTCGAGCGCGCGCACATCCGCCCGCAGCGCGACCTCGCCGCGGGCGACGTCGTCATCGGCCTGCCGTCCGCGGGGCTGCACTCGAACGGTCACTCGCTCGCGCGCAAGGTCGTGCTCGAGACGCTCGCGCTGCCGCTCGACGCGCGCCCGCCCGAGCTCGGCGGTGCGACCGTCGCCGACGAGCTGCTCCGCCCGACGATCATCTACGCCGACGCGTTCCGCGCGCTGCGCGACGCCGGCGTGCCGTGGAAGGCCGCCGCGCACATCACCGGCGGCGGCCTCGTCGAGAACCCGCCCCGGATCTTCTCCGACGACACGCTCGCCGTCGAGCTCGATCCCACCACGTGGACCGTGCCGCCGATCATGAGCCTGATCGCGAGCGCGGGCGTCGCCGACGACGAGATGCGGCGCACCTTCAACATGGGCATCGGCATGACGATCGTCGTCTCGCCCGAGGCCGCGGAGTCCACCGTCGCGCTGCTCGCGGGATCGTCGGCGCGCGTGATCGGTCGCCTCGTCCCGCGGGCCGGCGGCGAGCCCTCTCGGTACCGATGAAGCTCGCCGTCCTCGTCTCCGGCAGCGGCACGAACCTGCAGGCGCTCCTCGATGCCCAGGCGAGCGGCGCGCTGTCCCCGGCGGAGATCGCGGTCGTGGTCTCGAACCGCCCGGGCGTCGCTGCCCTCGCCCGCGCCGAGCGCGCCGGCGTCCCGCACGTGGTCGTCGAGCACCGAGGCCTCCCGCGCGAGGAGTTCGAGGACCGGCTCCTCGCCGTGCTCGCGGGGCACGAGGTGGAGGCCGTGGTCCTCGCCGGGTTCATGCGCGTGCTGACGAAGCACTTCGTCGAGCGGTTCCCGCTGCGCATCATCAACACGCACCCGTCGCTGCTGCCGGCGTTCCCCGGTGCGAACGCGGCGGCGCAGGCGATCGCCCACGGCGTGAAGCTGTCGGGTGCGACCGTGCACTTCGTCGACACGAGCCTCGACGGCGGCCCGATCATCGCGCAGGTCGCCGTGCCCGTCGAGCCAGCCGACGACGCGAGCACCTTGCAGGCACGGATCCAGGCCCAGGAGCATCGGCTGTTGCCCGAGGTGGTGCGCCGCTTGGCCGCCGGCGAGCTGTCGTGCCAAGGTCGGCTCGTGATCCACGCGCGCGGGAACGACCGTGCCGAGTAACTCGTACGACCTCGTCGTGCTCGGAGACGATCTCGCGGCGCTCGTGTGCGCGACGCTGTGCGCGCGCCGCGGGATGCGGACGCTCGTCCTCGGCGACGATCGGCCGGCGCGCTACACGCTCGGCCCGCACAAGCTGCCCGTCGAGCCGGTGACCTGGCCCGTGGTGCCCGGCAGCGCGGGCGATCGGGTGATCAAGGAGCTCCACGCCGAGCTCGCGCTGCGCCGCAAGCTGCGCGAGCCAAGGATCAGCGCGCAGCTCGTCGCGCCGGACCTCCGGGTCGACCTCGGCGTGGACCGGCTCGGCGCCGAGCTCGAGCGCGAGCTCGGCAAGGACGCGGCCGCGGCGTGGCTCCAGCGCTGGGATCGCGGCGGGGAGCTCGCGCGACAGCTCGACGTGCTGCTCGCGGGCGAGCACGCGTTCCCCGGCGTCGGCTTCTTCGAGCGCCGCGAGGTCGGACGGATCGCCGAGCGGATCGCCGCCGATGCGGGCGCCTGGTGGAGCGACGCCGCGGCGTCCGAGCACGGCGGCCTGTGGCGACGGCTCGCCGCGGTCGCGCTGCGGCACCCGGCCGCCTCCCCCGCCGCGATCGCGCGCACCCTCGACGTCTGGCGCGCGGGGCCCGCCTCGCTCCGCGGCGACGGCGACGGGCTGCGCGATCTGCTCGTCGAGAAGCTGACGGTCGCGGGCGGCGAGCTCCGCGCCGGTCGCGTCAGCGAGCTCGGCGTGTCGTGGGGCAAGATCGCGAGCCTGTCGCTCGCGAGCGGCGAGGAGATCGGCGCGGGTCAGGTGGTGTCGAGCCGCCCGCCCGGTGAGCTCGCGGAGCTCCTCGGCAAGAAGGCCCCGAAGCGCCTGGGCGAGCTCGCCGACACGATCGCCCTCGTCGGCTATCGCTACACGCTGAACATCGTGCTCGACGAGGCCGGGATCCCCGAGCACATGGCGCCGACGGTCGCCGTGATCGCGGATCCCGACGCGGAGCCTGTCGGCGACGCCGCGTTCTCGATCCACGTCGGCGAGACCGACGACACGGGTCGCGTGATCGCGACGATCGCCGCGGTGCTGCCGGCCGAGGAGCCGCTCGACGCCGAGCGCCTCGCGATCGCGTGCGGCACGCTGCGCGCCGGGCTGTGGAAGCGGCTCGAGGACGTGATGCCGTTCTTCGAGCGGCACCTCGTGCTCGCCCACTCGCCGTTCGAGGCGAAGGCGCCCCACGTGCCGGGCGGCCGCGGTAGCTACGACCTGCCGCGCAACCTGCCGCTACCGATGGCGACGGTGTGGACCGGCAAGAGCGCCGAGCACGCCGTCGAGCAGGTGTCCGGTGGC
>Ga0164243_10003455_pt1 | contig 25284 bp, 24 predicted proteins | sample OricompcompostOP_FD_108781 | JGI IMG/M metagenome (GOLD analysis project Ga0164243, IMG submission 108781) | Organic Plus compost microbial communities from Emeryville, California, USA - Original compost - Organic plus compost (OP) | ecosystem: Engineered > Solid waste > Mixed feedstock >...
ACGGCGTCATGCCCGCCCTCCGGAGAGCCGATCGCCCACGGCACCCCGACATCCTCCGTCCCGGCCGACAGGGTGTTGTTGGGGCCCTTGCGGAACGTGGTGCCGATCGGGTGGATCGGCGGCAGGTACACCACGTCGAACCCCATCGCGGCGATCGCCGGCAGGCGGCGGGCCGCCGTCTCGAACGTGCCGTGCGGCCGCTCCGGCGTGCCCTCCGAGCGCGGGAAGAACTCGTACCACGCCCCGTACAGGGCCCGTTCACGCTCCACCAGCAGCGGCATCGGCTCCGACGCCGTCACCAGATCCCGCACCGGATACCGCCCCAGCACCGCGTCCACGTTGGCCGCGAAGGCCGCCGACAGCCGCGACACCGGAGGCAGCGAGTCGTCCCGCAGGGCCTCGGCGGCGGCGAGCAGCGCCGACCGCTCCGACGGGTCGGGCACCCCGGCGGCGGCGCGCTCGTACAGCTCGCCGCCCTCCTCCAGCACCAGCCCGACGTCGATGCCGGCCGGGACCTTGATGCGGGCGGTGTGCCGCCAGGTGGCCACCGGGTCGCCCCATGCCTCCACGTGGAACGTCCAGGTCCCCTCCGCCGACGGGGTCACCTTGGCGCCCCAGCGGTCGCTCCCCGGCGCGAGTTCGTGCATCGGCGTCCAGGGACCCGGGCGGCCCTCCGGATCGGTCAGCACGACATTGGCGGCCACCGCGTCATGGCCCTCCCGGAACACGGTGGCGGTGACCTCGAAGGTCTCCCCGACGACCGCCTTCGCCGGATGCCTGCCGCGCTCCACGGCCGGCCGAACGTCCCGTACCGGGATACGGCCCACGGTCCCGGCGCCGGCACCGGTCCTGCTCTTGGTCCTGCCCATGGTTCACCTCCACCGTGCTCGAGGCCGGGCACGTGGCCCGGCCGGGGAATCCGAACTCTGCCGGAAGGCGGCTACCTTCCCGCGTGGAAACGCCGACGCGTACTCGGCCGGCCCTGACCGGCCGCGACGCTCACCGCCTTCGGCCGTTCCCCCTGCTCCGACCGGTAGGCCGACGGGGTGTCGCGCAGATACTGCTCGGCCGCGTCAGCGGCTTCGCGAGCGCAACGCTTCCCCATCAGGACGCAGAGGGTGTAGCCGGTGTCCTCGAAGGTGGCACGCACCGTCAGGTCGGCCGGGGCGGCCAGCATGGCGCGCTCCCAGGCCCGGTACCGCCGCAGCAGGCGGGCGACTTCGGCTTTGGCCGGTAGCAGCATGGCCCCGCTCACCTTCCACTTCCGGGCTCGATGGCGCGTCTCCCGACCGTCGGGCGGAACCCGTGCGCGCGGGCGGCGCAGCACGGGTTCCGTTGCGGGCATCGAGGTCTTCACTCATGGTGCACGGTCGACGACGCAGCGTCCTGTTGGATCTTCAACTACCGCCTCACCCGTTCGCTCGTGTTGCACGAATGGCGTACAGCCCGCACGCTGAAGTGACTCAGAGGCGATCAGCGCTCACGCTCCGCGATCGGGGCCCGTCCCGCGGGGACGAGGAGAGCGGGAGCTTTCGCGGTGAGGAGGTAACGACGGTGAAGACCGCAGTGCCCTGCTACTACCACCTCGATGTGGAAGTCAGCCCTGAACGGGTCGGTCAGGTCAGCCGAATTCTGGCCGCTCACCTCAGGTACTGGGACCTGGAGACGCTCGTCGAACCCGTCCGCCACGGCACCGAGATGCTGCTGCGGGCCATCGACGAGCACGCGAAGGACAAGAACACCTCGATCGAGATGTGGTGGAACGGGCAGCACCTCATCACCGCCATCGGTGACAACGACCGGGCCCTGCGCCCGGACCACGAACTGCGCGCCTGCCTGCGCCACCTCGCCGCGATGAGCGACGGCTGGGGCTGCTGCGCCACCGAGACCGGCAGCAAGGTCATCTGGTTCTCCCAGCGGGCCCGCGCCGGCGAACGCGCCCCCCTCGTGCCGACCGCACCCGCGCCCAGCCTGCGCGAGGCGCTGCGCGTGCCCCGGGCGACGCCCGTCACGGCCCTGGCCGATGCCGCGGGGGTCCGGGACGGCGTCCTGGAGGAGGCCCGGTGACGGCACGCAAGCGCCGCGAGGACCTGAGCACAGGGGTGTCCGCCTGGAGCGGGCACCCCTACCCGCTGGGCGCCTCCCACGACGGACAGGGCACCAACTTCGCCCTGTTCAGCGAGGTCGCCGAACGCGTCGAACTGGTCCTCGTCGACGACCAGGACCGGCACACCGTCGTCCCGCTGACCGAGGTCGACGGGTTCGTCTGGCACGGCTACGTGCCCGGCGTCGGCCCCGGCCAGCGCTACGGCTACCGGGTGCACGGCCCCTGGGACCCCGGCCTCGGCCACCGCTGCAACGCGTCGAAGCTGCTGCTCGACCCGTACAGCCGGGCCGTCGACGGGCAGGTGGACAACCACGCCTCCCTCTTCGAACGCACCGCGGGCGGCCCCTCCCCGGCCGACAGCGCCGGACACACCATGCTCGGCGTGGTCACCGACCCGCACTTCACTGGGGCGAGGACCGGCCCCCCAGACGGCCGTACGCCGACACCGTGATCTACGAGGCGCACGTCCGCGGACTCACCCGCACCCACCCTGACGTCCCGCCCGAACTGCGCGGCACCTACGCCGGCCTCGCGCACCCCGCGGTCGTCGAGCACCTGACGTCCCTCGGGGTCACCGCCGTCGAACTGATGCCGGTCCACCAGTACGTCCAGGACGGCGTGCTCCTCGACCGCGGCCTGTCCAACTACTGGGGCTACAACACCATCGGCTTCTTCGCCCCGCACAACGCCTACGCCGCGCGCGGCACCCGCGGCGAACAGGTCACCGAGTTCAAGGCCATGGTGAAGGCGCTGCACGAGGCCGGTCTCGAAGTCATCCTCGACGTGGTCTACAACCACACCGCCGAGGGCAACGAGCGCGGCCCCACGCTGTCGTTCCGCGGCATCGACAACGCCTCGTACTACCGCCTGGTGGACGGCGACTGGGCCCACTACTACGACACCACCGGCACCGGCAACAGCCTGCTGATGCGCCACCCCTACGTGCTCCAGCTCATCATGGACTCGCTGCGCTACTGGGTCACCGAGATGCACGTCGACGGCTTCCGCTTCGACCTCGCGGCCACCCTGGCCCGGCAGTTCCACGAGGTGGACCGGCTCTCGGCGTTCTTCGACCTGATCCAGCAGGACCCCGTGATCAGCAGGGTCAAGCTCATCGCCGAGCCGTGGGACGTCGGCGAGGGCGGCTACCAGGTCGGCAACTTCCCGCCGCTGTGGTCCGAGTGGAACGGCAAGTACCGGGACGCCGTACGGGACTTCTGGCGCGGGGAGGAGCACACGCTCGGCGAGTTCGCCTCCCGGCTGACCGGCAGCTCCGACCTGTACGCGCACAGCCGGCGCCGCCCGCGCGCCAGCGTCAACTTCGTGACCGCGCACGACGGGTTCACCCTGCGCGACCTCGTCTCCTACAACGACAAGCACAACGAGGCCAACGGCGAGGACAACGCGGACGGCGAGAGCCACAACCGGTCCTGGAACTGCGGTGCCGAGGGCGAGACCGACGACCCCGCCGTGCTGCGGCTGCGGGCCCGCCAGCAGCGCAACTTCCTCGCCACACTGCTGCTGTCGCAGGGCATCCCCATGCTCTGCCACGGCGACGAACTCGGCCGCACCCAGCGGGGCAACAACAACGCCTACTGCCAGGACAACGAGATCTCCTGGATCGACTGGCGTCTCACCGACGAGCAGCGCGCGCTCGCCGACTTCACCCGATACGTCATCGGGCTGCGCGCTGCTCACCCCGTTCTGCGCCGGCGCCGCTTCTTCAAGGGGGAGACGGCCACCCGTCCCGACCAGCCGCTGCCCGACCTGGTGTGGTTCTCACCGGACGGCCGCGAGATGGACGACGACGACTGGCAGAGCCCCGACGCCCGCGCCGTGGCCGCGTTCCTGAACGGCGACGCGATCGCCGAACCCGACTGGTGCGGCCGGCCCGTCGTCGACGACTCGTTCCTGCTGCTGTTCAACAGCTACTGGGAGCCGGTCGAGTTCCAGCTCCCGCCCGCCGCCTACGGCGAACGCTGGACGACGCTGATCGACACGGCCGAACCGCAGGGCCCGCCGGACGAGACCGAGCACAAGGCCGGCACGGCCCTCCTGGTCGAACGCCGCAGCCTGGTGCTGCTCTCCCGGCCGTCCCGCACCCCGGCCCCCGCCGAGGGCTGAGGGACGGCGCCTCGCGCCGCGGCCGGACCTACCGGGCGCGGCGCGAGGTCACGGTGAACTGGGCGCCGTCGGGATCGCGCAGCACTGCCTCCTCGGGGCCCAGCGACAGCACGCTGCCGCCGTTCAGCTCGGCGGCCCGCGCGCAGCGCGGCGCGTCGGACACGGCGAAGTGCACCTGCCAGTGCGGCCGGATCGTCGGGTCGGGCGCGGCCTCCAGGGCCCCCGACTCGATCCGGGCGACCACGTCACCGCCGCTGCGCAGCACGACCTCGCCGCCCTCGTAGTGGACCTCGCAGCAGCCCGGCCGCTGGTTCGCCCAGTCGAGCACCTCGCCGTAGAACATGGCGGCGTCGAAGGCGTCGCGGGTGTGCAGCCGGATGAAGGTCGGCGCGGCGCGCCGCCAGGTCTCCCAGTTGGAGGTCAGCTCGCCCTCCCACACCCCGAAGGTGGCGCCGTCGCGGTCCGCGAGCAGGGCCGCGCGCCCCGGCGGCAGCGAGAGCGGTCCGACGGCCGCGGTGCCCCCGCGCTCCGACACCCGCGCCACGGCCTCGTCGGCGCTGCGGACCGCGAAGTACGGCGTCCAGGCGACGGCCATCTGCCACATCGAGGCGACGGCGGCGATGCCCGCCACCGGCACGTCGTCGGCCAGCGCCACCCGGAAGCGGTCCCCGAGCGTGGCCGGACGCCAGCGCCAGCCGAGCACCGCGGAGTAGAAGTCCTGCGCCGCCTCCAGACCACGACTGGTCAGGCTCACCCAGCAGGGTGCGCCGAACACGGAGTGTGTGGACACGACCTCGGCCGTGCTCCGGGGGGTTCTCGCTTCGTTCATGTGTCGCGTCCTGGATCTCGCTCGGCCGACGGCAACCGGTCCTCGTCACAGTGTCCAACCGGAACCGCTCCGCAGCCTGTCGAGTACCCCCGGCGTGGCGCCGAAACGAGTGCCGCGAACCGCCCGTGCTCACTGGCGCCGGCCCGGCGCGACGGAGAGGATGGAGCGGTGACACCCCACCCGAACGAGCCCCCCGAGGACAGCGCCCGGATCGCCGAGCTGGAGGCGGAGGTCGACCAGCTCCGGCACGCCGTGGGCGCGCACGCCGTCGTCGACCAGGCCATCGGCATGGTCGTCGCGCTCGGCCGGGTCGCCCCCGACCAGGGGTGGTCGGTGCTGAAGGACGTCTCCCAGCACACCAACATCAAGCTCCGCGAGGTCGCGGAGCTGATCATCCTGTGGGGCAGGGACGGCGAGATGCCCGCCGAGATCCGCGTCGAGCTCCAGGAGGCGCTGGAGCGCCACGGCCCGACGCAGATCCCGGAGTCCGGCCAGGACTGAGCTATTCGGCGGACGCGCTCGTCCGCGCCTCGGCCAGCAGTTCCTCCCGCAGCTGCGCGAAGCAGCCGCTGAGCAGCCGCGAGACGTGCATCTGCGAGATGCCGAGCTGCTGCGCTATCCGGCTCTGCGTCATGCCGCCGAAGAAGCGCAGGTACAGGATGGTCCGCTCGCGCTCCGGCAGCCGCCGCAGACACGGCTCGACGGAGACACGGTCCACGACCACCTCGTAGCCCGGGTCGGGCCCGCCGATGGCGTCCCCCAGCGCGTACCCGTCGGTGCCGGGCATCTCCGCCTCCAGCGACAGCGCGGAGAAGCACTCCAGCGCCTCCATGCCGGTGCGCACCTCCTGCTCGGTGAGGTGGGCGTGGGCGGCGATCTCGGCGAGGGTGGGCTCGCGGCCCGGGGTGGTCTGCGCGAGCTCCTTGATGGCGTTGCGGACCCGGTTGCGCAGGTCCTGGACCCGGCGGGGCACGTGCAGGGTCCACATGTGGTCGCGGAAGTGCCGCTTGATCTCACCGGTGATGGTGGGCACGGCGTACGCCTCGAAGGCGTGTCCGCGGGCGGGGTCGTAGTGCTCGACGGCCTTGACCAGGCCCAGGGCGGCCACCTGGTACAGATCCTCCAGCGACTCGCCGCGGCCCTTGAACCGGACCGCGATCCGCTCGGCCATGGGCAGCCACGACCGGATCAGCTCGTCCTTGAGCGCCTTGCGCTCCGGCCCGTCGGGCAGGGTCACCAGGCGCTCGAAGGCGCGGGCGGTGTCCGGGGCGTCGTCGTGGGGATGCTGCTTCGTTCTGGTGGGGGCACTCATCCGAGCGCACCTCCTCAGCAGGTGCTGACGGGACAGACACCGTGGGGAGCGCGGACTCGGACCTGAGGAGGAAACACCCAGGGGGCTGGCCGGCTCCCACGGACGTGCCTCCTGTCCGAAGCACATAACACGTCCTTCCCGCTCGAACGGCACATGAAACGCATTTCGTGAATAGCATGTCATGTCGCTTTTGGGTGACGGCGTGTCCCGGGCGGTCGACAAACCCGATGATCTTGGCTGGGAACGTGATGTGCGGCACGGTGGTCGACGAGCCGGCCCTGAGCCTGGACCGATTGTTCCTGCCCACGGCTTGATCGGTGATCAAGGGTGCGAATGGGCTGGCCACAGCGCATTCCGCTCATTTGACAGTGCACTGAGCACAAAGATAGGAAGCAGGCCCAGGACGAGAGGTGGATTGTGTACGAGCCGAACGTGGTCGGGGACTGGCACGAGTACGACGAGCATGCCGGTCTGCGTGTCCGCGTCCACGGTCTGGAAGCCGCCGAGCCCCCGCGCGGACGCGACGACGCCGCCGAGGGCCTGACGTACTTCCGGCTGCGCGTCACCGTCGAGAACCGCGGTGAGCGCCATCTCGGCATCCACCTGGAGGACGGCCAGATCGACGTGCGGATCGGCCGCGACGGCGAGGCCGCCTTCATCGACTGGCGGAACTCGCAGTTCATCGAGGGCTTCGACGTCTACCCGCTGCGCCGCGCCACCGCCGTCCTGTACGCCGCGGGCACCGAGGACAGCCTGAGCCAGGTCGACGTGCAGATCCAGCTGCGGGTCGAGGAGGAGTGGGCCGACCGCCGGCTGTGGACCGGCGGCCTCGGCCTTCAGGAGCCCGTCGGCCCGCACGCCGGCACCCTGCGGGACGGCCTCGCGCTCCAGGTCAGCGACTTCCTGCGGGAGCAGGCCGAGGAGGGCACCGCCTGACGCGGCGCCCCCTCCGCGACGTCAGTGCGGGATGCCGTCGATGATCTCGCGGGCGCCCTGCCGCAGCAGCGCGACGGCCACCGAGGTGCCCAGCGTGGCCGGGTCCAGCCGGCCGGCCCACTCGTGCGCGTTCAGCCGGGTCTTGCCGTCCGGGGTGAAGACACAGGCCCGCAGGGACAGCTCGCCGCCGCGGTCCACGCGCGCGTAGCCCGCGATCGGGCTGTTGCAGTGGCCCTGCAACACGTGCAGCAGCATGCGCTCCGCGGTCGCCTCCCGGTAGGTGTCCGGATCGCCGAGGCCGCTGACGGCGTCGATCAGATCGCTGTCGCCCTCCCGGCACTGGAGGGCGAGGACGCCCGCGCCGACGGGCGGCATCATCGTCTCGGGGGAGAGGATCTCGCTGATCACATCGGTACGGCCGATGCGCTCCAGGCCCGCCACCGCCAGCAGCAGCGCGTCCGCCTCGCCCGCCGCCAGCTTCTCCAGCCGCCGGTTGGCGTTCCCGCGGAACGGCACGCACTCCAGGTGCGGGTGCGTGGCCGCCAGCTGGGCGACGCGGCGCACCGACGAGGTGCCGATGCGAGTGCCGGCCGGCAGCTCGTCCAGGGTGAGCCCGCCGGGGTGGATCAGCGCGTCGCGGATGTCGTCCCGGCGCAGGAACGCGGCGAACGTGGTCCCCGCGGGCAGCGGACGGTCGGCCGGGATGTCCTTCAGGCAGTGCACGGCGAGGTCCGCCTCGCCGGCCAGCAGGGCCGCGTCCACCTCCTTCGTGAACGCCCCCTTGCCCTCCACCTGGGACAGGTCGCCCAGCCACTTGTCACCGGTTGTCCGCACGGGCACGACCTCGGTGCGCACACCCGGGTGCAGGGCCGCCAACTCGGCACGGACACGCTTCACTTGGGCGAGTGCCATGGGCGAGTCACGGGAGACGACACGGATCAGTTCAGGCACGGACATGCCGCCACCATAGACCCTTCCGCGCCACCGTCCGGACACGATGGCGCGGTTCGGGCCCCCGGCGTCAGGCGTTCGGGTCGAAGGGGATGCCGGCCGGCTTCGCGGTCGCCAGATGGCTCGTGAAGCTCCCGTCCTTCAGCCCGAAGTGGGCGCTGCCGAAGTCGTGCGCGACCAGCTTGTCGCGCACGCCCGGCGGGTAGCCGTCCCAGCCGACCAGCGGCGGGTACTGCCAGGTCCCCTTGTGGTTCTCCGGCGGTTCGTCGTTCGCGTTCGCCAGCCGGAAGCAGTGCGTGCTGATGCCGTCCTTGTGGTAGACGACCTTCGCGTGCGTGCCCTCGAAACGCACCGAGGACGCCGCGTGGACGGTGAACGAGCCGTGGTTGGACGTCGAGACGTACCGCACGGCGTCGCCCTGCACCCACACCACGACGTGCTCCCAGTCGTGGCGGTGCCCGCCGAGGCTGACGCCCGGCAGCGCCTGGTCCTTCTCGAAGTACAGGCCGTACAGGTAGGCGCACCAGCCGTTGTTGCACTTGTAGCGGCTGTAGGCGTTGGTGTTGTCCAGGTCCGAGGCGTCCCGGCAGTTGCCGTTGAGCGCGCCCGTCGGGTTGAGACCGCCGTTGACGGTGCCGTCCGGGCCGATCGCGGCGGACGAGTAGCAGCCGTCCTTGTCGTAGTCGAAGGCGGGCTGGTACGCCCGCTCGGCCGCCTCCGCGTTGCCGGGCAGCGCCGGGGGAGGGGCGGCCCAGGCCACCGCGGGGAAGGCGACGACGAGCGCGGCGGCACCGGCGAGCCCGGTGAGCCATCTCCTGCGGTGCGTACGGGACGTCTGTGGCGACACTGCGTCTCCTCGGGATCCGGCGCAGCCCAACGGCTGTGGGGGGAAAGGCAGTTCAGCATCCCCGGTTTTCCCGCGCGCGCCAAGGGTCCCGTACGCCACGGACGGTGGGAGAGGCGGGACGAACGGCGTTGCCGTCAGCGGGCGTTCGGCAGGTACGCCGACGACTCCTCGGGTGTCAGGTCGGGCCGCAGCCGCAGCCACGACGGCTGGCGCAGCATCCCCGACCTCGTGCGGACGCTGTACCGGACCTCGCCGACCAGCCGGGGCACCACCCAGCGGGCGTCCGCCACCCGCGGCACCGGGTCGAAGGGGCACTCGTCCGTGGCGGCGGCCCGCAGCAGCGCGGCCAGCTCGGCGCGTTCGGCCTCGCTCCAGCCGGTGCCCACCCCGCCGACATAGCGCAGGGTCCGCGCGGCCGTGTACTGGCCGACCAGCAGGGCGCCCGGCAGCCCGGTGAGCCGCCCCTTGCCGGGCAGCCAGCCGCCGACGACGACGTCCTCGCTGAGCATGTTGCGGATCTTGATCCAGGATCGGGAGCGCACGCCGGGCTCGTACGGCGAGTCCAGCCGTTTGCACACCAGCCCCTCCAGGCCGTGCTCGCGGGTGGCCGCCAGCGCCTCGGCGCCGTGCCCCACCAGGGCCGCCGGCGTCGACCAGGACGGCCCGTCGAGCCCCAGCTCCTCCAGCCGCCCGCGCCGCCGGGAGTACGGCAGGTCGATCAGGGGGCGGCCGCCCAGGTGCATCACGTCGAACAGCACGAGGTGGACGGGGGTACGGGCGGCCATCCGGGCCGCCTTCGCCGGCGCGTGCGCCAGTCCCATCCGGGACTGGAGCAGCTGGAAGTCGGCGCGCCCCTCCTCGTTCAGCGCCAGGATCTCCCCGTCGAGCACGGCGGGCCGGCCGGCCAGCGCCTCGCCCAGCGGCCGCAGTTCGGGGTAGGCGGCCGTGATGTCGTCGCCGGAGCGGGCCCGCAGCAGCAGGCCGCCGTCGCCCTCCGCGTAGAGCACCGCCCGCTGGCCGTCCTGCTTGGTCTCGTACGCCCAGCGCGCGTCCTGCGCGGCCGGCGGCAGCTTGCCGGGCGTCGCGAGCATCGGCGGGATCAGGGGCAGGCTCACGGGTCAGTACTCGACGGCGCCGCCCGCGCTCACGCGCCCCCGCCGCCCTTTTCCCCTGATCGGAGGGGGTGGCCGCGGCCACCGGGTGCACCGGGGTCCGTGTCCACGACCCAGGGTCTTTCGTGTGGATCAGGCCGGCTCAGGGAGCGGGGTCTGGTGCCGTGCATCGCAAGGCGGAGGAGGGCGCCATGGCGGCGCCATGGCAACCGACGACAACGCGGCGAGGTGCGGCACCAGACCCCGCGAGCCCGGCGTGATCCAGACGAGAGGCCCTAGATTGGGGAGAGAGCGAACCGTGGCGGCGACGAGGGGCCGGCCGCCGGCGGGTGGCGGGAGGGCCCCGTGCGATGGGTGATCATGGCAGGCAGGACGCTGCGCGAGGAACAGGCCGGCGCGACCCGGGAGCTGCTCCTGACCGCGGCCGAGCGGCTCTTCGCCGAGCGCGGTGTGCACGCGGTGTCCAACCGGCAGGTCGGCGAGGCGGCGGGGCAGGGCAACAACACCGCGGTCGGCTACCACTTCGGCACCAAGACCGACCTGGTCCGCGCCATCGTCCGCAGGCACGCCGGGCCCGTCGAGGAGATCCGCGCCCGGCTCGTCGCCGGCGTCACGGACCCCGGAGATCTGCGCGGCTGGGTGGAGTGCCTGGTCCGGCCGTTCCCGCAGCACCTGGCGGCGCTCGGCGGGCCGACCTGGTACGCGCGGTTCTGCGCCCAGGTCCTGGCCGACCCCGCGCTGCACCGGATCCTCGTGGACGAGGCGCTCACCTCCCCGTCGCTGCGGACGATCATCGACGGGCTCGACCGGTGCCTGCCCGGCCTCCCGCCCGAGGTGCGCGCCGAACGCGACCAGATGGTCCGGCACCTGATCGTCCAGGTGGCGGCGGAACGCGAGCGCGCCCTCGCCGAGCACGCCCCCACACCCCGGGCGACCTGGGACGACGCCGCCACGGGCCTCGCCGACGCCGTCGTCGGCATGTGGCGGGCGCCCGTGACCGCTCCGGCCGCCGCCGGGGGTGCGCGAAAAGCTTGAGTTACGCAATGAGATGGTAAAGTGTTCCCCATGTCGACGACGCCGCCCCCTCGGCCCTCCACCGCCCCCGCGAGCCCGGAGGTGGTCGAGATCGAGCGGGCGCTGTCGCGCATCACCTACCTGAGCACGCGGGCCCGGCAGCACGAGCGGCTCATGGCGCTCGCCGGAGTCCCCCTGGACCGGGCCGCCGTGGCGCTGCTGCGGCAGATCGCCGAGACGGAGCCGCTGCGCCCCGGGGAGCTGGCCCACCGGCTCGGAGTCGAGGCCTCCCACGTCACCCGCACCGCCCAGCAGCTGGAGCGCTCCGGGCACGTCACCCGCGTCCCCGACCCCAAGGACCGCAGGGCCCAGCGGATCGAGCTCACCGAGGCCGGCCGGCAGGCCGTCGCCCGCGTCCGGGAGGCCGGCGCACGCGGCATGCAGGTCGCCCTGGCCGACTGGACCCCGGCCGAGCTGGGCCGGCTGGCCACGCTCTTCCACCGCATGGTCGACGACTTCCTCGCGCACTCCGCCGACGAGGACACCGAGGCCGCCGCGGCGGGTCCCGGCGTCCGCCGGGGCGCGTGACGTCCCGCCCGAACTCCCCGCGCCGTAAGGGCGGAGGCGCCGCGTCCGCCCGGACTACCGTCCGGTAGCATCCGGCGGCAGGCCGGCCGAGGGAGGAACCGTATGAGCGCGCGCGTCGACGTCGGGGACAAGGTCGAGGACTTCGCACTGCCGGACGAGACCGGCACCGTACGGCACCTCACCGACCTGCTCGCCGACGGCCCGGTCGTGCTGTTCTTCTACCCCGGCGCCCTCACCGCCGGCTGCACCGCCGAGGCCTGTCACTTCCGTGACCTCGCCGCCGAGTTCGCCGCCGTGGGCGCCCGGCCCGTCGGCGTCAGCGGTGACGCCGTCGAACGGCAGCAGGAGTTCGCCACCCGCCACACCCTCGGCATGCCGCTGCTGTCCGACGCCGACGGCGCGGTGCGCGAGCGGTTCGGCGTGACCCGCGGTTTCTCGCTCGCCCCCACCAAGCGGGTCACCTTCGTCATCGGGCAGGACCGCACCGTCCTGGAGGTCGTCCGCAGCGAACTGCGGATGAACTCCCACGCCGACAAGGCCCTCGCCGCACTGCGCCGCGCCTGACGGACGGATCCGGCGCCGTCAGTCCGTGCCGCCGTCCGCGGCGACCTGGGCCAGCGTGCGGCCGCTGCGGACCGACCGCGCCCGGTACGGGTCCGGTGTGCCGTGCCCGTGCGCACCCCGGCCCGCCCTGACCAGCAGCCACGCCTCACGGTCGTCCTGCCCGCGGCGGAGCCGGGTGAGGGCGAACTCGCCGTGCAGCTTGGAGCCGTGCAGCCGGAACCGGGCATGACCGCGCTCCAGAGACTCGGCGAAGTCGACGGGCCGTCCCGCGCGGTCGTGGCTGAGCGGTTCGTACGTCCCGCTGTCCCAGACGATCACCGTGCCGCCGCCGTACTCGCCCTTCGGGATCACACCCTCGAAGTCCTCGTACTCCAGCGGATGGTCCTCCGTCGGCAGGGCGAGCCGCTTGTCCCTGGGATCCCCGGACGGTCCCTTCGGCACCGACCACGACCGCAGCACGTCCCCCACCTGGAGCCGGAAGTCGAAGTGCAGCGAACGGGCGTCGTGGATCTGCACCACGAAGCGCGGGGCCGCCCCCTCGGACGCCCCTCGTCCGCGCGGTTCCCGGGTCCGCTCGAAGTCGCGCTTGCCGCGGTACTCCCGCAGCCGGTCCCTCTCGGCCACGCCGGCCTCCTTCCCGAGCGGACCGGGTACCCCTCGACGGCGCCCGCGACTCCCGAGGCCCTGTCGCCAGGACTGCCGGAGACTGCCACGATCATCCCGACGGCCGGCCGCCACCGGGCCGGGCCGGGCAGGGACGACGGACGACCGACGGAGTGTGCTGATGACCAGGGAGCAGACCACCGAGGACGGGACGCGCGCCACGGCGATCGAGGTGCGGCCGGTCGCCGGGCACATCGGGGCGGAGATCACCGGCGTCGACCTCGCCGGTGAACTCGACGCCGGCCAGGTGTCCGCGATCCGCGCCGCGATGCTGCGCTGGAAGGTCGTCTTCTTCCGGGACCAGCGGCTCGACCACGCCGCCCACGTCGCGCTCGCACGCCGGTTCGGCGACCCCGTCGTCCTGCGGCGGCGCGGCAGCGCCTCACCCGAGGGATTCCCCGAGATCGAGACGACCGCCGACCGGCTGGAACTCGGCGGCCGGTTCGGCATGGAGCACGACGAATGGCTGCGGCGGCGCCGCCACCACCTGCTGCGCGGCTGGCACTGCGACCACGGCGCCCGCGTCGACCCGCCCGCCGCGACCATCCTGCGCGCCGAGACCGTCCCCCCGTACGGCGGCGACACCACCTGGGCCAACCTGGCCGCCGCCTACGCCGGGCTCTCCGAACCGGTCCGGCGGTTCGTGGACGGGCTGCGGGCCGAGCACCGGCTCGGCGTCGGCTACCAGCCCCGGCCCGGCGACGACGCCTACGTCCGGCACCTCCTGGAGCACCAGGTCGCCTCCCTGCACCCCCTGGTGCGGGTGCACCCGGAGACGGGGGAGCGGGTGCTGTACGTCAACGGCTACTACGTGGAGCAGATCGACGGCCTCTCGCGCGCCGAGAGCGGCGCCGTCCTCCAGATGCTGCTGGAGCAGGCCGTACGGCCCGAGTACACGGTCCGCTTCCGGTGGGAGCCCGGCAGCGTCGCCTTCTGGGACAACCGGGCCACCATCCACCTCGCGCCCGGCGACACCGCCCACCTCGACGCGCCCCGCATCATGCACCGCGTGATGCTCGCCGGGGACGTGCCCGTGGGCGTGGACGGCACCCCGTCGCGGCCCCTCGCCGGCACCGCACCCGGCCGCTGGTGACCGCTCAGCGCCCGAACAGGTCCCGCAGGGCCCTCACGACCTCCCCGGGCGACTCCTCCGCCATGAAGTGGCCGCACGTCACCGTCGTGTGCCGCAGGTCCGGGGCCCAGGCCCGCCACAGCGCGGCCGCGTCGTAGCCCAGGGCCGCGCCCCAGTCCTGCTGGAGCACACCGACCGGCATCCGCAGGGTGCGGCCCGCGTCCCGGTCGGCCCGGTCGTGCGTGACGTCGATGCCCGCCGAGGCGCGGTAGTCCGCCACGATCGAGGGCACCGCCGCCCGGCAGGCCGCCAGATAGGCGGACCGCACGTCGTCCGGGATCGCCTCGGCGTCGGCGGTCCACAGGTCGAGGAAGTGCCCGAAGAACGCGTCCGGGTCCGCGCCGATCATGCGCTCCGGGAGACCGGGCGGCTGCGCCATGAGGTACAGGTGGAAACCGACGGCGGCACCGACGCCGCGCATCACGTCCCACATGTCCAGCGTCGGCAGCACGTCCAGGCACGCCAGATGTGTCACCGCCTCCGGATGGTCCAGCGCGGCACGGAACGCCACCAGCGCGCCCCGGTCGTGCCCGGCCAGCGCGAAACGGTCGTGCCCGAGCCGCCGGGCCAGCTCGACCACGTCCGCGCCCATCGTGCGCTTGGCGTAGACGGAGCCGTCGGTCTCCACCGGTTTGTCACTGGCGCCGTAGCCCCGCAGGTCCGGGCAGATCACCGTGTGGTCGGCCGCCAGGTCGGCGGCCACGTGCCGCCACATCAGATGCGTCTGCGGGAAGCCGTGCAGCAGCACGACGGCCGGGCCGGAACCGCCCACGGCGGCGTGCAGCGCCACACCGTCCGCGACGGGGACACGGTGCCGGGAGAAGCCGGGGACGGCGGGAGTCATGGCGGTCATGGCTTCGCTCCTTCCAGGAGCGTCGGGGGAACGGGGGTACGCACCGATCCTCCGGGCCGCCGATGAGCAGGCGATGAGCAGCGCCCGCCGCACCCCCGGCCGGCCGCGCACTATCGTGGAAAGCGCCGCGGACCAGCCGTTTCCGCCGGCGGCCGGCGACCCGCGACGAAGGAGGGCGATGACGGACGTCGGTCCCCGCTTCGGGGTGCTCGGGCCGGTCACGGCCTGGGACGCGGACGGGAACACGATCGCGCTGAAAGGCCCCCGGCACCGCTCCGTGCTGGCCCGCCTCATCGTCGCCCGCGGCCGCGTCGTCCCCGTCCCCCGGCTCGTCGACGACCTCTGGACGGACCCGCCGGACGACGCCGTCGGCGCCCTGCGCACCTTCGTCGCCGCCCTGCGCCGCGCGCTCGAACCCGGCCGCCCGCCCCGCACCCCGGCCCGGCTCCTCGTCACCGACGGCCCCGGCTACGCCCTGCGCGTCCCCGCCGCCTCCGTCGACGCCCGGCGCTTCGAACAGGACGTCACCGACGCCGCCGCGCTCCCCGCCCACGAGGCGGCCGTACGCCTGGACGAGGCGCTCGGCCGGTGGCGCGGACCCGCCTACGCCGGGTTCGCCGACGAACCGTGGGCCCGCGCCGAGGCGGACCGGCTCACCGAACTGCGCCGGCACGCCCTGGAACTGCGCGCCGAGTCCCTGCTGACGCTCGGCCAGGCCGACCGGGCGGCGGCGGACCTGCGGGCGCACACCGCCGAACACCCGTGGCGGGAGAACGCCTGGCGGCTGCTCGCACTCGCCCTGTACCGCACCGGCCGGCAGGCCGACGCGCTGGACGTCCTGCGCAGGGCCCGGACCCTCCTCGCCGACGAACTCGGCGTCGACCCCGGACCCGCCCTGCGCTCCCTGGAGGCCGACATCCTCCGCCAGTCCCCGCGCCTGGGCCGCGCCGGCACCCCCGCCGCCCGCGTCTGGGAACAGGTCGCCGCCGCCTACGACCGCGCCGTCGCCCCCGACGCCCGCGCCCGCCTCGACTCCACCGCCGGCCTGCTGCGCACCCTCGCGCTGACCGGCGGCACCGGCCTGCCCGCCGCCCGCGCCCTGCGCCTCGACACCCTCACGGCCGCCGAGGAACTGGGCGACCCCGCACTCACCGCCCGGATCATCGGCGCCTACGACGTCCCGGCGATCTGGACCCGCCTCGACGACCCGGACCGTGCCCGGCACGTCGTCGCCGCCGCCGAACGCACGCTCGCCGTGCTCCCCGGGGACGGCCACGACGCGGACCGCGCCCGGCTGCTCGCCACCGTCGCCGTCGAGTCCCGCGGCACCCGCGACCCGCGCGGACCCGAGGCCGCCCGCCGGGCCGTGGAAATCGCCCGCCGGCTGGACGACCCGGCCGTCCTCGCCTTCGCCCTCAACGCCGTGTTCATGCAGAGTTTCGGCCGCACCGGCCTGGCACCGCGCCGGGACGCCGTCGGGGCGGAACTCGTCACCCTGTCCGCCCGGCACGGCCTGTCCTCCTTCGAGATCCTCGGTCACCTCGTCCGCCTCCAGGCCCGCTGCGCCCTCGGCGACTTCGCCGGGGCCGACCGGCACGCGGCCGCCGCCGAGGCCCTGGCGGAACGTCACGAACGACCGCTCGTCGCCGTGTTCACCGGCTGGTACGCCGCTCTGCGGCTCGACGCCGCCGAGCACGCCCCGCCCGCCGAGGCCGAGGCCGCCTACCGGGACGCCGCATCCCTCCTCGACGGCGCCGGCATGCCGGGCCTCGCCCACGGGCTGCCCCCGCTCGCCCTGCTGTGCCTGCGGCTGCGGCACGGCCTGCCCCTGGACACCGGCGACGACCCCGACTGGGGCCCCTACGCCCCCTGGGCGCGGCCCCTGCTCCTGCTCCACCGGGGCCGCCGCGCCGACGCCCTCGACGCCCTCCACGCCACGCCCGCACCGCCGCCCGACCTCCTCCAGGAGGCCCTGTGGTCCCTCACCGCCCACGCGGCGAAGACCCTCGGAGACGAACCGGCGCTCACCCGGGCCCGCACGGCCCTCGCCCCGGCCGCGGACGAACTCGCCGGAGCGGGCAGCGGCCTGCTCACCCTGGGCCCCGTGCGCGACCTCCTCTAGGACCGGCAGATCCGGGGCGGGCCGCAGCCGGTCGATGAACCGTTCGGCGCGACCGGCCGTCGCACAGGGCAGTGACCGACGCCGCCGCCGCGGGTACGCGCGCCGCACCCCCCGGCGCCCCGGGGACCAGGAAGGACCCGCATGCCGGCTCCCGGACGCCGTAGCCCCGCCACACTCCCCGACCTGCTGCCGCACGCCGCCGAGGACGCCCCCGGGCAGCACGCCCACCGCGCGACACGGCCCGGCCGGGCCTCCGGCGACCTGCCGCTGACGCACGGCCTGGCCGGCCTGCCCGGTGCCCTCGCCCACCGGGACGCCGTCGAGGCGGCCGGGGGTGTCGGCCGCCCCGCTGCACCCGCTCGACCGCGAGGTCCCCGCCGCCGCGCTCAGGGCGCCGGACGCCCCAGCGCCGGACCGAGGCGGGTCGCGATGTCCGTGAGGATCTGCGTGTAGTCGTCGTGCCCGAACGTGAACGGCAGCGCGAACGCCACCTCGTCCACCTCGCGGAACGCCGCGTGGGCGTGGAGGCGTTCGGCGATCTCCTCGGAGCTGCCGAGCAGGTCGGGCGCGAACAGCAGCCGCGCCGGACCCTGAGGGGACGTGGTGCGGGGCGTGCGCTCGGCGACGTACTTCTCGTACCGGGCCTTCTGCTCGGGTGTCGCGGAGTCCGTCGGGATGACGACGAGGCCCTGGGAGACGCGGGCGGCCTCCCCGTCGGGGTGGCGCTCCCGGAAGGCGCGGATGTGGGACAGCTGGACGCGCGCGAAGTCGGGTGCGCCCTCCTGCTCGTCCTCGACCTTGACGACGCTGCTGGTCAGCAGGTTCATCCCGTGCTCGCCCGCCCAGCGCGCCGACCGCAGACTGCCGCCGCCGTACCACAGGCGGCCGCCCAGCCCCGGGGCGTGCGGCTGCACCCGGTCGGAGAACACCTCGAAGCCCTCCGTGCCGCTGAAGTCCGTGACCCGCTCGCCGCGCACGAAGTCCAGCAGCCGCCGCACCCGCCCGTACCCGAAGTCCTCGGCGTCGGCGCTGTCCGGGTACAGGGCCTCCTTGACCCGGTCGTAGTGCGTCGGCGGGCCCACGCTCACGCCGGGGTTGAGCCGGCCGCCGGACAGCAGGTCGACGGTGGCGAGGTCCTCGGCGAGACGCAGCGGGTTCTCCCAGCCGAGCGGGATCACCGCCGTGCCCAGCTCGATGCGGCGGGTGCGCTGCGAGGCGGCGGCCAGGACGGCGACCGGGGAGGAGATGCCGTACTGCAGATGCCGGTGGCGGACCCACGCGCTGTCGAAGCCGAGGCGCTCGCCCAGCTCGATGAGCTCCAGGGTGGACTCGTGGCCGCGGGCCGGGTCCGCCGCGTCGAACAGTCCGATGGTGAGGAAGCCCAGCTTGCGCAAGGGGCGGGAGATGGGTGCCACAGGCCCTCCGTCGTCCGATGACCGGGTGATCGCGACCGTACGGGACGGGCAACGCGCTCCCGGACGGCGATGTTCCCGCCCCCGCGCCTCAGACCAGCGGGATCGTCACCTCGTCCTCCACCGGCGGGTCGAGTTCCTGGGCGAGGTTCCCGGTCGCGGCGTGGCAGCGCAGCCGGATCGCCTCCGGGCCGACGTCCAGCCGCAGGAAGCACTTGAAGAACGGCGGGCTGTACGTCGCCGAACTCGGCGAGAACAGCTGTGTGTAGAGCTTGCGCACCGGCAGCCGCGGCCGTGCCCGGCGGTCGGGTCGGCGGCCCGCGCCGAGCAGCGCCGCCACCAGCCGGACCCGCAGGGTCACGCGGGCCGTGGCCTGCTGGGCGCGGGTCAGCCGCATGCCCAGACGCTCGGCGACGACGGCCGCCGCCTCCGCCTCGGTCAGGGTGAAGAAGCGGCGCAGCCGCAGCCGCCGGCCGTACAGCGCGCTGTAGAACGCGAGGGAGTCGCCGCGCAGCGGATAGCAGCGGAAGTCGTCCTCGCCGACGCCCGCCACGTCGACCTTCGGGATGGTGTGCGTGGCGTGCATGAAGGCACCGCCGCCGCCCGCGACCACGTACTGGATCGTGCGGTCGCCCACCCGCACCGGGTAGCGCTGGTAGTTGTGGATGTCGCCGCCGATCGCCGCCACATAGCGGTGGGCCGGGTCGCGGACGATGTCGTCCACGGTGCCGCCGCCCTCGATGGCGCACGGGTGGTGCTCGCCGTCCACGTACAGCGGCGAGCCGGTGACGAGGATCTTCGGGCGGGGGTCCTTCGACACCTCCCGCAGCCACGCGCCCTGTTCGGCGTCGATCGTCCCGAGCAGGCCCGTGTCGATGCCGACGATCCGGACCGGCCCGGCGTCGATCGCCCAGTACGGGCCGGGCTGGACGGCCAGTTGGGACGGATCCGACCGCAACTTGCTTGCCTCGTCCAGCCGTTGCCCGTCGCCCTCGCGCGGCCGGTGCCACAGCAGCGAACGCAGCCGGGCCCGGCTGAGCGGGCGTGGCGCGGGCTCCGGCGGGAGCGGCGGGGCGTCGTCGCAGAACACCCGCATGAACGCGGTCAGGTCCTCGTACCAGTCGTGGTTGCCGGGTATCGCGTAGATCGGCGCCTTGTAGTCCCGGTACGGCCGGAAGAACTTGGGGCCGTAGTCGTCGGCGCCGCCCACCGGATAGATCACGTCGCTGGCGAGGACGGCGAAGCGGGTGTCCTGACCCTCCCTCAGAAGCCCCGGCACGACCGCGTACTGGGGGTCGTCGCCCTCACCGGTGTCCCCGATGACGAGGAAGGAGAACCGGTCGGGGTCGTCGCGCCGGATCACCTTGTCGGCCGGTGCGCCGGCGGCCTCCCGCTGGGCCACCCACCGGCTTCGCGTACGGCCCGTGGGGTCCCCGAACAGGGAGGCCAGCACACCGTTGCGGGCCGCCCACAGCATCCGGGGGTCGAGCCAGGAGATCCTGCGCACCCCGGGCGGCATCAGCTCTTTGTAGGTGCCGGGTTCGGCCGCGCCCCAGCCGGCGCCTTCCGCGGTATCACGTGAGGAGACAGACACCGGTGCACCGTAACAATGACCGGGTGACGGGAGCGGCCCGCCCCCGTCACCCGAACAGGCCGTTCAGAACGTGCGGTTGAGCAGGTCGAGCAGCGCCTGCCAGTGCCGCTCGTCCCCCGCGCGGTCGTAGGCGGAGGTGTCGGACTGGGTGAAGCCGTGGCCGGCGCCCGGGTACACCTCGCAGCGGTGCCGCACACCCGCCTCCGTGAGCGCCTTCTCCAGGCGCTCGATCTGCTCGGGCGGCAGCGACGGGTCGTTGTCCGCGTGCCCGAAGTACAGCTCCGCGGTGACCTGTCCGGCCACCAGGTGCGGGCTGTCCGGGGCCTCGGTGGCGAGCCGGCCGCCGTGGAAGCCGGCCGCGGCGGCGACCCGGTCCGGGTAGGTGCCGGCGGTCCGCAGGGACAGCCCGGCCCCCATGCAGTAGCCGGTGACCGCGACGGGACCGTCCGCCGCGGCCGGGCACGACTCCAGCCGGCGCAGATAGGCGCCGGCGTCCCGCATCGCCGCTTCGGGGGTCAGCTGCGCCATGATCGGCCCGAGGGCCTCGAAGAGGGCCGGCCGGGCCGCGGCGTCGATGAACTCGGGCAGGTCGAGGACCGGGGCGCGGCGGGTCCGGTAGAACACGTTCGGCACCAGCACCGTGTACCCGGCGGCGGCGAGCCGGTCGGCCATCGCCTCGAGCCGGGGCCGCAGCCCGAACGCGTCCATGTAGAGCAGGACCGCGGGGTGGGGCCCGCCCTCGGCCGGATGGACCAGGTAGGCGTCGGCGACGCCGTCCTCGGTGGGGATGTCGACAACGGTGCCCTGGACGGAGGTCATGTGGGGAGGCCCTCTCTGCGATCGCACGGCTGAACAGGTCACCGGCCCCCGGCGGGGCCGGACCGCGTTCATCGTCGCACCGCACCGCCCGGCGCCCTCGGGCACCCCCGGCCGTTCGGGGACGCCCTTACTCGAACCGGGACGTGTCCCCCGCGCCGTGGCGCACGATCTCCAGCTCACCGGAGGAGAAGTCGATCACCGTCGTCGGCTCGGTGCCGCACTCCCCGGAGTCCACGACCCCGTCCAGCACATGGTCGAGCCGGTCCTTGATCTCCCAGCCCTGGGTCAGCGGCTCCTCCTCGTCCGGCAGCAGCAGCGTGCTGGACAGCAGCGGCTCCCCCAGCTCGGCGAGCAGCGCCTGGGTGACGACGTGGTCGGGGATGCGCACACCCACCGTCTTCTTCTTCGGGTGCTGGAGCATGCGGGGCACCTCCCGGGTCGCCGGGAGGATGAACGTGTAACTGCCGGGCGTCGACGCCTTGATCGTGCGGAAGACGTCGTTGTCGATCCGTACGAACTGGCCGAGCTGCGCGAAGTCCTGGCAGACGAGGGTGAAGTGGTGCCGGTCGTCCAGGCGGCGGATGGACCGGATGCGGTCGATGCCGTCACGGCTGCCCAGCCGGCAGCCCAGCGCGTAGCAGGAGTCCGTCGGGTACGCGATGAGCGCACCGGAACGGACGCTCTCGGCGATCTGCGCGATGGTGCGCGGCTGCGGATTGTCGGGGTGCACGTCGTAGTACTTCGCCATTGGCCGAGCCTATCCCCGGGACGGCCCCGCACCCCGACGGCACCGGGTCGCCGCGCGGGCGTGAGGTAACGTCCCCGACCGGTACGTGAAGCGCAAGACCGCAGGACGAGGTGAAGGCCGACATGGCTGGCGGAGAGGACGGGACCGGACAGGCAGGGGTGAGCGACGCCGCGCCGCCGGCGTGGGCGCAGGAGCTGCTGGAGCACCTGCGGCCGCACGGCAGGGACGTCGGCCGCGTCGTGGCCTGGCTCGCGGACACCGTGCGGGGCACCGCCTGCCTCCTGGACGCCTCCGGCGCCCTCGTCGCCGGCACCCGGCCGCCCCTGCAGGAACAGCTGGCCGACGCCGTCGCCGCCGGCCGGATCGCATCGGCCGCCTGGGAGGGCGGGGGCGCCCATCTGCGGCTGGTCCGGGTCGCCGGCCCGAACCCGGCGGCGGCGGGCGTCCTCGCCGTGTCCCGCGCGGAGCCCTTCGACCGGCGGGCAGCCGACATCGTCGGCCACACCGCCCACGTCCTGGAACTCCTGCTGAAGGCCGGCGAGACCACCGCCGCGGGACACCGCCTGGAACGGGCCACCTCCGATCTGCGCCTGGCGATCCTCCAGCTGCTCATGGTCGAGGACACCGTGTCCGCGCGCCGGGTCGCGGCCGGGCTGTGGCCCGGGCTGCTCGACACCGACAGCGCGTGCGTGTACGTCGTCGAGGGCAGCGCCGAGGAACGCGACCGGCTCGCCGAGGAGTGCATCGACGCGACCGGGGAGCGGGCGCTGGTCGTGCTGTGCCCGGCGGTCGACGAGCACGTCATCGTCGTCACCCCCGGTGACACCGAGGCCCGCGAGCTGCGGTCGCTGATCGGGCCGCGCCCGCGGACCTTCCTCGGCGGCAGCGCCCGGCAGGCCCTGGTGCGCACCGCCACCGCCTACGGGCAGGCCGTGAGCGCGCTGGCCGTCGCCCACTTCCGGCCCGACAAGGCCGCCGTCTACGCCGAGCGCACCCACCCCGAACGCCTCGTCGACCCGGCGGCCCTGCGCTGCTGGACGGCCCGGGTGCTGCGCCCGCTCGACACCCTGCCGCACCACACCCGCGCCGAACTGCTCGCCACCACCCGGCTCGGCCTGGAGTTCACCGCGGTGAACGCCGCCAAGGTGCTCGGCGTCAGCCGCAACACCGTGCGCGCCCGCATGGAGCGGGTCGAGACCCTGCTCGGCACCCGCTTCTCCGACCTCGCCGCCCGCGCGGTCGTCCACGTCGCCCTCAACACCCAGGAGGGCCTGGCCGGCGCGCCCGCCGACCAGATCGCCCCGCACGACGACCCCGTCTCGCTGCGCGAGCTGCTGTCCGGGCCCGCCATGGTCACCTGGGCGCAGGACCTGCTGTCCCGCCTCGACCAGGACACCCGGGACCTGCGCCGCACCCTGCGCGCCTGGATCGCCGAGGGCGGCAACGCCGAACGGGCCGCGCAGCGCCTCGGCGTGCACGCCCAGACCGTGCGCGAGCACGTCCGCAGCGCCGAGCCCGTCCTGGAACGCCGGCTCCTGGCCGGCGGCAGCGATCTCTACGAGGTCGTCCTGGCCCACCTCGCCCTCGGTGACCTGGAAGCCCCCGCCCTGCACGCGACGAAACCGGGCGTTTAGGACGCGGCTGTGCACAGGTGAGTCCCGGCGGCCGCTCAGCGGGCACCGACGCGATACACATGTCCCGTGCGGGAGCCGTACGGTCTACGCACCGCGGGGACACGACCGGAACGGGGGACCGGTCGCGTCCCCGCGCGGGTGTTCCGTCAGCCGCGCAGCCGCACGGGTATCTCCTGCCAGCCGAACGCGATGAACGACGGCACCTGCCGCAGCTCCTTCTCGTCCGCCGTCAGCCGCAGCTCCGGGAACCGGCCGAAGAGAGCGGGCAGCGCGGTCAGGGCCTCCAGCCGGGCCAGCGGGGCGCCGATGCACCGGTGCACCCCGATCCCGAACGACAGATGGTCGTCGGCCCCGCGCGCCGCGTCGAAGCCTTCCGCGTCCGGCCCGTAGTGCGCCGGGTCCAGATTGGCGGCGGCGTACGTCGTGATGATCGCGTCCCCGGCCGGGATCGTCACGTCCCCCACCTCGAGGTCGGTCACGGCGAACCGCAGCGGCAGCGACGCGATCGACGGGTGCACGCGCAGCGTCTCGTCGATCACCGCGTCCCAGCCGATCGCCCCAGACCGGACGGCCGCCAGCTGCTCGGGGTGGGTGAGCAGGGCGACGGCCGCGTTGCCGATCAGGTTCACCGTCGTCTCGAAACCGGCGCCGATCACCAGCAGCAGCGTGTAGAGCAGTTCCTCGTCGCTGAGCCGGTCGCCGTCCTCGTCGCGGACCCGGATCAGCTCGCTCGTCAGGTCGTCGCCGGGCTGCTGTCGCCGGTGCGCGATCAGCGCGCCCAGCACCGAGCCGATCCGCTCCTGCACGAACGCGGCGTGCTCCGGCGTCGGATCCGAGGTGTCCATGATCGCCGCGATGAGCGTGGCGGTGTCCTCGCGCAGCTCGTCCGGCACGCCGAACAGCTCGCAGATCATGCGCATCGGCAGCGGATGGGCGAACGCCGCCTTCAGGTCGGCCTCGTCGCCGCCCCCCTCGAGCGCGTCCAGCAGCTCCGCGGTGATCGCCTCGACCCGGGGCCGCATGATCTCCGTACGCCGCTGGGTGAAGCTCGGCGCGACCAGCTTGCGCAGCCGCGCGTGGTCGCCGCCGTACGTCGACAGCATGTTGACCACGCCGACCCAGCCCAGGATCCAGCCCCAGGAGGGGTGTTCGCCGACCTCGGGCCAGAGCCGCCAGTGCTGGCGGGGGTCCTTGCTGACCCGGGGATCGAGGATCAGTTCCCGCAGCGTGCCGTACGTCGTCGGGGCCCAGGCCGGGATGCCGCCGGGCAGCTCCACGGGCACGATCGGGCCGCGGGCGCGCAGCCGGGCGCTCTCGCCGGGGATGTCGGCGCCGAACGGGTCGATGGCGATGCGGTCGGTCACGGTCACGAGGTGCCTCCTGGCTGGTCGGGGGAGCGGGGGCTGAACCGGACGGGCAGCGAGGTCAGCGAGCGGTGGAACGGCCCGGGCCGCCAGGTCAGGCGCTCCCGCGGCAGGACCGGCTCCAGGTCGGGCAGCCACTGGGTGAGCCGTTCGATGGCCTCGGTGGCGATTAGCAGCGTGTGCTGCCGCACCGGGCAGGCGTGCGGCCCCGCCGACCAGGACAGATGGGAGGCGTCCCGGGGGTGCCGCGCACCGGGCGCGTCCCGCTCGGCGAAGTGGGCGAGCGCCCCGTACGAGATCACCACCGGGACCGCGGCCCGGATCCAGGCTCCGTGGAACGACAGGGGCCTGCGGGCGTAGTGGATGCCGTAGTTGGCGAGCGGCGTCTCGTGGTGCAGGACCTCCACGACCGCGTCCATGACCGGGCGGGCCCCGCTGGTCAGCGTCGAGTAGAAGCTCGGGTTGCCGAGGATGCGCGACAGGGCGTTCGACACCAGGTTGGCGGTCGGCTCGTGCCCGGCGCCCAGGGTGAGGAACACCTGCCAGGTGACCTCCTCCG
>Ga0164243_10003456_pt1 | contig 25281 bp, 19 predicted proteins | sample OricompcompostOP_FD_108781 | JGI IMG/M metagenome (GOLD analysis project Ga0164243, IMG submission 108781) | Organic Plus compost microbial communities from Emeryville, California, USA - Original compost - Organic plus compost (OP) | ecosystem: Engineered > Solid waste > Mixed feedstock >...
CCCATGAGGGCGAGCGGCAGCTCGGGATCGGCGGCCAGCCAGCTCGCGACCGAGGCGCGCAGCGCGGCGAGCCAGTGCAGCTTGTAGGCGTAGTGCGGGTCGTCGAGGGCGCGGCCGTTCGGCACGTACAGGCTCCACAGCCGCACCGGGATCCCGCCCGGCGAGACGACCGTGGCCCCCATCGCGCGCGCCTCGGCCGGCGCATCCGGCCCGTCGTGCCCCTTGAGGAAGCCGGGCATCCCGGGGAAGTCGGTCGCGACGTCCTCGAGGGGCAGCCGGGAGGCGATCGCGACCCCGTTCCACTGGTTGAGGCCGTGCGCGGCGACCTCGTAGCCCGCGGCCTGGAACTCGAGGAGCGGGAACTGCGCGGGGGTGCACTTGATCTCCTGCATCGCGAGCACGTCGACGTCCTCCCGGCCGAGCCAGTCGACGACCCGGCCCACGCGCGTGCGGATCGAGTTGACGTTCCAGGTCGCGATGCGCATGCCTTCAACGTACCTGGGTACCCTTGGTCACGTGACCGCCCGCGACGAGCTCATCGACCTCATCACGAGAGAGGCCGTGTTCCACGGCGACTTCACCCTCACGAGCGGTCGGAAGGCGAGCTACTACATCGACCTGCGCCGGCTGAGCCTGGACCACCGGGCCGCCCCGCTCATCGGCGAGCTCATGACGGACATCGTGGACGGCATCCCCGACGTCGCCGCGGTCGGCGGGCTCACGATGGGCGCCGACCCGATCGCGGCCGCCGTGCTGCACCGGGGCGTCGCCCGCGGCCGCTCCTACGACGCCTTCGTGGTGCGCAAGGAGCCCAAGGACCACGGCCGCGGCCGGCAGGTCGAGGGCCCGGACCTGGAGGGCAAGCGGGTCGTCGTGCTCGAGGACACCTCGACCACGGGCGGATCTCCGCTCACTGCGATCGCCGCCCTGGAGAAGGTGGGCGCCGTGATCGCGGGCGTCGCGGTCGTCGTGGACCGGGCGACGGGCGCGCGGGAGCGCATCGAGGCCGCCGGATACCCCTACTTCGCCGCGATCGGCCTCTCCGATCTCGGGCTCGAGCCGCAGTGATCGCGAACCCGGAGGGCCGCGCATGAGCGATCAGGACGGCCCGGTCTTCCCCTGGGGCCTCACCCCCGGTGCAGGACGCCCACAGCCGGAGGAGCCGAAGACCGAGGAGCCGAAGGCCGAGGGGCCGAAGACCGCGGGGTCGGAGGGCGCGGGGTCCGAGGGTGCAGAGCCGACGCCGGAGGCGCCCGCCGCCCCGAGCTCGTCGTCCTCCGGAGCGCCGCCTGCCTGGACGGTCGCCCCGCCGCCCGCCGTCGACGCCCCCGCGACCCCGGTCGTTCCGGCCGCCGCGCCCGTGCCGCCGGTCGCGCCGCTCCCGCCGCAGCCCACGGCGCCCGCCTTCCCCGCGGGCTGGCCGCCGGTCGACGCTCCCGCCGCACCGCCGGCCGCTCAGACCCCGCCGGCTCCGACCCCGCCGGCTCCGACGCCGCCGACCGAGCCCTTCGCACCTCCCGCCGAGCCCGCGCTTCCGCGGCCGGTGTGGGACGATCCGCGCCCTACGGAGCAGACTCCCGACTACGACCCCGAGGCGACCCAGGCCTACACCCCCGCCCCGCCCGTCGCGGACGACCCGCTCGCGGCGCTCGGGCTCACCCCCGCCGCCGTGCCCGACGGGCCCGCGGCCGCCTCCTTCCTCCCGCAGGCCCCCGCCGAGCCGGAGCCCACGACCGTGCTCCCCGCGGCGGAGTCCACCGGGCTCGACGCGCTGTTCGGCGCGGACCGGTTCCGCGAGGTCGAGGAGCTCGCCCCCGCTGCGCCGCCGTCCCGACGCACGGTCGCGCGGCCCGATCCCGAGCCGGAGGGGCGGGTCGGGATCGGGCGCACGCAGCGCATCCTGCTCATCGTCGCGGGCTCGGTCGTCGCGGTCCTCGCCCTCGTCGTGCTCTACCTCGTCGGCACCCGGCTCGGCGGTCAGGCGGCTCCCGCCCCGGTGCCGAGCTCGGAGGTCACGGGCGGAGCCGAGCCCGTCGCGCTCGCCGAGCCGGGCGACCACCGCTGGGAGGCGCTCTACGGCGGCGAGTGCCTCGACCCGTTCGAGGACGCCTGGCAGGACTACTACACGGTCGTCGACTGCGCGGACCCGCACGCGGCCCAGCTCGCGCTGCGCGCCCCCTTCCCGGAGGGGCAGCCCGCGGACGGCTCGCCCGCGGTCGCCTACCCGGGCGTCGACGCGCTCCAGGCGGAGGCGGCGGAGCTCTGCGCCGGGCCCGGGGTCATCGACCTCGCCCGGGCCGCGCAGTACACCGACCTCGTCGTGCAGCCGAGCTTCGCGGCGACCGCCGAGCAGTGGGACGACGGTCAGAACTTCTACTCGTGCTTCGTGAGCCGCAGCTCGGGCGAGCCGCTCGAGGGGAGCATCGCCGCGCCGCAGGACGCGGGGGCGGAGGGGTAGGCTTAGAGCTCCGTCTCGACGGGCTCCGCGTCCACGAGCTCGGCCACGCTCTGCAGCACCTCGGAGGGCCGGAACGGGTAGCGCTCGATCTCGGACTGGTCGCTGATGCCGGTGAGCACGAGCACGGTGTGCAGGCCGGCCTCGATGCCCGCGACGACGTCGGTGTCCATCCGGTCGCCGATCATGCCGGTGTTCTCGGAGTGCGCGCCGATCTTGTTCATCGCCGAGCGGAACATCATGGGGTTGGGCTTGCCGACGACGTAGGGCTCCTTGCCGGTCGCCTTCGTGATGAGGGCGGAGATCGCGCCCGTCGCGGGCAGCACGCCATCGGCGGACGGGCCGGTAGCATCCGGGTTGGTCGCGATGAACCGCGAGCCGGTGTTGATGAACCGGATCGCCTTCGTGATCGCCTCGAAGCTGTAGTTGCGCGTCTCGCCCACGACGACGTAGTCGGGGTCGGTCTCGGTCATGATGTAGCCGGCCTCGTGCAGCGCGGTCGTGAGCCCGGCCTCGCCGATCACGAAGGCGGTGCCGCCGGGCATCTGGGAGGCGAGGAAGTCGGCGGTCGCGAGGGCGCTCGTGTAGATCGCGCTCTCGGGCACGGAGAGGCCGGAGGCGCGCAGCCGGGCCGCGAGGTCGCGCGGCGTGAAGATCGAGTTGTTCGTGAGCACGAGGAAGGGCGTGCCGCGGTCCGTCCACTGCTGGATGAGCGCCTGGGCGCCGGGCAGCGCGGTGCTCTCGTGCACCAGCACGCCGTCCATGTCGGTCAGCCAGCACTCGACCTCGGCACGATCGCTCATGCCGTCAGCGTACCGAGCGCGGCGGGAGGAGGCATCTCGACCTCGGGCGTCTCGGATGTACTTTAAGTTTGCCTAACCTAACTATGGTTTACCTAAGTAAGTTAAGGCTAAGCTAACTTTTCGCTGGAGATCCCCTCCGCATCCGCACCCTCTGGAGCCCTTGTGTCCCACCCGGTCCCGTTGCGCGCTCGCGCGCTCCTCGCCCTTCTCCTCTCGGTGGTCGTCGCGCTCGGCGGCGCCCTCGTCGCGGCTCCCTCGTCGGCGCACGCGGCCGTCGTGTCCGTGAGCGATGCCGTGTTCCGCTGGGGGCTCAACGCCGAGGCGAACCGCGCCGCCTACGCGCCCGGCACGGTCAACCTGCTCTCCGCGGGCGAGGTGCCCAAGACCTCGGCGAGCGACCTCGTCACGGCCGACGACTGGAGGCAGACGGACGGGAACGTCTCGATCGAGAAGCGGCTCGCGGACGGCGGCTTCGCCCCCGCGACCTACGCGGGCCTGTTCACCGACGCGAACGGCACGACGCTCACGACCGGCGGGACGGCGAACTCCGGGCACGAGGTCGTGATCTCCGGAGGCGTCGGCACGGTCGACCCGGAGACGGGCGAGGCGGACCTCGCCTGGACGGGCTCCTTCACCGTCGCGTTCTACAGCGGCATGACCCAGTTCTCCGTGACCGACCCGCACCTGCACGTCGGTGCCGACGGCGAGGGCGTCGTCACAGCCGACCTCTCCGGCTACGGCACCTCGATGGAGGACCCGACCCTCTTCGTCGTGCTCGACCCCGCGCAGGACGTCGAGATCGCGACCCTGCACGGCGTCGAGGTGGGGGCGGACGGGATCCTCGTGACGCCCGCCTATGCCGGCGTCACGATCACCCCTCCCGCGGGCCTCGCCGAGCAGCAGGACGGCGGCTACCTGGGCTCCTTCCCGCAGCCCTTCATCGACTATCTCGCCGCGACCGGCGCGGCCCTGTACTGGTACTCGTCGGGCGGCCTCGCCGACCGCAACAAGGCGGCGACCCCGATCACCGTGCAGTACGCCCCCGCCGAGCCGGAGGTCGTCGCCGCCTCGATCACGACCGATCCCGCCTCCGTGTCGGTCGCCGCGGGCGAGGACGCGACCTTCACGGTCGCCGCGGACGGCACAGCGCCGCTCTCCTACCAGTGGCAGCGCCGCGCGGCGGACGCCGCCGCGGACGCCTGGACCGCGATCGACGGGGCGCAGGAGGCGAGCTACACCTTCGAGGCCGCCGCGGAGGACGACGGCGCGAGCTTCCGCGTCGTCGTGGACAACGCGGCCGCCGCCCCCGCGACGAGCGCCGCCGCGACCCTCACGGTGCTCCCGGCGGGCACCGAGCCGATCAGCACGTCTGCGACCTTCGAGTGGGCGATCAACGAGAGCTCCCAGGGCGCGGCGGCCAACGGCGCGTGCAACATGTTCGTCGCGGGTATCGCCGACGGCACCGAGGCGACCTACCGGAGCGTCGACGGCGACGTGCACATCATCAAGCGCGCCGCCTCCGGCGCGGCCGTCGAGGTCACGCCGGAGAACCGCTGCGTCCCGGTGACCGCGAACGACGCGCGACAGCGTGCGCTGTTCACGAACGGCGTCGTGACCGAGGCGGACGGCGTGACGACCGTGCGGTGGACGGGCGCGTTCACGGTGTACTCCTACGGCGGTCTCGTGCCGTGGTACGTCAAGGACCCGACGCTCACGATCGAGGGCGACACCGGCCGGATCACGGCCGAGGTCGGCGGCTTCGCCTCCTCGATGTCCGACCCGAACGTCAAGGAGCCGCTTGCGCCGGAGACCGGCGTGACGATCCTCGACCTCGAGGACGTCTCGATCGACGGCGACGACGTCTCCGCGACGCCCGTCTGGACCGGGGTGGACTACCACCAGCTCGTCGACTACTCCGACCCGTCGAAGGGCCGCAAGACGGAGTCCGCGATCCCGGACTCGGTCAAGGCGTCGAACCCGAACTGGGGCTCCTGGCCGGAGTCGTTCGTCGACTTCCAGTACCGCACCGGGCTCTCCAGCTACTGGCACTCGAGCGGGCTCTCGGCCGACCCGAGCAAGCCGCCGCTACCGATCGAGCTGCACCTCGCGGGTGGGCTTCCCCCGCTCGGAACCCTCGAGACGCTGCAGTTCACGGCGCAGCCGACCGCCTTCGACGCCATCCCGGGCGAGGACGTGACCTTCACAGCCGCCGCGCAGAGCTCGGGCGACGCGCCCGTCGCCTACCAGTGGCAGATCAGCCGCGACAACAACCTGACCTGGACGGACATCCCGGGCGCCGACGCGGCCGAGCTGACCCTCGAGGACGTCGCGACGACGGACACCAACTCCTTCGTGCGGGTCGTCGCCACGAACGGCTCGGTCTCGGCGGTCAGCTCCACGGCGCGACTGCGCGTGCAGGCCGCCGCGGCGATCACGATCTCGACCTCGCCCGCACCCGTCATCACGCGCTTCGTCGGGGCGAAGCTCATCCTCCCGGTGTACGCGACCGGCTACCCGGCGCCCTCCTACGCGTGGGAGATCAGCCGGGACGGCGGGGCGACCTGGACCGAGTACCGCGCGGCCTCCGCGGCGGCGAGCCTCCTCATCGAGTCGGCGGGCGCCGACTTTGACGGCGCGATGTTCCGGGCGGTCGTCTCCAACCGCCTCGAGCCGCGCGTGGTGTCCTCTGCGGGCACGGTGCGGCTGCTCACGGCGGACGGTCCGACGCTCCTGCTCGACCCCGACCGCTACGCGGCGGACTACGTGTTCGACCCGGCGAACCGGAACAACGTGTTCGTCGTGGCGGGCGGTCTGCCCATCACGAGCGGCAACCTCGGCGCCGCGGTCGTGACGCGCTCCGTCTGGGACGCCCGTGCGACGACGCCCATCACGGCGGACAACGCGGTGTTCTTCCAGAACATCCAGGTCGCGAGCAACATCGTCGCCGGCACGGGCGGCAGCTGGGCGCTCGCCGTCCCGGCCGACGCCTTCCAGCCCGGCACCGAGTACCTCGCGGTGGTGTTCGACGCGAGCACGGACTCGCGGGCGAGCGATGCCGCAGTCGAGATCCCGCTGCCCGCCGCCGAGGGGGGCGAGGAGGAGCCGATCGTCGTGACCGACGCCCAGCTCCAGTGGACCTACAACGGCTACGCGCAGACCGGAGTGTTCGGACCCTGGTGGCAGGACACGAGCGGGGCCGACGTCTCGCTGTGGAAGGTCGACGGCCAGGTCGCGACCGGGAGCGCCGCCGACGCGGGCAAGACCTTCACGGGCGTGCGGTTCACGGGCGGCGAGGGGACCCTCGACCCGGTCACCGGGGCGGGCACCATCACGTGGTCCGACACGGGGAACTGGGTGCTCAACGCCTACAAGTCCGCGGGCATCCTGCTCGCGCCCGACGAGACGCTCTCCAACCCGATCCTCACGATCGCGGAGGACGGCACCGGAACGCTGAGCTTCGACGCCTACCTGCCCGCCCACGTGGACTACATGGCGGGCACCAACGCCCCTGTCCCCGCGGTCGGTCCGGACCGGAAGGTGCTCGCCACGTTCTCCTCCGTGACCCTCGAGGACGGCGTGCTGCGCTTCACCCCGGACTTCGCGGGACGCTCCTACGAGCCCGAGGTCGGCAGCCCGTGGACGGACTGCGACGGCGTCGGCGGCTCGTGGCCGGCGGAGTGGATCGACTTCCTGCCGAGCTCGGTGCAGGCGCACTACTACACGACGAGCTGCACGGGGCTCAACCTCACCAAGGCGCCGCACCCGGTCTCGGTCGTGCTCGCGGCGTCGGAGGGCGTGACGATCACGCAGCAGCCCTCGTTCGCCTCCACCGATCTCAAGACCGGTCGGGAGATCAACCTGCAGGTCGTCGCCGACGGCGCCCCGCTGCGCTACCAGTGGCAGCGCTCGGTCGATGACGGCGCGACCTGGACGGACATCGCCGGGCGGACCGGGAGCAACTACCGCGTCGCGGTCGCCCCGGAGGACGACGGCGCCCGGTTCCGCGTGGTCGTGACGAACGGTGCGGCGACCGTGACCTCGGAGGCGACGGAGGCGATCACGGTGACCTCGGAGGCCGCCGCGATCTCGGACGACCTGTGGGGCCCGGATCGCGTGGGCCTCGGCGAGGCGGCGACCTACGGCGTCGTCGTGACGGGCGCTCCCTATCCGACGGTTCAGTGGCGCGTCTCCCGCGACGGCGGCGACACCTGGCAGTCCGCCGGGGAGGGCGCCGAGACGATCAGCGGGGATGTCAAGCAGTCCCTGCTCTCCCTTCCCGCGGTCACCGCGGAGGACGACGGCGCGCAGTTCCGTGCCGAGGTCTTCAACGGCGTCGGGTCGACGGAGGAGAGCCCGCTCCTCTCGCGCGTCATCACCCTCGACGTCGTGAACGAGCTGCCCGCCTTCGTCCAGCAGCCGAAGGACGGGGCGGCCATCGCGGGAGGCTCGGTGACGTTCTCCTCCGAGGCGAGCGCCCTGCCCGCCCCCGCCTACCAGTGGGAGATCTCGACCGACGAGGGCGAGAGCTGGACGGACTACTCCTTCACGGGAGGCATCGTGCAGCAGAGCGGCACGGACAAGCAGCTCATCATCCGGGACGTGCCCGCCTCCTACGACGGCGCGCTGCTCCGGGTGCGCGCGAGCAACGCGGCCGGCACGGTCAGCAGTGAGACGGTGCGGCTCACGGTCGTCGCGAAGAACCCCGAGGGCCCGACTCTCGCGGTGCTTCCCGCAGGCCCGGTCTCGGCGACCGGGACGACGACCCTCACCGTCCTCGGTGCGGGCTTCGAGGCGCCGGCCGACGCCGACGCGGCCGCCCAGGTGCTCCGGGTGGGCATCCTGGACGCGGCGAAGTGGCAGCCCGGTCAGCCCGGCGTCACGAGCATCTCCGAGTTCGTCGACTCCGCCCGGATCACGGCGCTCACGCTCACGAACGGCGGCGGCTACTTCAGCGTGTCGCTCCTGGTCTCCGAGGGGAGCGTGGACGCATCGCGCGGCTACGCGGTCGTCGCCTTCTCGAACGTCGCGGACCAGCGCTTCTACGACGCGTGGCAGCCGCTCGTGATCGAGGGCCAGGAGGCGCCGGCCGTCACAGGGCAGCCTGCCTCGGCCACCGTCATCTCCGGCTCGGCCGCCGAGCTCTCGGTCACCGCGACCGGTGGGCCGGCCATCGGGTACCAGTGGCAGCGCGCGACCGACGGCGGCTTCGTCGACGTCGAGGGCGCGACGACCGCGACCCTGAGCACGACGGAGGCGGGCGAGTACCGCGTCGTGGTGTCCACCGTGCTCGGCTCGGCGACCTCCGAGGTCGCGACCGTGACGGTGCTCCCGGTGCCGACCGTGACGGTGTCCCGGACGAGCGGGCTCGACCCGGACGGCGAGACGGTCCGGGTCACGGGAACCGGGTTCCTGCCCAATGGCACGCTCACGGACGGCACGCGTCCGCCGCTCGCGGGCCAGTTCGCCGGCGCCTACGTGGTGTTCGGGAGATTCGCGGAGGATTGGCGCCCCAGCGAGGGCGGATCCGGGCGGACCGTCATCACCCAGCTCTGGGCGGTGCCCGCGGCGGTCGCGGCGGAGCGCGGCGGCCTCGCGGCCGGCTACGTCGGGATCGACGCCGACGGGTCGTTCTCGGCGGACGTGCTCGTGAAGACGGGGGCGGTCGACGCGGAGGGCGCCTACGGCATCTACACCTACGCGGGCGGCGGAGCGGTCTACGCCCCGTTCGAGACGGCGACCCCGCTCGTGCTCGACGAGACCGCCCCGGCCTTCTCGAGCGGCCCGCAGGACGTCGCCGCCCCGGTGATCCCGGCGAGCGGGGACGCGGTCGCGACCTTCTCGGTCGCGGCGACGGGTGCTCCGGCGCCGGAGGTCTCGTGGCAGCTGCTCCTCCCGGGCGGCGAGTGGCAGGACGTCGCCGGCGCGACGGGCTCGACCCTTGCGCTGCCCTACGGCGCGGAGCACGACGGGGCGCGAGTGCGCGCCGTCGCGACGAACCCGTTCGGCTCGGCGACCTCCGCGGAAGCGACGCTTACCGTGGGCGTGCCGGTCGGGATCACGACCCAGCCCGAGTCGCAGCTCGTCACGGCGGGCGAGGCGGCGCACCTCGAGGTCGGGGTCGTCGGCGACGAGCCGTCGATCCGCTGGCAGGTGCGCGCCCCGGGCGCGAGCGCGTGGGCGGACGTCCCGGGCGCGACGGGCGCGGAGCTGGAGATCGCCGCGGCGGACGTCCGCGACGGGCAGGCCTACCGGGCCGTCGTCTCCGGGCCGATCCCGACCCTGCCGGGCGGCTCCGTCACGAGCGCGACCTCGGAGGCGGCGACGCTCCGCCTCGGCGTGCCCGGCACACCCGCGGACGACATTCCCGATGAGCTGCTCACCGCGGAGGCCGCGGGCGGTGTCACGGTCGAGAAGACCGGCGACCGGCAGTTCGTCGTCGACCTCGGCGACGACCGCGGCGCGCAGGTGTACGGCGTCTGGGTGCACTCCACCCCGGCCTGGGCCGGCTGGGCCGTCGCGTCGGCGGACGGCCGGATCGCGGTGACCGTCCCTGCGGACGTCCCCGCCGGCGCGCACCGCCTCGTGGTGGTCGACGCCGCCGGGAACCTGGTCGGCTGGGTCGCGGTCGTCGTCGGCGCGGACGGCTCGGCGGCCGTCGTGGGCTCGCTCAGCGGCACGGGTGTCGACCCGCTTCCGCTCGGCGCCGTCGCGGCGCTGCTCCTGGTGCTCGGCGTCGCGGCCCTGCTGCGCCGACGCGGACGCGCGACGGTCTGAGGCCGTTCCCGGTGGGGCGCACGACCCCGCCGGGAACCGGCCCGACCGGCTAGCCTCGGCTCGTGGCGGAGCGCAGCGAGGAGGACCTGGGCGTCGGGGTCGGCCCATGGCCGGGTGGTCCGGAGGCCTGGCCGCGCGATCCGCGCTACGACCCTGAGCTGCTCGCGACGGGCGACCGCCGCAACGTCGTCGACGAGTTCCGGTACTGGAGCGTCGAGGCGATCCGGGCGGAGCTCGACCGGCGGCGGCATCCCTTCCACGTCGCGATCGAGAACTGGCAGCACGACCTCAACATCGGCTCGATCGTCCGCACCGCGAACGCCTTCGCCGCCGAGGCGGTGCACATCGTGGGCGAGCGGCGGTGGAACCGGCGCGGCGCGATGGTCACGGACCGCTACCAGCACGTGCGGCACCACCCCGACGTCGCGGCCCTTGCCGCGTGGGCGGGCGAGCACGGCCTGCCGATCGTCGCGGTCGACAACGTGCCCGGATCCGTCGACCTGATCGACGCGGAGCTGCCGCGCGGCTGCGTCCTGCTGTTCGGTCAGGAGGGGCCGGGGCTCACGCCCGAGGCGCTCGCGGCGGCGGATCGCGTGGTCGCGATCCGGCAGTACGGGTCGACCCGCTCGATCAACGCCGCCGCGGCCGCCGCGATCGTCATGCACGAGTGGGTGCGCCGGCACGCAGAACGGTGATGAAGGGGATGGCGGGTCAGGCGGCGATGGGGGAGGGACGCAGATCGCGCAGCGTGCGGTGCCGGGACTGCCGCACCGCGCCGAGCGCGCTGAGCGCGAGCGCCACGACGAGCCAGCCCGCGAGGGCCGCGATCGCCCCGCCGAGCGCCGCCCCGCCGCCGTAGATGAGGTCGCGAATGCCGTCCACTGCGTGCGCCATGGGCAGCAGATGATGCAGCGCCGCGAGCGGAGCGGGCAGGGTCTGCCAGGGGAAGGTTCCGCCCGCGGTCACGAGCTGCACGATCATGAGCAGCAGCCCGAGGAACTGCCCCACGCTGCCGAGCCACACGTTGAGGGCGTGCACGATCGCCGCGAAGGCCGCCGAGACGAGCACCATGAAGGCGAGCAGCCCGAGCGGGTTCTCGGGGCGCAGCCCGAGCGGCCCGGTCACGATCGCGAACAGCGCGACCATCTGCACGGCGCCGAGCGCGGCCGGGGCGAGCCAGCCCGCGAGGGCGGTGCGCACGGGCGCGCGGCCGGCGCTGAGCGCGCGGCGGGAGAGCGGGCGCACGAGGAGGAACAGCGCGTAGATGCCGATCCACGCCGCGAGGCTGATGAAGAACGGCGCGAGGCCCGCGCCGTAGTTCTGCGCCTCGGCGATCGCGGTGCGATCCACGGAGACCGGATCCGCGATCGCCGCCGCGGTGTCCGCGCGCTCGAACGCGGTCGTCTCGGGCACCTCCGCGACCCCGTCCGCGAGGGAGGAGCGCAGCTCGGCGGCGCCGGAGTCGACTCGCGCGGCGCCGTCGGCGAGAGTGACCGCGCCCGCGGAGAGCTGAGCGGCGCCGGAGTCCACCTGGGCCGCTCCCGCGGCGGCCTGGGTGAGGCCGGAGACGAGGGTCGGGGCCTGGGAGGCGAGCTCGTGCGCGCCGTCGGCGAGCTGGGCGGCGCCCGTCGCGAGGGCGTCGACGTTCGGGTCGATGCCGGAGGCGAGCTGGGATCCGCCCGCGGTCAGCGCGGAGAGCTGGTCGAACTGCGCGAGCAGGGGCGCGGACTGCTCGTCGGGCACGCCCGCCGCGGCGAGCGCCTGGGCGACCTGGGCGCGCAACGCGGGGGAGAGCGCGGCGGCCTGGCCGGTCACGGTCGTGAGCTGGTCGAGGGGCGTGCTCACCGCGGAGAGGCCGGAGGCGATCTGGGCGGCACCCGTGTCGAGCGCGGTCGCGCCATCGGGCAGCGAGGCGGCGCCCGCGGCGAGGGCGGAGAGCCCCGCGTCGAGGGAGCCCGCGCCGTCCGCGAGACTCGCGGCCCCGGTCGCGGCGTCGCCCGCCCCCGTCGCGACCGCGTGCGCGCCGTCGGCGAGATCGGCCGCTCCGTCGGTCGCCTCCACGAGGCCGTCGCGCAGGTCGGCGATCGCCTCGAGCATGCCGCTCGCGGCGCGCTCGGAGACCTCGCCCACGATCGCGGAGCGCACCGCCTCGGCGGCCTGCCCGGCGAGGGTCGAGCTGAGGTAGCCGTTGCTGTCGTCCGTCACGAGCCGGATGCGCGCCGCGGTCGGCTCGTCCCCCGTCGCGGAGGCCAGGTCGGCCGAGAAGCCCGCGGGGAACTCGATCGCGAAGTCGTAGTCGCCCGCGCGCACCCCGGCCTCCGCCTCCTCAGTCGTGGAGACCTCGTGCCAGTCGAAGGAGCCGTCGTCGAGCAGCTCGTCGGCGGCGTCTCGACCGAGGTCGACGGCCTCGCCGTCGATCGTCGCGCCGCGGTCGGCGACCACGATCGCGGCGGGCACCCGGTCGAGCTCGCCGTAGGGATCGGCGTTGCCCCACAGGTAGAGGCCGCCGTAGACGACGGGCACCGTCATGAGGGCGACGAGCGCCGCGACGGACATCCGGCTCGAGACGAGGCGCGCGAGCTCCGCGCGCACGAGGGTGAGGACGGTCATGGCTGGGCCTCCGGGGCTTCCTGGGCGGCCGTGGCGTCGTGCGCGCCGAGGCGGACGAGGGCGGCGTGCGTCGCGAGGTCGGTCACGACGACGGGGTCGATGCCGCGCTCGGCGAGCGCCGCGAGCGCGGGGTACCAGTCGGCGGGGTCGCCGCCGTGCCGGTCGGGGGAGCCGAGCACGATCGCTTCGACCCCGGGCCGTTCGGCTGCCAGGCCCGCGAGCAGCCGGATGCGCTCGGCCGCGCCGAGGGACCGGACGGGATGCCTCTCCCGCCCCGCGAGCCCGTGCCGCTCGAGCGCATCCCGCACGCCCGCCCGTCCCGACGGCAGGCCGGCGAGGGCGAGCTCCTCGGCGACGACCGTGCCGAGCCGCACCCCGGCGGGCGGCTCGGCGACCACGGGCACGTCCACGAGGGCCGTCCGGCGGCGCAGCGCGGCCTCGTCGGCCGTGCCGTCGAGGAGCACGCGGCCCGCGGTGGGCCGCAGCCGGCCGGCGAGCAGCAGGGCGACGAGCACGGGCCGTTCCTCGGTCTCCACGACGACGGAGCTCACGGCTCCCGGCCGGGTCGCGAGCGAGAGGGCGGGCAAGGCGGCGTCGGAGCCGGAGCCCACGGCGGTGTCGAGGGAGATCCGCATCACTCCGCCGCCCCGTCCTGCGCCGTCCCGTCCGTGGCAGGCTCCGCGACGCGGCCGAGCTCGGGGACGCGCTCGACGAGCCGGTGCGCGCCCGCGGCGTCGAGCCCCGCGAGGGAGAGCACGGAGAGCACGACGAGCCGGTGGCCGGTCGCGGCGTCGAGCTCGCGCCGCGCGGCCTCGTCGAGGACGGTGAGCGCGGCGCCCTCGAGGAGCCGGGCGAGGGTGTTCACAGGGATGTCGTCGCGGACCGTGCCGTCCGCGACCCCCTCGGCGACGGCCGCGCGCACACGGGAGCGCAACGGAGCGAGCCGGGCGCCGACCAGGCGCTGGTGCGGCCCGCGCACGGCGAACTCCGCCATGACCCGGACGTCGCGCACCTCGGCCCACAGCCGGGCGGCGATGAGGGCGAGCCGCACGAGCGGCTCGGGGTGGCTCACGTCGGCGAGGCGGGCGGTGATCCGTGCGATGCCCTGCTCGATGAGCTCGAGCACGAGGGCTTCGCGGCTCGCGAAGTGGCCGTAGAGGGCGCGCCGGCTCAGGCCGGCCTCGCGGGCGATCTCGTCGAGGCTGCCCTCGGGATCCCGCTTGAGCACGGTGCGCGCGGCGGCGAGCAGGGCCGCGCGGTTCTCGGTCGCGTCACGACGGGGCGCGCGAAGGCGAGTCGGATCGGTCACTCGCTCATCGTAGTATCTTGCACATTGATGTGCAAGATAAGGCGAAAAATGGGCACAAGTGCCTCTTCGGGAATATTTCTGACGGAAAAATGCCCATTCGGCGATCTTGCGGCGTCATTTCAGACAGCGTGGACCGTCTTCTCAGTGAGACGTCGACGCACGACGCAACGCGTCCCGTCTCAGAGGGAACAGAAGGGGAGACGCCGGCCTCCCGCGGGTGGGCGGACCGGCGGCGCCGGCCCGCGACCGCTCTCGAGTCGCGGGCCGGCGAAACCTAGTCGGTGCCCGCCTCCATCGCGGCCGCGTCGAGCGCCGCCTCGGCGTCCGTCGTCGCCCGGCCCCCCGCGATCTCCTCCGCGCCGCCCTCCTCGAGCGCGCCGACGAGCGCGGCGGTCGCGCCGCCCACGATGCCCTGGCTCGCGTACTGCTCCAGGCGCGACCGGGAGTCGGCGATGTCGAGGTTGCGCATCGTGAGCTGGCCGATCCGATCGAGCGGACCGAAGGCCGCGTCCTCGACGCGCTCCATCGAGAGCTTCTCCGGGTGGTAGGAGAGCGCCGGGCCGCGGGTGTCGACGATCGTGTAGTCGTCGCCCCGCCGCAGCCGCAGGGTCACCTCGCCCGTGACGGCCGATCCCACCCACTTCTGCAGCGACTCGCGCAGCATGAGCGACTGCGGGTCGAGCCAGCGCCCCTCGTACATCAGGCGACCGAGCCGACGGCCCTCCGCGTGGTAGTTCGCGATCGTGTCCTCGTTGTGGATCGCGGTGAGCAGTCGCTCGTAGCCGACGTGCAGCAGGGCCATGCCGGGCGCCTCGTAGATGCCGCGAGACTTCGCCTCGATGATCCGGTTCTCGATCTGGTCGCTCATGCCGAGCCCGTGCCGGCCGCCGATCGTGTTCGCCTCGACGACGAGGGCCACCGGGTCGGAGAACTCGCGCCCGTTGATCGACACCGGCCGACCCTCGCGGAACCCGATCGTGACCTCCTCGGGCGCGATCGCGACGTCCTCGCGCCAGTGCGCGACGCCCATGATCGGCTCGACGATGTCGATCCCGGTGTCGAGCTGCTCGAGATCCTTCGCCTCGTGCGTCGCGCCCCAGATGTTCGCGTCGGTCGAGTAGGCCTTCTCGGTCGCGTCCCGGTAGGGGTAGCCGTGCGCGACGAGCCACTGGCTCATCTCGGTGCGGCCCCCGAGCTCGGCCACGAACTGCGCGTCGAGCCACGGCTTGTACACGCGCAGCGCCGGGTTCGCGAGCAGGCCGTAGCGATAGAACCGCTCGATGTCGTTGCCCTTGTAGGTGGATCCGTCGCCCCAGATGTCGACGCCGTCCTCCTTCATCGCGCGCACGAGCATCGTGCCCGTGACCGCGCGGCCGAGCGGCGTCGTGTTGAAGTAGGTCTTGCCCGCGGTGCGGATGTGGAAGGCGCCGCAGGCGAGCGCGGCGAGGCCCTCCTCGACGAGCGGGGCGCGGCAGTCCACGAGGCGCGCGATCTCCGCGCCGTACTGCAGGGCGCGCTCGGGCACGCCGTCGATGTCCGGCTCGTCGGGCTGGCCGATGTTCGCCGTGTAGGTGCAGGGCACCGCGCCCTTGTCGCGCATCCAGGCGACCGCCGTGGAGGTGTCGAGGCCTCCGGAGAACGCGATGCCGACGCGCTCGCCGACGGGGAGGGAAGTCAGGACCTTGGACACCCTCCCAGCCTACCGAGCGGGCGCGGCCCGATAGACTGGGGCGTAATCCCTCCTCGACAAGAAAGGGAGAAGTCATGCCCGCGATCGTTCTCGTCGGAGCCCAGTGGGGCGATGAAGGCAAGGGCAAGGCGACCGACCTGCTCGGCGACCGCGTCGACTACGTCGTCAAGTTCAACGGGGGCAACAACGCCGGCCACACGGTCGTGATCGGCGACAAGAAGTACGCCCTCCACCTGTTGCCCTCCGGCATCCTGACGCCCGGCGTCACGCCCGTGATCGCGAACGGCGTCGTCGTCGACGTCGAGGTGCTGTTCGACGAGCTCACAGCCCTCACCGCGCGCGGCGTGGACGTCTCGAGGCTGCTCGTCTCCGCGAACGCGCACGTCATCACGAACTACCACCGCACCCTTGACAAGGTGACCGAGCGGTTCCTCGGCAAGCGGCAGATCGGCACGACCGGCCGCGGGATCGGGCCCGCCTACGCGGACAAGATCAACCGGGTCGGCATCCGGATCCAGGACCTGTTCGACGAGAACATCCTGCGTCAGAAGGTCGAGGGCGCCCTCGACCAGAAGAACCACCTGCTCGTGAAGGTCTACAACCGGCGCGCGATCGGCGTCGACGAGATCGTGGACGAGCTGCTCTCCTACACCGACCGGCTGCGCCCGATGGTCGCCGACACGTCCCTCGTGCTCAGCCAGGCGCTCGACGCCGGCAAGACCGTGCTCTTCGAGGGCGGGCAGGCGACCATGCTCGACGTCGACCACGGCACCTACCCCTTCGTGACGAGCTCGAACGCGACGAGCGGCGGGGCCGCGACCGGCTCGGGCGTCGCGCCCAACCGCATCGACCGGGTCATCGCGATCGTCAAGGCCTATGCGACGCGCGTCGGCGCGGGGCCGTTCCCGACGGAGTTGTTCGACGACTCCGGCGAGTTCCTGCGCAACGCGGGCTTCGAGTTCGGCACCACGACCGGCCGACCGCGCCGCACCGGCTGGTACGACGCCCCGGTCGCCCGCTACGCGGCCCGCATCAACGGGGTCACCGACTTCGTCATGACCAAGCTCGACGTGCTCACGGGCCTCGAGCGGATCCCGGTGTGCGTCGCCTACGACGTGGACGGCACGCGCGTCGAGGAGGTGCCCGTCAACCAGACCGACTTCCACCACGCGAAGCCGATCTACGAGGAGCTGCCGGGCTGGAGCGAGGACATCACGGGCGCCCGCTCCTTCGAGGACCTCCCCCGGAACGCACAGGACTACGTGCTCGCGGTCGAGGCGATGAGCGGCTCGCGGATCTCCGCGATCGGCGTCGGCCCCGGCCGTGACGCGATCGTCGTGCGGCACGACCTCATCGACTGAGGCGGGGTGTCAGCCCGCGAGCTGCACGCCGAGGAACAGCACGTCGCTGTAGCTCTGCGGCGAGAAGCCCGGGTGGTCGCGGCCCATCTCGGCGACGAGCTCGGGCGCGGCCGTCTCGCGGCGCAGCAGGCGGGATCCGTAGCCCGGCGCCGCCTGCACGAGCGCCTGCGCGCTCGCCGCCGCCGCACCGAGCGCCGCCCGGTCCTCGTCGGGGAACAGCTCCGCGAGGCCGGGGCCCGATCCCGGCTCGGCCGGCGGGTTCCGGCGCGTGAAGACGAAGGCCGCGAGCACGGCGTCCGCGAGGCCGAGGCCCGCGACGGCCGACGCGAGCGCGACGCGGCGAAGCCGTTCCGCCTCCGCGGTGGAATCCAGAGCCACGTGACCCCCCGATCGACTGCTCTGCATGAATGGTAGCGGGCGGCGACGGGCAGCGGGATCGCCGAGTGGCAGGATCGATCCGTGACCGCGACCCGCCCGCCCCTCGAGCCGCTGCTCGGCGGCTTCGTGCGCCTGGATCCGATGACGGCGGACGACCTGCCCGACCTCGCGCGCGTGCTGCGCCGCCCCGAGGTCTTCGCGGGCGGCTACGGCGGCGGCCCGGCGGGGCTGCCCGGATCCGACGAGGAGATGCGTGTCTGGCTCGCCGACTACTACGGCCCCGGCGCGCGGAACGACTACGTCGTGCGGATCGCGACCGGCCCCGACGCGGGTGCCGTGATCGGGGCGACGACTCTCGGCGACCTCGACGAGGCGAACGAGCACGCGCACCTCGGCTGGACGGCCTACGCGCCCGAGGTGTGGGGCACGGTCGTCAACCCGGAGGCCAAGCTTCTGCTGCTCGGCACCGCCTTCGGGCACGGCTACGGGCGGGTGAAGATCCAGGCCGACTCCGTCAACGCGCGCTCGCGCGCGGCGATCCTCAAGCTCGGCGCCGTCTTCGAGGGCGTCGTGCGCCGCGACCGACTGCGCCCGGACGGCACGTGGCGCGACAGCGCGGTGTACTCGATCCTCGTCGACGAGTGGCCCGCGGTGCGGGCCGGGCTCGAGGCGCGGATCGCGGCCTGGGGCGAGCGGCCCGTGACGCTCGGGTGACGCGGCGGGCGATCCCCCGGACGTCCTAGGCTCGTCCCATGAGCATGGATCCCGAGGTCGCCGCCGAGCTCGCGCGGCTGCGTCAGAGCATCGACAACATCGACGCGGCCCTCGTGCACCTGCTCGCCGAGCGCTTCAAGGCGACCCAGCAGGTCGGTCGGCTCAAGGCGACCAAGGGGCTTCCCCCGTCGGACCCGGACCGCGAGCGCGTGCAGATCGCCCGGCTGCGCGCCCTCGCCGAGGAGTCGCACCTCGACCCGGACTTCGCCGAGAAGTGGTTCGCCTTCGTCGTCGCCGAGGTCATCCACCACCACGAGCGGATCGCCTCCGCGCACTCCGCGGGCGACGCCGACCCGTCGTGAGCTGGGAGCCGACCGCCCTCCCGTCGCAGGAGGGCCGCACCTTCGTCGTCACGGGCGGCACCGCCGGGATCGGCTACTTCGTGGCCGAGCAGCTCGCCGCCACGGGCGCGCGCGTCGTCGTCGCGGCGCGCTCGCCGGAGCGCACCCGGGTCGCGCTCGACGCGATCCGCGAGCGGGTGCCCGACGCGATCCTCGACTCCGTGCCGCTGGACCTCACCTCGCTCTCCGCGGTGCGCGCGGCGGCGGATCGGATCCTCGCCCTCGGCGGCATCGACGGGCTCGTCAACAACGCGGGCCTCGTGAGCGCCCCAGGCAACCGGATGGGCGGACGGCAGGTCACGGTCGACGGGCACGAGCTCGTCGTCGGGACCAACTACCTCGGCCACTTCGCCCTCACCGCGCTCGTGTTCCCGTCCCTCCGGCCCGGCGGCCGCGTCGTCGGGCTGGGAAGCGACTCGACGCGCATGGTGCGGCTGGATCCCGCGGACCTCTGGTCGGAACGGCGCTACCGGGCGTTCCGCGCCTACGCGTTCTCCAAGCACGCCGTGCAGGGCTTCGGGCTCGAGCTGCACCGCCGGCTCGCGGCCGCGGGGGACTCCCGCGGGTCGCTGCTCGCGCATCCGGGCTACGCGAACGGCGCCCTCTCGGCGCCGCGGCCGGGCATCAACGACGGGCTGCCGTTCGGCGAGCGGTTCGTCGCCGTGCTCATCCCGTGGCTCGCGCAGGGCAAGGATCGCGGAGCCTGGCCCGTGGTGCGTGCGGCCCTCGACCCGGAGGCGCGCAGCGGCGAGTTCTACGGGCCGGACGGGCTGCTCGCCGGGCGCCCGGTGCTCGCGAAGCCGACCCGGTCGAGCGCGCGCCCGGAGTTCGGCGCGGCGCTCTGGGAGCAGTCCGAGCGACTCGCGGGCGTGCGCTTCCCGCTCTGAGCGCGCTTCTGCCTGCCCCTCGGCCGGGGATCCCCGATATTCGTGCGAGACGCACGTTCCCGCGCCGACGAGCGTGCTTTTCGCACGAATCGTCGCGGGGTCGGGAAGAGGGCGGTGCGAAAAGGGGCGTGCGGCTCAGGCCGCGAAGCGCTCGCGCAGCGGCGCGGCGTTGACCCCGCGCAGCTCGTCGAGGGGCAGCTCGAAGAGGCCCTGCACCTCGAGGCTCGGCTCGGAGTCCGTCACGCCGACGCGCAGCACCGGGTAGCCGCGGCCCTCGCACAGCCGGGTGAACTTGACGTCCTCCTCGCGCGGGACGGCGACCAGGACGCGCCCGGTCGACTCGCTGAACAGCGCGGTCGCCGCGTCGATCCCGTCGCGCTCCAGCAGCTCGTCGAGCACGACGCGCGCGCCGCGGCCGAAGCGCAGCGCGCCCTCCGCGAGGGCCGTGACGAGGCCGCCGTCGGCGAGGTCGTGCGCCGCGTTGAGCAGCCCCTCGTGCGCCGCGCTCGCGAGCAGCTCGGCGAGCTCCCGCTCCCGGCCGAGGTCGAGGGCCGGCGGCCGGCCGCCGAGGTGCCCGTGCACGACGCCCGCCCAGGCGGAGCCGTCGAGTTCGAGCGCGGTCTCGCCGAGCAGGTAGAGGTTGTCGCCGGCGTCCTGCCAGCCGGAGGGGATGCGCCGGCCGACGTCGTCGATCGTGCCGAGCACCGCGACGACGGGCGTCGGGTGGATGGGCACGTCGCCCGTCTGGTTGTAGAAGCTCACGTTGCCGCCCGTGACCGGCACGCCGAGCGCGAGGCAGCCGTCCGCGAGGCCCTCAACGGCCTGCGAGAACTGCCACATGACCTCGGGGTTCTCCGGGGAGCCGAAGTTGAGGCAGTCGGAGACCGCGACCGGGGTCGCCCCGGTGACCGCGACGTTGCGGTACGCCTCCGCGAGGGCGAGCTGGGCGCCACGGTAGGGGTCGAGGTAGCAGTACCGGCCGTTCGCGTCGGTCGCGAGGGCGAAGCCGAGGCCGGACTCCTCGTCGACCCGCACCATCCCGCCGTCGTCGGGGTAGCTGAGGGCGGTGTTGCCGAGCACGTACCTGTCGTACTGGCTCGTGATCCAGCTCTTGTCGGCGAGGTTCGCGCTGCCGAGCAGGGCGAGCACCTGGGCGCGGATCGCGGGGCCGTCCGCCGGTCGAGGCAGGGTCGCGGCGGAGTCGGCGTTCACGCGGTCGATCCAGGTCGGGTAGGCGATCGGCCGGTCGTACACCGGGCTGTCCACCGCGACGGTGCGCGGGTCGACGTCGACGATCGTCTCGCCGCGCCACGTGATCACGAGCCGACCGGTGTCGGTCACCTCGCCGAGCACGCTCGTCTCGACCTCCCACTTGCCGGTGACCGCGAGGAAGGCGTCGAGCTTCTCGGGGCGCACGACGGCCATCATGCGCTCCTGGCTCTCCGACATGAGGATCTCCTCGGCGGTGAGCGAGGGATCGCGCAGCAGCACGCGGTCGAGCTCGATCGCCATGCCGCCGTCGCCGTTGGAGGCGAGCTCGCTCGTCGCGCAGGAGATCCCGGCCGCGCCGAGATCCTGGATGCCCTCGACGAGGTCGTCGCGGAACAGCTCGAGGCAGCACTCGATGAGCACCTTCTCGGCGAACGGGTCGCCCACCTGCACGGCGGGGCGCTTGCGGCCGGAGCCGGCCTCGAAGGACTCCGAGGCGAGGATGGAGGCGCCGCCGATGCCGTCGCCGCCCGTGCGGGCGCCGAACAGCACGACCTTGTTCCCGACGCCGCGCGCGTTCGCGAGGTGCAGGTCCTCGTGGCGGAGCACGCCGACCGCGAGGGCGTTGACCAGCGGGTTCGCCTGGTACACCGGGTCGAACCAGGTCTCGCCGCCGATGTTGGGCAGGCCGAGGCAGTTGCCGTAGAAGCTGATGCCGGAGACGACCCCGGGCACGACCCGCGCGGTGTCCGGGTGATCGATCGCGCCGAACCGCAGGGCGTCCATCACGGCGACCGGCCGGGCACCCATCGAGATGATGTCGCGCACGATGCCGCCGACACCCGTCGCGGCGCCCTGGAAGGGCTCGACGTAGCTCGGGTGGTTGTGGCTCTCGATCTTGAAGGTCACGGCCCAGCCCTCGCCGATGTCGACGACGCCCGCGTTCTCGCCCATCCCGACCATGAGGTTCGCGCGCATCTCGTCGCTGACTCTCTGGCCGAACTTCCGCAGGTGCGTCTTGCTCGACTTGTAGGAGCAGTGCTCGCTCCACATGACGGAGTACATCGCGAGCTCACCGCTCGTGGGCCGGCGGCCGAGGATCTCGCGGATGCGGAGGTACTCGTCCTCCTTGAGCCCGAGCGCCGCGAAGGGCTGCTCGCGCTCGGGGGTCGCGGCCGCCGTGGCGACGGAATCGACGAGGGCGGTTGCGTTCTCGGACACGCGGCCAGTGCTCCGTTCGACGGGGACCGGCCCAGTCTATCGGGCGTCGGCGCCCGTCCTCGGAGTCAGTCCCGGTCGAGGCCGAAGGTGTGCTTGACGAGCGCCTGCACGTCGCGGTCGAGACTGTCGATGCGCCTCTCGAGCCCGTCGATCCGTGCGCCGACGCCGTCGATCTTGCCCTCGAGCCCGCGGATCTCGGCTCGGACCACCCGCACGAACATCGTGCTCATGAGGGTCAGGACCGCGAACAGCGCAGCGGCGAACACCCCGATGAGGGTCCAGATCTGCGGGTCGGTCATGGCGGGCACCTCCTCATTCTCGCTCGTCGGGGACGACGATGCCAGAGGCGCGGGGAGCGCGGGGCGGGCCGGTTCCGAGCTGGGGAGAGCGGCGCGCGGCGCAGCGCTGGGGAGGAGAGGTCAGCGCTCCGCGGCGACGGGGTCGAGGATCGCGGCCATGAGCCCGGGGAAGCGCACGTCGAGCTCCTCCCGGCGTAGCTGGAGCGTGTGGCAGCGCCCGTCGTCCGGGTCGACGCTCGTGCGGGTCAGGCCGGCCTCGCGCAGCGCCTTGAAGTGGTGAGAGAGCGTGGACTTCTGCAGCGGCAGGCCCCACACGTCGGGCTCCTTGCGGTGCGGCTCGCCGTCGGCGAGCACGCGCAGGATCATGAGGCGGGCGGGGTCCGCGACCGCGCGCAGCACGTCGACGAGCTCGATGTCGGCCATGTCGGGCGTCGGGTACTCGATCATCCCCGCCTCCATATCGTTCGATGATCGTCGAACTATGCTACGGTCATCCGTATGACGGATGTCGAACCATCTTACCGCGGGGGCACCACGAGCCTCGTCGTGCTCGCCCTCGCGATGTTCGTCGTCGGGACGAACGCCTTCGTGATCGCGGGGCTGCTTCCCGACATCGCCGCGGGTCTCGGCACCGAGCCGAGCCGGGTGAGCTACTCCATCACCGCCTACTCCCTCGTCGTCGCGGTCGCCTCGCCCGTGTTCTCCGTCCTGCTTGCTCGCGTGCCCCGCGCCGCACTCATGGCCGCGGGCCTCGCGGTGTTCGCGATCGGCGCGGCCCTCGCGGCCGCGGCCGGCGGCGTGGAGGCCTTCATCGCGGGCCGCGTGCTCGCGGGAGTCGGCGGCGCCGCGCTCGTGCCGACCGCAACCGCCGCCGCGGCGACCCTCGTCCCGCCGCACCAGCGCGGGCGCGCGATCGCCGCCGTCGCGGCCGGCTTCAGCCTCGCGACCGCGCTCGGCTCGCCGGTCGGCACCGCGCTCGGCGAGCTCGCCGGCTGGCGGACGCCGCTCTGGATCCTCGTCGGCCTGGCCGTGCTGCTCGCGGTCGCGATCCTGCTCCTCGTGCGCGGGGTCCCGGCCGGGGCGGCGCTCTCCTTCTCGGCGCGGCTCGCGCCGCTGCGCCGCCCGGCCGTGCTCGCGATGCTCATGGCGGCCTTCCTCGTCACGGCGAGCTTCAACGTGGTCTACATCTTCAGCTCGCAGGTGACCGCGGGGGCGACGGGCGGCTCGGGGCTCTCGCTCTCGGTCCTGCTGCTCGGCTACGGCGTCGCGGGCGTGATCGGCAGCGTGCTCGCGGGCCCGCTCACCGACCGCGCGGGCTCGCGCCCCGTCGCGGCCGTCGCGCTCGCCATCGAGATCGTCGCGCTCGCGGCCCTCGTCCTGCTGCGCTCCTCCTTCGCGGCCGCGCTCGTGGTGTTCGTGGTGTGGGGGCTCGCGGCCTTCGCGGTCGCCGTGCCCGTGCAGCACCGCCTCGTCGAGCTCGATCCCGCCTCGAGCGCGATCACGCTCTCCTGGTACTCGACCGCGATGTACGTCGGCATCGGTGTCGCGCCGCTGCTCGGCTCCGCGACCCTCGCGACGGGCGGCGCCGTCGCGGTTCCGGTGGTGGGCGCGGTCGCCGCGGCGCTCGCGCTCGCCGTCTTCCTCGCGGGATCCCGGCGTCGGCAGGGGGCGCTCGCCTCCTGACCCCGGGCGCCGCTACCCTGAGGGCGGGAGGCCGAATGCTTCGGATCGATCCGGCGGGCGGGCGCCTCGACCCGGCGGCCTTCGCCGCCGCGAACGGGCTCGATCACGAGGAGCAGACCGAGGCCCCCGCGCTCGGCGGCGCAGTGTTCGGGGCGCTCGAGGACGCCGTCGTGACCGACCGGTTCTCGCGGCCGGGCGAGTTCGAGGTGGGCAACGTCGAAGGGACGATCGGCGGCAGCCGCACGACGCGGACCGGGTTCGTCACGATCAGGACGTCCGTCACGACGTCGATCCGCCGTCGCTACGGCTACCTCTCGATGCGCCTGCCGCGCGTCATGCCCCACCTCGTGCTCGACGCGCGGCGCAACGACACGGGCCTCGGCTCGAGCCTGCCGCTCGCGATCTCGAAGGCACAGCGGCTCAGCCTCGAGGGGGACTTCGACCGCTCCTTCCGGCTGTACTGCCCGGCAGGGTACGAGCGCGACGCGCTCTACGTCTTCACCCCGGATTTCATGGCGGTGCTCGTGGACGAGACGGGCGACCTCGACGTCGAGATCGTCGACGACCGGCTGTTCGTCTACGCCGCGGGCGGCCTCGACCTCGCGGATCCGCGCGTGTGGGCCCGGCTCGACACGATCATGCGGATCGTCGGTGAGAAGGCGCTCGATCGCACCGAGCGATACGCGGACGAGCGGTCGGCGACGGCGGGTCTCGTCGCGGAGGAGGGACGGCGCCTCGACCAGCGCTTCCTCCCCGCGCGGCCGGGAGCCGGGCTGCGGCCGGGCCTCCTGATCGGGGTCGTGGTCGGCGGGGTCGTGACCGTGTTCGGCGCCGTCGCCGTCATCCTCATCGCGGCGTTCGCCGCGCTGCCCTGAGCCGGACTACGCCCGGGCGAGCGCGGTCTCGATGACCGAGGCGAAGAACTGCCGGCCGTCGACCCCTGAGCGCATCGCCTCGGGGGTGTCGGGGCCGAAGCCGGGCTCGACCGCGTGCTCGGGATGCGGCATGAGGCCCACGACGTTGCCGCGCTCGTTCGTGAGCCCGGCGATGTCGCGCAGCGACCCGTTCGGGTTCACGTCGAGGTAGCGGAACGCGACGAGGCCCTCGCCCTCGAGTCGGTCGAGCGTCTCGTCGGTCGCGATATAGCCGCCCTCGCCGTTCTTGAGCGGGATCGTGATCTCCTGCCCCGGCTCGAAGCGGCTCGTCCAGGCCGTCGAGGCGTTCTCGACGCGCAGCCGCTGGTCGCGGCACACGAAGTCGCCCGACTCGTTGCGGATGAGTCCGCCGGGCAGCAGGTGCGCCTCGACGAGCACCTGGAAGCCGTTGCAGATGCCGAGCACGGGCATCCCGGCGTTCGCCGCGTCGATCACCTCGGCCATGATGGGCGAGCGCGCCGCGATGGCTCCGCAGCGCAGGTAGTCGCCGTAGCTGAAGCCGCCGGGCAGCACGATCGCGTCGACGTCCTCGAGGTCGTGGGCGCCGTGCCA
>Ga0164243_10003458_pt1 | contig 25273 bp, 16 predicted proteins | sample OricompcompostOP_FD_108781 | JGI IMG/M metagenome (GOLD analysis project Ga0164243, IMG submission 108781) | Organic Plus compost microbial communities from Emeryville, California, USA - Original compost - Organic plus compost (OP) | ecosystem: Engineered > Solid waste > Mixed feedstock >...
GAGTAGAGAGCCTGGTCCAGCACGGCAAGCTGCAGCCCAACGGCCAGCACGATCAGCTCGGTGAGGCCGCGGGTGTTGATCAGCGTGGCGAGGACCGTGGAGTGCCGCCACCGCACGCCGTTGAGCCGGGCACCGAGCAGCGCGCCGCCGAACTTGCCGCCGACCGCCACGAGCAGGATCAGACCCAGCTCGCCGAGCGCGGTGAGGTCCACCTTGGACAGGTCAACCTTCAGGCCGGCGACCATGAAGAAGACCGGCAGGAGCAGTACGGAGCAGACCCGCTCGATCCACGGCAGCGCGTGCTCGCGGAGCGCGGTGACGCCGTCGCGCGGCATCACCACACCGAACAGGAACGCGCCGAAGATGGCGTGCAGGCCCATCCACTCGGTCGCCTCGGCCGACAGGAAGAGCCCGGCCGCGACGGCGACGAGCACGGCGGCCCCGGCGAGCCGCCCGGAACCGGCCCGGCCGGCCGCGAGCCGCGCCAGCAGCGGCCGGACGGCGAAGAGCATGAACAGGGCGTACGGGATGACGAGCGCGACCCGCCACGGATCGTCGCCGGCACCGGCGAGCGTGGCCACGACGGCGAGCAGCGACCAGGCGAGCACGTCGTCGACGGCGGCACAGGCGAGCGCGAGACCGCCGATCGGGGTGTCGATGAGGCCCTTGTCGGTGAGGATCCGGGCCAGCACCGGGAACGCCGTGACCGACATCGCCGTGCCGAGGAAGAACACGAAGGCGAGCTTGTCGCCGGTCGGGTGGTTGTCGAACAGGTGCAGCGCCAGCAGCACGCCGAGGGCGAACGGCAGCACGATCGCGGACAGCGACACGGTGGACGCGAGGCGTCCCTGGCCACGCAGCAGGTCCCGGTCGAGGTGCAGGCCGACCAGGAACATGAAGACGCAGACGCCGATGCTGGCGAGCGTCGACAGCGAGGGCCGCACGCCCTCCGGGAAGAGCGTCCGCGTGACGGCACCCCCGAACAGGGTCGGCCCGAGCAGGATGCCGCCGACGATCTCGCCGATCACCGCCGGCTGGCCGAGCCGCCGGGCGAGCGCACCGAGCACGCGTGCCACCACGACGATCACCGCCAGGCCGAGCAGCAGCGCCGGCAGCGCCTCCATGCCGCCTCCGTTCACTGCGCGGCGAGCTCCTCGAGCGCGAGGTCCCGGGCTCCGCCCCGCGGCACGGCCGAGCCGAGCACGCGTACCCGCTCGCCGGCGTCCTCGACGGCGAGCCGGCCGCCGCGCTCCGAGAGCTGGAGGGCGGTGAGCTGCCGCCGGCCCAGCCGGCCGGCCCAGTACGGCGCGAGCTTGCAGTGCGCCGAGACACAGACCTGGTCCTCGTCCACCCCGAGCGAGGGGAAGAACGTCCGGGACACGAAGTCCACTTCGGAGTCCGCGCGGGCGGTCACGATGTGGCCGCGGAACGGAAGCCGGCCGAGCGCCGGGAAGTCCGGCCGCACGGCCCGCACGGCCTCCTCGGACGCCACCTCGACGAGCACGTCGTCGCTGGAGACCACGCAGGCGACGACGCTGTCCAGGCCGAGTGCGGCGAGCATCCCGGGCGGCGGCTCGGCCACGGTGAGCCGGGAGCCCGGCAGGTCGATGGCGATGAGGTCGCCGTCGCGGGAGGCGTTGAGGACGCCGTTGCCGGAGACGAACCGCAGCCGTTCCCGCTCGACGTTGCCGGGCAGGCCGAACAGGTGCCGCGCGCTGGCGATGGTCGCGTGGCCGCACAGGTTGATCTCCTTGTACGGCGTGAACCAGCGCACCTGGTACTCCCCGGGCCCGTCCGGCACCACGAACGCGGTCGTGGGGAGTCCGATCCGGTGCGCCACCGCCTGCATCTCGTCCGCGGCCGGGAACGCCGGCCCCGGCACCACCGCGGCCGGGTTGCCGGCGAACCGCTCGTCCGCGAACGCGTCGACGATGTGGTACCGCATCACGGGTGGCCCGTCGCCGGGACGCCTACGGTCATGTCTCCTCCGCTCTCCGCCTTCGGTGCCCAGGTCCGGAAGACCCGGTCGATCGCCGCTCCCATTCCCCACACCTCCTGGTACGGGGGCCCGTCCGGCCCGTTGTCGATGTCCCGTTGCCGGGCGTACGCGGCGGTCGTCCACTCCGGCGTGGACGGATACCGGTGGTGGTAGTCGTGGTTGGGCAGGTCGCCGACGACGACCAGCAGCCGGGACGGGATGTGGTAGAAGAGCGTCGCCGCCGTCCACCGCAGCCACGCGACGGTCTGCGGCCCGAGTGGCATCCCCTTGGCCGGCACCGGCGCGCCGCAGAACCGGGCCGCGGTGTTCGCCGCGGTGTAGAACCGGTGCCCGAACTCGGGGTTGCGCGGCGCCAGCCACTCGTGCTCGCCGAGCCGGTCGAGCAGCGCGCTGAGCTGGGCGAACAGGATCACCGGCAGCACGAACGCGAGCACCAGCACGAGCACGCCGTTGGGGAACCAGAACGGCAGCGAGACCCACCAGCCGAGCCAGACCGCGAAGCCGGCCAGCCGCCAGCCGCGGGACCGCAGGTTGCTGCCGATCCGGCCGCGGAAGCCGTTCCAGTAGAAGACCGGCGACAGGAACACCGTCCAGGCCCGGCGCCACAGCGCGGTCCGGGACAGCCCCGGACGGAACCCGAGGTCGAGGAGGAACTGCACCGGCGGGTCCGCCTCGGTCGCGAAGATCTCACGCCGGTGGTGGTTGTCGAAGTGCTCCTCCTTGAAGTCCCGGAACGTGTGGAACACCGTGAGCACGGTGACCACCTCGCCCCAGAACCAGTCCCACGACGACTTGCCCGAGAAGCGCCGGTGCAGTGCCTGGTGGGCGATGACGAGGACCATCAGGCGCTCCCCGGCGACCGTGAGCGTCCAGCCCAGCAGCAGCGCCAGGTACCACAACGGGAACATCGTCGCCACGGCCACGGTCGAGACCGCGAGGCCCGCGAAGAACACCGCGAGCGTGACCGCCAGGTACGACGCCCAGGTGTGCCGCAGCAGGGGCTTCTGCCCGGGCAGGGCCTTGCCGGTCTGCCAGGTCCAGAAGTGCTGGGTCCACGCCGGGAAGCGCAGATAGGTCGCCCGAACATCGACCACGGGGCTCACCTCGCCTTGACGCCGGCCTCTTCGACGAGGCGGTCGAAGAACGCCGTCCAGAGCTGCCACATCTCGTCGGCGGCGCGGAGCACCGCGTCCTCCTGCTCGGGGCTGAAGTCCGCGAGCAGCGCGTGGTTCGCCTCCTCGACGTGGTCGGGCTCCTGCTCGACGTGGATGGAGACCCACTCGTTGTCGGTGACGCCGGTGGTGCGCTCGATCGCCTTGCCGATGCTCGACACCATCAGCAGGTCGGTCGTCTCGGTGGCGAAGATGAAGCCCAGCGCCGACTCGCGGTTCTCGGAGGCGCGGCGGTAGCCCTCCACGAGCGCGGCGGTCTCCTCGTACGGCGCGGCGCCGGTGACCCGGTCACGGTCGAAGCCGCACTTCGCCATCGACTCGGCGTAGATCACCTCGTGCGCCTTGCTGACGTCGCCGCCGCCGGCCTCCTGGTTGAGGATGCGGGTGATCGCGCTCTTCGAGGCGATGTCGGGCAGCACCGCGACGCACCGCGCGAGGAACGTCGGGAAGTAGTGCAGCGGGTGCCACCACTGTTCGATGAGGATGGTCGCCTGCTCCTTGGTGAGGTCGGCGCTGTCCACCGCGGCGAAGAACGGGTGGTCCCGGAACTTGTGGTAGACCGGGCTCTCGGCCAGGCGGTCGCCGACGGACAGGGTCGCGGTCATGCTCGTCCACTCCTTACGCGGATCGCTCGAGGGTGTAGTAGCGGTGCAGCTCGAGGGTGTGCGGCAGGACGGCGGGGTCCGCGCAGGCACGGGCGAGCGCCGTCATCGTGCGCCAGGCGAAGTCGTCACCACCGTCGAAGCGGAAGTGCTTCTTGATGATGATGCTGAAGACCTCGCCGAAGGTGTCCATGGTCAGCACGTCGGCCAGGCGGTGCAGGCCCTCCCGGTCCGCGTCGGGCAGGGGCGGGCGGTCGACGGTGCGGTCGGCCGGGACGCCGTCGCCGTACCCCTCGTCGGGCACGGTGACCAGCGGCCTGTCGCCGGGTGCGTGGAAGAAGTCGAAGATGAGGTGGATGCGTTCGGCGTTGCGCAGCGAGGCGACGGCGTGGATCTGCGAGGCGTCGAAGAACCAGACCTCGCCCTCGCGCATCCGGTAGACGGTGTTGTCCTCGCTGAAGAAGCAGTCCTCGTGGGTGACGAGGGGGATGTGCAGGCGGTGCGCCGAGCGAGCGTCCTCGGGGATGTCGCCCAGCTCCAGGAAGTCGCGGTGCGGCACGATCACGCTGTTGGAGATCCGGGCCAGCCGCACGAAGTTCAGCCGCGAGGTGTCCACCGTGTTGGTGATGACCTCCTGGAGGTACGGGAGCTGCGCGCCGTACTCGGTGAACGTGGACTCGCGGTCGTACGCGTAGTTGGTGAGCACGCCGTCGCCGGCGTCCCCACCCCTGGCCCAGAGGGTCGCGTTCTTCCACGGGCCGCCGATGAGGTAGTCGCTGTATGCCTCGGAGTACTTGAACGACGTGCTGTGTTCGAGGTCCTTGGCCAGCCGGTCGGCGTCCAGCTCGATGGTGCTCACATACCGGGTACGCATTGTCAGGCCACCCTTTCCAGCCGGTCCAGCGGGGTGAACGGCTCGCCCCAGGCGTTCTCGCGGGCCACCCGGTTGAGGCCGTACTCGTCCTCGCCGGCGACCAGCACGCAGCCGTGCCGGTCGAGTGTGAAGTGGTGGCCGAACTCGTCGAACTCCGTCATGCCGCCGTACACCCGCACGTGCGTGGGTACGACCCGGATCGCGAAGCCCATCCGTTGCTTGCGGCTGGTGTTGGGGTTCGAGCCGTGGATGCAGCGCGCGGTGAAGATGAAGAACTGGCCGGCCTTCATCTCCAGGTGCCGGACGTCCTGCGCGTCCGGGTCCCAGTTCTTGTCGATCTTGATGTCCTCGTAGTTGTAGCCGAAGAACGAGTTGTCCTTCGCGGCGCCGTTCCACTTCATCGGCGCCTTCTCGTCGTACCGCCACTCCTTGTGGCTGCCCGGGATCACCTTCATACAGGCGCTCTCGCGCGTCGCGTCGGTGAACGCGACCCAGCAGGTCAGCTCCATGGGTACGCCGGGCGAGTGCTCGGTCGCCTCGAGCATGCCCTCGCTGGTCTCGCCGATCGCGTACGTCTCGACCTGGTGCCATCCCGTGCCGGTCTCGCCAGGGTTCTTGGGGAAGAACTCGGTACGCCAGCAGAAGACGTCGGGCCCGATGAGGTTCTGCATCCGGCGCACGATCGCGGGCTCGGTGATGATCCGGCTGAGCCCCGGGATGTCCAGGTGCCGGTCGTAGTTGACCGGGTTGTCGAACACCTTGCGGGCATTCTGCTCGGGGTCGAGCAGCGCCTTGCGCTGCTTCTTCCACCAGGCCGTCATCTCCTCGGGCTCCCAGAGGGTGAACGGGCCGATGTACCCCTGCTCAGCGAAGGTCTGCCGCTCGGTCTCGTAGTCGATGTCAAGATCCATTGTCCGCACTCCCTGCCGCACCCGCGCGCTCCAGCGCCGCGTCGAGTTCCGTTGCCGCCCGCGTCACGTGTTCGCCCCTCATGAACCCCCAGTGGTCACCCGGCACCTCGACGGCGGTGAACGGCCCGGCGCAGATCTCCCGCAGCGCCGCCGCGAGGCGCTCCTGCCGCTCCGCGCCGGCACCCGCGGCCTGGAAGAGGGTCAGCGGTCCGGCGTACGGCCCGGGCTCGTACCGCATCGCCGCGTTCATGCAGGCCCGCGCCGTGTCGAGGACCGTGCGCAGGTATCCGCTGTCGGCCCCGGCCGCGATCGGCGCACCCATCAGCTGCAACCAGGTCTCGCCCGACGTCAGCTCCGCGAGGTCGGCGCCGGTCGTGGCCGGGTCGTCGAGCCGGGCCACCACCTCGTCCAGCAGCCCCAGGAACGGCGTCTCCGCCATCGCCAGGCCGGTGATCGGGTCGATCAGCGGGTTCGCGTCGAGCAGGCCGAGGAACTCGATCGTGCCGCCGGCCGCGTGCAGCTGGCGCGCCATCTCGAAGGCCAGCACGCCGCCGAACGACCAACCGGCCAGCCGGTACGGCCCGTCCGGCTCGATCGTGCGCAGCTGCGCGACGTGAATCTTGGCGATCTCCTCGAGCGGCGTCCCGAACGCCGGCGGCGCGCCGGCCCAGCCGATACCGAGCAGCCGCACCGGCGCCGTCGAGGCCCGGGCCAGCTCGCGGTAGCCGATCAGCTCGCCGCCGAGCGGATGCATGAGGTAGAGGCTGCGGTTCGACGGGCCCGGCCGGAGCGTGACGATCTGCGACGACGGCCGCACGCCGGACGCCTCCGGCGCCGCCGCCGACAGCTCGGCCGCCAGCTCCTCCACTGTGGAGAACTCCAGGAACGTCGAGAGCTCGACCGGCCGGCCCAACGCCTGGCGCAGCTCGGCGACGACCCAGGTCGCCAGCAGCGAGTCGCCGCCGACGTCGAAGAAGTCGTCGTCCGGCTCGAACTCGTCGTGCCCGAGCACGCGCGTCCAGATGCCGGTGACGACGTCGGCCAGCGACGGGGCCTCGGGTGCCGGTTCGGCCGCCGGCTCGGCGACCGCGGGCAGGTCGAGCGCCGCGAGGGCCCGTCCGTCGATCTTCCCGGTCGCGGTGCGTGGCATCGACTCCACGGTCAGGTAGCGGGCCGGCAGCATGTAGGCCGGCAGCAGCCCGCGCAGATGGTCGGTCAGCTCGCGGTGCGACACGGGCCCCGCGGTCTGCAGGTACGCCACGAGCACCGACACGCCGTCGGCGACCTCGCGCAGACCCACCGCCGCGGCGTCGACGCTCGGGTGGCGCAGCAGCGCGTCCTCCACCTCGGCCGGCTCGACGCGGAACCCGCGCACCTTCAGCTGCGCGTCGGCGCGGCCGACGAACTCGTAGGTGCCGCCGGTCGCCGCGCGGACTAGGTCGCCGGTGCGGTAAAGACGCGCGCCGGGCTCGAACGGATCGGCCACGAACCGCTCGGCCGTCCGGGCGGCGTCGTTGACGTACCCGCGGGCCAGCGCGGCCCCGGACACGTACAGCTCGCCCACGTCGCCCTCGGCGACCGGCTCGAGACGCTCCCCGAGGACGTGGCAGCGCACGCCGTCGACCGGCGGGCCGATGGCCGGCACCGCCGGCCACCCGGCCCGGTCGTCGGGCAGCGTGAAGCTGGTCACCAGGTGGGTCTCGGTGGGGCCGTAGTGGTTGTCCAGCCGGCAGCCCGGGATCGCGGCGAACAGCTCGCGGATCGCCGGCGTGATGATGAGCCGCTCGCCGGCCGTCACCACGTGCTCCAGCGAGTCGAGCACCACACCGCGGCGGGCGGCGGTGACGGCCAGCAGCTGGAGGGCGACGTACGGCAGGAAGAGCCGCTGGATCCGCTGCTCGGCGATGGTCTCGACGAGCGCGCTCGGGTCCCTGCGAATCGCCTCCGAGGCGACCACCAGGCAGCCGCCGGTCGCGAGCGTGGAGAGGACCTCCTGGAACGTGACGTCGAAGGAGGTGGCGGTGAACTGCAGGGTACGCAGCCCGGGCCGGCCGCTGCCCACCTGCCAGCGGATCAGCCGCGCCAGCCCGCGGTGGGTCATCGCGACGCCCTTGGGCTGCCCGGTCGACCCCGAGGTGAACAGCACGTAGGCCAGCGAGTCGGGATCGGGCCGCAGCGGCGCGTACGCGCCGGCCGGGTCCGGCGGCGCCTCGGAAGGGTCCACCGCCACGGTGCCAGCGGGAAGCCGGCCGGCGCGGTCCGGGTCGACCAGCGCGATCCGCGCGCCGAGGCGCCGGACGATCGCGGCCAGCCGCGCGTCCGGTGTGGTCACGTCGATCGGGCAGTAGGCCCCGCCGGCCGCCAGCACGGCGAGCATCGCGACGATCGTGTCGGCCGACCGGTCCAGCATGACGGCCACCGGTTGTTCGGGACCGACTCCGCGTTCACGCAACCGCGCGGCCAGGCGGTCGACGCGGTCGACCAGACCGGCGTAGCTGAGCGGGTCGCCGGACCCGTCGGTGAGGTCCACCAGCGCGGGTCGCGCTCCGTCCGCCCGTGCGCAGGCCCGGACCAGGTCGTACGGGAACAAGTCGACGGCCGTCGACGGCACCATCGTGCGGGTGTCGGTCATCGCGGATGTCCATCAGCTTGGCGCACGGGTCTACCCCGCCTTCGGTACGCGCGTCCTTCCGGCAGCACGCCTGCCGCTCGCCCTACCGACGCTAGGTGCCGGCCTCGTGGCCCCTGGAGTCACGTGAAACGGCGACGCGGCTGGTAGCGCCGCGGTTGTCCGGCGAAACGGGGACAGGCCGGTGCGTTGACCGGCCACAACCGGGTTCGTTGACTAGGGATGCCGAAATGCCGCGGCCCGAGGAGTATTCCGTGACCATCAGCGACCGACAAGCCGGCTACCACCCCGACGCGACGCTGGCTGACCGGCCGGCCGCCGGGCGGCCCGGCGCGGTCGGCTCCGGCCGGGCCGCCGCGCCGCCGGAGTGTGTCGGACCGATCGCGATGCCGGCCGGCCTGGTGGCGACGCTCCGGTCGCTGGGCCAGGGGGCCGGCGCCGACGAGTTCCTGCCACTGGTGATCGGCGCGACCGTCCTCGCGCGACGGTTGTCCCGCGGCGGGTCCCCGCGCCGGGCCCGGCTGATCTACGGCACGCGCGAGGTGATCGTCGGTCCGCAGCCGGCCCAGCCGTGGGACGAGTCCGGCAGCCTCCGGGAGGCCCTGCGGCACGCCGCGGCCGCGCGCATCGCCCGCGTGCCGGACCCCGCGCCGCCGCCCGTGGACGTGACGATCCTGGTCTCGGCGGACGGTGCGCGACTCTACGCCGAGAGCATGACCAGCGCCACGGACGCGCCGCTCGCGCACTGCTGGGGCCGGTCGTTCCTGCGGCTGCTGACCGCGATGGCGGCCGGCCCGGACGCGCCGCTGGCCGCGCACCGGCTGCTCGACGACACCGACCGCGACACGATCCTGCACGGCCTCAACGCGTACCGCCGGCCCACCGTCCACCACCGCACGCTGGCCGAGCCGTTCCAGGAGCAGGTGCGGCGCACCCCTGACGCGGTCGCCCTCGCCGACGAGGACGGCCGTACGCTGACCTACCGCGAGCTCAACGAACGCGCCAACCAGCTGGCCCACTTCCTGCGCGCGCACGGCGTCGGTCCGGGCAGCCGGGTGGGGATCTGTTTCGAGCGCGGCATCGCGCAGATCGTCGCGATCTACGCCGCGGTCAAGACCGGCGGCGGCTACGTCCCGCTCGACGCCGAACTGCCGGCCACCCGGCTGGCCTACATGCTGGAGGACGCGGCGCCGACGTTCGTGCTGACCGACGCGGCGTGCCGCGACCGCGTCCCGGACGGACCGTGGCAGTCCCTGGACGTGGAGTCCGAACGCGAGCGGTGGGCCGGCTGCCCCACGACCGACCCGGTCGCCGGCGGCGCCTCCGCCGACCTGCTGCACATCCTCTACACCTCGGGCACGACCGGCCGGCCGAAGGGCGTGGCCTATCCGACCGACGCGGCGCTGGCCCATCTGGCCTGGATGCAGAGCCAGTATCCGTTCGGTCCCGGCGACTCGGCGCTGTTCAAGACCTCACCCGGGTTCGACGTCTCGATCTGGGAGATCTTCTGGCCGCTGCAGCACGGCGCACGGCTGGTCGTCTGCCGGCCCGGCGGCCACCGTGACCCACGGCACCTGGCGCGGGCCGTCGAGCGGTACGGCATCTCCACGCTCTTCCTCCCGCCGACCGTGATGGCGCCGTTCCTGGACGAGGTGTCCGGCGAACGCGCCGGCACGCTGCGGTGGGCCTTCTGCGGCGGTGAGCCGGTCACGCCGCGCATCCGGGACACGCTCTACGCCACCCTGCCGGCCACGACGCTGGTGAACTGCTACGGCCCGACCGAGGCCGGCAACGTCACCGACATGATCGTGCCGCCGGACCCCGGCGCGCCGGTCCCACTGGGCCGGCCGGCCGAGAACTTCCGGATCACCCTGCTCGACGAGGACCTGGAGCTGGTGCCGGTCGGCATGCCGGGCGAGGCGTTCATCAGCGGCGAGGTCGGGCTCGGGCTGGGCTACTGGCGCGCACCTGCCCGCACGGCGGAGCGGTTCGTCGCCGACCCGTACGGCCCGCCCGGATCGCGGATGTACCGCACCGGCGACCTGTGCCGCTACCGCGACGACGGGGTCCTGGAACACCTGGGCCGGATCGACCGCCAGATCAAGATCCGAGGGCTCCGCATCGAGCCCGGCGAGATCGAGTCGGTGCTGGCCGCCCACCCGGCGGTCGCGGACTGCGCGGTCGTCGCGCACGGGGAGCCGGCACGCATCCTCGCGTTCGTGGTGCCCGGCGGCCGGACCGGCGCCGACGGCCTCGACACGGCCGCGATCCAGCGGCACCTCACCACCGTGCTGCCCCGGCACATGTGGCCGGAGCGGGTGGTCCCGGTGCTGCGCATCCCCGCCAATGTCAACGGGAAGATCGACAAAGAGGCGCTGATCCATCTCTGGCGCGCCTCCGGCGACCGTGAGCGCGACGTCGTGCCGCCGGCGGACCGGCTGGAGGCGGCGCTGGTCAGGATCTACGGCCGGGTCCTGGAGACCGATCCGGTCAGCGTCCTGGACACCTTCACCGGCCTCGGCGGCCACTCGATGCTGGCGTTCAAGGTGCTCGACGAGTGTCTGGCCGAGTTCGGGGCCCAGCCCGGCGTGCCGGAGCTGCTCGGCGGCACCATCCGCGACGTCGCGGCCTCCATCCGGGCCGCCGCCGAAGCCGACGACGGCGCGCGTCCCGCGCCGGCCGGACCGTGACGGCCAGCGTGGTCCATTGTGGACCATGCCAGGCTGTCGTGGTTTCACGTGACAACCCGCGCCACCCGCGGGCCGGTAGCTTCGGGCTCACCGCGACGGGTCGCCGCCGCACGAGCCCGGCGGAACTCACGCGTACCACGCGTCGACAAGGAGACGGCAGATGAATCCCTTCGACGATCCCGACGGCACCTTCCTGGTCCTCGTCAACGACGAGGAGCAGCACTCGCTGTGGCCGAGCAAGCTGGCCGTCCCGGCGGGCTGGCGTGCCGTGCACGGCGAGGACACCCGGCAGGCGTGCCTCGACTACATCGAGGCGAACTGGACGGACCTGCGTCCGCTCAGCGCTCGCCGGGAAAGCGCCGTCGCTTCCTGAAGTCGGGACCACACGAGGCCTGGGAACGTCGCGGAGGGGGAACACACTCGCATGGGACCGCCCCGATGCATACACGAGCTGGTCGTCGAACAGGCCCGGCGCACGCCGGACGCCGTCGCGGTCAGCCAGGGTGGACGCACGCTGACCTACCGTGAGCTGGACGCGTCCTCGGACGCGCTCGCCGAGCGGCTGCGGGCGGCCGGCGTCGACGGCGGCGCCATCGTCGCCGTGGTGCTGGAGCGCTCGATCGAGCTGATCGTCGCGCTGACCGCCACCCTCAAGGCCGGCGGCGCGTACCTCTACCTGGACCCGGCCGAGCCGGCCACCCAGCGCGCGCGCATCCTGGAGGACGCCGCGGCGCGGTACGCCGTGGTCGACGCGACGACGCGCGACGCCGTCGCCGGCGTGGACACCGTCCTGGCCGTCGACGAACCGGCCGGCCCACCGGTGCCGGCCGGCCCGGCGCCGCGGCTCAGCCCGGACACGCCGGCGTACGTCTGCTACACCTCGGGATCGACCGGCGAGCCCAAGGGTGTCGTCGTGCCGCACCGCGCGATCTTCCGGCTCATCGACGAGCCGTCCTGGATCGACGTCCGCGACGACGACGTCTTCTTCCAGCTGACCCGGATCGGGTTCGACGTCTCGACGTTCGAGATCTGGATGCCGCTGGTGCGCGGGCTCCGCCTGGCCCTGGGGCCCTCGCTGCACGCGGACCTGGACTTCGCCGAGCTCACCGACATGATCCGGACCGAGGGCGTGACGGTGCTGTGGCTGACGACCGGGCTGTTCCACAAGATCGTCACACACCACCTCGACGGCCTGGCCGGCATCCGCCACCTGCTCGCCGGCGGTGACGTCCTGTCGCCCGCGCACGTCCGCCGGGTCATGGAGGCGTACCCGGACCTGGTCTTCACCAACGGCTACGGACCGACCGAGAACACGACCTTCAGCACGTGCTGGACGACGCGGACGCCGTCCGACGGCCCGCGCGTGCCCATCGGCGTGCCGATCGACGGCAGCACCGCGGCCGTGCTCGACGACTCGCTGCGGCCGGTCGCGCCGGGCGAGGTCGGCGAGCTGTGGGTCGGCGGGCAGGGCGTGGCCACCGGCTACCTGCACCGGCCCGGCGCGACCGCCGTGCGGTTCGTCGCCGACCCGGACCCGGCGGCGCCACCCGGCAGCCGGATGTACCGCACCGGCGACCTGGCCCGCTGGATGCCGGACGGCACGCTGGACTTCCTCGGCCGGGCCGACCGGCAGGTCAAGATCCGCGGCTACCGGGTCGAGCCGAGCACGGTCGAGATGGAACTGCTGCGCCAGCCCGGCGTGGAACAGGCGGCCGTGCTCACCCGCACCGCCGGAGCCGGGGACATCCGGCTGATCGCGTACGTGGCGGTCGGCGGGATGCCGCCGGCGGAGTGGGACGCCTTCGGCACCGCGCTGCGGGAGAAGATGCAGGCGACCATGCCGGCCCACCTGGTGCCGTGGGCGATCATCGTGCGGTCCGAGATCCCGCTGAACCCGAACGGCAAGGTGGACCGCTCGGCCCTGCCGGAGAACAAGGTTCCCCGCAACGTCTGGAACGAGTACGTCGAGCCGTCAGACGCGGTGGAGCGCCGGCTGGCGGCGATCTGGAGCGACGCGCTGGACGTCGAGCCGGTCGGCGTGCAGGACAACTTCTTCGAGCTGGGCGGCCACTCGCTGCTCGCCGCCGAGCTGCTCGCGGCGCTCCAGACCGAGTTCGACGTCGCGCTGCCGGCCCGCACGCTCTACCTGCGACCGACCATCGCCGAACTCGCCACCGAACTCCGCGCCGGGCAGGACGGGCACGTCGCGAAGGAGAACGCGGATGCGACAGTCAGCTGACGCGCCGGGCTGCCCGGTCACCGCCGCCGCGACCGCCACCGGCTGCCCGGTCGGCGCCGCCGCGCAGGGCCTGGCCGACCCGCTGCTCTACACCGACCTGGACTTCCGCTCGATCTGGGCCCGGATGCGCGACGAGGACCATCTGGAGTGGACACAGGTCGACGAGCGGAACGGGTTCTGGTCGGTGGTGAAGTACGCCGACGTCGACCGCGTGCTGCGCGACCCGCGCACCTTCACCTCCGAGCGCGGCACCCTGCTCAACATCCTCGGCGTCGAGGACCCGGCCGGCGGCCACCAGATCGCCGCGACCGACCCACCCCGGCATACGGTCATGCGGGCCCGGCTGCAGAAGGCCCTCGCCATCAAGTCGATCGAGCAGCAACAGGACCTGATCAGGCGCCTCGTGCACGAGGTGATCGACCCGCTCGCCGACGGCGGCGTGTTCGACTTCGCCGCGGCGATGCTGGCGCTGCCGGTCGCGGTCGGCGGCGAGGCCATGGGCCTCCCGCGCGCCGACTGGCCCCGGCTGGGGTTCCTGCTCAACTCCTCGATCGCCGCCGACGACCCCGCCTACCGGACCGAGGGAGGCACGCAGGCCACCCTCGACGCCGCGCACCGCGAGCTGTTCGCGTACTTCCAGGACATCTACAAGGAGCGCCGGCGCGATCTGGGCGACGACCTGATCAGCGTGCTGATCACCACCGAGGTGGACGGCCGGCGGATGTCGCCGGGCGAGGTCATGTCGAACTGCTACAGCGTGCTGCTCGGCGCCGTGGTCACCACGCCGCACTCGCCGAACTACATGATGGCCGAGCGGATCGGCGACGGCACTCTCGACGCGTGGGCGGCCGACCTGTCGGCCACCCCGACCGCGGTCGAGGAGGCGCTTCGCCTCGCGTCGCCGGTCAGCCACTTCATGCGGTACGCCGTGGTCGACACCGAGGTCCGCGGCACCCGCATCCGGGCCGGCGACGCCGTGGTGAGCTGGCTCGGCGCGGCCAACCGCGACGCCGACGTCTTCCCCGACCCGCAGCGGTTCGACCTGTACCGCAAGCCGAACAAGCACCTGGCTTTCGGCATCGGACCGCACTACTGCGTCGGCCACACCGTCGCCCGGGTCACGCTGCGCATCCTCTTCACCGAGCTGCTGTCGCGGTTCACCGCGTTCGAGCCGGCCGGCGAGCCGGAGCGGCTGCACTCCAACTTCATCTCCGGGTACAAGCGGCTGCCGATCACCGCCAAGCTGCTTCCCACCGCCCGCTGAATGCCCGTCCCGCCGACCTCCCGAAGGGCCGCACCATGAACCCTCGACCGTCGCGGCGCAACCCGTGGTTGCCGCATCCGCCGTCGCCGGCGGCGAAGGGCCGGATCTTCCTGATCCCGTACTCGGGCTGCGGCGCCAGCATGTACCGGCAGTGGCCCCGCCGGCACGACGGCGTCGACTTCCTGCCGGTGGAGCTGCCGGGCCACGAGACCCGGTTCGCCGAGCCGAACTTCGCGACGTACCAGGAGCTGGCCAAGCTGATGGTGGCCGGGCTGGAGCCGTACCTGGACGTGCCGTTCGGGTTCTTCGGCCACTGCGGGTCGGCGCTGGCCGCGTACGAGGTCTCGGCCGAGCTGGTCCGGGCCGGCATGCCGACGCCGGCCCGGCTGTTCGTCTCGTCCGAGGTGGCGCCGCAGGACGGCCCGGCCGGCCGGTTCCTCTCGATGGACGACGCGGAGCTCGGCGCCGAGCTGGAGAAGCTGATCCGCGAGCTGGGCGGCACGCCGTCGGCCGAGCTGATCGAGCTCTACCTCGAGGTGCTGCGGGCCGACGTCGAAACCAACAAGCGGTACATCGTCCCGGACCCGCTGCGGCTGCCCTGCCCGATCACGGCTATCGGCTGGACCGAGGACGACGAGATCCCGTTCTCGACGATGGGCGGCTGGTCGGCGTGCGGCGAGACCACGTCCGTGCTGCTGGACGGCCGCCACCACCGGTTCGTCGAGGCGCCGGCCGAGCTGGTCGACCTGATGATCACGGGTATCGGAGTCCGGTGACCTCGGTGTAGGTCACCGGCACCGCCAGGCGTTCCCACGCCGCCAGCTCTTCCGGCGCGGGCCGCTCTTCCCCGGTGACGACGACCAGCCGCAGGCCGCGCGGCAGCCCGGCCGGGTCGCCGAGGTCGTCGAGCCACGCGCGCCAGGTGTCGGTCGGCAACTGAAGCACGGTGACCCGATGCCGCTCCACGGCGGCTTGCAGGGTCTCGCCGGACCCCGACGACCCCACCCCAACAGCCCGGAGTCCTTCGCCGGACCCCGACGACCCCACCCCAGCAGCCCGGGGGGTTTCGCCGGCCCACGACGGCACGACCACCGTGCCGCCGGCGAGCCAGGTGGCGACCATCCCGGCGGCCGGCAGGACCGCACCGGGCGGCAGCACGGCCAGGAAGCGGTCACCCGCGCCGAGGCCGAGCCGGTCGGCCAGCTCGCGGGCCGACACGGTCCCGCTCGACCCACCCGGCGCCGCCGGACGGAAGGAAGGGCCCCTTGTTATCGCTGTAGCGATAACAAGGGGCCCTTCCTTCTCACAAGCGGCGGTCAGGCCGGCCTTGAGGAGGGCCGCTGCCGCGACCGCCAGGTCGCGCGGGGTGTCCACCGGCACACCGACCGGGGCCGACCCGTCGCGGGCGGCGCGCAGCCGGTCCGCCAGCCGGTCGGCGTCCCGGTCCAGCTCGGCGTAGGCGATCGAGAAGCCGTCGCCGGCCACCGCGGTCGCGTACGGAGTCAGGCCGGCCTGGCGCGCGACCGGGTCGGCCCCGGGCGGCTCCGGCGACGCCTCCGGCGCGGCGTCGAGCACGACGTCGTCGACCACGAGGTCGGGGTCCGTGACCACCTGCCGCAGGACCGTCTGGAACTGGTCGGCCAGCAGCGCCACCGTGCCGGCGTCGAACAGCTCGGTCATGTACTGCCACTGCAGCCGCAGCCGCTCACCCTCCGGGATGGCGGACAGGGTCAGGTCCACCGATGCCAGGCCGAGGTCCAGCGGCGCCGGCGAGAAGCGCAGGCCGGGCAGGTCGAGCGTGCGGATCGGCACGGTGATCACGTTGATCCACATCCGGCTCAGCGACGTCTGTGCCGACTCCCGGGCCAGGCCCAGCTCCTCGATCAGCCGGTCGAACGGCACGTCCTGGTGGTCGAGGGCGGTGGCCAGGGTGTCCCGGGCCTGGCGCACGACCTCGCGCAGCGTGAGGTCGTCGGCCATGCGCATCCGCAACGGCAGCGGGTTGGCGAAGCAGCCGACGAGCCCTTCGGTCTCGACCCGCGTACGGCCGGAGACCAGCGAGCCGATGACCAGGTCGTCCTGGTCCAGGTGGCGGTGGAGCAGCACGGAGCAGGCCGTGAGCAGGATGGGGAACAGCGACGCGTTCTCGCGCTCGCTGAACCGGCGGACGGCGGCGACCAGATCGGCCGGCACGTCGACGGTGTGGACGTCGCCGGCGTACGTCGTCCGGGCCGGCCAGGGCCGGTCCGCCGGCAGCGCCATCGTGGCGGGGATGCCGGCCAGCGTCTGGCGCCAGTGCCGCAGCTCCGCGTCCGCGTGCCCGGCACCGACCTGCTCGCGCTGCCAGGCGGCGAAGTCCCCGAACTGGAGCTCCGGCCGTGGCAGCCCCGGTCCACCGGAGCCGTACGCGGCGTACAGCGTGGCGATCTCCTGGATCAGGATCGCCAGCGACCACGCGTCCGAGGCGGCGTGGTCGGTGATGAGCAGGCAGACGTGCGCGTCCGGGGCGAGGCGGATCAGCCGCATCCGCAGCCGCTGCGTGGCCGCCGGGTCGAACGGCCGGAGGATCTCGGCCCGGCACACCGCGCGAACCCGTTCGGGCTGCCGCTCCGGCGGCACGCCGGAGATGTCCACGACCGGGACCGGCACGGTGGTGGTCGGGTGGACGACCTGGACCGGCACGCCGTCGGCGCCGATTTCCACAGTGGACCGCAGGACCTCGTGCCGGTCGAGCAGCTCGGTGAGGGCCCGGCTCAGCAGTTTCAGGTCGAGCGGACCGTCGACGCGGAACGCGCCGGGCACGTTGTTGGCGCCGCGGAGCCGCGAGATCGCCCACTCACGCTGCTGCGCGATGCCCAGCGGAGTGGGCCGGGACCGGTCCCGGGGCCGGATCCGGGTCCGTCCGGTGGCACCGGCGGCCATCAGCTCGGCCACCCGTGACTCCAGCAGTGCCCGCTGCGCCGGTGACAGTGCGGCGATCCGGCTGCGCAGGTCGGCCATGTGCATCCATCCTCGTCAGGGCAGGCGGACGGCGGTCACGGTCGTGGCGCCGTGCCGCGTCGCGTTTGGACCGGACTCACCCGGCCGTGCGGTCGCGCAGCTCGGCCAGGTGGCGCAGGGAGGCGAGGACGGTGTCGGGCGGCACGCCGAAGTCGATCAGGCAGGCGATCTCGTCGACGCCGATCTCCGCCAGCCGGCCGGCGATCTCTATGCCGTCCGCGACGGTGCCGAACAGGCTGCTGGTCCGGACGTAGCGGTCGGCGGCGCGCGCGATGAGCCGGTCCTTGTACTGGTCGGGAAGCTCGTCGAGGTCGAGGCCGGGCGGGAACAGCCCGGGTGTCCGGGCAAGCAGGTCGATCGAGCTCGACAGGTACCGCTGGAACGGCGCGCGGACCAGCTCCAGCACCTCGTCCCGGTCGGTGCCGATCAGCGTGTGCAGCATGAGCACCACGTGCCCGCGCGTCCCGTCGCCGTGCGTGGCCGCGAGCTCCTGCCGGTAGGCGGCGATGTTGCGGGCCAGCGTGTCGTGGTCCTGGCCCAGCGCGTAGGTCAGCAGACCCGCGCCAAGCCTGCCGGCGGTCCGGAACGTCTCCGGCGAACCGGAGCTGGTGATCCAGATCGGCAGCTCCGGTTGGACGGGAGCCGGCCGGATCCGCACGGCGCGCTTCTCCCCCGAACCGTCCGGGAACTCCATCTCCTCGCCGCGCCACAGCCGCCGGACCGCGTCCACCGCGTCGACCATGACGCTCTTGCGGTCCGCGTAGTTCTCCGGCCGGATCACGAAGTCGCCGGCGTGCCAGCCGGAGGCGAACGACACACCGACGCGGCCGCGGGAGATGTTGTCCACGACGGACCAGTCCTCGGCGATGCGGATGGGATGGTGCAGCGGACCGACGACGCTGCCCGCCCGGATGCCGACGCGTTCGGTGACGGCCGCGACGGCCGCGCCGGTCACCGCCGGGTTCGGGTACCGGCCACCGAACGAGTGGAAGTGGCGCTCCGGTGTCCACACCGCGGCGAAGCCGTTCGCGTCGGCGAACCGCGCGCTGTCGAACAGGAGGTGGTAGCCGTCGCCGGCGGTGTCCGAATCGTCGGCGAAGAAGAACAGGCTGAAGTCCATCCGTCGCCCTCCCCTCTCCCCCCGCAACGCTAGGGTTCGTACGCGTCTGAAGGATGTCACCGGAAGCCGGGACCGCGCGGGCGGCGGCGCGATCCCAGTAACATGTGACAACCGCGGGCCCGGGCGGCCCATCTAGCGTCGGGTCATGGTGCCTCCGGTGCAGACCCGCGCGACGCCACCGCGCACCCCGTACGAGGCCGCGGTCCACGCCATCTGGAGCGACGTGCTGGGCCGGTCGGGCTTCGGGGTGCACGACGACTTCTTCGAGCTCGGCGGCCACTCGCTGCTGGCTCCCCGGATCGTGGCGAGGATACGCAAGACACTCGGCGTCCAGATCCCGGTGCGGGCCTTCTTCGGCTGCCACACCGTGGCCGGCCTGGCGGCGGTGGTGGCCAGCCACGCGGCGGCACAGCCGCGGGTCGTCCAGCGCCGGCCGCCGGAGGCCGAATCGGTTCTCTCCTTCGACCAGCAGCGGCTCTGGCTGGAGAACCAACTGCTGCCCAGCGTGGCGTACAACGTCCACGGCCGGCGGCGGCTGCGCGGGCCGCTCGACGTCGCGGCGTTCGAGGCGAGCGTGCGCGCGATCCTGGTCCGGCACGAGTCGCTGCGGACCCGCTTCCCGCTGGTGGACGGCCGGCCGGTCCAGATCGTCGACGACCTTCCGGACGGCTGGCGGCTCGACCTGCACGACCTGTCCACCCTGGACGGTGACCGCGAGGCCGCGGCGCGCCGGCTGGCCGACGAGCAGGCCACCACGCCGTTCACGCTCGGCACGGGGCCGCTGTTCCGGTGCATGGTGATCCGGCTGGGCGACGAGGAGCACATCCTGTCGGTGACCGCGCACCACATCGTCTGCGACGACTGGTCGGTCGGCCTGTTCGTGCGCGAGCTGTCGGCGTTGTACGAGGCCGGCGGCGATGTTGCCCGCGCCGGCCTGCCGGAGCTGCCGATCCAGTACCGCGACTACGCGGCGTGGCAGCGCGAGCGGCTGAGCGGCGACGAGCTGGAGCAGGCGGTCGGCTACTGGCGCCGGCACCTCGCCGGCGCGCCGGCCGGGCTCACCATGCCGGCCGCGCACCGCCGCGTCGAGTCCCGCCGGTCCGGCGACCAGGTGCACACCGCGCTCTCCGAGGACGAGACCGCCGCCCTGCACGTCCTCTGCCGCCAGCACGGCGTGTCCCCGTTCATGGTCCTGTTCGCGGCCCTGGCGACCGTGCTGGGCCGGTGGTCCGGCCAGCGCGACCTGGTCATCGGCGTCCCGATCGCCGGCCGCACCGACGCCGGGACCGACACGCTCATCGGCTTCCTGGTCAACACGCTGCCGATCCGGATCGACCTGTCCGGCACGCCCTCGTTCGCCGAGCTGCTGACCCGGGTTCGCCAGGCCTGCCTGGACGGGTACGCGCACTCCGACGCGCCGCTGGACGTCCTCGTCGAGCAGCTGGAGGTCGTCCGCGACCCGCGCCGCTCGCCGCTGTTCGAGGTGATCCTGAACGTCATCAGCAGCTCCGGGATCGAGCAGCTGCGGGGCCTGGCGGTCGAGTCGATGGACCCGCCGGCGGCGATGCCGAGCAAGTTCGACCTGGCGCTCAACGTCCTGGAGGCCGACCGCCGGCTGCTGCTCCAGCTCGACTTCAACCCGGAACGGTTCGCGGCGCCGCTGATGCGCACGTTCCTCGACCACCTGGGCCGGCTGGTGCGCGCCGCCATCGTGGACACGGACCGCGGCATCCTCGACTTCGAACTCGGCCCGGACCCGAAGCCCGTCCCGGCGGAACCCGCCGCCGTGAACGCGCGCGCGGCCGCTCCGGCGGACCGGGTGGCGGTGGTCGGCGCCGACGGCCCGCGCACCTACGGCTGGCTGCGCGCCGCCACGGCGCTGGCGGCGCGACGGATTCCCGCGCAGGAGCACGTCGGCGTCGTACGCCGGCCCGTGAGCGGGTTCGTCGCCACGGTCCTCGGCTGCCTGCGGGCCGGCGTGCCGTACTCGGTGCTCGACGCCGACAACACGGTGCCGCTGTCGTACCTCGGCGTCACGACGGCCGTCGACGTCGCGGACGACTGGGCGGAGCCCGACGGCGACTTGCCCGACAGCGCGCCGGACGTCGCCGGCCTGCTGGACGGCGGCTGGGCGGCCGACCGGTTCGGCTTCACCGCCGAGGACCGGTTCGCGGTGCTCTCCGACCGTCCCGGGCTGCTGGCCGCGGCCATGGCGTGCGCGTTCACCGCCGGCGGGACCCTGTACCTGCCGCCGCCGTCCGCGACCGGCGACCTCGACGCGTGGCTGCGCGACAACGGGATCACCGTCGCGTTCCTGAGCGGGCCGCGGCTGCGCGGGCTGTCCGGGCCGCTGCCGGCGCTGCGGTACGCGTTCGTCGACAACGACGGCGAGCTGATCTCCCACGACGTCGAGGCACTGCGCGGACTCGCTCCGGGTTCCCGCTTCGTCGGCCTGTACCGCGCCGACCGCGACGGCCGTCCCCGGGCCCTCTACGAGCCGCCACCCGGCTGGCGGCTCGCCACCGCGCCGCTGCGCGTGCCGCTGGGCCGCGAGCTGCCCGGCGCGCCGGCCCGGCTGGCGCACCCCGGCGGCCAGCCCGCCTCGGTCGGCGAGGTCGCCGAGCTCTGCTTCGACGGCCAGCACACCGGTGACCTCGGCCGCCGGTGGCCGGACGGGACGCTGGAACTGGTCGGGCGGATGGGTGCCGACCCGACGGCGGACCCGGTCGAGACGGTGGCCGAGCTGCGCGACCTGCCGGACGTCACGGACGCGTACGTGACCGAGCACGTGGACGCCGACGGCAACCCCACGCTGGTCGCCTACATCGCCGGTCCGGAGTCGACGGAGCCCGTCGCGGCCGTGCGCCAGCGGCTGCTCGTCCGCCTCCCCGACCACCTCGTCCCGCGGCAGGTCTTCCGGCTCGGCGCGCTGCCGCGCACCAGTGCCGGCGAGTACGACCTGAGCGCGCTGCCGGTGCCGGACGGCGACGAGGGCGAGGACACCTACGTGGCCCCGCGCACGCCGATCGAGCGCCGGCTCACCGAGATCTTCGAGGAGCTGCTGGACGTGCCGCGGATCGGCGTCCACGACACCTTCTTCGAGCTGAACGGCTTCTCCCTGCTCGCGACCCAGCTGGCGGCGCGCATCCGCGAGACGTTCGACGTCGACCTGCCGCTGCGCGACGTCTTCGGCGCGCCGACGGTCGAGGGTCTGGCCCAGCTGATCCTGCGGACGCAGAGCGAGATGTCCGGGACCGACGACGTGGAGAAGCTCCTGGCGGAGATCGAGTCACAGCGCTGAGGTCGCCGGGTCGGGCAGCCGCGCGGTGTCGACCTTGCCGTTGATGGTGTGCGGGATCGCCGCGACCGGCACGACGTGCCGGGGCACCATGTGCTCGGGCAGCCGCTCCGGCAGGTACGCCGCGAGCGCGGCCGGAAGGCCGTCGGCGGCCACGCCGGCGGCCGGCACGACGTAGGCGACCAGCCGGACGTCGTCGGCGTCGCGCCGCCAGGGCCGCACGACGCAGTCCCGCACGTCGGGGTGGCCGCGGACCACGACGGCGACCTCGGCCAGCTCGACCCGGTACCCGCGGATCTTGACCTGGTCGTCGTTGCGGCCCAGGTAGCACAGCTCGCCGTCGGCCCGCTGCCGGACCACGTCCCCGGTGCGGTAGAGCCGCCGCCCGGCGCCGTACGGGTCGGCCACGAACCGCTGCGCGGTCAGGCCCGGCCGGGCCAGGTACCCGTCGGCCAGCGTGTCCCCGGCGATGTACAGCTCTCCGGGCTCCCCGGCGGGCACCGGAGCGCCGGCGCCGTCCAGCACGTGGAGCGCGACCGACGGGATCGCCGTGCCGATGGAGATCTCGTCGGGCACCGGCTCGCCGGCGCCGATCTCCTTGACGCAGCAGCCGACGGTGGCCTCGGTGGGCCCGTACTCGTTGACGACCACCGTGCGCGGGCTGACCGCGCGCCACTCGCGCACCAGGTCGGCCGGCAGCGCCTCGCCGCCCAGCACGAGGCAGGCCACGGTGCCGGCGAGCGGCTGCTCCTCCACCGCCGCGAGCATCATCCGCAGGTGTGACGGGGTCAGCTTGACGAAGTCGAACGACACGCCGGCGGCGAGCAGGTCGACCACGCCGAAGACGCCGTCGTCGGCCGCGACCAGGTGCACCGGCCGGCCCGCCGCCAGCGGCGCGAACAGCGACGTCACGGTCAGGTCGAAGGCGACGGAGCTGTAGAGCGGCGCGCCGCCGATCCCGAACCGCAGGTAGGAGCTGACGGCCCAGTCCAGGTATCGGCCCAGGGCACCGTGCGGCACGACGACGCCCTTCGGCTCCCCGGTCGACCCCGACGTGAACAACACGTACGCGGTGTCGCCGGCGGCTGGCTCCGCGAGCGCGGCCGGCGCGTCCTCGGCGCGCAGCTCCGCCGGGTCGGCGACCGCGCCGGCGGCGCCGGCGACGGGGTGGCCGGCGTCGGTGACGGTGAGCCGGACGTCGGCGACGGAGAGGACCCGCGCCACCCGCTGGTCGGTGTGCCGGCGGTCGATCGGGACGAACGCCGCGCCGGCGCGCAGCACGCCGAGGATCGTCTCCATCAACGGCACGCCATGCTCCAGGCACACGGCGACCCGGTCGCCGCGACCGATGCCCCGCCGGCCCAGGGCGGCGGCCACGGCCGCCGAGGCCGCGTCCAGCTCGGCGAACGAGACCACCCGCGCGCCGTGGCAGAGCGCCGGCCGGTCCGGCCACCGCAGGACGGCCGCACGCCAGCGGCCGACGACGCCCTCCGGGCGGGTGTCTATCATGGACGGCTCCATCAGAAGTCGACCCGCATCACGACCCGCCGTTCGGCCGGCCGGCTGACCACCTGATAGCCGGCACCGGCGAACATCGCCTCGGTGCCGACGTGCAGCTCCCCCAGGATGACGTTCTTCACGGTCATGGGGTAGCCCTCGACCGCCCGGGCCCCGCGCGCACGGGCGAAGTCGACGGTCGCCCGCGCCAGCTCCGTGCCGACGCCACGCCGGCGGAAGCCCACCCGGACGAAGAAACAGGTCACGGCCCAGACACCGCTGTCGTTCTTGTCCTCCGCGCGGCCCGTCCACGGCACGCGGTTGTACCGCAGCCGCTCGTACGCGCTGCGCGGCTCGACCGCGCACCAGCCGGCCGGCTCACCGTCCAGATAGGCCACCAGCCCGCTGGTCGACGGCGCGTCCGGGTCGTCGCAGCCGGTCTGCTCGTGCTGGCGGTGCATGCGCTCCTCGTCGGAGACCGACGACCAGCAGAAGTCCCGGATCTTGTAGCGCTGGCAGCGGCACCGGGAGGCGAAGCCGCGCCGACCGAAGATGGCCTGAATGTCGTCCCAGCTCGCCTCGTTGGCGGGCACCACGGTGATCACCCGATCCACAGCTGTCGGCATCTGCTCAGCCTAACGACGCAGACCCGTCCGTCGGGCTGTCGCGGGAACACCTGACAGGCGTGGCGGGCCCGGCTGCGGTTGGGTGGATGGTCAGGCCCCTCTGCGCACCAGGAGGACGTCCGTGGCCCTGACGGAGCGAGTTCCCGCGTCGCCGACCCCGCGCGTCGAGACGTTCGCCCAGCTGCTCCACACCCGTGCGCACGACCAGCCGGACCGGCTCGCGTACGCGTTCCTGGCCGACGGCGAGACCGAGGAGCTGCGGCTCACCTACGCCGAGACCGACCGGCGCGCCAGAGCCGTGGCGGCCTGCCTGCGCGAGGCCGGCGCACGGCCCGGCGCACGCGCGATGATCGTGCTGCCGCCGGGGCTCGACTACGTGACCGCCATCTTCGGCTGCCTGTACGCCGGCGTGGTGGCGGTGCCGGTCTACCCGCCGGACCCCTTCCAGCTCGAACGGTCCCTGCCGCGGCTGCGGGCCGTCGCGCGGGACGCCGCGCCGGAGTACGGGCTGACCAGCGCGCCGCTGCTGGGCTTCCTCGACGAGGTGACCCGGCTGGCCCCGGAGCTCGGCGCGCTGCGGTGGCTGGCGGTGGACACCGCGCCGGACCCGGCCGGCGACGGCGGGCCGGTGCCGGTGGGCCGGGACGCGACCGCGCTGCTGCAGTACACGTCCGGCTCCACCGCGACGCCGCGCGGCGTGATGCTCACGCACGCCAACCTGCTGCACAACTCCGGCCTCATCCAGGACTTCTTCCACGCCACGCCGGACAGCCGGGGCCTGGTCTGGCTGCCGCCGTACCACGACATGGGCCTGATCGGCGGCCTGCTCCAACCGCTGTACGGCGGGTTCCCGGTGACGCTGATGTCGCCGCTGCACTTCCTCGAGGACCCGATGCGCTGGCTGCGGGCGATCGACCGGTTCGGGGCCACGGCCAGCGGCGGCCCGAACTTCGCGTACGACCTGTGCGCGCGCAAGTGCGATCCGGAGCAGGCGGCCCGGCTCGACCTGAGCTCCTGGCGGGTGGCGTTCAACGGCGCCGAGCCGGTCCGGCCGGAGACGCTCCGGCGGTTCGCCGAGACCTTCGCGGCGTCCGGCTTCCATCCCGACGCGTTCCTGCCCTGCTACGGCCTGGCGGAGGCGACCCTGATCGTCTCCGGCACCGGCGGCCGGACCGGCTCCGACCGAACCCCGGCCGTGGCGCCGGCGGTCGAGGTCGAGCGCGACGCTTTGGCGCGCCACGAGGTCGCGCCGCCCGGCGACGGAGCGGCCGTCCGGCTGACCGCCTGCGGCCCCGGTGCCCCCGGCCAGCGGATCGCGATCGTCGACCCGGTGACCCGTACCCGGCGGCCGC